>Ga0224525_1000284_pt1 | contig 24447 bp, 19 predicted proteins | sample CFST100metaG_FD_179874 | JGI IMG/M metagenome (GOLD analysis project Ga0224525, IMG submission 179874) | Peat soil microbial communities from Stordalen Mire, Sweden - C.F.S.T100 | ecosystem: Environmental > Terrestrial > Soil > Wetlands > Peat | place: Sweden: Norrbotten County, Stordalen Mire...
ACTTTAGAGCATTTTCACAGTTAGTGTGATGTCATGGGTGCCCCACCCTCGCCACGTTTTTGTTCTTGTGGCTAGGGTGGGATAGCACGATCCCTGCATTACAGAAACTGTGAAAATGCTCTAGTCGTGCCGCAAATGGCTCATTCAGACTTTCCGGCTTTAGCCGCTGCGGAATGGCAAATAGCTGCAAACAAAGATACGCAGGGGCTAAACAGGCTGCGGAAAAAGGCTTGTTTTCAAGCTAAACGCCCGAAAAACATCCCTCAGGGCCTAAAGGCCTGTTGATTTTGCTCGACTTGCGGCACGACTAAAGTCGTGCCCTTTCAAAACATCGGGTTTTTCCGCAGCCTGTAAAGCCCAACATCTTTTTGATCATCTCCTGGCACGACTGAAGTCGTGCCCTGACACTTCTTTCAATCTCCAATAGAATTTTGCAAGTGGCTCCTGGGGCACCCAAGTTCATGGGTGCGATTACGAAATCACCATGTCGCGCTTTAACGCCAGAGCGCCAGCAGCGTGGGCCGCAGGATATTCAGCCCAATGAGAATCAGCGCCACGCCGCCGGCAACTTCGGCGCGCCGTCCCCAGATCGTGCCGATTCTTTGTCCGATGCCCATTCCCAGCAGCGTCATGCCATAGGTGATCAGGCCCACGATCAGCGCCGAGCGCACGATGGAAAAGTTGACCATGGCCAGCGAGATGCCCACCGCCAGCGCGTCCAGGCTCGTGCCCACGGAGAGAAAGATCAGCTTCCAGCCGCGTGTCGGGTCAACGATGCTGCGTTTTTGCTCTTCGCCGCAGAGCGCGTTGCGCACAATGTTTCCGCCGACCAGCGCCAGCAGCGCAAAGGCCACCCACGCATCCATCCCGTGCAGCAGACGCGCAATGGCGCTGCCCAGGAACCATCCAATCGCGAGCATCAACGCCTGAAAGACTCCGAAGTGAAAGCTCAGGCGGAAGCGCTGCCCGTGCGATGGCTCTCCCAGCGTGATACCCGCCACCGTGGCCACGGCAAAGGCGTCCAGCGACAGGGAAAATGCAATTGCGATGAGTTCGATCCAGCCCATAAGAAAAGTGCGATCTTCACCATCATAAACGTGCGCTTGATCCGCGCCTGCGCTTTTCTATCGGCTATTGATCCGGCCCAAAAGATTTGCATCGCGCACTCCCACCCTAGCGACAAAAACAAAAACGTCGCGAGGGTGGGGCACCCAAACAGTGTTGCAACACCCGGATCAATCATTGCCAATTCATGCAGCCAAGAGGTTATTCGGCGGGATCGAGGGGGACGGTCTGCTTCAGCAACCCTTTTTGCAGCGGGTCATAATGGCGGTGTGAAGCTGCTCACGCAGACTGTCCGGGATGTCGTAAATTTCGTGTGAGCGATAAATTTCGATGGTTTTGCGGGTGGTATCGAGCGTTACCTTGCAGTGACCGCAATGGTCCAAATGTTTGTGCAGTTCGTCGCGCATTTCCGGACTCACCGAGCCGTCGATCATATCGTCGAGAAGGGCGAGAAACTCTTTGCAGGTCACTTTTCAATCCCCTTCGTCCTATGGAAGTAGCGGCTCAGGCGCTCGCGCAGTTGCAAGCGCGCGCGCAGCAAGCGAGACTTGACAGCGGGTATGCTCAGGTTGAGCGTCTCTGCCGTTTCTTCCGTTGAAAGCCCTTCCACGTCCCGCAAGACAAACACAACGCGAAAGCCCTGCGGTAGTCCTTGAATGGTCTTGCGCAAAATCTCCGCCAACTCGGACTGGTTGTAATTCTGCTCCGGATTGGGTGCCCAGTCGGCCAGATCGCGGGGAACGCTGCCCTCGTCGGTCGCGATGTCCTCGTCGATTGAGACCATCTTGCCGGTGCGCCGCTTGCGCAGCCGCATCAGGCTTTCGTTGACCGCAATCCGCACCAGCCAGGTGTAAAACTTCGAATTTCCCCGGAACTGATCCAGCTTCTGGTACGCCTTCAGAAACGCATCCTGTGTAACGTCCTCGGCATCCTCGCGATTCTGCGTGATGTGCAGGGCTATGCGAAATACCTGGCGCTCATACTTGCGCACCAAGGCGTCGTATGCCGAAACATCTCCGCCGCGCACCCTTTCAACCAGGGCTACGTCAGGATGCTGATCGAGTTCTTCAACTACAGGTTCGATGATCGCCATGGTTTATGGATGCTAAAAAATACTTGGGCCCGGTGCGATTTGCATACGGAGTCCGCTGGAAACAAGTGTAATGGATGATGGCACAGGGAACCAAACGCGAGAAGCAGCTATTTCCGCGATCTTCAAATTTGAAGACGCCCGGAATTGTTTCATCCTGTGGCTCTGACGGTAACGCCAGTGGTTCCCAGAGGCCGCGCATGGGGCGAAAGCGGCATAGAGTGAAGGAATGAGGGTTGTTCTTTTTTCTGCTTCCGTTTCACGGCTGGCTTTCCGCTGCGTGGCCAGTCTGTTTTTCATGTCGATGATGGCGCTGCCGTTCGCGGGGCAATCCGCGACGGACCCGGCGACCTCGGCTTCCTCAACAGCGAAAGCCAGGAAGGCCGCGAAGAAGACGGCGCTAAAAACAGAGAAGCCGGCCAAGACCGGCAAGGAAGACGCAAAGCCCGCCAGTCACGCGGCCAAAGACGCCGCCAGGACCGCCAGCCCGGCGGAAGACAAGCCCGTGAAGTCCAAGGGAAAAGCAGGCAAAAAGGCCGCCAAGTCCGACAGTCCTGCCCCCGACAGCCAGGCCGAAGACAAGCCGGTGAAGGCCAAGGGAAAGGCTGGCAAAGAAACCGCGAAGCCAGCCAGTCACGCGACCAAAAATGCCGCCAAGACCGATAGCCCTGCGGAAGACACGCCGGTAAAGTCCAAGGGGAAGGCTGGCAAGAAAGCCGCCAAGACCGCCAGCCAGACGGAAGAGGCGACGGATGCCGCAACTCCGGCAAAGAATAAGGCCGACAAGACGGCAAGCCAGACCGGTAAAAAATCAACAAAGCTAGCTGTCAAAAAGTCAAAGAAACGCGTCCGGCAAGCGAGCAAGGCAGTGCGGATGGCGCAGACCGCGCGCATCAAGCTGGCCTTTCAAGCCTCGGCCGAGTTGCGTCCCATGGCCCAGCAACTGGCCACGCTGCGCTCGCCCGCGGCTTATGCGGGCGTGACCAAGTACGCGCAGGCGCACAGCGGCGAAGCGGCGGCGGCGGCCTATCTGGCGCTGGGCCACGCCGCGCTGCAAGACAAACACTACGAAGCGGCGGCCGACTACTTCCGACAGGCGCGGCAGGCTGGCGAGGAACTGGCCGACTACGCTGAATTTCTGGGCGCGCGGGCCAATCACGCCGCAGGCAATGAGGCGGCGACCGAAGCCCTGTTGCATGGCTTTGCGGAGCGCTATCCGGAGAGCATTTTTGTTGACCAAGCGCCGGAGCTGGAAGCCAACGCGCTGTTGGGCATGAAGGACGCCGCCGGCGCGGAGCGCGTGCTGGACGCCGCCGCTGGAACCGACGCCGCATTCCGTCCGGGCTTCCAGCTTGCGCTGGGCGGAGTCGCGTTTATGCTGGCGCGGGAGGCTGAGGCGGAACGCATTTACAGAAAGCTATTGCTGGGCCATCCGCTGAGTCCGGAGGCGGGCATTGCGCGGACGCGCCTGGCCGCGCTGGGCATGGAATCGATTTTGACCACGGCGGAATTGCGCAGCCTGGGCGACGCCTACTACAACGCCGGACACTATGGAGACGCGGAGGAGGAGTATCGCGCACTGGCCGGCAAATCCAGCCTTGACGAGAAAAGCCGCAACGGCTTTGCCGTGGATGCGGCGGCCTGCGATCTGAAGCTGAAACGGCTGACCACGGCCGAGGCCGAGGCGCTGCCCGACACACCGGACGAAGGCGGCGCGCGCAGGCTCTATCTGTTGATGGAGTTGGCCAGGAACCGCGACGATCTGGACGGGCAGAAACGCATCGTGGCCGAGCTGGAGTCGCGCTTTCCGCAAAGCCAGTGGCTGGCCGAGGCGCTCTACTCCAGCGGCAACATGTACCTGCTGCGGCACGATTACGCGGCGGCGGCTGAGTACTACAGCTATCTGGCCACGCACTTTCCCGCCAGCAAGAAGGCTTCAGCGGCGCACTGGAAGGCGAGCTGGCTCAGCTACCGGCAAGGGCTTTATGCCGATGCGGCGCGCCTCTTCGACGAGCAGATTCAGCTTTATCCCGCGGCCACTGAAACCGCGGCGGCTCTCTACTGGCGCGGACGCCTCTACGAGACGCAGGATCATGATCCAGTCCGGGCAGCGGCCAACTACCACGCCCTGGTCCGCGCCTACCAGCACTACTTTTATGCGCAGATGGCGCGGCAGCGGCTGGCCGCGCTGGGCGACTCGGCAACAGTGGAGGCGCCGATGAGCGCGGCGCAACTGGAGCGCTTTCAGGCTCCTCCGGTGCCGGAGTTGCAGGAGAGCTTTCCCACCGACAGCCCGCAATTGGCCAAGGCGCACCTGCTGGCCAACGCCGGTTTGAACGAATACATCGCCCAGGAGATTGCCGCCGACCCGGACTCGTCCTCCTGGAGCGCTCTGGCCGAGGCGCAGATCTATGCCTCTTATGGCGAGACTTTCCGCGCCATGCGCGCGCTGAAGCGGGCTTTGCCGTTTGCCAATACGGCTTCCATCCAGTCCATTCCGCTGGCTTATTGGCGGATTCTCTTTCCGGAGCCGTGGTGGGAGACGATCAAGACCGAGTCGACCAAGAACAATCTCGATCCCTACCTGGTGGCTTCGGTGATTCGCCAGGAGTCGGAGTTCAACCCCTCGGCTGTTTCCCGCGCCAACGCCTATGGGCTGATGCAACTGCTGCCTTCGGTGGGGCGGGAGCTGGCGCGCCAGGAGGGAATGGGATCGCTGGAAACCTTCCAACTGCTCGATCCGGCCACCAACATCCGCCTGGGCACCCATTACCTGCGCCAGACCCTGGACCAGTTCGGCGGTGTGACCGAATATGCTCTGGCAGCCTACAACGCGGGGGGTAGCCGTGTGACCGATTGGCGGGCTGCGGGGCCTTATCAGGGCATGGACGAGTTTGTCGAGTCCATTCCCTTCACCGAAACCCGCGAGTATGTCGAGGCCATCCTGCGCAACATGGAAACCTACCGCGCCATCGATGCCTTTGCCAGAGCGCAGGGAAAAACCGCAGGAACGAGCCGATAGAGAAACTCGAATAAGACGATGTTTTGAAGGGTACAGGCTAAACAGGCTGCGGAAAAGCTCATTCGCGGAGGCACGAAGCGTCAGGGCACAACTTTAGTCGTGCCGTAAGCTATTGGAAATAAATGGAGGGCTTTAGCCCCTGCGGGGTGTTTTTCGCACTTGTCGCCTGGGAACAAGCCTTTTTCCGCAGCCTGTAAAGCCCGCACTGATTCCAAGCGGCATACGGCACGACTACAAGCATTTTCCCTGATGGTGTAGAGGAATCCCACCCTGGCCGCAAAAACAAATACGCGGCGAGGGTGGGGCACCCGAACTCTATACCTAAAGAAAAAATGCTCTGAAGTCGTGCCCTTTCAAAACATAGGTTTCTGAGTGACCTGAAGGCCACTGCTCCCTCCGAAAAAACAAGCAGAAGCAACAGTTGCGCCTGTTTCGTCGACCCGTTGCCGAGAATTTCAAATGCGTTTGCCTTGCCCGCACTGGAGGACTTGCCGGTTGATGCGGTCCCGATAGTATTATCAGGAATTGGCTGTGCGCCCGCGCAAGCCCACCGGCTCAGTCTGCCAGGTGGGAGGTTGCCGCGGGAGCACCTTTATAGGGAGTTAAAAAAATGTCCCGCATGGTTGAGATTACAGAACTTGCGCTTCGAGATGCTTCTCAGAGCCTGCTGGCTACCCGCATGGGGTTGGACGACATGATTCCGGCCTGCGAAGACCTGGACAATGCCGGCTACTGGTCGGTGGAGTGTTGGGGCGGCGCGACCTTCGACACCTGCATACGCTTTCTGAATGAGGACCCGTGGGAGCGGTTGCGCGTCTTTCGCAAGCTGATGCCCAAAAGCCGCCTGCAGATGCTGCTGCGCGGCCAGAACCTGCTCGGATACCGGCATTATGAAGACGGAGTGGTCGAGCGCTTCGTGGAGAAATCCGCGGAGAACGGCATTGACGTCTTCCGCGTTTTTGACGCCCTCAACGACCCGCGCAACCTGAAGACCAGCATTAAAGCCGTGAAGAAGACCGGCAAGCACGCGCAGGGCACCATCTCCTACACCGTCAGCCCGCTGCACACGGTCACGGCCTTTGCCGAGCTGGCCGAGCAACTGCGGGAGATGGGATGCGACTCGATCTGCATCAAGGACATGGCCGCGCTGCTGAAGCCGCAGCCCGCCTATGATCTGGTGAAAGCCATCAAGCAGCGGTGCGGCAGCGACATGCTGGTCGATCTGCACACTCACTCGACGACCGGCGTGACCATGGTCTCGCTGATGAAGGCCATCGAGGCCGGGTGCGACATTGTGGACACTTCGGTCAGCAGCTTGTCGCTCGGTCCAGGGCATAATCCGACTGAAAGCCTGGTGGAAATGCTGGAGGGCACCGGCTACGAGACGCACGTCAATCTGGAGCGCGTCGAGCGCGTGTCAAAGCACTTTGCCAAAATCCGCCCGCGCTACCGTGAGTTTTTCAGCCAGAATAACGGCGTGAATACGGCGATTTTCAAAAGCCAGATTCCCGGCGGCATGATCTCCAACATGGAAAGCCAGCTCAAGGCACAGGGCGCGAGCGACCGGCTGCAGGAAGTTCTGAAGGAAGTTCCCCTGGTGCGCAAGGACTGCGGCTATCCGCCGCTGGTGACGCCATCGAGCCAGATTGTGGGTTCGCAAGCTGTCTTCAATGTTCTGATGGGCAAGTACAAAGCAATAACCGCGGAGTTTGTTGACCTGATGCTGGGCTACTACGGCAGCACGCTGGGGGAAAAGAATCCCGAGGTACTGAAACAGGCCGAGGCGCAGTCAAGCAAGCCCGCGATTACGGTTCGTCCCGCCGACCTGCTCAAGCCGGAGTGGGAGGAACTGAGCGCCGCCGCGCACGCCCTGAAGGGCTCGAACAGCAGCGATGAGGACGTGCTGACCTACGCCATGTTCCCGAAGGTTGCGCCCAAGTTCTTTGAGACGCGCGCAGAGGGGCGCAAGAACCTGGGCAAGGACCCGGCACAGCCAGCGCCAGCCAAGGCCGGCGGCCAGGAAAACTTGAGCGCCAAAGTGAGTTATGTAATTACGCTGAACGGCAAAGAGCACCGGGTAACCGTGGCTCCGGAGAAATAGGAATCAAATGCCGGCTGATGCAGGAGCGGGAATGTCCAAGCAAGAAGAGAACAAGACCATGGCGGAGAAGGTTTCCGGCCTGAACGCCAAGCGCGCCGAGCTTGAACTCGGCGGCGGAACAAAGCGCATTGAGAAACAGCACGCGGGCGGCAAGCTGACGGCGCGGGAACGGGTTGCAAAACTCGTGGACCCCGGCAGCTTTCAGGAGATCGGGCTGTTTGCCCTGCATCGCGCCACCTATTTCGGAATGGCCGGGAAGGAGATGCCCGCCGATGGCGTGGTGACCGGATGCGCCAGGATCGACAGCCGCCTGGTGCATCTTGCCAGCCAGGATTTCACCGTTGGCGGCGGCTCGGCCGGCGAGACGCATAGCGGCAAAGTCGTCGAGATGATGCGCCTGTCGCTCAAGACGGGCAGCCCGTTCATCTTCATCAACGACTCCGGCGGCGCGCGCGTTCAGGAAGGCATTGACAGCCTGGCCGGGTACGCGCGCGTGTTTTATAGCAACGTCCTGCTCTCGGGCGTGGTGCCGCAGATTGCGCTGATTTGCGGGCCGTGCGCGGGCGGCGCGGTCTACAGCCCGGCGCTGACCGACTTTGTGATCCAGACCCGGCAGGCGCGGATGTTCATCACCGGCCCGCTGGTCATCAAGCAGGTCACGGGCGAAGAGGTCAGCGCGGAAGAACTGGGCGGCGCTCCGGCGCAGATGCGCTCCGGCGTGGTTCACTTGATTGCCCAAGACGACGAGGACGCGCTCCGGCTTTGCCGCCGCCTGCTCAGCTTCCTTCCCTCCAACAATCTGGAGGATCCGCCGCGATTGGCCTACGATTTGCCGATTGACGCCGATCCGGAGATGAACGAAATCATCCCCGCCGGCAACAAGGCCTCTTATGACGTTCGCAGCATCATTACGCGCGTGCTGGACGATCAGGATTTCTTTGAGATTCAGCCGGACTTTGCCGCCAACATTGTGATCGGCTTCGGGCGGCTGCAGGGCCGTCCGGTGGGCATCGTGGCCAGCCAGCCGAATTTCATGGCTGGCGTGCTGGACATCAACGCCTCCGACAAGGCGGCGCGCTTTGTCCGCTTCTGCAATGCCTTCAACCTTCCGCTGATTACATTTGTGGATGTGCCGGGCTTTCTTCCCGGCGTCGAGCAGGAGCGCGGCGGCATCATCCGCCACGGAGCCAAGCTGCTGTTCGCCTACTCGGCCGCAACGGTTCCCAAGATCACGGTGGTCTTGCGCAAGGCCTATGGCGGCGCGTATATCGCCATGTGCAGCAAGGAACTGGGCGCGGACCGCGTGGTGGCGTGGCCGACGGCGGAGATCGCGGTCATGGGCGCCGAGGGCGCGGCTGAAATCGTCTTCCGCCATGAGATCGACGCCGTCGAGGATAAGGAAAGCCGCCGCCAAGAGCTGGTTGACGAATATCGCGAAACCTTCTCCAATCCCTACGTTGCGGCTGGCCGACGGCTGGTGGACGACATCATCGATCCGGCTGATACCAGGAAGGTTCTGGTGGAGGCTCTGGAGGCGTTGCACACCAAGCGGGAGCTGCGTCCCGGCAAGAAACATGGGTTGATTCCGCTATAGCGAGGAGCCGCGCGTGGCCTTGGATTTGACGAATTTTATTGTGATGGTGGTGCTGGTCGGGGCAGGCTGCGGACTGGTCTATGTCGGCTTATGGTTCATGCTGCGGACGGCTGGAAGCGAACGGCAGCAGACAACGGACCTCCAACTGAACGCGCTTGCCGCAGAGGTCGAGGCCTTGAAGGCCCGCGTGGTGGAGCTGGGCAAGGCGCCGGCGGCCGTTTCTGTTGCCGAGGCAAAAGCCGAGACTGTTGCCGTGAAGCCAGCGGAGCGCCGGGAAGACGAGGTAGTGACGCCCGAAATGCTGGTGGTGATGGCCGCGGCCGTAACGGCGTTTCTGGGCAAAGAGGTACGCATCCGCTCGGCAAAGATGCTGCGGCAGCCCCGTGAAACAGCGAATTTATGGTCCGAGCAGGGGCGGATGCTGATTCACGCCTCCCATAGCCCACGCTTGAGGGGCTGAGGCCAGAAGAAAAGTCCGCGCGCGTGAATTGGAGAACGAGGGAAGGAATTCGTAACTTGAAACTTCAGATCGGAATTGACGGAAAGACCTACGAGGTCGAAGTTGAAGTTCTGGAAGACGACGCGATGACGCGCCAGCCGGATGCCCGTGCCTATCGCCCGCTTCCCACGGCGGTTCAGCCGCTGAAGGCGGCGGGCGCGCCAACGCAGGCCCCTGCGGCCAGGGAAACTGCCGAGGAAGCAAAGCTCTGCCGCAGCCCTGTCACCGGCATCGTCATCAAGGTAAATGTTCAGCCGGGGCAATCGATTGAGGCGAATGAGGCGATCATGGTGCTCGAAGCCATGAAGATGGAGACCAATGTCACGGCGCGCGGCGCGGGAAAAGTGAAGAGCGTGCGCGTGGCGCAGGGCGACTCCGTCAAGGTAAATCAGGTCGTCCTGGAAATCGAATAACCTCCCGGTTGCGCCCTGCCGGCACGAATTCCCTGGTCTGGAAAAGCAATCCATTCTCGAACGGGAGCTGCGCAGCGGTTCAGCGCATTTTCAGCGCGACATGGAACAGACCGTCCGCTGTGATAAATTCAATAAGGCGGAGATGCTTGCGGAGAGATGGCCGAGTGGCTGAAGGCGCACGCTTGGAAAGCGTGTGTGCTCGAAAGGGTACCCAGGGTTCGAATCCCTGTCTCTCCGCCATAGATTGATTCTATTGACTTTAACTAGCTTGGTGTCCATAATGGTGCCCATAAAGCGCTAAATTGGCGTTTTGGGAGCAGATCGGCCATGCCTATAAAATAGAGGCTAGGGGAACATCCCGGCAGAATCGAGCAGACACTTATGTATGAAGTCGCAACAGAGACGGATTTCTCCTCTGGGCATTACCTGCGCAACTACAAGGGCAAGTGCGAAAACCCGCACGGGCACAACTACAAGGTTCGTCTTACCTTGGCCGGAGCGGAGTTGGACCAGGCCGGTCTGCTGCTCGACTTCAAGCTGCTGAAGCAGGCGCTCAACCCAATCATTGAACGACTTGACCACAAGATGCTGAACGACGTCGAGCCTTTCAACACGCTCAACCCCTCGGCAGAAAATATCGCCAAGTATTTTTACGACCAGATCAGCGAGCAGCTTGCCAAGACGACTCAGGGCCGCGTACATGTGAAAAGCTGCACCATTTGGGAAACGGATGTCTGCTCGGCAACCTATTCCGAATAGGCTGCCGGAGCGAGCCAGAAAAGCTCTGAATAATTTCCAGCATTCCCGCGGGGGCTGAACAGGCTGCGGAAAAACTCGATTTGGAGGGAGGCGGGGGTTTCAACCACCGCATAAAGCCAATAGAATCAACGAGGGCTTTAGCCCCGGAAGAACGTATTCTGCCTATTTCACCTGAAAACCTGCCTTTTTCCGCAGCCTGTGAAGCCCGTACCCTTCAAAGCATCAACTTATTCAGAGCTTTCTTACCGATCCGGCCCGAAAGATTGGCATCGTGCTTTCCCATATCTTCCGCACAGAACGCGGTAGATATGGGGCACCCTGTTCTCATCCTTTTGGGACGGATCAATAGTTCATCCGGCTGGATTTCGACTGAAGATATTTGTCGAAGGGAATCTCAAAATCGAACAGCTCGTTGCCGTCCGCATCGCGCAGTTGGCGCAGATGCAAGCTGGCGCCCGCAAGCGGGTGGTCGAGTCCGGAAACGTCATAGAAGAGAAAGCCGGCGCGCGTCGTGTGCGGCCCGACCACCAGCGCCTGGTACTCGAAGACGTTAAAATCCTGCTCGATCTGCTTGTTGCTGGCCTTGGGCTTCAGCTTGATTTTGGGAATTCCGTTCGGCATCGGGATTTTGCCGCCTTCGCGCTCCTTGCGGGTCATCAGCCGCTCCACGTCCTCCGGCTCGGCAGTCTGGATTTTCTCGCCCTCGGCGGTGTAGAAGTGAATTCGCGCCTCGCTCAGATTGATGGGCCGCTCACCGTTATTGGTCACGATCAGGCGGATGGGCATCACGCCGTGGCTGAGATAATCGACGCGGAAGATTGATGCTTTCTCGCGCGTATCGTAAGGCTCGGCGGCGATGGCCACCCCTTCCCGGGCGTGAACCTCGACGGCGGCAAAGGCCGTGGCTGGCTCGACGGCGGGCGGCGTGTGATCGCTGGCCGCGGCCGGCAGCGCCAGCCAAAGCAGCCAAAACGGAACGGCCACAACGACCTTCATCGTGCTCGAATGTATCATCTTAAGGTTAGACTGGGAAAAGACGAATCCGCATCGCATGATTCTATTCTTCTACAATATCGCGCTACTGACGGCCCTCGTTGTGGGCGCGCCCTGGTGGCTGTGGCGGATGGCCGCCACGCGAAAGTACCGCGAGGGACTGCTGGAGCGGCTGGGAAGGGTTCCCTTCCGGCTCCGCAAGCCAGCGGAGGTTTTGCGCCCGGCGATCTGGCTCCATGCCGTTTCAGTAGGCGAGGTGTTGGCCGCAAGCCGCCTCGTCAAGACGCTCGACGCCGCGCTGCCCGGCTACTTGATTGTGATCTCCACCACCACCCGCACCGGCCAGGCGCTGGCCCGCGAGCGCTTCGGTTTGGAGCGCGTCTTCTATTGCCCGCTGGACCTGCCCTGGGCGGTGCGCTCTTATCTAAACGCCCTTCAGCCCCGGCTGCTGGTGCTGGTCGAAACCGAGTTCTGGCCCAATCTGCTCCGTGGCTGTGCGCGCCGCGGAATCCCAGTGGCCGTGGTGAACGCACGTATCAGCGACCGCTCCTGGCCGCGCTACCGGCGGCTGCGCGGGTTGTGGCGACCGTTTCTTCAGCCACTCAGCCGCATCCTGGCGCAGAGCCAGACGGACGCCGCGCGGCTCAAGGCCATCGGCTGCCAGCCGGAGCAGGTGACAGTGGCCGGTAACCTCAAATTCGACGTGCGCGCCGCGGAAGAGGCCGAGGCGACCCGACAGCTCAAGGCCAAAGCCGGAAATCTGCGTCTTGTCGTGGCTGGCAGCACGCTGGAAGGCGAAGAAGCCGCGCTGCTGGAAGCCTGGCCGCATCTGCTGAAAGCCGACCCGCAACTGGCCTTGGTTCTTGCGCCCCGCCATCCGGAACGCTTTGGCGCGGTGGCCGCGCTGCTGGAGAAATCCGGGGTGGCCTGGGCCAAGCGCTCGGATTGGAACTCCGGCTCACCGCAGCCGCTCCACGCTGGCCAGATTGTGCTGCTAGACACGATTGGTGAGCTGGCCTCGGTCTACTCGCTAGCCGCTGTGGCTTTTGTAGGCGGCAGCCTGATTCCGGCCGGGGGACACAATCCGCTGGAACCGGCGCAGTTCGGCGTTCCCATCGTGATGGGTCCCCACTGCTTCAACTTCCGCGCCATTACGGAGGATTTATTGGCCCACCAAGCCCTCCGCATCGCCGCCATGGGGGAGCTGGCCGCAGCCTTGACCGGCTTGCTCAGAGACCCGGCGGCTGCGGCTGCCATGGGCGAACGGGCGAGGCAGGTTTTTTCGAGTCAGGCCGGAGCAACTGATCGCTGCGTCCAGGCGATCAAAGAACTGCTGGCGGCGCAGGACGGAAGGGAGCGGCCCGCATGAACGCCAAAAAAGATAAAAAGATAAAGAAGCCAGAAAAAGCCAAGGAAGCGAAGCAACCCTATTCCGCGCGCCGTCTGCTGATGCCGCTGGTTCCGCTCTACCAGTTGGCGCTCGCTTTCCGTGAACTGCTGATTTTTTTTGGACTGGAGCCGATACACCGCCTCCGTTTTCCGGTCGTCAGCGTCGGCAATCTTTCCACGGGCGGCTCGGGCAAAACGCCGCTCACAATCGCGCTGGCCAAGGCGCTGGCCGGACGCGGCTTGCGCGTCGATGTGCTTTCACGCGGCTATGGCCGCCAAAGCCAGCTCGCGACCCGCGTCAACCCGGTCGGGACCGCTGCGGAATTCGGCGATGAGCCGCTTCTGATTGCGCGCGAAGCCGGCGTTCCGGTCTACGTGGCTGGCCCGCGCTACCAGGCCGGGCTGCTGGCGGAGCGAACGGCGGCAGAAAGCGGCGCGGAGAGTCATCAGCACCGCGTCCACCTGCTCGACGACGGCTTCCAGCACCGCCAACTGGCCCGCAACGTGAACATTCTGCTCCTGAACGGCCACGACTGGCAGGATTGGCTGCTTCCGGCTGGCAATCTGCGTGAGCCGCGCGCGGCTGTCCGCCGGGCCAGCGTCATCGCCATTCCGGACGGTGAGCCGGAACTGGTGGCGGAACTGCGCGCATGGGGCTGGCAGGGGCCGCTCTGGCGGCTGCATCGCGCCATGAAAATTCCCGCCGTCGCCGGCCCGGTTGCCGCCTTCTGCGGCATCGCGCACCCGGAGCAGTTTTTTGCCGGCCTGGAAGCCGCCGGACTCCAACTCGCCGCCCGATTCGCCTTTCCAGACCACTTTGCCTACACTTCCGGCGTTCTGGAAGAACTGCGCGCCGAAGCCCACGAGGCGGGAGCCAGGGCGCTCGTTACCACCGAAAAGGACCTGACCCGCCTGGGCGAACTCACTTCCACCTTCCCCAAGTCCTTGCCGCTCATGACCGCGCAACTGCATATCGAGATCGCAGACGAGGGCGCGGCCATCGACTGGCTGATGGACCGGGTCGCGCCGGACACATCCATTTCTGTAGGCTGATTTGAATCGCGCGAGCGCATTTCCGCCATTTATTTTTCTAGAGCATTTCTCCTTTAGGTATAGAGTTCGGGTGCCCCACCCTGCCGCGTATTTGTTTTTGCGGCTAGGGTGGGATTCCTCTACACTATCAGGAGAAATACTCTATTGATCCAGCAACTAATACTGTCAGGGTGCCCCATCCATTTCCGCGTTTTTTGCGGAAATGGGTGGGAACAATGTCACTGTTTTCTTGCCGGATCAATAGAGCAAATTGAGAATTGGTGTAGAAAGAGCTGACGCAGCCAATCGCCGTTTTCCTCTCCAGGTCCAGGGTTCCCGGTGAGCGATTATTGCTCGTTGGGGTGGAAGAAAACGGCGCTTGCACAAACGCGGAATCGCCGCTGAGCAAGAGCTTGAAGTGTGCGGCGCTGCCTGAGGCATACCGGCTACTGGTTTCGCTCTATGCGCTCGTCTGCTGCCGTGCGGGCAGGCTCTTGCGCCGCGCTTCCACATGCTTGAGCACCGCTTCATAGCGGGCGGCGGCAGCGGAAAACCGCTTCACCACCTCCGAGGTCTTGATCAGAAATCCCGGATTCTTCTCCCGGATCGCTTCCAGAATCGGCGCAAACTTGGCCAGCAGGAAAAACCCCTCGCCATTCGAATCCACAAACAGTTCCGCCGAAACCGCGCCATGAACCACCAATGCTCCGGCCATCTCCCAGTAGCTGACTACCTGGCGCAGCCACGCATTGTGCGGGTCGTCCGGGTTCTCGGCCACGGCAAAGAACTCCTCGGCCGTCTCCGGCCAGAACTCGCCGGTCACCCACGCGCGCGCCTGGCGCATTACCGTTTCGGTGCGCAATTCATAGAGGCGGAGAATGATCTCCGCGTCTTCCGGTGTTGCAAGCATCCGTTCCATATAGAGGGTTCTCCGCTGACTCATGCTACCGGTCTTACGCCGGCTGTAGATTAGTCGTGCCGCTGGCGGCTTCCACCACCGGCCCGTGCGTTTCCGCCGTGGGCGGCGGCGGAGCATCACCGATGCGCTTCGAGTAGTTGCACGTCACCGCGTTTTCGGCCGCTGGCGCGGCTGCCTTCCGGGCGCGTTTTTTGGGCGCGGTCTCTTCTCCGGCGGCCTTCTTCTTGTTCGGGCACTCGAGATAGATGCCCGTCTTCAGCGTCTTTTCCAGCAGGTACGGACTGCCACACTCCGGGCACTTCTGGGCCACCGGCTTGTAATTCGATGTGAAATCGCACTTGGGATAGTTCGTGCAGCCCCAGAAGATGTTGCCCCGGCGCGCCTTGCGCTCGGCCAGGTCGCCCTGCCCGCACTTCGGGCACTTCATCCCCTCAATCAGGTTCTGCTTCACGTACTTGCACTTGGGATAGCCGGAGCAGGATACAAACTCCCCATAGGCTCCCTGGCGCAAGACCAGCGGCTTGCCGCACTGCGGACAGTCCTCGCCGGTTGGCTGGGGCGCGGATTGCTTCTGCTGCTGCTTCTGGCTCAGCTTGCGGAAGGTCTTGCACGGCGGGTCCTCGTTGAAGCCCGGACACGACATGAACATTCCGAAGGGTCCGCGCCGCAGCACCATCACCCGGCCGCAGTTGTCGCAATACTCCTCGGTTTCGCCCGCGCCCTGCGCCTCCGGCGTATTCATCTCCGGCTTGGCGGCGGTGTTCTCCTTGGTAAACGTGCAACTGTTCTTGTCCTTCTTGTTATAGGCCGAACAAGCAAAGAAGCTGCCGAACTTGCCCCACTTCAGCACCAGCGGAGAGCCGCACAGATCGCACTTCTCATTGGTCGGCTTCTCCCAGCGCTTGATGTCTTCCATCTTCGCGTCGGCGTCCTTCAGCTCGTCCTCAAAGTGGCCATAGAAGCCGTTGAGCAGGTCGGTCCACTTCTCATTGCCCTCCTCAATCTCATCCAGCTCCTCTTCGAGCTTGGCCGTGTACGCCACATTGAAGATGTACGGGAAATTCTTGACCAGCAGGTCGCAGACCACCATGCCGATTTCGGTCGGATAGAAGCGCCCGGCAATCTTGGTCACATATTCGCGATCCTGGATGGTGTTGATGATCGACGCGTAGGTCGATGGCCGGCCGATGCCGCGCTCTTCCAACACTTTGACCAGCGAGGCTTCGTTGTAACGCGGAGGCGGCTGGGTAAAGTGCTGTTCGCTGTCCAGCTTGTCCAGTCCCAACGCCTTCACATGGTCCAGATTGGGCAGCTTGTTGGCCGCCTCATCCTCGTCGTCCTTCTTCTCCTCGTCCGACGCGTAGATCTTCAGAAATCCATCGAAGCGCACCACCGACCCGCTCAGGCGGAAGTCGTAAGTCTTGCCCGTCAACGCGCTGACCGCGGCAATCTTCGCCGTGGTTACGTCAAAGACGGCCGGCGCCATCTGCGAGGCCACAAAGCGCTGCCAGATCAGCCGGTAAAGCTTCAGTTGCTCCTCGGTCAAGTGGCTGGCAATCGACTCCGGCGTGCGCATTACGTCGGTGGGCCGGATCGCTTCGTGCGCGTCCTGCGCCGCCTTCTTGCCCTTGTAGAGGTTTGGCGTCTTGGGCAGATACTGCGCGCCCAACTGTTTGGTGACCCACTCCCGCGCACCGGCAATTGCCTCCGGCGAAACGCGCGGCGAATCGGTTCTCATGTACGTGATGAGGCCGACAATTCCTTCGGCGCCCAGATCGATTCCCTCATAGAGCCGTTGAGCCACGCCCATCGTCCGGCGCACGTTGAAGCCCAGCTTATTGGCCGCGTCGCGCTGCAATTGACTGGTGATGAAGGGCGCCTGAGACCTCCGCTGCTTCTCGGTGGCCTGCACTGAAACCAGCGACCACTGCGCCTTGCCCAGAGCCGCCACCACCTCATCGGTCGCCTTCTTGTCCGGCAGGGCGTTACTGATGAACTGCTCTTTGCCGTCCTTGTCGTGGCCATTCGCCACCCGCGCCGGTTCGCCGTCAATGCCGACAAAGCGCGCCTTGAGCTTGGTCTCTTTCTGCTGCTCCGGGTGAAGAATGGCGCTCAGCGTCCAATTCTCCACCGGCTTGAATGCGCCGATCTCCCGCTCGCGCTCGACCACCAGCCGCACGGCCACCGTCTGCACGCGTCCGGCCGAGAGCCCCCGCCGCACCTTCTTCCACAGCAGCGGCGAAATCTGGTAGCCCACCAGACGGTCCAGCACGCGCCGCGTCTGCTGCGAAGCCACAAGGTCCTGATCCAGGTCCCGGGGATGCTTGAAAGCCTCCTGAACAGTCTTCTTCGTGATCTCATTGAAGGTCACGCGGCGAATCTTCTTTTTCTCTTTCGCCGAAGTGCCCAGTTGTAGCGCCAAGTGGTACGCAATCGCTTCGCCCTCGCGATCAGGATCGGGCGCCAGGTAGATTTCATCCGCCTTGGCCGCTGCCCGCTTCAGTTGCGCCACCACCTTCTCCTTGCCAGGAGAAACAACCAGCGTCGGCTCGAAGGTGCGATGCTCCAGCTCGACGCCAATCTCTTTTTTGGGCAGATCCATGATGTGCCCTACCGACGCCAGAACCTCGAAGCCCTTGCCCAGATACTTCTCAATCGTCTTGGCCTTGGCGGGCGACTCGACGATCACCAGTGATTTGCTCATTGCCATCCTTATTACCAATACCACTCTACGCTGTCAGGCCATCCGGCTCGGCCAGAGCGGTTCCAGGATTGCTCTACCCCGAAACCAAAAGGCCCAAGTTGACGCGACCAACAGGGAGCGGCAATCTTGCAACAGGCCAGAAAGGGTATACCTATCCTGGAACCGCTCCAGGGAGCATTCGGTTGCAATTACGGGTTCTGAAATTCTGCCCGTATCCCTGGCCGTTTTTCCGTTCCTGGAAAAATACCCGCAAAAGTTGCACCCTACCATGGAACACCGCCTCATTTCCACTCGAAGGCCGTTTTTCTTCGCTCCCTGGTCCTATTTTTATCGAATGTATCCGTTTTCCGCCCGGGGTGATTTGTGTGCGTTTGCCTACAGCGGAAAAGTCATTGTTGTGAAGGGGCACAACTTCAGCCGTGCCGTAAGTATCTCAAAATAAATGGGGGAGGACTTGAGGCATGGAGGGATGCTTTTCGGAATCTCGAATCGATTCCAAAGCTTTTTCCGCGGCCTATACAGCCGCCGGACGGCTCCGCGTGAAAAACCGCCCCGCCCCAAACCCAGACGCTCACTGTCAACTGTCCGCTGTGAGCTGTTTGCTGCCCGCTGTTCACAGGCAGCTTCACATTGTCCGCACGTAATTCTTGCCCGGTAGGCAGCGCACGCGCCCCGCCATTTCCAGTTCAAAGAGCGCCGTGAAAACCTCCGAAGAGGTCAGTTGCGTCTCCAGAATTTCCAGAATCTCGTCGATCTGCAGACTCTCATCCGCGTGCAAAACCTCCAGCACGATTGACTCCTCGGGGCGCAGAACCGGGTCTGGTAAAAGAGATGCTGTGGTCTCCGACTTGGATTCAGCCGGCGCCTCCGCCTCCAGTTCCAGCCGCACCTGCGAGGGCAGTTCCTCCCACACGTCCTCCCAGGTGGCCACCAACTTGGCTCCCTGCTTGATCAGCGTGTTGGGCGTCCATGAACCCTTGCTGGTCACGTTGCCCGGCACGGCGAACAGGTCGCGGTTCTGTTCGGCGGCGCAGCGCGAGGTCACGCGCGTGCCAGAGTTCTCCGCCGCCTCCACCACCAGCACCGCCACGCTCAGCCCGCTCAGAATGCGATTGCGCCGGGGAAAGTTCTGCGGCGCGGGAAAGGTCCCCATCGGCAACTCGCTCACAATCGCTCCGCCCAGGGCCAGAATCTCTTCGGCCAGCTTCTTGTTCTCCTTGGGATAGACCACGTCAATGCCCGTGCCCCACACCGCCACGGTGGGCATGCGCGCCGCAAGGGCCCCCCGGTGCGCGCAGGAGTCAATGCCCCGCGCCATACCGCTGATAATCAGCAGCCGCCGCGCCGCCAGATCCCGCGCCAGCAGCTCCGCCATCCCCGTGCCATACGGCGTCGGATGCCGTGTGCCCACCACCGCGACTCCCGGCCTGCTCAGCAGCTCCGCCGGCCCGCGCACCCACAGCACCGGTGGCGGGTCATAGATCTCCTTCAGCCGCTCGGGATACTCCGCGCAACTGTAAGTCACCAGGGTGGCCCCCTGCGCCGCCACCCGCGCCCACTCCGCCTCGGCCGCCTGGCGCGCTTTGCCGTCAAAAATGAACTGTGCCGCCTGGGCGGGAAACTTCAAGCCTTCCAGCTCAGTCAGTGACAGCCTAAAGATCGCGGTGGGGGTTTTCAGTTCGTTTACCGCATTCAGAATCCGCTTCGGGCCCAGCCCCGGTGACAAAGCCAGCGCCAGCCAAGCCAGCCGCTCCTCATCCAGTTCAGGCGTCGCCGCACAGGTTTCGTCTTGGCGCAATGTACTCATCATTCGATCCGCATGTCCTGAAAATGCACACCGGTTTCCTCAAAAGAAACCTAAACGGCATTATTTGGTAATTCTGCTCAACTTACCCTTAGCAGACTCTCATGTCAAGCCGGGAGTATTGCCGCCTCGGATACACCCCCTCCTGCCGAGTGGAACATACTTCCAGGCCATGGCTTGCGTCAGCGCAAGACTGGGGTTGCGCCCTTTCAAAACATTGACTTATTCAGAGGTTGCCTAATAGGTAATTGCGGGTAATATGTAAGGAGATTCTGGTTACTAAATTTTGATTACCAAGTCTCTGACCGCTTGATTTTGTACCATCGCTGGGTGCCCCACATCTCGATTTTGAGATGTGGGAAAGCACGGGCTCAATCAAACGTCTTCTTCCGGTCAGAGAGCTAGGTTACTATCTGTGCCCCTTGTCCGGATCACTCGGATCAGCGGTTATCACGGAGAGAAAAAACATGAATAAGCGAGCGATTGTTGTCGAGCTTATGCTTTTTTCACTATTATGCGCGATCTCCGTTGCGGCGCCGGCGCAGCCTGCCAAGTCTTCTTCCGCCTCGCAGCGGCAGGCATCCGGCGCGGCTTCCCGCAATCAGTTCGCCACCTGCCTGGCAGACTTCCAAAAACATCCGGATGATTCCACTCTGCGCAAACAGGTTGTTGAACTGGCGCGGAGCATGAATCCAGCTCCGCCGGTTTCCGCGCTCGCGCGGGATAGCTTTGCCCGGGCGACGGCGCGGATGAAAAACGCCTCCACCACGGATGATTTCCTCGCCGCCGCCAAGCTTTTTGAGCAAGCCGCCGAGCAGGCTCCCTGGTACGCCGAGGCCGACTCAAACGCCGCCACGGCCCGCGCCCGGGGTGCTGACTTTGAAGGCGCCCGGCGCGATCTGAATTTTTATCTGGCGGCCGCGCGCCCTGGGGCTAACCCCCATATCGCCGAGGAACTGAGGCGCGATATTGACAGTCAGCAAGCCACGCAGCAGTTTCAGGAGGCGCTGCGGCAATTCGCCGCCAACCCTGACCTCACCGCCCGTCTGCACATCATACGGCTGGCACAGGCCATGAAGACCCTGCCGGAGATTCCCGAAAATGCCCGTGAGCATTACGTGATGGCCTCGGTTCTTGCCGGCTCCGCGGAGGACAATCCCGCCTATGCCAAGCGCGCCGTCAACGAGTACAACGCAGCCTTGCTGGCGGCTCCCTGGTGGGGGGATGTGTATCGGAAGCTGGCCACCTTGCAGACAACCTTGCAGCAGTTTGACGACGCCATTGCCAGCCTCAGTTGCTACCTGCTCATCCAGCCCGCTGACGCCCGCCGCACCCAGGACGAAATCTACCGGCTCAAAGCGCTCGGCCAGAAGGCCGCCGACGATCAGGCGCTGAAGCAAGCGGAAGAACAGCAGCGCAAACTTAAGATGCAACGGACGCAGGAACAGCGCGCCGCCGTGACGGAAGACAACCTTACGATTGATGGACAGTGGTACGCAATCCCCACGCCGAACAGCTATTTCGCCGGAGGAAAATCAGATCCAGGATGCGATTATGTGATCAAACAGAACGACCGGCGATGGACGATTACCAATGCCTGCGCCCGGCATCAATGGACGATTGAGGATGTTGAAGTTCAAGCCAGATACGTCACTTTCCGCATCCTCGGCCATGATTCCGCGGTTCCATTCGGAGAGGTGAGTGTCGCCTTCACGCTGTCCAATGACGGGCAAACATTGGAGGGACAGGCAAACGCCTACGACAAGGCTTTCAATACGATTGGCAGTCATCCTGCCCGCTGGGCGCGCAGATAGAGCATTTTTCCTTCAGGTATAAAGTTCGGGTGCCCCCAGGTATAAAGTTCGGGTGCCCCACCCTCGCCGCGTATTTGTTTTTGCGGCCAGGGTGGGAAAACCCAAAAGCCCATCTTCCTCAGATTTCCCACCGCATCAGCGTCACGCCCACCGAGAAGCCCGCGCCCACGGCGGCCATCAGCACCAGCCCGCCCTTTTTCAGCTTGCCCTCTTCGACAGCCGTCTCAATGGCCAGGGGAATGGTTCCGGCCGAGGTATTGCCGTACTTATCGATATTGACGATCACCCGGCTCGGGTCCATGCCCAGCCGCTCGGCGGTGGACTTGATAATCCGCAGATTGGCTTGGTGAGGAATGAAGCAGTCCAGATCCGCGCCGGTCACGCCGTTGCGCTCCAGCACCTTCGCCGAGGCCTCGGCCATCTTGCGCACGGCAAATTTGTAAACCGCCGGACCGTCCTGGTGGATGTAGTGCATGTGCTTGTCCACGGTCTCGTGGCTGGCCGGGTTCAAGCTGCCGCCGGCCGGCAGGTTCAGCGCCGCCGCGCCCGAGCCGTCAATCTCGTTCGCATAGTCGATGAAGCCGATCTCGCCCTCTTCGGCCGGCTCGACCAGCACCGCGCCGCCGCCGTCGCCAAACAGCACGCAGGTGGTGCGGTCGGTGTAGTCGGTCATTCTGGTGTTGGCGTCCGCGCCGCAGACCAGCACCTTCTTCTGTGCGCCACTCTCGACCATCTTCACGCCCGCCTGCAGGGCAAACATGAAGCCCGAGCAGCCGCCCGAAAGATCAAATCCCCACGCGCCTTTGGCTCCAAGGTTGTGCTGCACCAGACAAGCCGTCGAGGGGAACATCATGTCCGGCGTCACTGTGCCCACGATGATGACCTCCACCTCGCTGCCGTCGATGCCCCGCATCGCCAGGCATTTTTTGGCCGCCTCGGTGCAAATTGTGCTCACGCCCAACCCCTTGGCCAACACATGCCGCTCACGGATGCCGGTGCGCGTCATGATCCACTCGTCGCTGGTATCGACCATCTTTTCCAGATCCTGATTGGTCAGAACTTGCGGCGGAACGTAGGTTCCGAAGGCCGTAATCTTGGCGCGACAGCCCACGATGGGGCGAACAGTGAGGGTCAAAGCATTTCTCCTTGAATCTTGAACTCTGCGGCTTGAACTATGGAAGCAGTTCCCTGCTCTCCGGTCAATATAAAACTTCTGTCATCCTGAGCGTAGCGAAAGGGAGTTGAAGGCCCCGCGAAGATTGGGTGCCCCACCCTCGCCGCGTTCTTGTTTTTGCGGCTAGGGTGGGATACCACGCGCCCATAAGCCGTTCGTAAAACTGTCCACGGCACAAAAAAGCGCCGGGTGGCCTACTGCACACGCACTAGCCCGTTACCGTTGCTTCCTTCCGGACCTGGCGGGGTTGGCGGGATTACGTCGCGTAGGACCCGGCACTTGCTGATTTTATCACCCGGCGGTGGACTCTTTCCCTGTCTGTTCCCCACAACATCTCCGTGCCCCATCCATGCGCGTTTTTTCTGGCGCATGGGTGGGAAGCCCCAACTTCCGATCCGCGGGTGCCCCATCCATTTCACGTCCTTTGTGAAATGGGTGGGAAACCACATCACTGTTTTCTTGCCGGATCACTCGCCCCGCTCAACCGCGCCGCCCATCTTGAATTCACCCTGGAAGCGGCTCAATGCTGACAATCCACTCCCATGGAATCTCCCAAAAGCAATTGCCGAAAATTACGCCAGGTTTGGTTACACTGGGTTCGTACAGTCCAAAAAGTGCATCGGAGCTTGTTGTTTTCTCTTTGAGATGAATCGCTCAGATCGCTAGAACAGGCAAATTCACCTCTAGAGCATTTTCACAGTTAGTGTGATGTCATGGGTGCCCCACCCTCGCCACGTTTTTGTTCTTGTGGCTAGGGTGGGATAGCACGATCCCTGCATTACAGAAACTGTGAAAATGCTCTAACCACCTTTAGAATGACGATTCTGCAAATAACTCTTTTGTTTGCACGATTTTGCAGCGCAACCACCCCCGCATCTCCTTGAAAATAAGTATTTTATTTGCAGAATACGGGTGGGGGGGGGTACCTCCACCGAGCCGATGCTCCGTCCCGGTACAATGAACCTGTGACCAAAACCTCCCCGCACAAGCCCCCCACCGTGGGCTTTATTTCGCTAGGCTGCCCGAAAAACCTCGTCGATTCCGAGGTGATGATGGGGCTGCTCGACCGCGCTGGAGCGCACCTCACCGCCCATCCGGAAGAGGCCGAAATCCTCATTGTCAACACATGCAGCTTCATTGACTCGGCCAAGCAGGAGTCGGTGGACGCGATTCTGGAAATGGCGCGCTACAAAACCTCAGGCCGGGCGAAAAAGCTGATCGTCGCCGGTTGCCTGGTGGAGCGCTACCGCGACGAAATCCAGAAGGGTATTCCGGAGGTAGACGCCGTCGTCGGGACCGGCGAGATCGAGTCGATTCTGGAAGCCGCCGGCCTTGCGCCCGCCGCTTCCTCGCCCTTCCGCATTCTGCGCGGCCAGGCAGCCGGGATTCGTCCCGGCCAGGAAGCGCAGGCCGGGACGCACAAGGGCAACCATGATTCGGTGAAGGGTACGGGCTTCAGCCCGTACATGAACCCTGCCCAATCGACCGGGGCTTTAGCCCCTGAGGCAACCTCCCGCCCGGAAGGCGACCTGCGCGAGCGCCAGGGCCGCTTCCGCCGCGACGCGTGGCAGGGCGCGGCTCATCAACTGCCAACCTATCTCTACGACGAAAAGAGCCCGCGCCTCCTCACCACTCCGCGCTCCTCGGCCTACATCAAAATTGCCGAGGGCTGCGACCATCCCTGCGCCTTCTGCGTAATTCCGAACCTACGCGGCAAATTCCGTTCCCGCCGCCTCGAATCGGTCGTTGCCGAGGCCGAGCAGCTCGTCGCCCAGGGAATCCGCGAAATCACCCTCATCGGCCAGGACACAACCTGTTACGGCGAAGACCTTGGCATGAAAGATGGCCTGGCCGAGCTTCTTGACGCCGTGGCCGCCATTCCCAACCTGCGCTGGCTGCGCTTCCTTTACGCCTACCCCAACCGCATTACGCCCCGGCTGCTGGCGGTTATCGCCAAACACGACAACATCTGCAAATACCTCGACCTGCCCCTTCAGCACGCCTCGCCTGCCGTTCTCAAGCGCATGAAGCGCGGCGGCAGCGGCAGCATTTTTCTCAAGACCATCAAAAAAGTC
>Ga0224525_1000287_pt1 | contig 24377 bp, 17 predicted proteins | sample CFST100metaG_FD_179874 | JGI IMG/M metagenome (GOLD analysis project Ga0224525, IMG submission 179874) | Peat soil microbial communities from Stordalen Mire, Sweden - C.F.S.T100 | ecosystem: Environmental > Terrestrial > Soil > Wetlands > Peat | place: Sweden: Norrbotten County, Stordalen Mire...
CTGGCACGTAGTGCCCGGGATTTTTTGTTTAAGCCGGACTCACTTCCCATTCAAATTAGTTTTCCGCTGGCCTAATGAAGACAATTCTTTACAGGCTGTGGCAGTTGATGGCTATACAAAATTTTCAGATATAAATAATATGAATTACACCGATCTAGTGGCCAAGGTCATGGCTGAAAAAAAACCGGGAGAAGTATACGACATGCTTGACCAGATAAACAAAACTGACCAGATACGTACAATTGTAAAATCAGAAATCTGGGATCTGCTTGACTCAACAACGCCAAAGATGTAAAAAACCCTCTTTAATACTCTGAAGGAGCCTTGCAGTATCTTATATTGCAGGTTTTTTCTTTTTTTAAGGCTTCTTCCGCGAAACCTTATAGCTTTTACATCCAGGATCCTTCAGATTTTTGATAAATATTTTGGCCGGTAGAGCTAAAATAACTACTTTTCGCGGCTTAATAAAAAGAAGAAATTATGGTAACTTTTAAAGAATTAGGGTTAGTGAATTCGAGAGAATTGTTTAAGAATGCTTTCAAAGGAGGGTATGCTGTTCCTGCTTTCAATTTCAATAATCTTGAACAGATGCAGGCAATTATCAGCGCCTGTGTAGAGACAAAATCTCCTGTGATCCTTCAGGTATCTAAAGGAGCTCGTAAATATGCCAACCAGACTTTGCTGCAATATCTTGCCAAAGGAGCTGTAGAATATGCAAAGGAACTTGGTTATGCAATTCCTATCGTATTGCATCTTGATCATGGCGATTCATTTGAAACATGTAAATCGTGTATCGAGAGTGGTTTTTCATCAGTGATGATCGACGGCTCTCATTTTCCATATGAAGAAAACATCAGGTTAACAAAACAGGTTGTTGAGTATGCTCACCAGTTCGATGTTACTGTGGAAGGCGAACTGGGTGTTTTAGCCGGCATTGAGGATGAGGTTTCATCAGATCATACGTCATATACAAGACCCCAGGAAGTTGAGGACTTTGTGAAAAAAACCGGAGTTGATTCTCTTGCGATTTCAATTGGAACATCACATGGCGCATTTAAATTCAAAGTAAAACCTGGAGAACTTCCTCCCCCTCTTCGTTTCGATATTCTTGAAGAATGCGAAAAACGTATTCCCGGTTTCCCTATAGTTCTGCATGGTGCATCTTCAGTACCCCAGGATATCGTAGCCGAGATTAACAAATATGGCGGAAAAATGGAGAATACAGCCGGTGTATCTGAGGACCAGCTGCGCAGAGCCGCAAAATCAGCAGTATGCAAGATCAACATCGATAGCGATGGCCGTCTCGCAATGACTGCAGCCATCCGTAAAGTATTTGTTGAAAAGCCAGGTGAGTTTGACCCACGTAATTACCTGGGGCCTGCCCGTGATAAACTTAAGGAACTTTACAAACATAAAGTGGTAAATGTTCTTGGCAGCGCAAACAAGGCATAAGAATAAAATTTAAATTTACATCATAACAAGCCATTCTTCAACGATTTTGAAGAGTGGCTTTTTTTCATCAGTCGAAGCTGAAATATCATATACTCGGAAAATAAATGAAAAAAAGATCCTTTTGCTGTTGATAATACGTTTCCCGCGTAATTTGCCAAGCATTGGTTTATTATTATTATATTTATATAACTAACTCTGAATAATACTAGTTAAATTCTGTAATTACATTTTATTCAAATACATATTCTATGAAAAGGATAATTATGATTTCTTTCCTTGCTACAGCACTATTGTCGGGATGCACTCCGACTCAAAAAACGAGTCAGGATAAACTAGACTTTCCTAAAGATTTCAAATGGGGATCTGCCTCCGCTGCCTATCAGGTGGAAGGGGGTACAAAAGCTGACGGACGAGGTCCCAACGAATGGGATAAGTATCTGAATCCACCCTACAGCCTCATAAAACTGGTAACAGGAGAAGATGCAAACGGTGATGTTTCTATCAATGAATATGATCGTGCCCAGTTTTCAAAAGATGTAAAACTGATTAAAGAACTGGGTGTTAACAGTTATCGTATTTCAATCTCCTGGTCAAGGATCCTACCTGAAGGAGAAGGAAAAATCAATGAAGCCGGAATCGATTATTACAACTTTGTAATAAATAGTTTGCTTAAGGAAGGCATTCAGCCTCTTGTTACACTTTATCATCTTGACATGCCCCTTGCACTTGCCAATAAAGGCGGATGGATGAACCGTGAGAGCGTGAAATGGTTTACCGATTACGCAAATCTTTGCTTTGACAGGTTTGGCGACAGGGTAAAAACTTTTTTGACTTTTAATGAACCTTCGATAGAACTTCTCTTCATGCAATCTTTTTTTGAAGCTGTCAACAATCATAAAGCACCTGAAATTCCTGCTTCTGAAGAGTATATTTCAAAGCATTTCTCATATATTCATCACCTTATGCTGGCTCATGCAAGCGCCGTAAACGCCTATCATAAAAGAAACCTGGGAGGTCAGATAGGTATAACTTACAATTTCATGCTTTGTGAGATGGATACAACTGCCTCCGAGAATGGAAACAAATCGCTTGATGTAATAAGCAGGGTCTGGAATAACCTGTTTATGGATCCGGTATTTAAAGGTTATTACCCAAAGGATATCTTCGACAGATTAAATGCAGCTCAGTATGGCGATATTCAGCCTGGTGATTTTGATTTTATCAAATCTGCTAAAACCGACTTTCTCGGCATTAATTATTATGGAGTCAACATGTATCACGAGAAAAAAGGAGCCGGCTTCTTTGGACTTGTCAATGGGAGAAATTCTGATAACCCTCCAATGTTCAACGGTTTTGTAAATCCCGATGCATTTGTCACCGGACTTGTAAGTCTGAAGGAGCAATATAATAACCCCGATATTCTGATTACCGAAAACGGAGCAGGTTACGGGATTAAAGATGATACACTTATAAATGGCAGGGTACATGATACCTTAAGGACATCTTATCTTCAGCGCCATATCAAAGCGGTGCATCAGGCAATAGATAAGGGTGTTAAAATAAAGGGATACTATGTATGGTGTATGTTCGACAATCTGGAATGGATGATGGGTTATACACGGAGATTCGGAATTACATATGTGAATTTTCAGACCCAGGAACGTATCCCTAAAGAAAGCTACTATTGGTATCAGGCTTTTTTAAAATCACAGAAAAATAACTGATTCCGGATATGGCTTAATCTCTTGTAGCCTTTTGAAAACTAAGATTTTATTTTCACTGGATTTAATTTATCAAGCCTGAAAACAAAGCGGATTCTTTCTTTAAACGATCCTGTTATCGATTTTATATTATCAGAAACAATAAATGGAAAATAAATCTCAAAGTAATTCCATATACCCGCCTTTAGTCCAGCTTCATAGAAAAAAGCCGGTTTATTAATTGTCCCGGGTCCATGATCGTTCAGTAATAAATTAGCAAAGGGTTTAACCGGAATCTTTGAAGCAAAACCCGGAAGGCTGCTTGTTAAAGAGAATGAAACCAGCCAACGGCTGTATCCGAGACTGTCATTAACGGCAGAAGCAAGTCCACCCTCAGAAAGAGACATCTCTCTCGACCATAAGGTTTTAGGGAATTCGGTGAAACGGTCAGGAAATATGCCTTCGTATAAATATTGTTCCCTGCCGCTTCTTCCGCCCGGCGAAAAGGAATAGAACGGATCAGATGCATCATTTTTGAGCATCGTTCCTGCAAACATCCTGAAATCAAGACCGTTTTTCTTTCCTCCATAGCTATACTTATAGTTTAGCTCCACTGATGTCTTCTGATATGATTCTCCTGATTCTAAAGAAAATGCTAAGTGGAATGGATTGATAACTCCGGTCTTGTCAAGCAGATACCCAAGCTGTAAATATGAACGCATTTTCGCCTTAGTAAGAGCCTCTATCTGGCTAAGATCTGATGCGGCAGTATAGTAGCCAAAAACCTTCTGATTAACCGGATCAATTGCGTTTTTTGACCTGAAGTACAGATCTAATCCGATTCTTGCCCTGTGGTAATCCTGACTTCCGGGAGCAGCAAATTGTTCACCTTCAAGTGAAAGCGAGGCTAGCCTTATGAGATTGTCATAAGGGATTTTATTGAATGAAATTTCCCCATAACCTGTAATAGCCTGATTACGGAAAGAATAGAAAGGCATGACAAAATATTCTAAAGACTTTGGTATAATTGTCCCGTTGTGCAAAGCAACACCTGCCATAAAACCATCTGTATTAGTCCAGTTAAAAGACGGGAAATATATGAGATATCGTTTATCAGGATCCTCTATTGCATATAAAAGCTGAAAACGAACCGGATCAGCTTTCCTGAATATGCCTGATGTCCGTATATTATTATTGAGCCTGTACAGTTCGGTCATCTTATGCTCAGGATCTATTCGGATTTCGGAAAAATTGCCGGGACCTGTACTGAACCATTTACTGCCTTCAAAACCGTCTTCCCATTTTTCAGAACAGATCGAATCTCCCTTTAAACCGGCAATCAGCAACGGCGCTTTTAATTCACCGTTATTTTTTATAAGCACCTTCCCATCACTGAATCGCGCAATTTTGTAATCGAGCCTTTTTGTAGTACCCAGGAAATCATCAAAAAACCAGGTGAGATCCTTTTCTGTGAGAGAATTAAATACATTCCGCAGATCGTTCGGGGAAGGATGTTTGTTTTTCCATAAGCGATAGTAATCGTGCATTATTGAATCATAGATTGAATCTCCGAGATAAGACCTGAGATAGTTAAAACCCAGCGAAGCTTTGCTATAGATAATACTTTCATAATTATTGAAAGTGAATTCCGGAGCGGCAAGATTTATTTTCTGTTCAAGGTTATTGCGTGCAGGAACTATCCAATCGAGTTCCTGTATCCTTTGAACCGGCATTTTATCGATATTGAAGAATCCAGCCAGCTTCCTGCTTTTCAAATCTATCTCCCAGAGCTTTTTCCCCGGATATCTTGCTTCCATATATCTCGATTCATTTGCAGTGGTGATACTCTCATCCATAAATGGGAATCTTCGTTCATCTGATCCTAACGCACTGTAAAACCAGCTATGACAAATTTCGTGAGATATAACGTCATCGAGACTATAAGCATCGGGTGCCTCACCGATCACCGTCAGTTCAGGATATTCCATTCCTGATCCTGCATTCAGAGCACTCTGAACCGCAGTGTATGTGCCATAGGGATAATCTCCGTTCCATTTTGAAAAATGCCATATTGCACTATTTATATAGGAGATTGATTTTCTCCAGAGATGTGCGTCAAAGTCAGTGAACATCGCCCAGGTTGTAACTAATCTACCTGATTCCGGGAGACTGACACTCCCTTTCAGAACATGGAATCTTTTATCGGCGAACCATGCGAAATCGTGGATATTATTCTCGGTGTAGTGCAATGTCTTCATTTGTTTTGATGAGGCCGGAAAGCCTTCACGGAGGTAGGCGGGTATTCTCATCCAGGCAGTATCTGCCGTCAGATTATTAAGCCATTTCTTTTCTTCTTCGTTTTGAAGGTTTCCGGTTGCTCCCACGACATAATTGGCAGGGAGAGTAATACTGACATCAAAACTGCCAAATTCAGAATAGAATTCACCCTGATCGAGGTAAGGCATCTGGTGCCATCCTGATCTGTCATAAACGGCCGGTTTGGGATACCATTGCGAGATCTGGTACGATTCACCGATATGACCCATGCGTGATGTTACTCCCTTTGGGATCTTAAGATGAAAAGGAGTAGAGATATAAATTGTGTCCCCTGGCTTAAGAGGTTGGTTAAGCATGAGCTGACAGATATCAGGATAACCTTCCTGGAAACTCCATATAATACCTTGACCATCAATTTCAAAATCCAAAGAATCTATGTATCCTCTTAACTCAGCATTATTAAACAATTTAGATTTTCCGTCTCTCCTTATTAACTCTTTGGCCAACTGTGTGTTGTTACCCGAATATCCATTAGGCCAAAGGTGAAAATATAAGAATCCAAGGGTGTCAGGGGAATTGTTAATATACTGAACAGACTCAAATCCTCTAAGTTCGTGTTCTATGTCATTAAGGGTGACACTAATTTCATAACTTACTTTCTGCTGAAAATAATTCTGAGAAGAGATTTTCAGAACTGGAAAAACTAAACACAGACAAAGGATAGTATATCTCTGCAGATGTAAATTTCTGAAAATATTTTGCCAGGCAGGACGATATGAATTTCTCATTATTAAAAAAAGAAGCAAGATAGAACTACATTAATTATCTGGCAACAATTTATTCATTTCAGGGTATTAATTTTTCAGGTTGATTTTTACACTGCTTAGCCAAATCATTCTCGGAGGGAAGATCAACACAAACAAAAAAATAATAACTTTATGTTTAATTTCTTTCAAATTACACCCCTTTACCAAATTATTTATGAAACATTTTCTTCCAATCTTACTATTAGCTATCTGCTGCAGTTCATATTCACAGGTGAGTGAATCTCAGAAATCCAAAGACGGAGATATACTCCCAGTTCGTGGTTTCTGCATAGCAGCTCCTCAACCTAAGGAGGTTGAGGAGTTTATAAAGTTTATCGGTGAGGAGCTTGCTCCCAGGGCGGTGAATACCCTTATTCTAAGGGTGGATTATAATTATCAGTATGAAAGCCATCCTGAATTGCGCGATTCTGTTGCCCTGTCGAAGGCGGATGTCAGAAAGCTGGTAGCTGTCTGCAGGAAGAATAAGATTCACATTATACCTCAGGTAAACCTTCTCGGTCACCAGTCATGGGCAGGCAAAATCGGGAATTTATTGAAAATGTATCCGCAATTTGATGAAACACCATTGATTAAGATGCCTGAAAAATATGTATGGCCAAACGCTGACGGGTTATACTGCAAGAGTTACTGTCCTTTAAATCCCGATGTGCACAAAATAGTATTTGATATCATTGATGAGATCTGTGATGTGTTTGAAACTGAGGCATTTCATGCAGGCATGGATGAGGTCTTCTATATTGGTGAAGCACAATGTCCGCGCTGTTCAGGAAAAGATAAAGCTGAGCTGTTTGCAGGTGAAGTCCGTACCATAAGAGATCACCTTGCAATAAAAGACCGTAAATTATGGATATGGGGCGACAGGCTGATAGATGGAAAAACAACCGGAATCGGAGAATGGGAGGCAAGCTATAATAATACCTACCGGGCAATCGATATGATTCCGAAAGATGTAATTATATGCGACTGGCATTACGACAGGCCTGATCAGACCCCGGTTTATTTTGCAATGAAAGGATTGAGTGTTGTTACATGCCCCTGGCGGAATCCGGTAAATGCAGTGCTTCAGGTGCAGGATATGTTTAAGTTCAGAAACGCTGCCACTCCCGAAATGAAAGATCGCTACCAGGGTATGGTACAAACAATCTGGTCAGGTGCCGGCCAGTTTCTTGACAATTATTATGGCAGGAAACCGGAAAACTCGCTGAATTCGCAGGTAGCATGTTTTAAGGCAATGTTTGGGGAAATTCAGAAAATGACAAAATCACAATAAGAGGTTTTTTAGAAACGGTTCAGGACACACAACACAAGACGCACGACACGCGGGACAATGTAGAATATGATTGGATTTCCATGAGTAGTGAATCGTGAATCGTGTGTCCTTTATGCTATTTGTAGGTCTTTGTCATTGAAGACGGTATTACAATTATAAAATCAGCAAGTCCCTTGTTTTCATCGGTTATTTTATCAATATCGTCCTGAGAAACTGTGGTGATGGTTAATACTTTAATTGAAGGATTGTATTTATTCAGGTACCAGAGAATACCCATGTGCCTGTCGGAATGATAGCTGCCGTTGTAATGAAGAAGGATCTGACCTGGTTGCCAGATATTTGCAATCGATTTTGCCATGGTAGCATCCTTTATTGCCTGGGCTTTAGGAAGGTTTTCGCTAACCTTCGCTCCATTCATCTGACCGCCTATTGAACCGCCCATCGAAAGCATATCTTTGTAACAGGCAAGTTCAGGATCATATTCAATAGGCAACGGCACAACATATTTTAATTCATCAGGAGAGATGTTCCGGAGAGCTTCAAACCCTCCGGATGCAACAACAGAAGCATAACGACGCGGGATATTTGAAGCCAGGTACTTCAACCCGTTTTCCTTAGCAAAATTCAAGAGGGGCTTATAATCAGTTGCATAATTTTTCCATAATCGCGCTTCAGCCTCAAAAGAGCTTTCCTTAATTATTCCTGCAAAATATTCATCAATGAGTACCTGATTATCAGTCTCAAACATTTCTGCTGACAGGATCAGATCTTTTCCCCTGACTGAATAGAGGCTTTTTGTCAATTCCAGTTCCAGCCAGTGAGCTATGGGATTATCATGCAATTCACCGAAAAAAACAACATCTGCCCTTGCAGCAGCTTTAAGGATGTCGTTATAATCAGCTTTTTTGCCTTCTCCTGTAAATACTTTATAGGCAGGTTTATCCTGTGAAAATGCCTGAAGAGGCATGATAAGAATAAATATAATTGCGGATAATTTCATTTTAATCGGATTATTGGTAAATTTTTTAAATAAAGGATCGAACAAAGAAACGATAAAACAATCCGTAAAGTTCACCTGGAACAAAAAAAAGAAGGGACATGCCTTCGCATGTCCCTAATCAAACATGTAAAAAACTTATTTTAAACCAAATCGATAACTGAATTTAATAAGGAAGACATTATGAGGTATATTTTTGCTTTTATTAAACAGGTCACCCACATTATTGAAAAAATCCATCTGTCCGGTACTGGTATTATAACTTCTGGTCTGACTGAATACCAGGAACACTGTTGAACCCGGACTATATTCCCATCTTACAACAAGGTTTGAAAGGAATTGTTTCACATTGAAATCATTGTTACTGAATGTGTAGTCGGTATTGCCATTTCCGTTTTCAGAGATATTATAATGATCTGTATCAAAAGATATCTGATCACTGTTGTATGTCAGGAACCTGTCATGGTAATTGCTCGCCATGGGATTGGTAATGTATTTATAGTCGTAATATTTCCCGGTTGCAACAAATGGTTGTCCCCAGTATTGGAGAGTAAGATTGGGACTTACGTTCAGATTCACCCTGAATGAGGTACTGATTGTTTTCTGGTCGATGCTTCCGAAAATGTATCTGTCTGTTCCGTTGTACGATGTTTGAGTTACATATTGCAGTTCTGTAAATGATTTATTGTATGAAGGACTCAGGGTAAAAACAAGATAATTGGTAGGTTTAAAAGTTATATCCACTTCGGGGTATACATTGTCAGAGCTGTTTTCAAAACCTTTTGATGCATTTGCAAAAACACTGAAGACAAGCTTTTTGCGACTATCGGTAGAAAATCCTAATCGGGGATTGACGCTTCCTGGTAACTTCATCATTGGTCCTCCGCGAAGCATATCGGTGGAAAGGGATGGAGTGTTAAGGCTGCCTCCAGTCCAGATATTCCAGAAATTTTTCAGTGTTATATTTGCATTCCATTCATAACCTCCGCCGATCCAGTCTCCTCCAAAATTATTAATGGAATAAAAATCAGAATTCAGATTATAACTCTTGTAAATACCTTTTGGATCAAACTGGTTGTATCCTGCCCAGAGTACGTAAAGGATCTGATCGGTGGTACGCATGTAACCCAGGTCATTGGTTTCAAAGCCCGGAGTTTTCCATAGAGCAGCACCCAGAAAATTCCAGTGTCCGTTTTGCTTCATTATCTGCATTCTCCCTCCTGCACCTGACAGCGATGTACGGTTTGTATCAAGCACGGCATAGTTTTTCCCGGGACGCTGAAAATAGTGAGCAGAAGATTCCTGTGTATTTGTTATCGCTTTTTTAGAACCCTCCACCAGGCTAAGTGCCGTATTCAGGTTAAACATCCAGTTTTTATTCTTGAAGTACTGGGTAAAATCAATTCCGCCGGTGTAAGCCGCTCTATGTAAAAAATCCCTTGTATCAGCATCGAGTTCCCTGTTTGTGCTGGTAAAAATACCGCCGATTATAGTGTTGCCGTTATTAATGTCTTTCTGAACACGTCCGACAAAATAATTTGTCAGAGGCTCAACCGTTGTATATTTTCTTCCGCCGATAGTGTCAATTTCCGCCTTTTCCTGTGCTGTCATAGCCTCAACAATACCAACTGAGAATCCATCTTTGGTTTTTCCGGTAAGTTTAACCGCACCAAGAATATTGGTCCTGGTTGGCACATCATCATACCAGCCATTATTCAAGTTAGGAGATACCTGGGGCTGACGACCTATTCTTCTGGAATAGAAAAGATTATCGTTCCCAACACCTCCGTCGCCTATACCTAAACCAAAGTTTGTGATATTGTTTCCTTCAATAAAGAAGGGTCGCTTCTCAGTAAAAAAAGTTTCATAGGCTGAAAGGTTGACCACCGAGGGATCAGCTTCGACCTGACCAAAGTCGGGATTAATTGTAAGGTCCATTGTCATATTATTTGTTACTCCAATCTTGGCGTCTATGCCTCCGTTTAATTTTGAAGATTTTCCTGACGCCATAAATGGATTTGCAGGATCTGACTGATAGGTTTCTGTTTTAGCTACACCATAAGGTGTTATATCGAATATTTTCCTGGGCCTTATTTGCTCCAGTCCTTTCAGTTCTCCAAACAGATGGACCATTCCGGGTGCATCTCTGGGAATATGCTGCCAGAAGGTTGTTTCGTTTTTCCTGTATAGAATTCTTGCAATATCGAGTCCCCAGACATCGCCTGAGCTTTTTTCAAACCTGACCTGGCTGAATGGAATTTTCATTTCGGCGACCCAGCCTTCTTTATTTATGGAGGTCTTGACCCACCAGTTTGGATCCCACGATGAATCGCCATTTCCGTTGTCATTTGTAAACATCTGATCGTATTTGACCCCCGCAGAGCTTACCCCAAACAGGAAACCGGTACGTAGATCGTGGAAACTGTCAATAATTATACCTACAAGGTCGCCGTCAGCCTCATCGCGCCTTGTTAAGCGGTTTACGATGCTGTCAGGCGAGGTATCATAAGCCTTGATTGCAACATAGAGATTATTATCATCAAACAAAATCTTGAACTCAGCCCTTTGAGTTTCCGGTTGACCGTTATATGGCTGATTCTGGGTAAAACCACCTGCCCATGTTCCTGCCTGCCATGCTTCATCGTCAAGAACTCCGTTTATTACCGGTGGAGTTGTAATATGAGTTGCGGTATATTGCTTTTTTTCGAGATCCTGGCCAAAGAGAAGGGGAAGAAGAAAAAATGCGCTAAGTATGGTTGTAAAAGTTCTTTTCATAAAGAGCTTGTTTTAGCTGTTTTCTTAAGAAAGACGTAAAAGTTTGGATCTTGATGCAAAAAAAACTGATTTTTTACGTTCTTGTTTTTTGATCTGTTGCAATAAGGCTATTAAAAATGGCATGCGGCCTAACCAATCTCCTTCAAATTACTTTGTCTTTTCCTTTGGTATTCTTTGTGGTTCAATGAATTGTTTATTACCTTGAGGAGAAACAAATGGCCCTGTAGCTATGTGACACTTCAGAATTTATGTAACAGATTTATTCCTTGATTTATCAAATTTCACCCCCTTTCATTTTCCCCCAAGGGGGAAAGGTTATAATACTCCTTCCCCCTTGGGGGAAGGCTGGGTAGGGGGTAATTTTCGAGTAAAACAATTTAATCAATCTTTAAAAAAATGGTACCTTAATTGTGAAAAAATACATAGCTATAGGAATCACTAAGTACACCTGTAGCTTTTTGTATCCACCGGGCATAATATAGACACTTTGATGCACTAAAAGCCCTAGTCGTAAAGTCTGATAAACTCATATGAATTTCCGCAATGCTTCAGGAACTTGAGAAAGTCGGATTCTGAGATGACCAGCGATGCCGTATTTATATTCGGATGAAAAGTGAGCCTTTCAAAATCTTTTAATTTCTCATCGATAAACAAATGGACGTGTTTTTCAGTGTCATTTATTAGTCCGAATGGTGTAACTGAACCGGGCTCAACTCCCAGGTATTTTTTCAGTCGTCGATCTGAAGCAAAAGTTAGTTTGCCCTGTTTTAAACGTTTTTCAAGGTCCCTGATATTAAGCTGCCTTAAATGTTCAAGGATAACCAGGTAATGTCTGTCTCCTTTATGGTTGCGAAAGAAAATGTTCTTGCATCTTCCGGAATTGTAATTTTTCCAGTGGATTTTAGTGTCTTCAATTGTGGCAAGAGGAGGATGTTCATGGTATTCAAACTCGATGCACAGCTTTTCAAGAAGCAGGTAAAGTTCTTTTTGTCCCCTCATCAGGAATCAGTTTTTTTAGGTATGAATGTAAAATCCATTCCTGCAAGCAGTGCTATATCCATACCTCCCTCTTTAAGATCAATATCTTCTTCATCATAATACCATTCAACAATAACCGGTATCCCTCGCTGGATTAATTTCTTCAGCTCAACAAAAATGTCATACAGAAATTTTGCCGATGATGAATTTAGGTATATAAGATCGGCTTTAAATTTCAGGGGATTATTGGATGTATAGATTTTATCCTTTCCTTCCAGAATTTCATTAACAAAATCTACGATCCATTCAATAACAGGATAATACATTGCACGGACATCTTCAGGAGAAGATACTCCACGCAAAAGCAATATATTTTGCACAGTTAAAAAATTAACCTCAGGAGTGGTATTGGTCGGCTTGATATAAAGTTTTTGCATCCGCTGGCTTTTTACAAAATTGGTTCAATCTTTTCTTAATCGCAAACTTGTCCGGATCTTTTAAGCACTATAATAATTTATTGTCTTCATCTTCAGGGTTATATCCTGAATCTTCAAGGAGCTGGCCTTTAGAGTAGGCATCAACTGCCAGCCTGTCGCAGATTTCATTTTCAATATTATTTGCATGACCTTTTATCCAAATAAATCGGACATTGTGTTTACGATAGATTCTCAGAAACCTGATCCAGAGATCCGGATTTTTCTTCTTTTTGTAACCTTTGGATTCCCATTGGAACACCCATCCTTTTTCGACTGAATCTGCAACATACTTTGAGTCGGTATAAACTACTACCTTGCTGCCAGGGTTTTTAAGAGCTTCAAGTCCTTCAATAACTGCCAGAAGTTCCATCCTGTTATTTGTGGTAAGTCTGAATCCTGCTGATTTCTCAAGTCTGTGTTTCCCGTAAATAAGAACAGCACCAAATCCTCCCGGTCCGGGGTTTCCGCCCGATGCACCGTCAGTGTATATTGTGATTTCATTTGGCATGGTGAAGGATTATACCTGTATTTGTGACGAATAGTTTTATAGCAATCGATAAAAGAATAACGCCGAATACTTTCTTCAGGATCTGAAGTCCTCCTTCCCCAAGGATCTTTTCGAATAATGAAGTCAACCGTAATACAAGATAAATCACCACCATATTCAGAACAAGGGCAATAAAGATATTAATAGTTTGATATTCAGCCTTCAGAGATAGTATTGTTGTAATTGAACCGGCTCCTGCAATTAGGGGAAAGGCAATAGGGAATATTGACCCTCCTCCATGTGATTCCTGTTTGAACAGTTCGATACCAAGTATCATTTCCATAGCTATTAAAAAAATGATAAAAGAACCGGCGATAGCAAAAGAGGATACATCAATTCCAAAAATTCCAAGCAACGGGCTGCCTATAAATAAAAACGCCAGCAGAATTAAGAATGAAACAAAAGTGACTTTTTTTGATTTAATGTCGCCTGATTTGGATTTAATATCAATGATTATAGGAATTGACCCGGGAATATCAATTATTGCAAACAATACCATGAAAGCTGCAAGAATCTCGATCAGACTAAAATGCATAATTGAAAGTTTGGTTCAAAGATAATCAAATTTCGTTTTTTCTCTGTGGTACTCAGTACTTCTCTGTGTCAGTTCTTATTTTTTTGTTACACAGAAAGCCACAGAGATAACACAGAGGACCACAATGTCAAATAATAATATATACTGACCGCAAAAAAAATACCCCTTCTCTTAGTAAGAAAGGGTATTAGTTTGAAGTTAAGTATTCTTCTACTGAACGATAGTCATCTCATCGACCAGATTTTTTGCTCCGGAATAAATATCCATCAGCCAGAGAACATATCGGATATCCACTACTATTGTCCTTTGGAGTTCCGGTTCATAAGCGATATCTCCGCTCATAGATTCCCAGTTTCCATCAAAGGCCAATCCGATTAATTCACCGTTTCCATTCATCACCGGACTTCCAGAGTTTCCTCCTGTAATATCATTCGTGGTAAGGAAGCAAACGGGCATGTATCCTTTTGAAGATCCATATCTTCCGAATTCTTTCTTATTGTTCAGCTCAATGAGCCTTTTTGGAACATCGAATTCATAATCACCTGGTTTATACTTATCTACGACTCCCTGTAGAGTAGTGTAATACTTATAGGTTACAGCATCTCTCGGGTCGTAATCCTGGACAGTTCCGTAAGAAAGACGCATTGTGGAGTTTGCATCGGGATATAATGTTTTTTCAGGAACCATTTCCAATAATGCAGCGATCCATAATCTCTTGCCCGTGGCTAATCCGGCATCAAACTGGCTTAAATCCTTCGAGACTCCTGTTGCTGTATTAAAAAATGAAGTTGCGGTCAAATAAACCGGATCACTTTCAATTGTTTTCAAAACCGGTTTATCGAGAAATGCATTAAGTTTTGCCTCATTTGCAAATACCGATTTTGCAAACATGTCATCAACGAACTTGTCAATGTCTCCTTTAAATTTTTTATCGACAACGTTTGCATAAAAATCGGGCTGGAATTTTACAGGAACATCAGTTCTGTAAAGCTTGAGCATCGCTTTTGTTGATTGAATATCAGTTGGCAGATTGTAGTCCTTGTAAAAATTACTGCTGGTATTCTTAAATTCTGAGACAGCATCTGAAATTTTCTGATTATCCTTTGATTTGAGTGCAGTGACTAAACTGGCAATTCTTCTGTTCAGCCCAAAAAGTTCACAACCCTGCATGCATTCACTTATATATTGAACCGCATTATAATAATCTGCCCTTCCTTCGATTGCAGTTTTTATCATATTCAAAGCTTCACCGTATTTAGCTTTACGTTCCGGATCAGCTATTACCCATTTATTGAACTGGTTCTCAATCTCTTCTTTCTTTGCTTTTACATTGAGTTTTTCAAGACTGGCTTTTTGTCCTATGGAATACTTCCAATAGTTTGAAGAACCTGAATATTTTGATGAATATTGAATATTTACCTTCTGGTCGGCCATCATATCTTTCATCCAGATTTCCTGTTTGATACCTCTTATTTTAATTCTATCGGGATGTACAATCTGCAGTTGTTCATTAACTTCGTAAGAGGTCATATACCTGTTAGTCCTGCCAGGATAACCCAGGATCATTGCAAAGTCACCTATTTTACGATCTTTTAATGATACTGTCAGATAACGTTTTGGTTTAAGAGGGATATTATCTTTTGAATAAGGAGCAGGTTTCCCATCGGGACCGGAATAAACTCGGAATACGCTGAAGTCGCCAGTATGACGTGGCCATTCCCAGTTATCAGTGTCAAAACCGAACTTACCAATTGAAGAAGGTGGCGCTCCAACAAGGCGGACATCGTTATATCTCTCATAGATAAGAAGATAAAAGTAGTTTCCACCATAAAAGCTTGAAACCTGTGCCCTGTAATTATTTCCTTCGGCAGCTTTCTTCTCAATTACCTGTCTTGCATCATTTATGGCTGCAGTGCGATCTGTTTCACTCATTCCCTGCTTAACATTTGCCAGAACCTGGCCGGTTACATCTTCAACTCTGATGAGGAATGTAACTGAAAGGTTAGGGTTTGGCAGCTCTTCCTCTTTAGTTTTTGCCCAGAATCCGTCACGTAGATAGTCGTGATCGACACTGCTGTGAGCCTGGATTGAACCATAGCCGCAATGGTGATTTGTAAGAACCAGCCCTTGTGATGATACGATTTCAGCCGTGCAACCGCCGCCAAAAATTACAACTGCATCTTTCAGGCAAACTTTGTTAATGCTGTAAATATCTTCAGCTGAGAGCTTCAGACCCAGCTCAGTCATTTTGCCCATGTTGAGTTTTTCAAGAAGCGGCAACAGCCACATACCTTCATCAGCTTTAGCTTTGAAACTGAAACTGAGAATAAGGATTAATAAGATTGTAAACAGTTTTTTCATATGGTACAACTTGTTTAGATTGATTTTAAATTATCCGTCAAAGATAGCCTTAAAATAATTTAAGTATCATGATTCATATATAAAAATTAATTGATTTTCGAGCTATTTGAGATCTTATATTTATTATCACCGATAGTCATTATAAAAGAAAATCAGGATATTTAAAATTCAAATTTCAACTGGGAATCAAAGAGGGCGAATGATTTTCTGTGATAAGGTGTAATTCCATATTTCATAATAGCTGCCCTGTGAAAAGAAGTTGGATATCCTTTATTTTTATTCCAGCCATATTCAGGGAACTCAGTATGAATTTTCTCCATGAACGCGTCACGAAATGTTTTTGCCAGTACTGAAGCCGCGGCGATAGAAAAGTAAAGGCCATCACCCTTAATGATTGTTTTATGTTTTATGTCTTTATAAGGATAGAACCTGTTTCCGTCAATCAGAAGGAATTGCGGAACCTTTTCCAGTCCCTCGATAGCGATATGCATAGCTTTAATTGAAGCCCTCAGGATATTCATTTCATCAATCTCGGCATTATCTACGAATGCAACTTTCCATGCAATTGCTGATTTAATTATTTCATCCTTTAAAATAGCTCTTTGCCGGGGTGATAGTTTTTTGGAGTCATTCAGCACAGAATGCTTATAGTTTTTAGGAAGAATGACCGCTGCCGCAACTACGGGACCTGCCAGACAGCCCCTTCCGGCTTCATCGCAACCAGCTTCAATAAGATTATTATAGAGGTAGGATTTTAGCATGTTTTCATAAAATAATCAGTCGCGACGGCACTCGAAGGGTTACACAAAGGTGCACAAAAGCTATGTATAATAAAAGCTGACGGCTTTTAAACAAGTTATTAACATATTTATCAACAAATATTATTGCTTCTTCAAAAATACATTTATATTTGATCTTCCAGAATAAATATAACATGAATAAAGGAACTAATGTTTTAATGCTGCTATTGCTATTTTCCGGAACAAAAGTTTTCTCACAGGATTTGGCGCCCAAGGTTTTGGTTCCTGCCGCAGGGTTGACAACCGTCGGAGTGATAGAGTATTCACAGACCATTGGTGAGACAGCAGTTGAGACAGTGAGCAGTGCCGGTTTCATATTGACACAGGGATTTCAGCAGCCACGGATACAAATTACAACGGTAACGCCACCCGAAGGAACCGGAGTGGATGTTTATCCGAATCCGGCGACAGACTATATTAATGTTAAGTTATATGGAGATGAAGCCAGAAAATTCAGGATTGATGTGATTAACATTACAGGGATGGTTGTCAATTCAGTGACTATGGATTTTTCAGATAAGTATTATTATATAGAACAGATTGAAGTTGCCAGCCTTAAATTCGGCTTCTATTTTGTCAGAGTAATGAGTGACGATGGGACAATCAAAAGAGTATTTAAAATAGAGAAAATGTAATCCGGAAAACTATGGCTTCAAAAGGAATTATCAGGTATTATTCGTTGTTAATATTTTTAATTTCGGGTTCACTGTCTTTTGGACAGAATGTTAATCCCGGCATTTATTACCAGGCTGTGGCCAGAGATAATTCAGGGAAGGAACTTGTCAACAAAAACATTGATGTTAAATTTTCAATTATCATCGGCAATCCGCTCGGAACAATTGTTTACCAGGAGCTATATTCAGGTGTTAACACCTCAAAATTCGGAATTTTTTCATTGATTATTGGTCGCGGTACACCTACAGGCGGAATTTACACTAACCTTTCCCAGATTCAATGGAACACTGCCTCTCATTATCTCAAAGTAGAGGTAAAATTTGATAATGATTTCATAGAAATGGGGACAATGGAGTTTCTAGCCGTGCCATATGCGCTTTATGCACAGAAGTCTCTTGAACCGGGGCCACAGGGACCAAAGGGCGATCCGGGTGATCCGGCATCGGATAAACAGACCCTTTCATTCGACGGCAATAACCTTTCGATTTCAAATGGAAATACTGTAAACCTTGGAACGCTTAATGTTCCTCACCAGCTGACACTTATTGGAGATACACTTTCAATACTGGGCGGAAACAAAGTCGCCCTGACTAATCAGATACAGGATTTATCGCTCGATATAAACAATACGCTGAAAATAACTAAAAATGCTTCGGCTACACCAATTGATCTGAGTCCGTTCAAGCAGAACCTTTCATATAATGATGCAACCGGAATGCTAAGTATTTCAAATGGTACGGGTGCTGATCTGTCTGTGTTAAAGGCATCGGTTATACAGGATATTCATCTGACTGGCAATCGACTTACAATAGATAAAAATCCATCCTCAACAGGGGTTGATCTGAGTAAGTATATGGATAATACGGATAATCAGCAATTGACATATACAGAATCGAGTAAATCGCTTTCTATATCCGGAGGAAACAGTGTGACTCTTGGTACGCAAATTTCTTTTAGGGCAAGGAAAGTGGTTGAAGATGCAGGACTTTCTCTCTCAACAGATTATGATTTTATAACACCCGTGATTGATTATAACGATGGATCTGGATTTGATAATTCTACTGGAATATTTACTGCTCCAGTAGCAGGGATTTATACTTTTATTGTTGGTTATAGCGCAGGAAATAATGGGGACTTAAAGATTTTAAAGCTTTTTCTTAATGGCTTAAGTTATGAAATACTGAATTCTAACATTAGCTATGGATCATCACTAACAAGATCGATTACAATGAAGCTTGTTTCTGGAGATAAAGTAAAGGTAAGTATTAATATTGGATATGGTATTGCACCCTTGGGATCTGGTACAGGATCATTTTCCGGCTATAAGGTTTATTGATGGAACACCCCGACAAGTCGGAACAGGCTCTCCGGTGTTCTCAGAATTGTGCCAATACTTCCCATATTATTTGTGGAACCCCACCGGGATTGAAAGAAACATCAATTGAATATCAGGAACTTACACAGAGTGACACTGAGAATCACAGAGTTGCACTGAGGAAAACCTTGGTGATCACTCGGTGTTTCTCTGTGCACCCTCTGTGTCTCTCTGTGTAACTAAAGAAGTACAAAAAAGGTAATTATTCATTCCTTTCCCATCCCGATTCTGACCGATCTGAAGACCAGCAATGTGAATACAATCGCTGCTAAAACACCCGTCACATCACTTGCAACATCTCTTATGCTGCATGTCCTCCCGGGGATAAGCTTCTGATGTAACTCATCCAGAATAGCAAACATTACCAGACCAATTGCTACTGTAATGAATCTCTTCCAGTTAATCCTGAATCCATCCTCTGCAAATGCAAGAAAAGCCATAAAAGTCAGAACTCCATATTCACCAAAATGCATAAAATAATCGAGCCTGAAATCACTCTTTGCTGTATGGATCTTTAATGTCGGGATATTTGGAATGGACGATAAGATTATTATAATTGCCACCCAGGCAATCAATAAATATCTCGCAAAAGGTCTCAGATATTTTATCAGTTTAACCATCATCGTTCTTTGGAATGCCAAAATTAGGATTTTATACCTTATAGTTAGACTAGAAAAGACTAAATTTGTCCCAAAATTCAGAAATGATAACTAACGAACAGATAAAGGCTTTATCGGGACGCCGCGATGCGTTAAGGAGGTATCTTTGACATCGAAGGAAAACTTGAACTCATTGCAGAAAAGGACAGTCTTTCACAGCAACCCGGATTATGGAATGATCCTAAAAAAGCGGAAGAGCTTCTGAAGGGCATAGCACAGCTTAAGAGCTGGACAACGGCCTTCGATAAAATAAATTCAGCCATAGACGATCTGAACGTGATTAATGACTTTTTCAGGGAAGGAGAATCTTCTGAAGAAGAAGTCGATAACCAGTATAATAATTGCCTCTCATTGATTGAGGATCTGGAGGTCCGAAACATGCTTCAGAAAGAGGAGGACCAGCTTGGTGCCATACTGAAAATAAATTCGGGCGCAGGTGGCACTGAAAGCAACGACTGGTCCGCAATGCTCATGAGGATGTATCTTCGATGGGCGGAGAGAAACAATTATAAAGTTAAAGAGCTCGATTATCAGACGGGTGATGAAGTTGGAATAAAATCAGTTACGCTGGAGATTGACGGTGAACGGGCATATGGCTATCTCAAAAGTGAAAACGGGGTACACAGGCTGGTAAGAATCTCTCCTTTTAACGCCCAGGGAAAACGTCAGACTACATTTGCATCAGTATTTATTTCGCCGCTTGTTGATAATACTATAGAAATTGAAATTAATCCTGCCGATATTACCTGGGATACTTTCCGCTCGAGCGGAGCCGGAGGACAGAATGTAAATAAAGTTGAGACTGCCGTAAGGCTAAGGCACAAGCCCTCCGGACTGATAATTGAAAACCAGGAGACACGGTCGCAGCTCAATAATAAGGAAAATGCATTGAGGATCCTTAAATCGCAGCTTTATGAACTTGAACTCAGAAAGCAGCAGGAGGAACAGTCAAAGATTGAAGGGGAGAAGAAAAAGATTGAATGGGGCTCGCAGATACGGTCTTATGTTCTTCATCCCTATAAAATGGTAAAGGACCTGCGCACAAATCACGAGACAGGAAATGTCCAGGCAGTTTTGGATGGCGACCTTAATCCTTTCATAAAATCTTTCCTGATGGAATTTGCAGGGAAGTAGCTAGATATTCCTAAATCATAACTATATGATAAATTTCATAATAACTATGTAGGTCTATTCATTTAATTTGTGTTTTAAAATTCACTTTTGAGAAAGATGGTGCAAAAGGAAAAATTATTTGTTCACTTTCCCCCGGTCAGCACAAAGGAGTGGCTGGATAAGATCAATTCCGACCTGAAGGGAGCTGACTTTAATGAGAAACTTGTCTGGAGAACTAACGCTGGTTTTGATGTAAACCCATTTTATCGGATAGAAGATTTGGGAAACCTCAGGTACATCAACACGCTCCCGGGCGAATTCCCTTATATCAGAGGTACAAAGACCAGGAATAACAACTGGCTCATCAGACAGAATATTGACATAACCAATTACTCTGAAGCGAACCGTAAAGCTTTGACGATACTAATGAAAGGGATTGATTCACTTGGATTTATAATATCTGATCCGGAATCAATTAATGAAAAAAATTTTGATCTTCTCCTTGAAAGGATCTTTCTGGGAGGAGTCGAAATAAATTTTTCCTCAAATGGGAAAGCATTGGAGATACTTGATTTGCTAATAAAATATGTAAAGAAATCCTGGTCCGACCCCGACCAAATCAAAGGAGCACTTGAGGTTGACCCGCTGAGCAGACTGATGGTTAATGGAACATTATGTATTCTTCCGGAAGATGGATTTGATTACCTGGCTTCAGTCGTAAGATCTTCGACATCTCTTCCTCATTTCACGACGATCAATATTAATGCTTCAAACTTTACAAATGCCGGAGCAGATGTTGTCACGGAACTGGCTTTTGGTATCTCAATGGGAAATGAATATCTGGCACAGCTTACTGAAAGGGGAATAAGTGCCGATATAGTCGCTTCAAAAATCAGGTTCAGTTTCGGAACAGGGTCAAATTATTTCTCAGAAATTGGAAAACTAAGAGCTGCACGGCTGCTCTGGTCTGTTGTCACAAATGGATTTCATCCTCAAAACGGGAAAAATATTAAGATGAATATTCATTGTGTGACAGGTAAATTCAATAAAACGGTATATGATCCGTATGTAAATCTTCTCAGAACACAAACCGAAGCAATGTCGGCCGTTTTAGGCGGAACTGATTCACTAACAGTAGAGCCTTTTGATATTGTTTTCAGACATCCTGATGAATTTTCCGAAAGACTTGCTCGCAACCAGCAACTTATACTTAAGGAAGAAGCTTACTTTGATAAAGTCGCTGATCCTTCTGGAGGTTCATTTTATGTTGAGAACCTTACAAGCCTTATCGCCGAAAACGCATGGAAATTATTTATAGAAGTTGAAGATCAGGGTGGGTTTCTTTCCTGTCTGAAATCAGGTTGGATCCAGAAGAAATTATCGGAATCAGCGTCACTGCGAAAATCGAATATTGAAAGCGGCAAAGAGATACTTTTGGGAACAAACCGATTTCCTAATTTAAATGAAAAGGCGCCTTCAGAGATAGATCTGGACCGGGTATTTAAAACACAGGTTCCGACAGATGGAATTCAGATTGAACCAATAAATCTTTTCAGAGGATCCGAGGAGATTGAAAGGATTAGATTAGAAAAGGAAAAAGGGGAGAAAATGTAGATTATGAGACCAAAATTCAGATATAACGACTTGATTTCACTTCCTGTAAATGAGAAAGATAGTCATGACTGGGAGAAGAATATTGACCTTAATAATGATTGGGTAACACCCGAAATGATCCCGATTAAAAGTGTTTATACCAGGAAGGATCTCGCAGTAATGGAACACCTGCATTATGCTGCCGGGTTGCCTCCTTTTTTGCATGGACCGTATTCGGGAATGTATACAATGTTGCCCTGGACAATAAGGCAATATGCAGGATTCTCCACAGCTGAAGAGTCAAATGCATTTTACAGGCGCAATCTGGCCGCCGGGCAGAAAGGGCTGTCGGTAGCCTTCGACCTGGCTACCCATAGGGGGTATGATTCGGATCATGAGAGGGTTACAGGGGATGTTGGAAAAGCCGGAGTGGCGGTCGACTCAATTCTTGACATGAAATTACTGTTCGACCAGATACCGCTTAATAAAATGTCGGTTTCCATGACGATGAATGGAGCTGTACTTCCGGTTATGGCATTTTATATTGTTGCAGCTCTTGAACAGGGAGCCCGTCTCGATGAATTATCCGGTACAATTCAGAACGATATTCTGAAAGAGTTCATGGTCAGGAATACCTATATCTATCCTCCTGAATTCTCAATGAGAATAATTGCCGATATTTTCCGGTACACTTCAGAAAAAATGCCGAAATTTAATTCCATAAGCATTTCTGGTTATCACATGCAGGAGGCTGGAGCAACTTGCGATATAGAACTTGCTTATACACTTGCTGACGGACTTGAATATCTCCGGACCGGAATAAAAGCCGGACTTGATATCGATGCTTTTGCTCCCAGACTTTCATTTTTCTGGGCGATTGGAATAAATCATTTCATGGAAATAGCAAAAATGAGGGCAGCACGTTTGTTGTGGTCGAAAATAGTCAGTGAATTCAATCCTAAGAATCCCAAATCACTTGCTCTCAGAACTCATTGTCAGACATCCGGCTGGAGTCTGACTGAACAGGATCCATACAACAATGTGGGGCGTACCTGCATTGAAGCTATGGCAGCAGTATTGGGCCATACACAGAGTCTTCACACAAATGCGCTTGATGAAGCGATAGCGCTGCCGACAGATTTTTCCGCTCGCATAGCCCGGAATACCCAGATATATTTACAGGAGGAAACCCAGGTTTGCAGGGCAATTGATCCATGGGCCGGATCATATTATGTTGAGACACTTACGCATGAGATTGTTCATAGAGCATGGGAGCATATTAAAGAAGTTGAAAGTCTCGGAGGAATGGCAAAAGCAGTTGAATCAGGAGTTCCGAAAATGAGGATTGAAGAAGCTGCAGCCCGTGCTCAGGCCAGGATTGATTCAGGAGTACAAACTATAGTCGGAACAAACAGGTACAGGCTTGAGAAAGAGGATCCGCTCGAAACTCTTGAAGTTGATAATTCCGCAGTGCGCGAGTCACAGATAATCAGGCTGGCAAAACTCCGTGACGAGAGGAACGAAGCTGAATGCCAGGTGGCACTTGATGCAATAACCAATTGTGTTCAGACTGGTGAAGGGAACCTTCTCGACATGGCTGTAGTGGCAGCTGCTAAACGGGCCAGTCTGGGTGAAATTTCCTATGCATGTGAAAAAATTGTAGGGAGGTATAAAGCAGTGATACAAACCATTTCAGGAGTTTATTCATCGGAGTATAAAGCCGATGATGATTTTAAAGAAGCACAGGCACTTGTTGCCAGGTTTGCAGAAAAAGAGGGCCGTCAGCCCAGGATAATGATTGTCAAGATGGGCCAGGATGGTCACGATCGGGGCGCGAAAGTTGTTTCTACTAGTTATGCCGATATTGGCTTTGATGTCGATATCGGACCTCTTTTCCAAACACCGGCAGAAGCTGCGAAACAAGCTGTTGAGAACGATGTTCATGTTCTCGGTGTCTCCAGTCTGGC
>Ga0224525_1000290_pt1 | contig 24263 bp, 20 predicted proteins | sample CFST100metaG_FD_179874 | JGI IMG/M metagenome (GOLD analysis project Ga0224525, IMG submission 179874) | Peat soil microbial communities from Stordalen Mire, Sweden - C.F.S.T100 | ecosystem: Environmental > Terrestrial > Soil > Wetlands > Peat | place: Sweden: Norrbotten County, Stordalen Mire...
TTCGCGCGGTAGAATTGAAATAGAAAAAATACAATAAAAAAGAGCTCATTAATTAATAATTATGGGCTCTTTTTGTGTTTATATTTTATTTTAGCTTAAAAATTGAATCAGGGAATTTATAAATATTTTATTTTTAATTTAACTATATTTTATTTAATATTAGCCTTGATAATGATCAAGAAATATGCTATTATACAGGGAATGATATTTTGTTTTTTTTGTTTTGCCAAAACGATTATTTATACTTATCCACCGATGTTTTCCCGACGTCGGGAAGACATAAAATATTAATAAAAAACATATGAAGCCGGAAGTTATCAACAATTATTTTAATGAATTTAATAGGTTTGTTTATGAGGCCGACGGTCTAGAATTTTGGTTTGCCAGGGATTTACAGAATTTATTGGGGTATTCAAAGTGGGATAACTTTTTGAATGTTATTGAAAAGGCTAAGACGGCTTGCCGTAACTCCGGTATAAAAATAGATGATCACTTCGCTGATACAGTTAGGGTGACAAAGATGCCTAATGGTGGTGATAAGGAGGTGGGCGATATTTTTTTGACACGATATGCTTGCTATTTAATCGCTCAAAATGGTGATTCAAGTAAGGAGCAAATCGCTTTTGCTATGAGCTATTTTGCTATTCAGACAAGAAAACAAGAACTTTTAGAGAAAAGGATAATCGAAATTGAAAGATTACAAATTAGAGAAAAATTAAGTTATTCCGAAAAAATGTTATCAGGAATGATTTTTGAAAAAGGAGCGGATAGTCAAGGATTTGCGATGATTAAGAGTAAGGGTGATCAGGCTTTGTTTGGTGGATACAATACAAGTGAAATGAAGAAACGATTAGGAATTCCGAATAAACGTTCATTGGCCGACTTTTTACCAATGATAACTATTAAAGCTAAAGATTTTGCTAACGAAATTACAATTTTTAATCTTAAAAAAGATAGTTCAGCAAAAAGTGTAGATGGCATAAGCCTTGATCATGAACAAAATAATCGTGATGTCAGAAAATTACTATTACAAAAGGGAATTAAACCGGAAGATTTGCCGGCCGAAGAGGATGTTAAAAAATTACAGAGAAAATTAAAAAGCAGCGATAAATTAATTGTTAAAAATACTAAAAAATTGAAAAGCAAAGAATAGACGATATAAATCAAATAATAAAAATAAAAAAGAGCTCATTAATTAATAATTATGGGCTCTTTTTGTGTTTATATTTTATTTTAGCTTAAAAATTGGATCAGGGAATTTATAAATATTTTATTTTTAATTTAACTATATTTTATTTAATATTAGCCTTGAAATTGGGGTATAAAATTGCTATAATTAGGCGCAAATAAATGTTTTTAATTATTTAATCATCTAAATTTATGGAGAAAGTATTAACTCAAATGCAAGAAAGTCTCGAATTAATCAAAAAATTGTCTAATGACCAGGAGATGATGGAATTTTGGTCAGCTAGAGATTTAATGCCAGTGTTGGGGTATTCTACTTGGCGCATGTTTTCTGAAGCTATAAGCCGAGCCAAAGAAGCCTGTAAGTTAAGTAACCAATCTATTGAGAACCATTTTTTATCAGCCAATGAGTTTTTGTCGGCGCCGACAAAAACTCCATAAGGGCGTCCGCGAGAAGATTTCTTCCTTACCAGATATGCCTGTTATTTGATTGCTCAGAATGGTGATTCTCGCAAACCACAAATTTCCCTTGCGCAAACCTATTTTGCCACGCAGACACGCAAGCAAGAATTATTAGAGGCAAGGGAATATGAAAATAAAAGATTGGAAGCCAGATTAAAATTGAAGAAAACTGAAAATAAAATTGAATCGACGGTATATTCTCGTGGGATAAAACTTCAAATAGAATTCGCGACCTTTAAGAATAAGCATATTGAAGCGCTTTATGGTGGAATTTCAACAGCCAAATTAAAAAAGATGCGAAATATACCATCCGCCAGACCATTAGCTGATTTTGATACGCAAGTAGAGTTAAAAGCCAAGGATTTTGCTTTGGCAATGACAGACTATAACATCAAAGATAAAAATATCCAGGGCAAGGAGAAAATGACGAGTGAAGTTGTAAAAAATAGTGCTGCTACTCGCGAGACGCTTCTTTCTCGAGGTATTCGTCCGGAATATTTAAAACCGGAAGAAGATTTAAAACACATTGAAGCGCGAAGAAATAAAGAAGAAAAAAAGTTAAAAGAAACGAAACCGTTACAAATTGTAACCAGTTGAATTTTTATCTCCCCTCACGGCTCATCATCGTAGCGATTGTTTTTAGAGTGATTACTAAATCAAGGTAGAAGGAGCGATGTTTTAAATAAAATAAATCATACTGTAGTTTTTCCAGGGTGTCTTCAAGAGAGGGGGAATGATATTTTCCGGAAACTTGATCCCAACCAGTAATCCCCGGTTTGATTAAGAGGCGGGTTTTGTAAAAGGGGATTTGATGTTCGAAGCCTGATACTATTTCCGGTCTTTCCGGACGCGGACCGATAAAGCTCATCTCGCCTTTGATAATATTTATAACTTGAGGGATTTCATCTAGTCGAGTTTTTCTTAGAAATAAACCAAATTTAGTAACGCGCTTGTCGCCTTCAACAGTCATTGTTCGATTATTGCCATCTTCCTTCATGGTTCGAAATTTAATCATCTTAAATATTTTTTCATTCTGACCATATCTTTCCTGGGTAAAGAAAACCGGACCGCGACTGCTAAGTTTGATGCCGATTGCGATAAACGGCCAAAAAATAATTGTTACCAGTAAAAGAAGAATAGCACCGACAAAATCAAAAATTCGTTTTATGAAATTATAATAATTTTTTTCCCCTTCGCGGATATTATCCAGAAACCAGCTGGAATCAATGGCTTCGACCGGGACTTTTCCGGTTAAAAGTTCATAAAAGTCGGGATAATTGAAAAAAATGACATTGGAAGCTAGGCAACTAAACAAAGCTTCGCGCAAGCTTTCATTTTTATTAAAATCATCAGTCACAACAATCGCCCGGATATTATTTTTTTTAACGCTTTCAACCAGGGTTGCCATTTCACTGGTATCTTTGAAAATCAAGGCGGTTTGATAACCGGCGCCGGGATTGTTTTTTAATTCTTCAATTAAAGTTTCGGTGTATTTATTAAAGCCGATAATTGCCAGATTGCTTTTAGGGATTAACGGGCTGACAAGCGCTTGATATAAGCCGCGCCAGATAAAGAAGAGAAGAGTAAAGACGCCGATGAAAATTAAGAGATTGGTTTTTGGGGCGATAGTCGATTGGACGTTGAGATAAAAATAGATGACCGAAAGCAAACTACTAAGAGCAACAGCGCTCATAGTAGACATGAAAAATCTGCGGCCGCTCGATTTAGTATTCAAATTATATAGGCCGTTAATATAGAAGACGACCAGCCAAACAATAAAAACAACTAAAAAATACGGTAGATGTCCGTAGAAATTTTCCTGCCAAGTTTCTTGGGGGTAGCGGATAATTATGGTTATAAATAGGGCCAGGGTCAAAAAAATGAAATCGCCGGCAAGAAGGATAAATTTTTTAAGGCGGCTAAGCATATTTTTAGGATTAATACTTTTAATATAGCAATATAAGCCCAAAAAATCAATTGAAACGATGCTTTATTTTTTCTAAAATGTGATATAATAAAATCAGTTGATAATAAGTGGCGGATATAATTTTTTAGCCGTTATTATTACGCTTTTAATTATACTAATATTAAATAAAATGTCTAAATTAGGTTTACGAATTTTATTTGTTTCCGCTTTATTTTTAATTTGTCCGTTTTTTGCGAAGGCGGCATCTGTCTGTACTAGCACGACCGTCGTTGAAGTTACGGCTCGTGATGCTAGTGGTGCTTATATTCCCAATGTTAGCGTTGATATTTATGCTCAAACAGTCGATGCCAATGGTAATAAAAAACCGGGAACAAGAATGGGCGGCGGCGTAACTGATGCTACTTTGGGGTTTGCCAGTATCTCTTTTAGAAATAGTGCTGTTACTTCCGGAACTTATGCCATCCGCATGCGCACCATTGCTAAGGATTCGGCTAGTTTTTATTTTTATGATCATACTTTTTCTTGCGGCGAAACCGCTTCGGTCGATGAAACCCTGAGTGGAATAAAAGTATCTTTGTTTGAAGCTGATGGTAGTATTTTAAGCAATACCAGTTTTAATATTTATACCGCTCTTTATGATACTAGTGGTAATCTAGTCGATGGAAAGAACGAACTTCTTAGTTCTTTTAATTCCGGCAGTTCCGGACAAGTTAATGTCTATGTTCCCCAAGGAAGCGTTCGCGGTATAACCAACCTGAAAGATTATTATGTCCTTGAGGTGATCCATAATAACGTTAAATCATATGCTTATGGTATCCATATTAACGATGGTACTATGACCGATTTACCTTATTATTTAAGCATCCTCCGTGTCCGTTTAAAATATGCCTCCGGAACGGCGGCTACGGGAACGACAGTTGAGGTTTATACCCAGAAACTTGATAGCAGCGATGAATCACAGATAGATTCTAAGATTGGTAGCTTTACTATCGCCAGCAATGGTTATGGTGAATTAGAGGTATCTCCCGGTACTTATGCTTTGAGAGCCAAGGGGGGTGATGGCACTTATCAATATTTTTATGACAATGTTGTGGCTGATGGTAAAACTTCAGAATTTCTTTTGACTCTGAGTGGCGGTCCAGCTTCCAGCGGTTCTACAACTTTGTGTTCGTCGGCTTCTAATATTAACATAGCTTTACGTGATATTGCCGGTAATATGGCTCCCGGTTTGAAATTTGAAATTTATGAACAAGGGATTGATGCTAATGGTTTGCCGACTTTAAAGACAAAAATGGCCGCCGGAACGATTAATTCTTCCGGTCAGGCAACGGTTAGCTTTAAACCGGATACTGCAAAAACTTATGCTTTAAAAGTTTGGGATAAGAATCAAAATTTAGGCGACTTTTGGCTTTTTAATATTTTGAAGTTCACTTGCGGTGCTGATCGTTATTTGTCTAAAAGTTTGCCATCTCTGAAGATAGCTTTACGCGACTCTTCCGGTACACCTAAATATAATTATGCTTTTTCTCTTTACGAACAGACTTATGATGTTGATAATAAACCGACTTTTGGCGCCAGTAATTTAATTGCCAGTATGCAAACTGGTTCAGATGGACAAGCAATTGTTTATGTTGCTCCTTATGATGCTTACCATAATTCTCAGACCGGTGTTTATGCTATCAGCACTAAGGACTCAAACGGCAATGTTAAGAATTTTTATAATATCCAAATTTCTTCCGATAAGGATTATGATTTTGATTCATCTTTTAATGGAATAACCGGGGAATTAAGCGATGCGCAAAATCGCTCTTTAGCCAATAGAACTCTGACTTTGTATGAGCAGAAAACATTAAATGGCTATTATGTTTTAGGCAATAAATTATTTACCAGCAAGACTGACGCTAATGGCCAATTTTCTTTTGAGTATCAAACAGGAACATATGCCTTGGTGGCAGCTGATGATTTAGGTAATCCCAATTATTTTTGGAATGTAGCTATCAGTTCATCTAAAGTATCGCAAAAATTAAGAAGCAGTTCGATAAATTTTAAGGCCCCGTTAAATATTAATTCCTTGAAATTATATTATCTGACCGGAAAGGGCGGAATCTATTATAAAGGCACTCAGGCGGGAACGGTAAGATTAACTAACGGCATTACTACCTTAGCTTTAGCGTCCGGACCTTATTTAGCTTCTTATGCTAGTTCAAGTATTGAATATGGCCAAGCTTTTTATGCTAAGAATGGGAATACTTATAGTTTGAGTATTGCTTCAAATGCCAGATACTCGCTTACCGGTAAGATTTCATTTTATTTACCTAAAGCGGCAGATACGAATGCCGTTACCTCTTCCGTCTCTTCCGGTTCGACTGCTAATTCTGGATCTGCTTCTTCTAATTCTTCCGGCTCTTCTTCGCTTGCTTCTAAAATGAAAGGAAGAATATTGTTGCAGGTTGAAGATAAAGGACAGGCTTGGTATGTTAATCCGACTGATGGAAAAAAATATAGCTTAGGTGCACCGGCTGATGCCTTCAATGTTATGAGAAAATTAGCGCTTGGTGTTTCTAATGCCAATTTTTCATCGATAGAAAATAATCCCAGTGCTTGGAAAAATTTGACTGGCCGTATTCTGCTTAAGACGGAAGATAATGGAAAAGCTTATTATTTTAATGCCGCTGATTTGAAATTATATTATCTTGGACGTCCGGCTGATGCGTTTGCGGTTATGCGCCAATTAGGATTAGGGATAACAACTGCAAATTTAAATACGATAACTAGCGCTGAATAATCTATGGCTAAAGCCGCCGCACAATCTACGACGCCAGGCTATTCTTGGCCGACAATCGGCAACGAAAAGGCGATTGAATTTTTGAATCGCAGTCTGGAAAGCGATAAAGTCGTCCAGACGTATATTTTTATCGGTCCAGAAGAGCTGGGAAAGTCGACCATCGCTTTAGCTTTCGCTCGTAATTTGCAAGGGAGTCATGACGGTTTTAACAGCGATCTATATATTTTAAATCCGGAAGCCGATAAAAAAAGCATCGGCATTGAGGCGGTTAGAGAATTTATTAAGATGCTTAATCTTAGTTCCTTTCTTGATTCCTATAAGATTGGAATAATCAAGGAAGCGGATTTGTTAAGCGAAGAAGCCAAGAGTGCTTTGCTTAAAACTTTAGAAGAACCGAGAGAAAAAGTAGTAATAATATTATTGGTCAATTCTGAAGAAAGTTTGCCGGCGACGATTTTGTCCCGCGGCCAGAAACTTTATTTTTATCCCGTTCCGGCGGCGACAATTTATGATTATTTGATTGCCAATTACGGTGCTAATCGTTCACTGGCGAAAGATTTGGCCAACTTAGCGCTTGGCCGCCCTTTAAAAGCGATTTATTATTTGGAAAATCCGGAAAAATATAAAGAATATTTGGAAGATGCGGGAAAATTTTTAAGTTTATTCGGTTTGAATATCAACGCCCGTTTAAAAATATTGGACAGCATTTTTAGTGATAAGACATATAGCCGCCAAGCAACTGCGAGTGCTTTGGATATAGTGCTGATGGCTGAAGGTTTGCTCCGTGATCTACTCTTACTTTCTTTGGAACAGAATGATCGCATCCAGCATCAAGTTTTGCTTAGTGCCTTAGAAACTAGCTTGGCAAGTTTGCCCGGAGAAAATGGGACTAAAGTGGTAGAGTTGCTTGGCCGGTTGAAATTTGTCGCCCAAGCTAAAGAATATCTTGAATCGAATGTTAATCCTCGTTTAGTCCTTGAGCAATTAATTGTTAATTTATAGAAAATATATGTTTAAAAAATCTTTCAAATTAATTTTAGCTCTCGCGGGAGTAGTTATTGCCACCTCCGCTTGTACGTTATCGACAACTTCATCTTCAAACACGCTAACTGTTGATAGTAGTGTTTTCGCCAGCGGCGATCGGGGTAATACCTGGAAAGCTTTGACAGCTGTCCCGAGTACGACTGGCCGAGCGGGGAGCATTGCCGATCTTAATGTCAATTTAATGACTATGGATCCGCAGGATAGCAGAGCAATTTACTTAGCAAGCTACGACAATGGTCTGTATTATACCTATGACATTACCGAAGGATGGAATTTTGTTTCCAGTCTGCCAAAAACAACTATTAATGATATTAAAGTTGATCCGAAGTCAAAATGCATTCTTTATGCAGCCGCCAGTAATAGCGTTTATCGTTCCGACGATTGTGCTCGTACTTGGACGCAAGTTTACTTTGACAGCAATACTGGCGTAACTGTAAATGTGGTTGCTGTTGATCAATATAATACCAGCAATATCTATATCGGTACGAGTCGAGGAGACATAATTAAGAGTATCGACAGCGGTGCTTCTTGGCGAACCATTAAGCGGTTAGACGAGGGGATTGCACGGCTCATAATTTCTCCGCTTGATAGCCGTTTAATTTTTGTGGGCACAGTGAAGAATAAAATTTATAGTTTTAATTCTAACACTAATACTAATGCTGCCGATTCCGCTAATTTAGATGCCAATTTTCAAGTTGAAAATTGGACAGACTTGAACGATGTTCTGAAAGATTATAATCTCGGTACTAGCTTCAAAGATATTGTTATCAACCCCAAAGACGGAAAAATCTTTTTGGCAACTGAAAAAGTTATTTTGCGTTCATCTGACAATGGTATAACCTGGGAGAATCTCAATCTTATTCAACCGGAAAAAGATGCCGTTATTAACGCAATAGCGGTTAATCCGACTGATTCTAACGAAATTTATTATGTCACCAATACGGCTTTCTTGCGTTCCAGCGATGGTGGCGCGACTTGGACGACTAAAAACTTACCGACTAAACGTTCTGGCCGGGAGTTGTTAATTGATTTTAAGAATCCGGATGTGATATATTTAGGGACTAAGAAGCTTGATCAGAGTAATTCAAGCAAGCAAATTAATTAAATTACTAATACTAACATAATCATATGAGTGAATTTTTGCAAAGCAAGCAAGGCGATTTTGCTAGCGCTCTCGACTTTTTTAAGAAAGATATTTCCACTATTAGAACGGGACGAGCTAATCCGTCCGTACTCGACAATGTTCAAGTCGAAGCTTATGGCGTCATGAATCCGGTTAATGCCGTCGGAAATATTGCCGTGGCTGATGCGCGCAGTATTGTTATTGTTCCTTGGGATAAAGCGGTATCCAAAGCGATTGAAAAAGCCATTGTTGATGCCGGCCTCGGTTTAGGAATTGCTAACGAAGGCGATAAAATTCGTTTGACTGTTCCGGCTTTAACCGAAGAGACGCGAAAAATATTGGTTAAGACTTTGAATGAAAAGATGGAGAAAACTCGTATTATATTACGTCAGGCACGCGAGGGTGTTAAAGACTTAATTGAAAAAGCGTTTGAAGATAAAGAAGTGAGCGAAGATGATAAATTTAGATTTATGAAAGAGCTTGATGAATTTTGCGCTAAGAAAAATGATGAGTTAAAAGAAATCCGCGACCGTAAGGAAACGGATATAATGGAAATATAATATATGTTTTTAACAATTGTAATATTTGCTTTAGTTTTATCGGTGATTGTTCTTGTCCATGAGTGCGGACATTTTTTAACCGCCCGCAGTTTTGGCGTTAGGGCGGAAGAATTCGGTCTTGGTTTTCCGCCACGCGCCATCGGTACTTATTTAAACAAAAAAGGAAAAAGATTTTGGATATTCGGTAATAAATCAGTTGAAGGTTTGGAAACAAGCACTAATGAAGAAATTCATCCGGCTGATAACGCGACAGTCTATTCTATTAATTGGCTACCGATTGGAGGATTTGTTAAAATTAAAGGAGAAAACGGTGAAGGTCAGAATGAAACCGATAGTTTAGCCGCTAAAAAGATTTGGCAGCGTGTAATTATTATGGCGGCGGGCGTAATTATGAATGTGGCCCTCGCTTGGGCGCTATTTTCTGTCGGTTATATGATTGGTATGCCGCAGTCGGTTGATGAGGTTGGTAAAAATGCGATTGTCACTGAATCAAGCGTAACTGTTTCCTCGGTCCTTAAAAATTCTCCGGCGGAAATTTCCGGTTTGAAAGCCGGTGATTCTATTTTAAAAATTAATGGCGAGACTGTCTCGACCGCTGTGTCACTACAAGATGCGGTGGCTAAATATAATGGTCAAGAAACTAAAGTATTGGTTAAGAGAGATGGAAGGACACAGACAATTTTAGTTACACCGACAATCCAGGGGGGGGCGCGGGCAACGATGGGGGTTGAGATTTATGCTTCCGGTTTAATTCGCTATCCATTTTTTTCCGCTTTAATTGAAGGTGCAAAAACTAGTTATTGGATGATTATAGAAATATTCAAGGCATTCGGTACTCTTATCGGTAGTATATTCGTCGGCAAATCGGTTCTTAATCAGTTTGCTGGTCCGGTTGGAATCGCTAAAATTACCGGCCAGGCCGCCCGTTTAGGCTTTACTTATCTTTTGCAATTTGTCGCCCTTTTGTCCTTAAATTTGGCGGTAATAAACATTTTGCCTTTTCCGGCGCTTGATGGCGGCAGAATATTATTTTTGATTATCGAAAAGATTAAAGGTAAACCGATAAAGAGGGAAATTGAAAACGCCATTAATAATATCGGTTTTTACCTCCTAATCGCGCTGGTAGTTTTTATTACCTATAAAGATATTGTTAAGTTATTTTAATATAAATAATTTTACTTATAAAATAATTTTACTTATAACTTTCTCCGCTTAGATGATTTCTGGGGAAAAATTGATTGTTTCTAATAAGCATTCCTTCTCTGGAGCAATCAATTTTTCTGTACGAAATCATATGCGCTCCGAAAGTTTAAGTAAAATTATATTAAAATATAATCATATGAACATCAAAATCAAAGCGACACGCTTAGAGCTTACTGACGCTATCCGTGCATACTGCCAGACGAAGATGGATATGCTGGAAAAGTATTTTGGCGATATTCAAGTGCTCAATTGCGATGTTGAAGTGGAAAGAATACTCGGTGATCAGCATAAGGGAGATATCTTTCGCGCTGAAGTGAATATTGAAGTGCCGAAAGAAATTTTACGCGTTGAGAAATCAGAAAAGGATTTATACAAAGCAATTGATAAGGTAAAAGATCACATGGCGGAGATGATAAAGAAGTATAAAGAGAAATTAATTGAGAAAAGATAAAAAATAGAAAATATTTTGTGAAGGCCATCCTGTTGAAGAATGGCCTTTTACAATTTATTTACGTATAAGTCAATATTTATTTTCTGGCCGGAACGTATTATACTAATGTTAGTGAGAAAGGCATATTTTTGCCTGGTTTATTTTTTGTAATATTAGATAAATTAAAATTAAAAATATATGAATTTACTCAGTATCTTTGGAGATGCCAATGAAAAGATAATTAAAGGCATGAAACCGACGCTAGAAAAAATTGCTAGCTATGAACCGGAACTACAAAAATTAGATGGCGAAGGCTTAAAAGCTAAGTCCGCTTTTTATAAAGAACGCTTAGTTAAAGGCGAGACGCTTGATGATATTTTACCGGAAGCCTTTGCTACCATGCGCGAAGCCGCCCGCCGAATTTTGAACCAGCGGCATTTTGATGTCCAGATAATTGGTGGTATTGTTTTGCATCGCGGTCAGATTGCGGAAATGAAAACTGGTGAAGGTAAAACTTTGGTAGCGACTTTACCTCTATATTTGAATGCTCTTGAGGGAAAAGGCGTCCACTTAATTACGGTTAACGATTACTTGGCACGATTAGGTGCTGGCTGGATGGCACCGGTATTTTATGCTTTAGGCCTAACAACCGGTGTTATCGTCCATGATAATGCTTTTGTCTATGATCCTGAGTACGCAGATGAAGGAGAGTACGACGAACGCTTGAAACATTTTAAGCGTATTCCTCGACGTGAGGCTTATGCTTGTGATATCACTTATGGCACGAATAATGAATTTGGGTTTGATTATTTGCGCGATAATATGGTTTTTGGCCTAGACCAAACCGTCCAGCGTACGCTTAACTATGCGATTGTTGATGAAATTGACTCTATCTTGATTGATGAAGCGCGCACCCCTTTAATTATTTCCGCGCCGGCCGAAGAATCAACCGACAAATATGTAAAATATTCTCAGATTGTTAAAAATTTGCAAGAGAATGAGGATTATAATGTCGACGAAAAAATGCACGCCGCTACTTTAACCGAAGAGGGTATTACCAGAGTAGAAAAGATATTGGGTATGGGCAATATTTATGTTGAAGGCAGTGTTAATGAAGTCCATCACCTTGAAGAAGCTTTAAAAGCCAATGTCTTGTTCAAAAAAGATAAAGATTACGTCGTTAAAGATGGTGAGATTATTATTGTTGATGAATTTACTGGGCGTTTAATGCCTGGCCGCCGCTATAGTGAAGGTTTACATCAAGCGATTGAGGCGAAAGAAGGCGTAAAAGTCCAGAAAGAATCACAGACCATGGCCACTATTACTTTCCAAAATTTATTCCGTTTGTATAAAAAATTATCCGGTATGACCGGTACGGCCGCGACTGAGGCAGAAGAATTCCATAAAATTTATAATTTAGATACGATTGTCATCCCAACCAATAAACCGAATATTCGCCAGGACAAGAATGATTTGATTTACCGCACCGAAGAAGATAAATTCAATGCCGTTATCCGTGATGTCAAAGAGCGTAACGCCAAAGGACAGCCAGTTTTAATCGGTACCATTTCTATTGAGAAGAATGAAGTCTTTGCGGAAATGATGGAACGCGAAGGTCTTCGCCCCCAGATGTTAAATGCCAAAAATCATCAGAGAGAAGCGGAAATTATTGCTCAAGCCGGACGCAAAGGGACAATCACTCTGGCGACCAATATGGCCGGACGTGGAGTTGATATTATTTTAGGCGGTAATCCGCCAATAGAAGAAGAACAAGCGGAAATTCGTGCCCTGGGAGGCCTTCATGTTATTGGTACTGAACGACATGAGTCACGCCGTATCGATAATCAATTAAGAGGTCGTGCCGGACGTCAAGGTGATCCGGGTTCTTCTCAGTTTTATGTTTCCACCGATGATGATTTAATGCGTATTTTTGGCGGTGATAAGATGAAGGCGTTAATGGCTACTTTAAAAGTACCAGCCGATATGCCGATTGAAAATAAGATGATTTCGAATTCAATTGAATCTGCCCAGAAGAAAGTTGAAGGGAACAATTTTGATACCCGAAAACACTTAGTTGAATATGATGATGTTATCAATAAGCATCGCACGGCGATTTATAAACGTCGCCAGGAAATTTTGGAGATTGCTGAAGGCGCGGAAATAAAAGAAGAAATAAAAAGAGCGAAGGACGATGACGATGAAGATTATAATAAAGCAGTTGAAGTGGCTAAGACAAAAACTCTCTCAATGATTATTGAAGGGATGGTTAGTGCGGAAATAGCGGCGGTTGTTAATTTTCACACTCAAGCTGATAATGTCAGTGAATGGAACATTAAAGAAATAGTTGAAACCATGCATACGATTTGGACTTCAGCGGATGATTTAAAAACAAAGTTGGAAGAATTGGCAAATGAAGGAAATGACAGGGACGCCGCTCGAGAAAAGATAATTAAATATTTAAATTCTATTGCCGTCGAAATCTACGCGACCCTACCCGATAAATTTAAAGCCGCTAATATTGAATTTAAAGAAATTGAGAAGGGAATACTTATCCGCGCTATCGATCAACTTTGGGTTGAACATCTTGAAACAGTCGATTATTTGCGCCGCGGCATCGGCTTGCGCGGTTATGGCCAACGCGATCCATTAGTTGAATATAAGAAAGAGGCTTGGAATCTTTATCAGGAATTGAATCAACTAATCAATAAAAATGTCGTTTATTCTATCTATAAGACAGCCGATGCTTTGATGCTGGCTAATTCGTTCGGGATCAATCAATTTACTAAAGAGCCGGAAACTAAATTAGAATTCAGCGGCGCGGAAAAAGAAATGCATAAAGAAGCCGAAGGTCGCAATACAATCGATTTGGTTCATGAAAAAACTAAATCCGATGACGGCGCAAAGGTTGGCCGAAATGATTTATGCCCCTGTGGTAGCGGAAAGAAATATAAAAAGTGCTGCGGGAAGTAATATGGAAAATAATGTTAAGGAAATTTACAATATTTTTGTTAAGCATTTAGAATCGCTAAGGAATAAGCAGTTTAATTTTTTGAAAGTCGTTTTAGATAATAGACAAGAAGAAAATTTAAATAAGTTGCGACATAAATAATAAAAATATGGCAACTAATTTTGAAGGAAAAAAGTCTCAGGAAATTATTTCCATAACTCAAGAAGAATCATTAGTTGAGCAAGAGGATGGCAAGCAAATGAAGGAAAAAATAGGCGGGTTAACTACTGAAGTACTTAATGAAGGCCAAACGCTATTTTCTAATATTCCCAATGCCACCCCGGAAGAATTAGCCGGTTTTTCTAAAATTCAAAAAGAAATAAAACGAGAATGCCGAAAAGCTTTACATTTAGTGACACTCGCCGCCGCGCTATTTGCCGCGAGCGAACAACCAGTCTCTGCCCAGAATAAAAACGAGGGAACTGTTAAAGAGATTCGAGATAATAAAAAAGAGCAAGAGTTAAAAATAGAAAATCAAAAAACATTTAAAGATATTTTTAATAAAATAAGATCTTGTTCATTACTACCCAAGCATGATGATCCGGGAATAATGGAATATTATCAGGGTGAGATTTCTTTAGATAAATTTAATCCCAAAGGAGAAAAAATAAGTACCATCCAAGCGGAGGCTTATATGGATGATATGAATCTTAATACTTTGGAATTATTTGATGCGGAAGAAAAAACTAATTATGTTTTTAGCCAAGAAATGAATGGTTTTTCTGTAAAAAAATATTCTGCTTTAGAAACGCCAGGTAGCAAGATACAAGAAATGGAGAAAGTTTCATTTATGAAAACTCCGAAAGAATTCGTTGATTTAAAAAACATCTATGTTGGATCTATTTCCGACGAAGAAGTCGAGTTAATGCTTGAAAATTTTAAGATGACGCTTGATAAGCAAAGCCGTAATCCGGAATATTATTCTTTAGCTAATAAAAAGAATGTTAGCTCCAGCGCTGAATTCAGTCCTGAGACAAAGAAATTCTATCAGGATAAGATTAATAAGATCGTTGCTCACGTTAATAGTCCAGAATATTTAAAAAAATTACAGAAAGAGTTCGATATTTCTGAAACAGAAGCTAAGGAACATCAGCGGGTTAGAATAGAGAATATAAAACATGGTGATTTTTCCCAGATTTCTCAGGAAGGATTGATTGGCGGAGTGAAACCCGGATATGATCAATATGAAGTTTTTATGCCCTCTAAGACTGATTCAAAAACCTATGTTGCCGAGCATGAATTTTTGGGGCATAAAGCGGTTGATACCGGGAAGGGTATCTCGCCCAAGGCCGTATCTTTAATTAGCCAGAGTATGCATATCAATGAAGCATATATGACACAAGGTGAAAAAGTATTAGTTGATAAGTATGGCGCCGAGCAGGCTGGCATAATGACTGATAAAGCGCGAGTGGATTTTAACAAAGTCGAAGAAGTATATGCGCGCATTGCCGCCCTTCATATGGAACTGGAAGATTTAGGTATTGTTAAATATGGTGAGACAGTAACAATGGAACATATTAATAAACTTAAAGAATTTGATGCGCAAGATAAACTATCAATTGGTAGTCACCAATTATTAAATATTATTGATGTTAATTTTTTGCCGTTACTTTTAAATGAAATAGCCGCCAATACTTCAGATAAAGCCAATAGTTTTGAAAATTTAGCTTAAAATAATCATATGAAATCAGTCGTAATTTGCGGCAGTTCTCGCTTCGCCGCTGAAATGCGAGAATTCGCTAAAGAATTAAAAGATTTAGGCGCGCTTGTCTATGAGCCGCACCTTTATCGTTCCCATCCGGAAGCTAATTGGGATGCCATCAAGGATTTTGATAAAAAGTTTATGGCTCTCGGCTTAACCCATGATCATTTTTATAAGATGCGCCTAGCCGATGTTATATATATTTTTAATAAAGACGGTTATGCTGGCGTTAGCACTAATATGGAAATCGGCTATGCCGTCGCTTTGAATAAACCGATTTATGCTTTTGAGGAAGACGACTCGGAAATTTGCCGGAAAGTTTTATTTTCCAAAATTATCAAGACTCCTGAAGATTTAATCAATTATTTAAAATAAGGCATAAATATATGTCATTTGAAAAACAAACTGATCTTTGGCCAGCTTTCGAGGAAGCTGATAAAATAGACAAGGCCAAAAAATTGGCAGATAATCTTGAAGTGGCTAACCCCGGAAAAACTGTCGGCGAAATCGTTAGTGAACATGTTCATAATTCTATTGAGGAATCGGAAAAGAAAAAACGTGAAGCAAAAACTAAAGAGTCTTTAGAAAAATATAGAATTATCGGCAAGCCAAAAGAAGAACCGGTTGAAAAAGTTTTACCGGAAGAAGATACAGAAACCGATATTGATGAAGAGAAAGAAGACCCGGGCTATGAACTTTATGGCCGTTTTGAACAGTTTCGTAAGTAAAAAAATAAAAATATGAGTGAACAGAATAAAGAACAGATTAAGGAAAAAACTTCTTTCCCGGCAATGGAAGAGGAAGTTTTGGAATTTTGGAACGAGGCAGATATTTTTAATAAATCATTAAGCAAAGATGCGCCTCATGGTGAATATGTTTTTTATGATGGCCCGCCATTTGCGACTGGTACGCCTCATTATGGCCATTTAGTCGGTAGTATTATGAAAGACGTTATTCCACGCTATCAAACAATGCGCGGTTATCACGTTGCTAGAAAATGGGGTTGGGATTGCCATGGTTTGCCGATTGAAAATATTGTTGAAAAGGAATTAGGCACAAAAACAAAAAAAGAAATTGAAGAACTTGGCGTCGCAAAATTTAATGATTTGTGCCGCGCGCGCGTCTCTACTTATATTGATGATTGGAAAAAAGTAATCAACCGTTTAGGCCGCTGGGCGGACATGGAAAATTCTTATCGCACCATGGATTTAAATTACATGGAAACTATTTGGTGGACCTTTAAGCAAATCTGGGACAAAGGTTTGATTTATAAAGATTATCGTTCCATGCATATATGTCCGCGCTGTGAAACTACTTTATCACAGTCGGAAGTGAGTGAAGGCTATAAAGATATTAAAGACTTATCGGCGACGGCTAAGTTTGAATTAGTTGGTGAGCCGGGAACTTATGTTTTAGCCTGGACAACTACCCCCTGGACTTTGATTGGCAATGTCGCTTTGGCCGTTGGGGCAGAAATTGATTATGTGAAAATAAAAACTGAAGAAGGAAATTATATTCTTGCTAAAGCACGTTTAACCGATGTCATGAAAGATAAGCAATATAAAATTATTTCCGAACTCAAAGGCGCTGATTTAGTCGGTAAAAAATATAAACCCCTCTTCGATTATTATTATAATGATAAGAGCTTGGAGAATCATGATAACGGTTGGAAGATCTATGCCGCTGATTTTGTGACAACTGAAGACGGTGTTGGTATTGTCCATATCGCTCCCGCTTTCGGAGAAGACGATATGAATTTAGGGAAGGCGGAGCATCTCCCTTTTATTCAGCACGTCGGTATGGATGGATTGTTTAAAGCGGAAGTCAAAGATTTTGCCGGTCTCCACGTTAAGCCGATTGACGATCATATGGCAACTGACGTGGAGATTATTAAATATTTAGCCGCTCACGGCTTATTATTCCATAAAGAAAAATACGAACACAGCTATCCGCATTGTTGGCGCTGTGATACGCCGTTAATTAATTATGCGACTTCTTCTTGGTTTGTTAATGTTACGAAATTAAAACCGCAACTGCTTGAAGAGGCGAAAAAAATAAATTGGTCGCCGGATTATTTAAAGAATGGGCGTTTCGGCAATTGGTTAGAAGGCGCGCGCGATTGGTCTATTTCCCGCCAGCGTTTCTGGGCGAGCGCTATCCCAATTTGGGAATGCGCGAATGGCCACCGACATGTTGTCGGCAGTGTTAAAGAACTGGAAACTTTAACTGGAGAGAAGATTGATGATATCCATAAAGATAAAGTTGATTCATTAACTTTTGCTTGTGCCGAGTGCGGCGAAAAAATGACTCGTATTTCCGATGTTATTGATTGCTGGTTTGAATCCGGTTCAATGCCTTACGCCGAGCTGCATTATCCGTTTGATAATAAAGAGAAATTGGAAAAAGATTTTCCGGCGCAATTTATCGCCGAAGGCGTTGATCAATGCCGAACTTGGTTTTATTATCTCCATGTTATTTCCGGCGCCCTAAGAGGGGAAAGAGCTTTTCAAAATGTTATCGCTAACGGAATCGTTCTCGCTGAAGATGGTAAAAAGATGTCTAAGAAATTAAAGAATTATCCTGATCCGTTGCTGGTGATGGATAAATACGGTTCCGATGCTCTGCGTGCGTATTTATTGTCTTCGCCGGTTATGCTCGCGGAGAATTTGAATTTTTCCGAGAAGGGCGTTGAAGAATCACTTCGTAAAAATATCATGGTCCTGTGGAATGTTTATAAATTTTATGAAATGTATGCCGAAGGAATCGGCGGACCGGTCGTTGAACCGAAGAGCATTAATGTTCTGGATGTTTGGATTATTGCCAAATTAAAATTATTAAATAAAGAAATAACAGAAGCGATGGAAGCTTATAATTTGCCGAAGGCCACTCGTCCAATCGCTGATTTTATTGATGAACTTTCCACTTGGTATCTGCGCCGCAGTCGTGATCGTTTTAAATCCGATGACGTTAAAGATAAACAGAATGCTTTGATAACTACGCGTTATGTTTTTACAGAACTCGCAAAATTAATGGCGCCAGCCATGCCTTTCATGGCGGAAAATCTCTGGCAGAAAGCCAGTGGTAATAATTTTACTGATAAGAATAAATCAGTCCATCTTGAAACTTGGACAGAATTTAAAGAATTAGACGAAGAAGAAAATATTGTTTTGTTCCAAATGGAAGTTACGAGGAATATTGTTGAACTTGGCTTGGCTCGACGCGATGAGGCAGGGATAAAGATTAGACAGATGCTCAGTTCGATTACGGTTAAAGCGGAAAATGAACTTTCTGAGAATTATGTCGATTTACTGAAAGACGAATTAAATCTAACTGCCATTAAATTTATTAAGAGTGAGGACAATATTGAGGTTGAGCTTGATACTGTTATTACCCCCGAGCTCAAAAAAGAAGGAATTAAGAGGGAATTAATCCGTTTGATTAATAATTTGCGCAAAGATAATAATCTCTCGATTTCTGATACCGCCCATGTTTCGGTTATCGGCGCGAGCGAAGAGATAAATGAAGTTATTAAGGAAAGAGGGATCGAAATAATGAAGGATACTTTGAGCCAGCCGCTTGATGTTGCCGCATCAATTAGCGAAGGACAAATTCCGAAAGAAGTGAAAATTGATGATTGCAAATTTGCTATTAATTTAATTTAAAAAACTAATTTTTAATTTTATGTCGATGATTTGGTTAGGGTTTATTGTTTTGGTTATTCTCCTGTCCTGCCTTAAACAGGTCAATCAATGGGAGCGGGGAGTTGTTTTTACTATGGGCCGTTACGCCTATACCATGCAACCGGGCTGGCGTTTGCTTATACCGATATTCCAAACTTTTAAAAAAGTTGATATTCGTATTAAAGCCGTTGATGTTCCTGATCAGAAAGCAATTACCCGTGATAATGTTTCCGTAACCGTTAACGCCGTTATTTATTATAAAGTCGCCGATGCCGCTAAAGCGGTAGTGGAAGTAGAAAATTTTTATTATGCTGTTTCACAATATGCCCAAACAACCATGCGTAATATTGTTGGTGAAGCCAGTCTTGATGAACTTTTAGGCCAGCGGGAAAAGATTGCGGAACGCATTAAAGAAATTGTTGATAAAGAAACCGATGAATGGGGAATTAAGGTTAATAATGTTGAATTAAAAGATGTTTCATTGCCGGAATCAATGGAAAGAACAATTGCGAAGCAGGCAGAAGCCGAACGTGAAAAGCGAGCGGTTATTATTAATTCCGAAGGAGAATTGGCTGCCGCCGAAAATATTGCTAAAGCCGCTAAAGTCTTATCAGCATCCGATGGCGCTTTACATCTTCGAACCTTACAGTCAATCAACGATATGTCGAGCGATCAATCTAACACAGTCGTCTTTGTCACTCCGGTTGAGATTCTAAAAGCTTTTGCCGGTGGATTTAGAAAGGATTAATCTAAGGAGATTTAAATATTCAGATAATAAAAAGGCCCCAGCACTAAATTGTGTTGGGGCTTTGAGCTTTTGGAATTAGATTTTAGCCTTTAAGATTTTTTTTCTTTTGGTGTTGATAAATGAAAAATACAATTAAGCCGGAGACAACCCCCAGCAAAATAAATCCAACTATATCCATAGTAATGTTGTCCAAGGAAATGGCATTAGCGTGAGCGGAAAGGATTATTGTTTTCATGATTTTTATTTATTCGTTTATTCATTATTTACTTTATTTCAAAGGGCTATTTAAACAATAGTAGATGACGTAACCACAGTTGTTTGTTTACAAATATTATCATGTTTTATTGATTATGTCAATATTTATTTAAACTTAGAAATATACTATAATAATTACATAAAAAATTGGCTAATATATATGAAAAAATTAGAATTACTAGCTCCGGCTGGCAACATGTTAAAGATGAAAACAGCCTTTGCTTACGGAGCAGACGCGGTTTATTTAGGTATTCCAGACTTTTCTTTGCGTGTGAGAATAAATGATTTTGATTTAAAGGGGATAAAAGAAGCGGTTAAATATGCGCACGACAAACAAAAAAAAGTTTATGTGACAGTAAATATTTTTGCCCATAATAAACATCTGCAGAAATTGCCGGCTTATATTAAAACCCTTAAGGCCATGAAAGTGGACGCGCTGATCGTTTCCGACCCGGGAATCATTGCTCTTGTTAAGAAAAATTGGCCGAAAGCCGAAATTCATCTCTCGACTCAGGCAAATTGCACTAATTTGGAAGCCGTAAAATTTTGGGCTGGTCAAGGCGTAAAGAGAATAGTTTTGGGTCGGGAAGTAACGTTAAAAGAAATAAAAGAAATCCATTCTGCCGCACCGAGAATCGATTTGGAATATTTTGTTCATGGTGCAATGTGCATGGCTTATTCCGGGCGGTGCTTCTTATCTAAGTTATTCGTTGATCGGAGCGGTAATCTCGGTGATTGCGCTCAGCCTTGCCGTTGGGAATATGATGTCATGTTAAAAACCGGCAATCATCCGGAAGAGCTGGAAATGGTTGAAGAGCGTCACGGAACATATTTGCTTAATTCAAAAGATTTATGTTTAGTAAAACATCTTAAAGATTTGGCAGACGCGGGCGTAACGAGTTTCAAGATTGAAGGGCGTGCCAAAAGCGTATATTATCAAGCAACCGTTTGCGGTATCTATCGCCGCGCCTTAGAATTAATAAGCCGAAAAATTCCAGCCGTCAAGCTTAAAAAAGAGTTAGACTATTTAGCCAAGGAATTAGAAACAAAATTGGTCCATCGTGGATATACCACCGGATTCCTTTTGGGAACAAAAGCTGATCAAAATATTGTTAATTCCCATAATATCAGCGCTTGGGAATTCTGCGGCCAGGTTTTAAATTTAGAAGAAAAACAAGGCAAGAAACTAAGAATTTATTTTCAAGTTCATAATACCTTAAAAATTGGTGATAAAGTCGAGATTATTAAGCCGGATTATGATATAATTGAAATTAAGTTGGATAATCTTTGGGACGCAAAAACAGAAAAAGAATTAACTGAAGTCCATGGCGGCGGAGGAGGGGCTATCGCTTATTTGGAATTTGATTTTGATGAGGTGCCGACCGGCCTCGGAACATTGCCGACATTAAGCGTTATTAGAAGATTGAGTAATAAATAAATTTTAGATTTAAGTGCTTACAATATGATTGCCTATCTACGCGGAAAAATTATTAGCAAATCATTAAACTACGCTATCTTGGAAGTGAACAATATTGGTTACCAAGTTTTTATCGGCGAAAATTTTTTGAGCGAATTGAAAATTGGCGGCGAAGCGGAAGTATTTACCCATCATCAAATTAGGGAAGAGGCAGATGATCTTTATGGTTTTAAAACTATGGAGGATTTAGAATTGTTCGGTCTGCTTTTGACAGTTTCCGGAGTTGGGCCGAAATCCGCTTTGGGCGTAATTTCTATGGCTAGCTCCGAAGACATTAAAGAAGCAATTATTCGCGGCGACGCCACTCTCTTAACCAAGGTTTCTGGCATTGGCAAGAAGACCGCCGAAAGATTAGTTTTGGAATTAAAGACTAAAGTATTGCGTAGTGCCGGCGGAATTTCATCTATTGGCATAAACGGTATTTCGGGTAGTGATGAAATTGATGCCTTAATGACTTTAGGCTATTCCTTAAATGAAGCGCGAACCGCTCTTAATATGATTGAGCCTGGTATTAGCGATAGTGGCGAACGTGTTAAAGCGGCGCTTAAAAAGATGGCAAAAAGCTAGCTTTACAGGCATACATTTTTAAGATAGGATAAAAGAAAAAGAACAATATGGCTATTAACGAGAAAAGAACAATTACTAAACAATCGCTTGATTTTCCGGCTTGGTATCAGGATGTCGTTAAAGAGGCGGAATTAGCGGAAATGTCCGAAGTCCGAGGCTGTGGAATCGTTCGTCCTTATGGTTTAAAAATTTGGGAATTGATTAAAGCCGAGCTTAGCAAGAGATTTGAAGCTGATGGCGTAGAAGATGTTTATTTTCCTATCTTTGTTCCTCTAGAAAATCTTGAAGCCGAAAAGGATCATGTTGAAGGATTTGCTCCTGAGCTCGCAATTGTCACTCACGCCGGTGGGGAAGAACTAGTTAATAAATTAGCTATTCGTCCAACAAGTGAAGCGGCGATGTATAAAACTTATTCTAAATGGGTTCAGAGTTATAAAGATTTACCTTTACGTTTAAACCAGTGGGCGAATGTTGTCCGTTGGGAAAAAAGACCGCGACCGTTTTTGCGTTGGAGCGAATTTTTATGGCAGGAAGGTCATACAGTTTTTGCTACCGAAAAAGAGGCGAGAGCGGAAGTCCAAAAAATGCTGGAAGTATATAAATCTATTTATGAATTTATGGCCATTCCGGCCTTTACTGGTCGAAAATCGGAAAGTGAAAAATTTGCGGGAGCGGTTATGACTATGACTGCTGAAGTAATGTCTCGCGACGGCAAGGCCATTCAGGGCGCAACTAGCCATTATCTTGGAACTAATTTTGCTAAAGTTTTTGATGTTAAATACCTTGGGGCCGATGGAGAATTCCATTTTGGCCATCAGAACAGCTGGGGTTTCTCTTGGCGTTCGGTTGGCGCTTTAATTATGGCTCATGGCGATGATAATGGTTTGCGTTTACCACCTAATGTTGCTCCTATCCAGGTAGTTATTGTCCCGATTTATAAAGACGATGTCGCCCGGGATAAAGTTTTAGCTTATTGTGAAAACATAAAAAATAATTTAAAGACTAAATATCGCGTAAAAATAGACATTCGCGATAATCAGACTCCGGGATTTAAATTTAATTATTGGGAAGTGCGCGGCGTGCCGGTTCGTTTGGAAATTGGCCTTAAAGAAGTGACTGACAATAAAGTTACAATTTTCCGTCGTGATAATGATACTAAAGAAGCGATAGCCTTAGAAGAATTAGAAGGTCGTTTAACAGAATTAATGACGGACATTCACAACAATCTTTATAACCAAGCTTTAGAATTCTCAAAAAATCATATTCATAGGATTGAAAGTTGGGATGAAATTGGCGATCAAGTCGGCTGGTTCGAAGCTAGTTGGTGTGAGGATGAAGAAAGTGAAAAGATGTTGAAGGAAAAATATTCAATGGTCTCCCGTGAATTGCCACTAGGTAATGAAAGTAAGGCACCAAAAAACAAGAAATGTTTTATTACCGGTAAAGAAGCAAAACACGATTGGTATTTTGCTAAGAGCTATTAATTAATTTTAGTTTTTTATATATGTTCAATAAACTCATCGGAAAATTCAGCCATGATTTAGGAGTGGATCTGGGTACGAGAAATACCCTGGTTTATGTTGCTGATAAAGGAATAGTTATTAATGAGCCAAGCGTCGTGGCTATTAATAAACGTACTAATGAAATACTGGAAGTAGGTGAAGCGGCTAAAAAAATGGTTGGTAAAACTCCGGGACATATTGAAGCGATTAAGCCTTTGGTTGATGGTGTTATTTCTGATTTCGAAATTACCGAAAAAATGTTGAAGTATTTTATTACCAAAGTTCATAACGAAAATTTTACACTTATTGCTCGTCCGCGCGTTGTTATTGGTATCCCGCTTGACTTAACTGAAGTAGAAAAGAAAGCGGTTGAAGATGCTGCTCGTTCGGCCGGAGCCAGAAAAGTATACCTGATTGAAGAAGCGATGGCGGCGGCTATCGGTGCGCGTCTTCCGGTTACAGAAGCAACCGCGACGATGATTGTTGATATCGGCGGCGGTACAAGCGAAATCGCTGTAATTTCTTTAGGTGGCGTTGTTACTTGGCGTTCGCTGAAAGCGGCTGGGAATGAATTTGATAATAATATTATTGAATATATCCGTGAAG
>Ga0224525_1000292_pt1 | contig 24175 bp, 23 predicted proteins | sample CFST100metaG_FD_179874 | JGI IMG/M metagenome (GOLD analysis project Ga0224525, IMG submission 179874) | Peat soil microbial communities from Stordalen Mire, Sweden - C.F.S.T100 | ecosystem: Environmental > Terrestrial > Soil > Wetlands > Peat | place: Sweden: Norrbotten County, Stordalen Mire...
ACGGTAGCAGCTGTTCCACCAAATGTTACTGTATCATTGGAATTAAAGTTGGTACCCGTAATAGTAACTGAGTCTCCGCCAGCTATATAGCCTGATGATGGAGTAATTGAGGAAATAGTCGGAGCTGTAGATGTTACATAAGTGAGGATTATTTTTCCGTTTCCAGAATTAGTCCCCGATGTTGTTGAAGTATTAGTTAATGATCCAAGATAGCTAGAGCCACCTCCGCCACCGGAACCGAATATGGAGCCGCCTCCGCCGCCATAATAGCCACCTCCGCCGCCTCCGCCGCCATCATAACTACTTCCACCACCATTTCCTCCAGTTGCAAGACTGCCGCCGCTAGAATCATCTGTAGTGCCTCCGTATATTCCTCCACTAGTTTGTGTTCCGCCACCGCCACCTGAATAAGTGGTTGTATTTGTACTACCACCTTGGACTCCTGATAAGCCACCTCCGATGCCTCCAGCTTTCTGACGACTTGATCCGCCGCCTCCGCCGCCACCAGCGGCAATAATGACACGACTAGTTAAAGCTGTGTCGCCAACTCTTATATCGGAACTTCCACCTCCGCCGCCACCAGGATTACATTCACTTGAAGATTTTCCTCCAGCACCGCCACCGTTCCAACCGCCAGCTGCACTCGCACCGGTTCCACCGCTAGTTTTTCCTAGGCCACCTACACCAGCACCACCTGAATAAATATATAGCGTTTCTCCTGGAGTCACAGAAAGAGTACCAGCTGCATATCCACCAGCACCACCAGCACCACCCCATGCAGTCGTAGAACATTGATCACCACTTCCCCCAGATCCACCGTAAGCCTGTACATCGATAGAAGTAACGTCACTAGGGACAGTCAATGTTTGAACAGTCCCCTTATAGCTAAATGTCAGAGTTTGAGAACTTACTGCACTAGCTTTTTTTGTACATAGAAATGCAAATGAAAGAACCAATAACAAAATAAATACAAAGCGAGTTAAACTACTCGCCTTGATTACTAAAGCTCTTCCTGACTTCATGTATTAAATTACACCTCTACGTATTTAACAATGATTATACTTTTAACTTAAAAAACCTAAAAAAATAATGCAAAATATTTTTACTAAAATAGTATGTTCACTTCACCTCCGAAGGTTACATCTATAGTTAAGTTATAGTCTTATTAGCATAAGCAATCAATAGTACCAGCTGATATGAATAGTACAATCAGAACAAATAATAAAAAATTACAAATTAACAAATTAAGTTTTATTGAATTAAAAAAATTTCAAAACTAACGAGTAAAAAACGAAAAATGATGGTTTTTGAAATCTCGATATTTATATTCTTTATATTATATAGATTAATAATTGCTTTTATTTATAGTGCATTTTCATATCAATTTCCGACTGACCAGATCATTAGTGCTAGATATGAATTTAGTTAAGATTAATGCTAGCCTATTGGTATAGTATAATTTTTAGTATGTCGATAGTTTTTACCAAAGAAGAAAACCAAGCTTGGGCCAAAAGACAGCCGAAGAAAATGTCTAGTGCTTGTATGGCGATTATTTCGTCTAATCAAGTACTGATGGTTAAGGCTTTTTATAAAGATCATTGGACTTTCCCGAGTGGAATAGTAGACGAAAACGAATCTCCTGAGCATGCAGCAATAAGAGAGACGTCAGAGGAGGTCGGTCTTGATATTGAACATAATGAATGCGAATTATTGTCTGTAATTTATACAGCTGCTAGTGGCGGTGACCAAGATAGATTTAATTTTGCCTTTACTACTAACATTAAAAATAAGAATAAAAAATTATCTGTTCCAAATGATGAAATTGAAGAAGCTAAATGGGTCGATTTTAAAGATATTGCAAAACTAGCTGGCAATAGAGGAAGCTATATTAAACTTCAAGATAGACTCATGGGACTAACAGATAATAAATACTTAGAGGTTCACCATTTAGCCTAATTAGCCCAATTCTTTTTAAAAAACAAAGGAACTTCTTAGACAATTGACCGTTTGAAGTCTAGCAAACTTCCATAACCTGAACTTTTCTTGATAGCATCATGATAATCATCATTTAAGCTAAATACTCTATAGCTTTAATTAGTATGCTAAATCTTTCTGAACTCTCAGGAATTATATTATTTGCCTCTGGATCTTTAATCATATTTTTGAAGTCTTTTATGTTTATCCATTCAACACTTTCAACTTCACCATCTTCTAATTTTATTTTTTGATTATTATTTAGTTCATACAAATAGACGTTAACTATATTGTTAGGATCATTTGGCAATAATCGACATGAATAAATATAAAACAATTTTTCTGGATTAATATCTATTCCGAGTTCTTCTTTTGTTTCACGTATTGCAGCTTCAACTGGTGTTTCATCCTTATTGATATGCCCACTTGCTGATATATGATACCATCCTGGAAATCTAGATATATTAGCTGATCTTTTCTGCAGCATAATTTGAATATGATTATCTACTTTTTGCCATAGCCAAACATGAGAATTACTCATAATAAGTTTTTTATCTTTTTTAAATTGAGATGCTTTTGCTCCACCATTGGTTATAGCCTCTCCGTTGCTTTTGTATAGTTGCCATTCTTCATCATGCATATAAATTAAGTCCTCCTAATTAACTTTATCAGAATTAGTGTTATGCAGAATAAGTATTATTAAAACTATTATTTTGCGATTTTTGATACTCAATCTGAACGAATAATTTGAAAATTACAGATAAAGACTTGTTTTTTTAGTTCAGAGGAACATATAGTGAAAATATAATGTCATTAAAACAAACTGATTTAGTTATGGAAACAATATGTTTATTTATTTAATAAATATATATCTGTTTTGTAATAAATTTATACGTTTAAATGGTGCGATTTAATTTATTTTTTATGTACATTGTGATTAAATTAACCTATAATGTTTATGTCTAAAGCGGAAGGGAGTAATTAGTACTGACATACTAATTAGTTATTTTTAGAGGGGTATGAATATATTAATGTTAGGGTGGGAGCTTCCTCCTCATAATAGCGGCGGACTTGGTGTTGCCTGCTATTACCTTGCTAGAGCTCTTTCCGAGCGCGGTGCAAATATTGATTTTGTCGTTCCATATAGCGCAAAGCATCCGAATATTAATTTCATGAAAATTCATAGTGCTACTCCGCTACTGCCTTTGTATAAATTTGGAATGGGTGCGTATGACGGCTATTCCACAAATACTGCTTTGTCCCCCGATGAAAAATATGATTTGAAAGATATTCGTGGTGTTCAAAGAAAATATATAAAATTTGTTGAGGGCTTTGTAAAAAAGCATAAACCCGATGTTATTCATGCGCATGATTGGCTAACAATGGAAGCTGGTATGCGAGCTAAGGCGCTAACAAATGCGCCGCTTGTAATACATGTTCATGCTACTGAGTTTGATAGATCTGGTGCTTCTTCTGGAAATCCTATTGTTCACGATATTGAATATCAGGGATTAATGATGGCCGATAGAATTATTGCAGTTAGTAACTATACAAAAAAAATAATAGTTGCCAAATATGGTATACCGGCTGATAAAATTGAAGTTCTACATAATGCTATAGATCCAGATAGCTTAAACTTAGATTACTTTTGTGATGATAATACATATAAGTACATTGATGAACTAAAGCAACAAGGTTATAAAATTGTTACAACAGTAACAAGGTTTACTGTTCAGAAGGGCCTATCATTCTTAATGAAAGCAGCCGCCAAAGCTGTGGAGAAATATGATAAACTTGTATTTTTATTTGTCGGCGATGGCGAACAACGAAATGAGCTTATACAGATGGCTGCTGACTTAGGAATAGCCGACAAAGTATTCTTTACTGGATTTGTTCGTGGAAAACATTGGCGTGATGCGTATGCTATTTCTGACATTTTTGTGATGAGTTCAGTCAGCGAGCCATTTGGAATTACAGCCCTTGAAGCAGCTCATTACAATAATGCTCTAATTATTACAAAACAGTCTGGTGTGTCAGAAGTCCTTGGCAGTATCTTTAAGTATGATTTTTGGGATGTTGATAAACTAGCTGATGAGATTGTTAATATTGCTTTGTCTCCAGCACTTGAGGGTTCTTTAAAAAGCAATATTAAAAATGAATATGCAAGAATTTCATGGGGTGATGTTGCTGATCGTTGCATGAATATTTATAAGAATATGGTTTCAATGAATTCCGGGAGGTCTAAGCTATGAGCAAAAAAGGAATAGTATTTTATTTTCATGTACATCAACCATTTAGAGTAAGACATTATTCTATTTTTGATATTTCTAATAAGCATGATTATTTTGATCAGGCTAGATATGACTATCATTCAAAGTGCAATAATGAAATGATTTTCAAAAAAGTTGCGGATAAATCATATCGTCCGATGAATGCGTTGCTAGAAAAATTAGTAAAAGAACATCCAGATTTTAAATTTTCATTTAGTATAACGGGCACCTTTATCGAGCAGGCTGAAATGTGGGCACCTGACATTCTTGAAAGCTTTAAGCGACTTGTTAAGTCTGGAAAAGCTGAAATTGTTTCTGAAACATATTATCATTCACTCGCCTTTTTCTATGACCGTGAGGAATTTAGCCGTCAAGTTGCTATGCACAGGGCAAAAATTAAAGAAGTCTTTGGTGTTGATACTAAAGTATTTAGAAATACCGAGTTAGCTTATAATAATGAACTAGCAAAATGGGCGGATGACAATGGATTTGAAGGAATTCTTGCTGAAGGCTGGGATCCGATTTTAGAATGGAGGAGCCCTAACTTCGTTTATCGACCAGTAGGAACTAGCAACATTAAGCTGCTACTTAAAAACTATAAAATGAGTGACGATTTAGCATTCCGTTTTGGTGACAAAAGTTGGAAAGAATGGCCAATGACTGCTGATAAGTTTGACTTGTGGGCAAATGAATCACTGAAAGATCAAGAGATTCTAAATCTTTTTGTTGACTATGAGACTTTTGGTGAGCATCAATGGTCTGATACGGGTATTTTTGAGTTCTTTGACTTCTTTGTTAAGAAATGGTTATCGAGAAATGATACTACTTTCTATACTACTAGTGATGCTATTCATTCCTTTGAGTCATCTGGAGAAATAAGCATGCCTTACACCGTAACATGGGCAGACACTGAGCGTGATTTAACAGCTTGGCTCGGTAATAGTATGCAACAGGAAGCCATTAAATGTCTTTACGAAATAGAAAATGATGTTTTAAGGACTGAAGATACAGAATTAATCAGTGATTGGCGCAAGTTGCAAACATCTGATCATGTATATTATATGTGCACTAAGTGGTTCAATGATGGTGATGTTCATGCCTACTTTAGTCCATATGATTCGCCTTATGATGCGTTCATATATTTCATGAATGCAATTCGCGATATTAAGTGGCGAGCTAACCAGATAAATTATAATAAAGTGGTTAAATAGATGTCTAGACCTATAGTTTTATCCAATAGCGAACTTCACGTCGGTCTTGATGAATTCGGTCTAGTTAACGATTTTTATTACCCTTATGTAGGCTTAGAAAATCATTCTGCCGGAAAGCGTCTAACTCATCGTATTGGAATATGGTGTGACAATTATCTCAGCTGGCTTGATGATGGAACTTGGCATTTTGATATGTCTTATCCTGGTAATGCGCTTGTTGGACACACTACGGCTGTTAGTAATAACATGGGCCTGACTATCGATACTGATGATTTTGTTGATTCAGATATTTGTGCTTTTATTAGAAATATTAAAATTACTAATAACCGTAATTATGACCGAGAAGTCAGAATATTTATGTATCAGGCATTTATTATTGGTGATTCATACAGTGCAACTGATACCGCTCAATATCTACCTGACAGTAATGCAATTCTCCACTATCGTGGACGAAGAGCTTTTATAATATCTGGCGATCACAACAACCAACCGTTTGATCAGTACGCTATCGGTCTTTTCGGCATTGAAGGACATGATGGTACATATCGCGATGCTGAAGATGGCGTATTAAGTCTAAATAATGTTGAGCATGGTCGAGTCGATTCAGTCCTACGCTTTTTGCTAAAAATAAAAGCCAATAGCTCTGATAAAATTGACTATTGGATTGCTGCCGGCACATCAACTCGTGAAGCTCTAGACGTCCATAAAAAAATTAAGGAAGATACGCCAGCAGTCAGGTTAAATAATACTATTAGTTGGTGGAATGATTGGCTAAGGCCGACTCTTAAGATTGCAGAATCCATTAGTGAGCCTTGCAAGGGCAATTTTATTCGAAGTGTCATGATACTTAGGTCGCAAATTGATAAAAGAGGTGCTGTCATTGCTAGTACCGACACGACGATGCTAAATTATTCGCGTGATGCTTATGCATATTGTTGGCCTAGGGATGGTGCTTTAGCAATTTGGCCATTAATACGTCTTGGTTATACTAAAGAGCCCTATAGATTTTTCACATTTTGTAGGCGTGGAATGCACAACAATGGTTATCTAATGCATAAATATAGAGCAGACGGTGCGCTTGGTAGTAGTTGGCACTCGTATATACATAACTATAGAATTGCACCGCCTATTCAGGTTGATGAGACCGCCCTAGTCTTGTTCATGTTCGCACAGTATTATCAGATGAATAGTGACATGAGTATTTTGAATGATTTCTATGACACTATGATTAAGCCAATGGCGACATTCTTGTCATCATATATAGAGCCCTCAACAGGTCTGCCTCAACCAAGCTATGACTTATGGGAAGAAGTCTTTATGACGACTACGTTTACGACATCAACCGTATATGCGGCACTTTTGGCTGCTTCTGATTTAGCGTCTTCCTATAATAAGCCTGACGATGCTATAAAATGGAGATCTGCTGCCGAGGATGTACAAACCGCTGCACGTAAGCATTTGTTTAACGAAGGTAGACAATATTTTTACAAAGGAATAAATGTTGATAAAAAGCATATCATCAAGGATGAGACCATAGACTCGTCTGCATTATTTGGCGCTTATGTCTTTGGCTTGTTCTCGTTGGATGATTTTGAGCTTAAAGCCTCGCTCAAAACAATAACGGAATCTTTCCAATTTGGTGTTGCTGACAAATATGGTTTACCGCGCTACGAAAATGATAATTATTACAGAGCTGGAGATAGTATAACTGGAAATTGGTGGATTATAACATCTCTATGGGCGGCTCAATACTACATAAACACTGGAAACCTAGACCTAGGTAATAAAATATTAACTTGGGTAGAAAAACATATGATGAAAACCGGTGTTTTGCCTGAACAAATAAATCCGTATAATGACGATGCTATATCAGTGGCACCGCTGACGTGGAGTCAGGCGGAATATATATCTGCCATACTCGATTTAGTCGAAGCTAGTAAAAAATAAAGAGTGGTGATTCCACTCTTTATTTCGATAAGCGCTATTTTCTAGCCTTTTCTTGGTTTTACTTCGTTGTGTCCAAGGTTTTTCTTGGTCTCAACATAAGTAACGTGTTTTCGTAGTACGGGGTCGTATTTTCTTAGCGTTAGCTTTTCAGTTGTGTTCTGAACATTTCTTGTTGTGTAGTAAGTGCGTTGATTACTCTCTTCACTAACTAGGCCAACTAGCTTCCTCTTGGTATTTTTTTTAGCCATTACTCTTCCTTCATATAAAAGTTTATATTGGTTATCAGGTGTTAATTATATCAAAAACGATAGAATATTCAAGTCTATGAAGCTATAAGCTAACAGCTATGCTTCGCATAACTGAATTATCGATTTTATTATTGAAGGACACCGTATAAAGAATGCCTTCATTTACCCAATAGGATTTATTGTTATAGATAAAAATTGTCAGACCACTCTCCTGATTTATAGAGTATCGGCTGTTTGATAGTGCATCAACATAACTTTTCACAGCATTAGAATCCCATAGACTTTTCTCCTCTTTGATAGTAAGAATTTTGTTTTGGGGAGCTTTGAAATACAAAATAGCACTATTGTTCTCGGCATCAATTCTATTTTCAAATGAATAATTGTTAGGTATGTACTCCGGATATGCAACTGATATACCAGACTTAAATGATGAGTAGGCTACCATTATTGAGCTAAAGTTATAGACAGTTAAACATATAGCAATTGATATAAATGATATTAAGACAAAAAATATTGCTATAATTTTTCTTTTTCTGTTTATTCTTTTAAAAAATTTTAATAAAGGTCTTTTTACTGTTTTTGTATTTACGTTTAGTGGCTTATCTGTGTTCTCTTTTGAGCTATTAACTGCTGTTTTTTCGATATTAGACTTTGATTTTGATACTAACGGTTTTTTACTGTAATCATCGACTATCTTCTTGGCTGTCTTTTCCGCCGGCCTTTTTGGAACTACTATCTTATCATTATGTCTATATAAGTTTTTGCTTCTAGTAAAATTATCGATGCTTTTCATAGATGGTTATGATTATATTTTACCACAGTATCCAGATATGTATTAGATGGTCTGTGATATACTATCACCATCATGAATGATGACAAAAAAAAGAAATTATATATACTCAAAACTGTTGGAAAATATAGTTTTTTTGTATTATGTGCCGCGCTCCTTACTACCCTACTTGTGCTAATAATTGAAGGGTATAGATTTAGTCTAAATGGTAAAAAAATTGAACAACAAGCTTTGGTGCAGTTTGATTCTACGCCGTCAGGAGCCGCGGTTAGTATAGATGGCCAAAAAGTTATAGGTAGCACTGCAAATAAGAGCTCAATTGATGCTGGTAAGCACTCATTTACTATAAGTAAGGATGGATATCAATCATGGAATGACACAATAACCGTTGATGCGGGAACCCTAACTTGGCTGAATTATGTGAGATTAATGCCAACCAATCATTCAGTTAAAATGATCAAAAAGTACAAGACGATAGCTCACTCAATTGTATCGCCAGATAAAAAAAATATATTGATTCAATCGGATGCAAGCAAACCATCTTTTGACGTTTATGATATTACTAATACAAATTATAATCATAAGACTTTCACTATTGATAGTTCAAATTACAGTGAAGCTAGTAAAGATGGTATAACACACACCTTTGAACCGATAGAATGGGATAGTGACGGTAAATATGTACTTGTCAAACATTATTACGACAACACGTATGAATGGCTAATTTTAAATACTGATGACAACAGTGTAAAAAATATTACTCAGGTTCTAGGCATTAGTATGGATGATATAGAATTCAGCAGTAATAGCGGAAACACACTTTATGTGTTAAGTAATGGTGATCTAAAAAAGGTAGATCTTGCTTCTGAGACTATTTCAAGAGTACTTGTATCAAATGTAAAAAGCTTCTCGTCATATGACAGCAACGTGTTTGTCTATATATCAAAGGCAGATAGCTCAACAGGATATATAAATGTTGGTGTATACAAAGACGGTGCCGATACTCCAGTAACGATAATGACAGTAAAAAATCCTAATGACACAGTCAACGCAGACACCGCAAAATACTATGATAAAAATTATCTAGTTATATCTGACAATAATATTATAAAGATATTTAGTGGTGATTATCCTACAAAACAAGATGACAATAGCATGTCTATAATTAAGACTATTAATTTTCCGGAGACTGTACAAAATATTTCGTTTGGTAGTAATGACCGTGTAGTATTCTTTGAATCAAATAATAAATATGGTTATTATGATGTTGAACGTAAGTCTTACAGTCCAATAGATGTTAACGGTTCCACTCAACTATCTTGGCTAGACGATGGTTATTATTTATATTCACTAATCGATAATAAATTAGTAGTCAGAGACTTCGATAGTTCAAATGTAACAACGCTTTATCAAACAGTAAAAGGTCAGGTCGTTTCTCTTAGTCAAGATGAGAAATATTTATATACAATTAGCAGCAATAGCGACGGTTTTCAACTTCAGCGAATGACAATGATAGAATAGACCAGTATATTTTTACTTTAATTTATTCCGAATAGTTTTTCTAAAATTGATTGAGTCCCACCTGGTATAGATTTTGATGTTGATGATTGTGCTGTACTGGTTTGTTCAGCAGCGCTGGGATCTGGATCTATTTGTTCAGCAGTTACTAGCAAGCGCTTATAGTCTGTTCCTAGAGGAGTACATGTTATTAGTGTCAATACGGGTTTGTCTGTAGTGTAGACTAATTTTGATACATCTGTCGGCACAACTACTTCTGTCTTTGTAACAGCGTATGTATATCTTTTTCCATTATAATTTACATATATTATGTCGTCTTTTGATAATCTATCTAACTGAGCGAATATAAATTTATAATCACCTGAAGCAAAGACGTCATTGCTGCTATGACCACTTAAAACAAAGTTTCCTATTTGGCCTGGTACGGCATCGGCACCAGAAATTGGAAAATCAATCACTCCATTATTCATGGCTGCCATCTGCGCTTTAGTATCCGTATTGCTGACCCCAAATATTATTGGTGCGTCGACATTTATCTTAGGTATGATAAGTCTTGAGTCTTTTGTAACTACATAGCTACTATCACTGCTTAGTATTATGCTCTGTGCATTGACGTTGCCAGGCGCTATATAAGCCTTAATAAAACCAAATATTATATTGTTGTATTGGAGAAAAATAAAAATAAGCATCACTAATAATGCTGAAATTATTGGAATAAAATGTTTACTGTGTGCCACTTTTTTTGATGATTCAGTTACTTGTTGCTTTAACTTATTTCTAAGGTTCTTAATTGCTTCCTTTTTTGTATCTTCTGAGGACTGCCGTTCTGCAACGGCTAAAACGTTATCTGTTGATTTCTCAAGGGTGCTTTTATTGGTGTTATTATTAACTAGTTGAAAGCTATTTGTAACTTTATTAAGCTCATTTAAATAGTATTGTTCATAATATTTTTGATAATAATTTTGCCATGCAGTGTGGTATTGTCTCCATCTGCTCATCTCTGGTCGTGTATTATTGGCTCTTGTTTTGTCATATGGATTCGTGTATTTTAACTGTTTATTGCCTTCTTTTAAATCACTATTGTGTATCGGTTCGATTTTTTTATTACCTGTCAACGCATAAATGTTGTCTATATTTTTTCTGACGATATTAGCAGCAGCGGCGACTTGAGAAGAATTTTGGAGATCTCGAGGCGGATCATTCACAAAAGAATGTATAGGCTTATTAGAATTAGAATCAGTTTTTTTAAAATTATTATCCATTAATATAGATTCCCACCTGTATTTAGTATACAATATAAATTAATCGTTGAGCCTGATGATATGTATGGGCGAGTGGCGGAATCGGTAGACGCGCTAGACTCAAAATCTAGTTCCATAAAACGAGTGAGGGTTCGAGTCCCTCCTTGCCCACCAGGTAGACACGTCACCTTTGATACAAAGGTGGTAGACGAAAAGCCCCTTATCGTAAGGGGCTTTTCGCTGTCTTAGAGCAAAAAACTAGCTATTTGACTGATAATTACAGTGTAAAAGTCATCTCTAAATAAGCTCTTAAAAAGTAGCAAAAATACACGATGCACCACTGTTTCTCTTTTCGCACCAGCTTGCACCCCTCTCTCTTTTATGCACCAATAACTCATTGTGCTCATGCCAAAACTGGAATAAACTAGTTGAGTAGGCAAAAACTTAATTACCACTTCATAGATAAGGTTATAATGTCCGAGAGAATAGTTAGAACAATACCAGCATATAAGAAATGGCTTGATCCATATAAAAGAGTAGCAATCTATTGTCGTGTTAGCACTAATCATATCGCACAAGAAGAAAGCTTAGAGGCTCAAATTGACAGATATCAGAGAATGGTAGCAGCTCGAGCTGATTGGAAACCAGTAAAGACTTATTCGGATATAGCTTCTGGTAGAAATACCACAGGAAGAGTTCAGTTTACAAGCCTAATGAATGACTGCATGGCCGGTAAGATCGATTTAATTATTACCAAATCAATTAGTCGTTTCGGACGCAATACTACGGATATTCTGAAAAATGTCCGTGAGTTGAAGAAGCATGGTGTAGATGTGTTTTTTGAATTAGAGAACATACACACTTTGGACGCTACTTCAGAACTAATGTTATCTATTATTAGTGCAATAGCTCAGGAAGACAGTTTATCTAAAAGTGAAAATATAAGAATGGGTATTGCGTACCAATTAGAAAATGGTAAGTCACATCTCTACTCTCGCCCATGCTATGGCTACAAGAAAGATAAGAATGGTAAGTTAGTCATAGACGAGAAGCAAGCTAAAAATGTGATACTGATTTTCAATCTCTACTTAAAAGGTCATAGTGTAGTTTCAATTATTAGAGAACTAAAGAAACATCGAATAAAGTCACCAAGCGGTAAAGACATCTGGTCAAAACGTGCCCTTGAAACATTACTATCTAATGAGAAATATATTGGTGATGTCACCGTTGGTAAAACATTCAGACATGAATTCCCTAGCAGTGTACGCCAAGTTAATCATGGTGAGCGCAACTTGTATAAGCTTACAGGTCATCATGAACCAATTATTCAGCGTGACCTTTTTGATAAAGTACAGCAAAACCATAAAACAAGAAGCAATATTGCAGTAGATGAAGGAAAGACAATCCGCAAAGATACACGATATAGTATGAAAAGTCATGAAGTAAAAAAAGGTGGCTTAGAATCAAGAATTAGCTAAAATTGAGTTTAATCCTTTCTCTTCTGCTTTGTATTTTGTTACATATTTGTCATGATCAGCGGCAGCAATCCGCCGACACAATACTCGCCGTAGCCAGCTGAGTGAAGTAGACTAGACTATATGACAACAATTGCCAAAACAGCAAATTATCATGAGTTACATTTAGGCTTGCTTAAGCTAATGCAACTTTATGCTGTTGTATCCGAACTTAGGTTGCACACTAATCTAGGCGTGAATGAAATAACGGCAAGATACTATTATAGTAAATTATTTGCTTGGAGCGAATATGGCTCGTTCTTGGCTGCTAGCCAAGAAGCTATGTTGCAAGTATTCTATATCGAGCTTAGTGGCTACATAGGTGCTTTTTGGAACTTAAAAACTGAGTCTGTGAAGCGACGTGATTATGACTCAGGAAGCCTTGGGCAGTATTTGTATGAGAACAAGCAGACTAAGCGAAAAAAGACTGCATTGGCTGCTTTCGAATCTTTATTAAAAGAAAAAGAACCTGAAATTGCAATGATTTATGTACTGCGGGGAAACCTCGCTCACTTTACAAAAACAAAGCAAAGAAATGGTGTTTTTGTTCCAAATGATATACAAGTTAGAGAAATTTTAGATAAACTAGCTGAAATTATTCACCTACTTGGTTTTCAACGATGGAACAAACCCGACTATTTTGAACATGACAATAAATATACCACTTCAACACAGAAAGTCATTGATTCTTTGGTGCGTGATGATAAGGAGGCGAATCATATGAGAAAGCTCTACTTATCAGCACGAAGTAAGTGGTTCAAGTCAAAGTAGTTTTTTATGTAGCACTTGTTTTAAGCCTGTTTGCAATGCTTAGTAGCCCAGCGATAGTTTTGTCTAAACGTTCAACCAGCTGAGGTGTTATAGGTAAGGAAATGAAGATAGTATTATCGGTAAGATTAGCGACGTCCACTTGAATTTGGCGAGAAAGTTTAGGCAACCAGCTCTCAAGCCAAACAATTTTTTGTAGTGTATCAGCAGAAGGGTCGAGCTGCCAGTTAGGTTTACTCAGCCGTACTGTGGCACACAGACTATCTATAGCCGTCTTATTTAGGTTGCCTTTACGCTTCGGATCGTAGTAAACAAGCAATGGTAAGTCCCATGCATAAACAGACGTCAAAAACTTGTTAGAGCTGTTGCACTGCCAGTGTTGAACAAGCTTATCTCGCTTGTTGATAATACTCTTCTGTGCCCAAGCAACATCCCATCCACAGGACGTATAAATGTCTGTATATACATTATTTTCATGTTGGGCAACATGCTCTGCAAAGGATGTAAAGCTCCTGAACTGAATGCCCCGCCTCAGCTCTGGAGGCAGTGTTTTTGCGAAGATAAAAATAGCAGAAACAAGTGTTTTGTGAGCAAAGAGGTAAAAGCTGGAAGCATCCAGTACTATGTTGGGCAGGTCAAGATTAATGCTGCCATCTGGACGTTTAAAATAATGTGCTGGTGTAAGATTGCGTTTTGCACAGGTTTCAAGCGCTATTAATTCATTTATAAAAAGACCCTTGTAAGTATCGTTGTGGGCTGTACTGTCTATCGCCAAGTTGGGTAACTTGAAAAGCCCATGCACGAGCCAATGGGAACAGTTCAAGTATCGTAGGTTCAGACATACTAATTCTTAACAATTGTAACAATTAACGCTATCGTGGCGACTACAGAAGCTATGATTGATGTTATCAGTGCGCCGTAAGCAAGGTTGAGGTTCTTTTGGAATGCTTCCTTAGTAACCTCGTAACTGGCTCGCGCAATTTCAGCTTGATTGTATTCCCGTGCTTCACGCTCAGCGCTACCATCTATACTGGTAAAGGAACCGCGAAGCTGAGGATTACCCGCAGTAAGTCGAGGAGGCTTTATAAAAGTCGCTAGTCTTTTTAACTTCTTGATCATACGTATATATTATACGCCCGAGAGTTAAACAAAAACCTCCTCTTTATTTTCTAAAGTGGAATATAGTGTAAATATGTATATTCACCCTAATAGCATTGGTTATAATGCTGTAGATATATTCCCCGAAATATTTACAGATAATAAAGTTGATTTTGCCCACTTCTGCGTTGCTTTGAACATTTACAAGAGTGGTCGCGCTAATGATTATTTCTCATCGGGCAGCTTCCTATTCGGTTCTAAAGAAACCAAAGACATTAACATGCTATTTTCTGCCGTTCAAGGATGCTACGGAAGTGAATATATAGATTTTCAAGCATATATTAGTTCTAAGCCCATACGTAATAAGCTCCTTGGTATTACTGATACCAAAGTTATGGGTCGAATCCTCAAAGAGATTCGTGATGAGTATAACGACAAGTATGGCATGAGCCGTCAGATACATGACTTTTATCTAAAACACCTTAATAATGAGTCCAAGAAGACTCTTAACAATAGTATAGCCGTACCTGCCCATTATTACGCGAGCTTTGCTAATGACCAAGACACTGGCGTAAAGCAGCGCTTAGATTTCCTATTAATGTTTAGAAACGAATATGACCACTCTGCCCAGTATCATCAGCTATCACCAACGGGTGAACAGTACGAACGTGTCCGAGTTGTTAAGAGAAAGGAAGAATATATATTTTTTGTGAAGCTGACCTTTGACCAGCTTTACGAAATTACTAGGCAGGCTATGGCAAGCTACTGGCTTAAGGAATACGTTGTCTCGATATCTGACGGTAGAAAAGCATTTGTCGATAGTACCATTAAGAAGTTCAGAGATGAGAATAAACGTCTCAATGCGGAACGAAAAAATGGAGTTTAGCGAATGACAAAACGTCATTGCATTAAATAGTGTTTTGAAAAATAGATTTAATACTTTTCAGCTCTTGTTCGTTATAATCCAAACTTGCGATTCGCAACTCGTCCGTTATGCGAGCCAAGCGTTATGAAAAGTCCTGCAATGAAAAAGGTTGCTTAGAATCAAAAAAGGAGCTAAAATTCAGTTCGAACTAACTGTATTGATATATCTGTTATATTAGCCTCACCCAGTCAAGTTAAGTTGACAGCCAAATTACCCCTGTTGTTTCAGGGGTTTTACTTTTAGCATAAATAAAAAACTAGATTATTTATATAAAATAATGATGACTTATACAGCTTATGCACCACACGCACCGTCTCATGCACCAACTTTGCACTATATCTGGTACACTGAATTGTACCCCGAAAAGTGGACACAAACTGGTGCGTGTACCCCATTCTGTATACAACACGTGGGTGCATGTATCCCACTTTGTATACACTTGATTGGAGCAATTTCGTGTCGTATTTTCATTTTCCCCTTGCCAACCCTTCTTTTCAGAGTTATCCTGTAGTCACCAATTTAAAAGAGCATCTCTGTAATTAATGAAAAGCTCTTTGAAATAAGACAAGGAGGCGTGTACTTTTATGAACCCAGATTCAGCTCAGAAAAGAATATCTTTTGGTTATGATCGTGAGAACGGTAAGATAGTTCTTCATGTTGGTCAATCTGCTGCAGTAACTCTCATATTCCAGTATTATGCTAATGAAGGCCGTAGCATAGCTTCTATCAAAGAAACATTAGAAGACATTGGTATTCCTTCTCCATTAAATAATAAGAAATGGAATAAACAGACTATTGCTAATATTCTATCTAATCCCCACTATCTAGGTAATGATATCTACCCTACAATAATATCAAGAGAACTATTTAATAAAGCTCAGATATTAAAGAAAGATAATATAGGCAATAACGGCTATACCATCAAGAAGGATAATAACCTTAATTCCATCAAAGAATCTATTACTTCCTCCATTGAAGTTAAGAAGTCTTAGAGTTGCCGCTTATTGTAGAGTTAGTACCAAACATGAAGAACAACTAACCAGCATAAACATGCAGGTTAAGTATTATAGAAAATATATTAAAAGGCATATTAACTGGCAGTTAGTAGGTATCTATGTAGATCAGATGTCTGCTAGAACTATTCATAAAAGAAAACAGTTTCAAAGAATGATGAAACTGTGTAGAGAAAACAAAATAGATTTAATCATTACTAAGTCTATTAAACGCTTTGGTAGAAATACTGTAGACTTACTTAAAACCTTTCGTGAACTTAGAAGCCTTCAAGTAGAAGTCTTCTTTGAATTAGAGAATATGTATATTAGTGATCCTAAAACTGAACTTATATTTACTATCTATGCCAGTATGGCTCAACAAGAAAGTGAAAATCTTAGTCAAGATATTAAGTGGGGCATCCATCATGCCTTTAGAACCGGTACATCAAAGTTATTAGTTAGACCATGCTATGGCTACAGACAAAAGACTATACAGAATAAGGATAATACGATTATTACCAAATTAGTTATCTATGAACAAGAAGCAGTCATAGTTAGACAGATATTCAAATGGAAAGATGAAGGCTTATCACTAAGACAGATATCCAAGCTACTACACGGAAAGAACATACCTTCACCTACTGGTAAGCCAACCTGGACAGCTGAGACTATAAATAAGCTACTACATAACGAGAAATACACTGGTAATGTAATGCTTCAAAAAACCTATGTACCAGACATGTTAAAAGCTAAACAAGTTAAGAACGATAAATATGTTACGGCTTACTATATGAAGAATATGCATGAAGGAATTATTAAAGCTGAAGATAATTAAGCCGACATTTATTAAATACATATGTTAATTTTACAACCCAACTGCTAGTTGACCATGCATCTAGTTTTAATGCAACATAGTGAGCATGTACGCAAGATAAGCCGCTATTTATTGTAAGTCAGTTATAGACAACATTGATTGGCTTAGGCAATGCAGCTAGCTCATAATTTGGGGGGTGGTTTGTCTGTAGTCTGCTTAGCTCCTTACGGCCATCATTTAATCAGCGTTTTATATTCTTTGGTTGTTCTGTGTAGTTAGTGATCAAAACCTCTTGCGTAGTGCCTTTAGTGCGTATACTCGTATGATAGTTTGAGTTAGAATAGTTGTTGTCAATGTCGTGAACTACATAGTCGTTTCTGCTTATCCAGTTTTCTAGTAAATTATTTTTTTCGCCCTTATGAGTAATTACGTTGGATAGGGCAAATCTTATATTTTGACTGTTTAGTTCATCAAGAATTGCTAATAGTTTTTTTTCTTGTTGCTCTCCCCAGCCAGTAAAACCGCGTTTACCGTCGTTGTAGCTACCTACAGTTATCAGGTATGGTGGGTCACAATATACAAAATCATTACTAGTTAGTCTCGAGAAATCAAACATATCAAACTCCTGCTTTTGAAACTCTATATTTTTACTATGTAATGCGTTTAAAAATCTTATCAGATTTTTCTTTATACTTTCATTATACTTACTCCTGTTTTTTCCAAAAGGAGTATTAAATTGGTGGCTGTTGTTAAAGCGTATTTGATGGTTAAAAGAAAAAAAGGTGAGAATAAGCAGGTCTATTGGATTATGTGTAGCATTGTAGTGGTTTCTAAAGAGATTATAGCCGTCCGTATTGGTAAGCGATAGGTTGTACTCACTTATAATGGATTGTATATGATCTAAAATGGCTTTTTCGGACATTTTGACAATAATCTCGTACATTTCAATCAAATAAACAAGGTTGTCATTTAGAACTACTGTATCAGCGTTACTATTTATGCCTACGTTGGCACCACCAGCAAACAGGTCTATAAAACGGGTTACATCTTTTGGAAAAATCGGAAAGATTTGTGGTAGAATTTTATATTTACCACCGATATAGTTAAGTGGCGACTTTATGAAATCGCTCACAATCAACTCCAAAAATCTATAAGATTTGTTATGGCATTCTTAAAGATTCCTGGTGCTTTAACACCGAGTATCAAATCACCATCGTTGCTCAACACAAAACCAACCTCAATTTCAAATTTCTCTGATTTATCGTTACCACCATACAATACAACCGTACGAATTATCGAATAGCTAGGGTAATTTTTGTGTATATACAAATTTTCAAAAGCGTCAAATAACGATAACTGTTCAATGCCAGTTAGCTTGTTTTTATACATTTCGCCTTCAATATCTATAACCTCTTTTCTGGTAACATCTAGAATTGTCAGGTCTGGTAAGTTAATGATTTTAGTTTTGTCGCCAGCTTTATACAACTCCTGGTCGGTGTATTTATCTACAGTTACATAATCGCCAGACGATGTTATGAAATAACCACGTTCGCTACCAGCGTGATTCTCGTAAATCGACTTGCCGTTTGTAAAGCTCTCTACCACTAGATGTATGAAAATTGTGCCAATTTTTTCGCCTACCCTATCATAGCGCCAATACTTAATATGTGGTTCTGGTGTTGGTATAGTTAAGCCGTCAAGCCCTATTTTGATTTGATTAGCAATAAGTACAAACTTATTCTTTTGTCCCAAGTGTTTTTGCTGTAGGCCGTGCTTGGTAATGACAATTTTGCCAGTCCAGCCTAGCTTGCGTAGTGTGGCTGAAATAATGCTTAAAGCACCAATGTTTGGATCATGCGATAAGCTATTGGATTTAAATAATCTACCTGATACGAAAATAGTGTCATCAGTTTTAGTAATCTCTATTGGAGTGTTGCTGACGGGCGGTTTATGCATTGAGTTTTTAGTTGCTATGAGTTCATCGACTGATGTAAACGGTTTAGTACTTGCGTCAGACCGTTTGCCGATAATCTCTACGCCATTGGTCAGTAGCATACGAGTACCGAATATGTTAGTTGCAGTTGGAATATTTTTCTGATGTATATGTAAGTTATATAGCATAATTTTCTTAACGGATGGGTAGAAGCTATCTATATAAACAAACTTTGAACAACGTTGATAAACACCAGTGTTGCGGCTCTCGCTATCGTCGGTTTTTGTTTCTTCTATGGCATATCCAGGTGTATCAGTAGAGGGGTCTGGTTTATTATTCTGATAGAAAACCAAAAAGTCAACAAAGCTTGAGTAACCACTAATAGTCTTAATGTAAATCTTGTTAATGCGATTACTACGAAAACCAGTCAGCTCATAAGTAAAAGAAAACTTGCCATCTTCCAAAATTGGTAATATACGTAAATTATCTACAAAACCAGAAAAGCCGTTGTCTACTATAAACTTTTCTATGATTAGTTTTAAAACCTCAATTTTTGGTCTTTCTTCTGTCAATATCCATAAGTTTTTTGCGTTATTGCCAAACATACTTAATATATTATGTCACAAATAGCGCAAAAATATTGCTTTGATTATGTGCTAAACTATATACGTAATGGGTAGCAAATATACAAACCAAATCCTCAATGAGGACTGCGTAAAGGGCATAAGCAGTCTAATTAGTGAGGGTATATCAGTAGACTTAGTTGTTGCCGATCCGCCTTATGTTATTTCTCGTGAGTCAAACTTTCATACTATGAAAGATCGTAGAAATGCCCGTACTGGTACGAATTTCGGTAGTTGGGATAAAGAGTTTGATAATACGGAGTGGATTGAGAAGTCCTTTAATGTTCTACGTGACGGCGGTTCCTTAATTGCCTTTAACGACTTTAAGAAAGTATCTGACATTATTTCTATCGCCAATAAAGCAGGTTTTGAATTTAAAGATGTAATTGTTTGGGAAAAGACTAATCCAATGCCTCGTAATCGTGATAGACGTTATGTGCCGTCTTTAGAACTAATGATTTGGTTTGTTAAAAAGCAAAAAGCCAAGTGGATATTTAATCGACAAGATAGCTCATATCAAAGTCCTGTGATGCGTTATCCGTCTGAGAGTGGTGGTGCATTTAAACGTTATCATCCAACCCAAAAGCCAGTTAAGCTCATTGAGGAAATAATACGGATACATAGCAATGAGGGAGACTTGGTACTTGATCCATTTATGGGTTCGGGTACTACGGCTATATCGGCTCTTAATACTGGTCGTAATTATGTAGGTTTTGAATTAGACAAAAAGTATTATGATATTTTGACAGAACGTATTGCTAAATATACAAGTAATCCAGCAAATATTTCCAAAACCGTCATAGAATCATTGGATAAGCTACAAAAAAATGAGCCAGCAGTAGCTCAACAGTCGATTATGCAATTTATTGATTAAGGCTATATTAGTATTGTTGTTCATAAAAATGAATTTAATTGCGGTAGCTTAAAACTTGATGTAGAATCACTATATAAGTTTAGTAACATCGAAATATAGACATGTGTAATATAATCTCAGGCTATCATATAACTATAATTATGGAAGTCGTATCTTTTCTTCTAGGCTCAGCGGTAATCGCTGCAATTATTAATAATAATCAAGTCAGGGCGACACAACACAAAGAGCTCATAGCGGCGGCTAGCAAGTCAGTTTTTAGACGTGTTGAAATGTATTATAGAATTTGTAGGCGTACTAATGAAGTTTCTGATTTAATTAAAATTCGTGATATGTTTCACCAGATTCAGGAAGAAAATGAGTATTACCGCACACTACTGGTTATTGAATCTAAATGGCATGGAGAGCGGTATGCTCTATATATTAATGCCATTAGAAAATTAACCGAGCAGCAAACGCGTGAAGCCTGGAAACAAAAAACTTTTGGGCCAAATGTTGAAGTAAAAAAAGAACATAGGCTAGATCATTGTAAAATTAATGAATTGTCAATGCAGTTTGCTAAAGACTCACGCCGCCTTATGAATCCATTTATGCGTGTGCTCATGCGTATTCGTGACTCAAAGCTTGTTACTCACATATGGAAGGTTAATGTATATGAGCCTTGAACGGTATGATACACTTTTTGAAGATTATTTAGTTAATATAGTACTCACTCGTTCGCAGGCTGATAATATTGACCAGAAACTTATTGAGGCGCTTTCACTTTTCGAAACTGAATATGAAGGCGATATCGTTATTTATTCTCAAGGATCTTATGCCATGGGTACAACCGTGCGGCCATTAACTGCAAGACAAAGTCCGGATGGCACTGCTGGAGAATATGATGTTGATATCGTTCTTGAGCGTACTGCTTGGAGTAATGCGACAGAAACACTTGCTGAAGTTCGCAATGTCCTGAGCAATGAATTTAGTGAAAAACTTGATAAAAAACTGCGAGAATCTTGTGAACGTGTTCTTCACTCAATTGATATTAATACCGAAGTAGCATTTCATGTTGACTATGTCCCTATCAAATTGGCACATATCAGCAGATATGCAGCACGACGTAGTAAGAACGAATGGTTTTCAAGTGATACAAAAAAACTAATCGAGTGGTTTTTATATATGGCAGACAACAATACTTTTCTACCTAGCATTATTCTTATACTAAAACGCATGCGAGATACGGCAAATATGACAGACACATTGTCATCAATCTGCATAACTGCTCTAGTATGTAATTTTTATGAAGACAGATCTTCTTATGCGGATGATTTATTGAATGTAATAGATAAAATTATTAGAGCTTTTGACGTTCCATATAAGGTACTTGCAATTACTATAGATCCACTTGATGACAATTTAGCAAACAGAATTAAACCGGAGGAGCAAAAAACTATTTTAAATTTCTTCACTAATGCTAAACAAACACTCAAAGAAGGATTTACTAATGCCGATCTTGCAAAACTTCGTTCTGTATTGAGTGTCTCATTTCCCAGCAATATCGATGATTATCCAATAGAGTTAGAGCCCTTACGCCGAAGAAAATGGGGTATTGAAACTGATGGATCGCTTAGTAAGGTAAAAATTACTGAGCATAGATCAAAGGGTTCAGTTATAACAAGGCAATGGCGAAAATTTTCTGGCGTAGGTGAGCCCCTTGAATTTCATGCAAACCAATATGACAAGCAAAAATATGGAATACGGTGGCAAGTGCTAAACGCTATTGGCTCTCCAGATACAAGAGGTAACTTGTTCGAAGCTCGCAGAACTGATGGTGGTAAAAATTCGAATGAATATGCAAATCATGAGACAGAACAATACAAAGGCAAGCATTGGATTAAATATTATATATACAATAAACTAACGAAACGTGTCGTAGAAATTGGTGAAAAGTTTTTTGTTGAGGTAGGCAGATAAATTTTGCTATTATTGATACTACTATCGCAATCTGAACAAAAAGTTTGAAATTTTTCAGATTAACAGATTGCTTTTTTATTTTGTCTGAATTGTAAAAATGCTAGAAATCATGAGTAAAAATCAAAATGACCGTTTTCGAACCCCCCGACATTTATAAATTTATTTTTTATTATTTGTAATTTTCCAAAATATACTTTCGACTTGTTCTGGTGTCTTATAATTAAGAAATTTGTATAGACGAATGATATTATAAAAAATAACATATCGTTTTATTGATTCTTTAAGTTCAGTCTTATACTCCATATAGTTCTTCTTTATCTAAGGAATAAAGAATTATTCTACTTCAGCATAGTGGGCCATCCTTCATTAATCTTTTGCTATAATTGTATACAGTATGAAAAAATCAAAATCGGATATAAATCATGCTATGCCACAAGAATCACTTTCTAAAAATGGTAAAATGTTTCTTCATCTCGTATATGAATATCGTTGTCTTGCCAGTGCTGGGTATGCATATAAAACATTAGGAGATAGTCCGAACAAGCCGATTGGAGCTATCGGAGCTGTTCTACCTGAAGCAGATAGAATCATTCAGGATTCTATTCATCTACATTCAAGACTATTAGTAGATTTCTTTACACTGCGTAAGGATGATCGTCATAAAGATGATTTTAATATTGAAGACTTTGGATGTAATCTTATAGAAAGAAAAGATTTGAAAATGATTAAAAAATGTATTGAGATATATTCATTACATTTAACAGTTAATCGTAACACCGTGATTGATGATATGAAAGTTAAATATCCCCGTCCAAATAATTGGTTTTCTTATAATATAGAAATCGTAAATAAAATGCTAGATTTGTTAGCTGAGACATCTAGTAAAATGACTAATTATGTCTATCAATCTGCATTTCGTAGACTATACGAGGCGTCAGAAAAAAGACTTGAACAAGGCAAATTATATGATTGGCCAAAAGAGCTGGAAGATAATCCAGTAGTCATGGGCAAATATCTATATTCTATAGAATGTTCTAAATAAATATTTATCACTTGACTTAATTTATATCATCCATGATGGATAGTCTTAATTAATGCCATTATTGTTATCTAGATAAATTGTCTCGATAATTCTGAATTAGCAGATTTCGTTTAAGTAAATACACGTTTTAATAAATCGTGTATAAACGTGTTAAAACGTGTATATCGTGTAATTACTGCTAGAATTGTCTCAAAGGTGACGTCACTACACAGAGACTCTTATCGTAGCTATGACTATTTTGCTTTAGCCATGGTTTTTGTCTGTAATGTTATCTTTGATTTTTCGTTTATAAATTTTATTGTCTTCATTTTATTCCCCTACCCTCATATCCACATTAAGACCAGTAGATGACTTAGTAGCAGTAATGTCACCACCAAGACGATTAACTATCATACGGTCTAAGTATAGGTCTAGTCTGTTTAGGTTAGTATCATCAG
>Ga0224525_1000293_pt1 | contig 24134 bp, 22 predicted proteins | sample CFST100metaG_FD_179874 | JGI IMG/M metagenome (GOLD analysis project Ga0224525, IMG submission 179874) | Peat soil microbial communities from Stordalen Mire, Sweden - C.F.S.T100 | ecosystem: Environmental > Terrestrial > Soil > Wetlands > Peat | place: Sweden: Norrbotten County, Stordalen Mire...
TGGTAGCCGTTGAACATTATTCCTGCCATAAGAGGTATCGTCAAAGCAACGAAAAAAATCATTTTTTTCATTTTTTTGATATTACATTATAAATGAATTTTCACACTGTAAAGGTCGTCACCACTTGCCGTATACGTGTTACATAACTTTTGAAAAAAGTTACATTATTCATACATCCCTCAACAATTGGCTTATTGTTCTTAAGATTTTTAAAGCGAGATGGTGTAAACCCTGTCATTTTCTTAAACCGGTTTTATTATATACTCCCAATTTAGGACAGTGATTTAAGGTTTGAAGATAAAACTTCAGTAAAGCCGCTTAAAGAACAACGGTCAATGATTGAAAAAAATATCGAAGGGATGGAACCTCAATGTGAACTTCGAATTTCATCCTATAAAAAACGGTGCATTGAAGCACCGTTTTATTATGATTCAACGACCTGGAATTTATTATTTCTTTTTAGTCGTTGTTGTTGTCGTTGTTGTTTTAACAACTTTTGTCTCTGTTACACTAGCTTTTGGAGTAAATTTACTGACAAATTTTCCATCTTTATCATAAACAAGAGTCTCAACGGTAGTTCCCTTGGCAACAACTACTTCATAGGTAACAGCGTTATTTGCTGTTATACTTGTTGCTCCTTTAATAGTAAAACCAACATAATCTTTAGCAATGTTGTCAGTTATAGTTTTCTGGAGATCTTCTACCTTGACAGTAGTACTGGTAGCCTGTGCATTGGTTACGGTAGTTTTGGTGGCCTGTGCATTGACAACCAGAACTCCCATCATTAATACTAGAACGAATAATACTTTCTTCATAATTAATTAATAAATTATTTGATTTAGAAACTGTTAATTTCTCTTTGAACTTGCCTTGCTGATCATCCCAATCTACTTTTAATTCTGTTGGATTTATATTTTGGCTTTTAAATTATGAATGGATTTTAACTTATAAAGGTAGACCTGCTAACTCAGTTAAAAGTTACATAATTTTAGAAATAAGTTACATCATTCACACATTTTCAAGAATTATATGATTTGGAATAGCCAGTGCCACAGATCATAGCTGTCCGGTGTAAATTGAACGATGATGAAGCGTCAGCCATTCAACAGATATCCTGATTATAAAACTCTGAAAATGTGCAGTAACAAAAATTTAATGGTTAAAAAAGAGAAAAGGTATTTACATAATTCGTAACTTAAGCGGCCTTTAAAAAGGTTGATTGTCCTTTTATGTTTTTTAATGGTTCACATTAGGAAATTATACAAAAAATGAAAAAAAACATCTTCTTTTACCTGATATTCATTTTTGCCTTGATGGCATCGGTTTCGGTCTGTCAGGCACAAACAAGAAAGCTGATCCATTACTGGCATTTTAATAATACGGTAACTGGCGCTCATTTAGGAGTAATTCCTGCAGATTATTCATCATTGGTGAATGCCTCGATAATCTATAAGCCTGTCAAAGTAGCAGGCGCCTCTGATACATTACAAGCTTACATTGATAATCTGGCAGGTGATGTAATAAATCAGAGATCCGGATATGGAGGGTGCTGCGGGGCGACAAATTATGGTGTGAGAACACGTAACCCCAGCGATTATATGCAGTTTTTATGGTATATTCCCACAAAGAAATTTCAGGACATTGTAATCAATTATGAAACAGAATCATCAAGCGTTGCCAGTGGTCAGCATCGCCAGCTCTTCTCATATAGTGTCGATAGTGCGGTTACTTTTACATCGGTTGGTTTGCCCATTGCATGGGACTCGGCAGGACTTGGATGGGGCAAGGTTACGCTTGACTTAAGTACGCTCACCTCTGTGAACAATAATGGAAAATTCGTTTTCAGGATTTTATTTGCACCTCCCAATACCGGAACATCAGGGAATAACAGATTTGATAATATTACTGTTGAAGGAGACACGATGATCGCCCCGATATTTACCAGCAGCCCTCTGACCACTGGAATAATCAGCAAACCCTATTCGTATACAGCTACAGTTACCGGTTTTCCTGCACCATCTTTTTCAATCAGTGGCAATCCCGGCTGGCTGAGTTTTAATGGAGGTATTTTAAGCGGAACACCTGCCGCGATAGGTACATTCGGTCCGATCATCATTACAGCTACCAACTCAATAGGTACATCTCAGCAGCAATTTAATCTTGTGATTGCTGACTCTATCAATCCTGTTGCCCCTTCGATAACAAGCATTCCGCAAACAACCGTAAAAGTTGATTCATTATTTTCCTATACCATAAGGGCCACGGGAGTTCCGAAACCGGTTCTGTCAGTCAGCGGCAACCCATTATGGCTTGTTCTTAAAGACAGTGTTCTGAGCGGCACACCACAGGTAAACGGTGCATTCGGTCCGATTGTTATTACAGCGACAAACATAGAGGGTACCGATACGCAGTCGTTCAGTGTAGAGGTATTAGCTTCACCAGTTGTAACCAGCACTGCGGTGACAACTGGAGTGATGAATATTCCTTACACTTATACTATAACTGCATCTGGCACTCCGGTTCCGGTTATCTCTGTCAGTGGCAATCCCTCATGGCTGAACCTGAATGGGAATGTCCTGAGCGGCACACCTGTTTCAACAGGCACATTCGGACCGATAACCATTACTGCCTCAAATAGTGAAGGCACTGTTCAGCAGGTTTTCAGCATTATTGTTTCATCGGTGCCGAAAATTACGAGCTCAGCCATCACCGCAGGGACAACCGGATCATTGTATACTTATACCATTACTGCCACGGGAACGCCCGCCCCAAGCTATTCTGTAAGTGGAAATCCCTCATGGCTGAGCCTTGTTGGAAACACATTAAGTGGCATTCCCACAACATCGGGATTTATAGGACCGGTAACTATTACTGCCACAAATATTGCTTCGTCCGATGTGCAGACATTTTACCTGAATATTGCCAATCCCTTTGTCGACACAAGATCCTCAAAGCTTCTATATTACTGGCATTTTAACAATACAATGCCTCCCGACGGTTCCGGAGGGATCAACTTTTCATCCAATATTATAAGTGCTGATTATTCATTTTCGGGGGAGGGGGCAATTATTTATAAACCATTACCGGGAGTTAAAAATGATGTCGGCATCATAGATAATTTGGTAGGAGATACAATAAACCAGAGACCGGGATTCGGAGGATGTTGTGACGTGGTGAATAATGCCGTTCGGACAAGAAACCCAAGCGACAGCATGGAATTCCTGTGGTATCTTCCAATGACAAATTACAGGAACATCGTCATTAAGTACGAAACCGAACTGTCGAGCGTCAAGAGCGGCCAGCAGCAACAGATCTTCTCATACAGCACCGACAGCGCCTTAACCTTCATAACAACAGATCTTCCTGTCAGTTCAAATTATGCAGATACGGTCTGGAGCATGATGACACTTGACCTACGTTCAATAACCAGCATTAACGATAACAGAAAATTTGTTTTTAAAATGAACTTTTCTGCCCCTAACACTAGCGATAAGGGGAATAACAGATTTGATAATATTACTGTTGAGGGAGATTTAATTGTCACTGGAGTCAATAAGATTGGTTACGATGCTTATGGTTTTACAATTTATCCCAATCCCGCAAATGATTATTTTTATCTGACCGGAACTTTTGATGGAGAAAAGAGCATATCCATTTATAATTCTATGGGCAGGCTGGTAAATGCAATTACTTTATACGGTAAACATTCACTCGTTGATGTTGCTGGTCTAAGCCCGGGGTTTTATTTTATTAAAATCAGGGAAAAAGGGGAAGCGGGTTTAATTACACTGAAATTCATCAAGAATTAACAGACCTAAGGGGGATTTAGCTCAGTTGGTTAGAGTATGTGACTCGCAGTCACAAGACAAGGGTTCGACTCCCTTAATCTCCACTGAATAGAAAAACATTCTATTTCAAAAAACCTCAATGTGTTGATTCATTGAGGTTTTTTATTTATCTTTGAATTCATATTATATTAAATAATGTCAGTTTATATCCATCTGATCGGTTACCTCATAAGTAAAAATGAAAACAGGTAACCGAATTGTAATATAAAGCATTGTTTCAATGAGTATTGTGAATAATAATATAACAAAAAAATAAAAAATATGTTTCCTATAGGCGTAAAAATCACTTACCCATCTTACCCTAAATATTATAAACACCATATATAGCTGGTTTGAATAGGGTAACTTGATTTTTTTAAAGTTACCCTATCTTACCTTGAACTCATATAATTAATTAAATATCAATACTATAATATGGGTAAGAATGTTTTGGATAGAAAAATATGATATAAAATTATAGAATGAAAAATTATAATACATATTCCGTTTTGTTTTTCATCAGGAACGAAAAACTGAATAAACATGGAAAGGTTCCTGTTTATATGCGTATTACCATTAACGGAAAACATGTCGAGATAAGTACCAGGCAATGGATTGAATCGGCTCGGTGGAATAATGCAGGTGCAATAAAAGGGAATAAACCTGATGCTGATACTATTAACACTACTATTGAGACTTTTAGAAACAAGGCATGGAAAACCTACCTGCAACTTGAAGAAAGGTATCAATATGTAACGGCAGCGATGCTTAAACAATACTTTAATAAGCAGGTTGGGGAAAGAAAAACACTTTCTGAGGTATTTAAGCAGCATAACGAGAAAGTAAAAGAACTTTTAGAAAAAGAGTATGCACCGGCAACTCTGAAAAGATATGAAACAACACTTAATCATATTACCAGCTTCTTAAAGTTCAAATACAATAAATCTGATATTGAACTAATTGAATTACAATATCAATTTATAACTGATTTTGAACATTATTTAAAGACTGAAAAAAGTTGTAACCACAACTCAACATTAAAATACATAAAGATGTTTAGAAGGGTTATCAATGAGGCTGTTAAGAATGACTTGCTAATAAAAGATCCATTTGGTAAATACTCATCAAAATTTATTGAAGTAAAACGTGGTTTTCTTACCGAGGAAGAACTTAATATTCTAATTAATAAAACATTTGCCATTCAAAGACTTGATCTTGTGCGTGATATTTTTGTTTTCTCATGCTTCACCGGGCTAGCATATGTTGATGTTCAAAAACTAACTGAAAACCATATTAAGAAGGATGATGAAGGAGAATTATGGGTTATGACAGAAAGAACAAAAACAGAGACAGAATCAAATATCCCTTTACTGCCTAAAGCACTCGAAATAATTGAGAAGTACAAAGATTATCCATCAACCGAAAAGAAAGGGAAGCTTCTTCCTGTAATCAGCAATCAGAAAATGAACGCCTATTTGAAAGAGATTGCTACTTTATGTGGTATAGAGAAAAACTTAACTTTTCACTTAGCCAGGCATACATTTGCAACTTATGCTTTAAATAAAGATGTTCCAATTGAATCGGTTTCAAAAATGATGGGACATAAGAGCATAAGAACGACACAGATTTATGCTAAAGTCCTGAACAAAAAGGTTAGTAATGACATGAAACAACTTAAAGATAAAATCCATGAGAAGCAATCTAAGGCTGATTGAAATATTTCAATTACAAATCGAATCGATGACAAACAATTACAAAATTTATAATTGTTTAACATTGTTATTAATAGGTGTTTGCATCTACTTTATTCAGCTGAGTAAATTTCCGTTACTCTTAAAGATTGAGGTATGGTTTTTTCTGCCGTTATTTATAGCTATTCTTGTGGACAGTAAATTATTATTAAATATTTATCAAGAAATATTTAATAAGTTTGATAAGAGAGAGTTCGAGAAATGTTCTATTAGATTGAAATTGACAACAAAATTGTTTATTGCATTTGCTATTCTCACAGTAGCATTAATAACATTTATCTCAGAGAACATTATTTCTTACATCTTAACTATCACTTTTATTTCATTTCAAGTATCTGCTTTTGCTATCGTTTCAATACTACTGTTAAGCATTAAGAGTGCACCTTATAATGAAATGAACAAGACCAAAGAATCTCTTTATAATAAAATTTCAAATGGGATTCCATCAGAAGATAATAGAATTAAAAAAGAAATCCTTATAGAACAGTTGCCTGCCAAACAAGTTGTTATAAAAAGAAATTTTTTAGAAGATGTTTTCAGAGGAAGAACTACAAAAAGCTATCTCCCATTTTTCTGCTTATTAGAAAGTACATTTTTCGATTATAATAAGTCAAATAATGAAATAGGTAATTGGCATAAAGCAATTGCAGAATTAACTGGTAAAAAAAGTGGAACGGTTAAAACAACAAAGAATGAGAATGATTATATGATCGATGAAGATATATTGAAAAAAATACGCCTTGCATTAAAGATTCCAGGGAGTTGTGATATTAATGATTATAAAATATATAATTATGGAATAAATACCATAAAAAACATATTTGAAAATTACAGATTTATACTAGCAGGAAGCATGGTACAAGAATTTAAACTATTAGGGATTTTATATTTTTATTTTGAAAATAATGGGAAAGGCAATCCTAAAATACCAGATGAACTTAATATTTCATCCATAAAGAACAATTTGTCAAAAAAAATATAGACCCTCATTTCAACACATAATTCAGTATATCTGATTATTATAAAAGCTATCGACAATCATCGATAGCTTTTTTTTATCGATTCTAATATACCTTTCGGACACAAAATAAACTTAAATCATTTCAATTATGAATGTTGAATTTGTGACCAAAGACGATTTTAAGTTGCTTGAAACTAATTTGCAAAATAAGTTCGAACAACTTATAAGCAGTAAAACTCTTGAATTCTCCAGGAAGTGGTACAAGACTAAAGATATTGAAGATCTTTTTGGAATTTCTAAAGGGAAACAGCAGCAGTTAAGGAACAACAAAGAACTCCCTTTCACAAAAATTGGGAAAACCATATATTATTCAAGTGCCGATATTGATCAGATCCTTGAAGCCAATAAATCGAACTTATAATATGGATGAGCATGTTGTATCTTTCTTCGATTCAGTTATTTCAAAACAAAAGACAGCGGATATACCAATTGAAATTCTTTTGAATGACATAAGGAACGGGAAATGGGCAAAGCAAATACTTAAAATTCGTTCCACGATTGACAAGAAAGAAAAGGATTTCCTTAAGCGTAAGTTGCCTGCATCTACTATTAGTTGTACTACAAATGGTTCACATAAAGCATCAGATGTTTTATGCCATTCCGGATTGATACAAGTCGATATTGATGATATTAAACCTAATGATGCTTATCAATTAAAAGAAGAACTATCGAAAGACCCTCTTATTCATTCATGTTTTTTATCTCCCAGTGAGAAGCTTAAGGGTACAATAAAAATTATTCCTGACATTAAACTTCAGGCATTGCAAGCTGAATCAATAGCAAAATATTTTCATGAAAAATACAAGCAGGTTATTGATTTATCATGTAAGGACATTACCAGATTGATGTTCATGAGTTTTGACCAGGATCTACGTTTCAACCCAAATTCTTTAGTTTTTGACAGAATAGACAGTTATCCGAAAAGAAAAAACAATTACAATCAGCAACAGCTTGAAGCTATCTGCTTAATAGAAGAAATAGAGAAAAAGAGTATTGACATCACCGAAAATTATAATAACTGGATTAAAATTATCTATTCTTTGAGACGTATTTTTGGAGATGAGAGCAAAGAATATATCCATCGTGTAAGTATTTTTTATCATGGCTATTCATATCTGGACACAGAGAACCAAATAGAAGCTTGCTTTAAATCAAATGGTGATGGAATTACAGGTAAAACCTTCTTCCACTTTGCCAAACTGCATGGATTTACAGTAAAGCAGACAAAGCAAGAGAACAAAGAAGTTGGTCAAATATCTCAAATTACAAGAATCAAAGACTACATAGCCTCAAAATATGAAGTTCGCTTCAATTCTGTTAGTCTTGAAATCGAGTTTAGACTAAAAGAAAATCCGGGCAAATTTAAACTTCTGAATGAAAATTCACTTTTCATAGAGTTACTTGAGAAAGGATTCTCACTAAGCATTAATACTCTTTATGCTTTACTCAAATCTGATTTTGTCATTTCATATGATCCGTTCGAACAATACTTCAAGAATCTAAGAGCCTGGGATGGTATGGATTATATTGAAAAACTTGCTAATCACATCAAAGCAAAGGACCAGGCAGCATTTAACAATCACTTTAAGAAATGGATTGTAAGAGTTGTTGCTTGTGCACTTTTGTCTGATTATTATAACAAACAGGCTCTAATATTAATTGGAGAAAACCAAAACACAGGTAAGTCAACTTTTTGTAGATTTTTATGTCCCCCTGCACTATCAAAATACATTGCTGAAAACATATCAACCGATAAAGATTCAAGAATATTATTAGCAAAAAATTTATTAATAAATCTGGATGAACTTGCATTAATGGGTCGAAGTGATCTGAATTCACTTAAAGCTTACTTCAGTAAAACAATGATAAACGAAAGGCTTCCTTGGGGAAGAAATGCAACCATAATACTCCGCAGATGCAGCTTTATTGGCAGTACAAATCAAAATGAATTTCTTTCAGATGAGACAGGATCAGTTCGCTGGCTTTGTTTTGAGATTGATTCAATTGATTGGGACTATAAAACCACTATTGATATCGACAAAGTTTATGCTCAGGCTTACTACCTTTTCAAAAGCGGAGCATTCAACTACCACTTAACTGGCGAAGAAATTCGAGAGAATGAAAAACGAAACAAAGATTTTCAAGTTTTAACTATTGAAAGAGAGCTTTTAGAAAAGTACCTGGATAATGGGACGATTGGGAATGGTTTTATGACACCAACCGAAATAATGCAAATTATTAATAGCTCAACAGACAACCAATTCAGAATTAATCACGTACAAATTGGTAAGACTTTAAAAATGCTTGGATATAAGCGCATTAAGCAAAAAGGGATTTACGGATATAACCTGGCTGATAAAAATAATATTTAATGCTAAAATCTTATAACAATACCTATCATTCATTGAGTTGTTTGAAAACAGGAAGGTTTCCAAAGGAAAGCAAGATGGATTCGGGCAGAGCCCGAATCGACCTTGGGGCTTTGCCCAAGAGTGACTGATTATAAAAACATTAGAAAAATAACAATAACTATTTGAATAACTATTTATTTATCGCTTCTCAATAGAATTGGCCCTTTTGAATCAAAAACATTACTATAAAATAACTATTTATGGCAAAATATGAGACATTAAATGTAAATCCAAAGAGTAAAATATCTATTGATAGACTTGCTAATAAGTTTGACATGAGCAAGGTAGATCTTGTAGAAAAAATGGTTTATTACTTCGAGAAAACAGGGTTAAATCCACAGGATGTAAAGGTTTTAACTGTCGCTGAAGAGCTGAATAAATTCAGAGATACTATAATATCGTTCATGCGAAAACAGGAGAAGGATTTCATTCTTCCCACTTTCGGGAAAATGGATACTCTTATAGTCCGGATGAAGGAGTATATCGATAATGAAGCTCCCTTAAGAGGAGATATCGGAACGCAAACCAGAAGTAAATCCTTGCTCCTTAACGACAATTCTGAAGAAAAAAAAGACCTCATAAACACCCAAAGTTCTAAAACCATAGAGGATGCTATAGATGAGAAAAATGATCTGAAAAATAAAATCGAAAAATTGGAGCTAATTCAAAGCACAACTCTGAAATATTTCGATAATGTGCTGTCTAAGACAGAAGAAAAATCTACCGGACTAAGAAAAATGCCCGTGATCGAGTTGCCTATGGCCGATATAAGAGAATATAAAGAATACATAAAAAAGTTATCCCATGTACATAAAGATACATTCCGATAAGAAGGATAATAACAGAAATAGCAGTCATGACCTGGTTAACTATTTAGAGAAGGAGAACCTTGAAAAGAATGACGTGCTGGATCATCAGAAGTTCTTCAATCAGGATAATCATGATATTTCTGCTTTTACCGTTCAGAATTCTATTGACTCCAATCGTGCGAAGCTTTGCAAGGATGAATCAAAGTTTTATATGCTAACGGTAAATCCGAGCCAGGTAGAACAAAAACATATCTGCCGATCCATTTCAGGAAGGAATATTGGAAATATTTCTCAACTTACAACGAGAGAACTAAAACGGTTTGAGGAAGCGCTAAAAGAGTATTCCAGAATCGTAATGAATGAGTATGCAAAGAATTTTAACCGGGGGTTAACAGGGGATAACATTTTATATTTCGGAAAAATTGAGCATAATCGGTACTATGGAAGGGATTGCGAGGAGGTAAGAGAAGGACTAAATAAATGCGGTGACAGGAAGGAAGGTCTACAAACCCACATTCACATAATTGTATCCCGGAAGGATTTATCTAATAAAATAAAGCTTAGTCCTATGGCCAATGCCCGGAATGCCAAAAACAGGGTTAAAGGTAAAGAAGCTCAGATAGGATTTGACAGGATTAAATTCGTAAAAACCTGTGAGAAAAGCTTTGATTCAGCTTTTGACTATAAGAGGTCTCAACATCTTACTTTTTCTCACTACCATACTATGAAAAACCAAATGAGAAATACTGCCAAAAATGTTGCTTTGAGTATGGTTAGGGACGTTCCATTGGTAAAAGAGTACAGGAATGGTGCGCGGGTTGTCAATGTAATTTCAGGCTTAACTAAATCAAAAGATCCGTTAAAAGTACTCTCAGCTGCATTCAGACAGGTACCAGGAGCCAGAAATTGTTTAAAAGCCATTAACTACACTTACAACCCTTCTAAAATTGTATTGGACATTGGTAAAAAGGTAATAACAACTGCTTTAAACACTGGTTCACTCTAAGAAAATAGTTTTTTTGCTCAATGAATAGTAAGTAATACTAGTAATATCAATAATACAAAGCATATCAGTAATACCGATCATATTAGTAACCCAAACATGAATCTATGAAACCACAAATCTTCGCTATCAGCAACCACAAAGGGGGTGTTGCCAAAACTAGCACAACCGTTAATCTTGGTGCAGGATTAGCCTTGATGAAAAGAAGAGTGCTTCTGGTTGATCTTGACCCTCAAGGTAATTTATCCCATAGTTTTGGGATTAAGGAAGCCGAGCCAAGCATGTATAATGCGTTAAAAGGTCAATGTCCAATCCCGGAAGTACCAATAATCGACAACCTCTGGTTAGCACCATCGAATATGAATCTTTCAGGAGCAGAGCTAGAACTCTCAATGGAACCTGGTAGAGAAAATCTTCTTAAGAGGTTACTTCTTAAAACTCAAAATGATTATGATTACATCTTCTGTGATTGTCCTCCTTCATTGGGGTTGTTGACTGTGAATGCCCTAAATGCAGCTGAAAAGGTACTGATTCCACTACAAGCACATTACCTGGCAAGCCAGGGCTTAGCAAAGCTAATGGAGATTATCGACAAGGTCAAAGAGAGGTTAAATCCAGAACTCTCGATTGGAGGAATAATCATTACCATGTACAAGAAGAACACAGTCCTTAGTCGTGATGTGGTTGAATTTACCAATTCCCGGTTCGCAGATCTTGTTTTTGATACGAAAATCAGAGATAACATTTCGATAGCTGAAGCCCCTGCATCAGGACAGGATATCTTTCGATATTCTAAAAATTCTTTAGGTGCGATTGATTACTCTCACCTTTGTTTGGAGTTCTTCAACCGATTTGAGAAGTAGTATTTTATTTCTATAACAAATATTATCTATATTACCCATATTACTGAGTAATACGAAGAATACAAAACAAAAATATGAACAAATGGCAAAGAAACAGTTTACCAATAGCTTTCAGGATATATTCTCCCCCACAGAAACAAAATTATTAAAACAGGATGTTACCAAAGCTTCAGCAGATATTGATGATAAAATACAACGAACAACGCTTTTGCTCAGCAGGGAAACGTATAAAACAATTAAAGCAATTGCTTATTGGGAGCGAAAGCAAATTAAGGATATTATTGAGGAAGCCATCGCAGGCTACCTAAATTCACTAGATGCAAATGAACTAGAAAAAGCTATTGTTCAGTTCGAAGCTGATTCAGTAAAGCCAATTCTTCGAGAACCCTCATAAAAATCGCACTTTCCCAATCAACTCCGCTCATTGGGGTGATTTTTTCTCGATAAGTTGAGCTTTTGTGCTGTTTAGTATATATTGAAGTCCTTCAGGAAAATCATCAGGAATGAGAAAAACATCTTCATCCTGAACCGGGTAAAGTTTCCGCTTTTTTGAATTACCCCTATTTTTCTGTTCTATTCCTTCAGTTGGGGAACCAGCATTCTTCATTAACAACTTAGATTCTATTATGATGTTTTATAAGAGTTTTGTAAAAATTATAAATTGTGTTTTTTATAAATCTGCCCTCTTGGCAATACTCTCTTTAAAGTAGTCGTTGTCCCATCATATTGAAAAGTCACCCTGTAAATACCTCTCCTAATACGGTACATATCCGCTACCCCTTTTAGTTTTGTACAATCGTGAACTTCACCAGGCACTTTGGCTGATTGAATCTCTTTTATTACCTCCAGTATAACCAATTTTACTTTTTTTGGTAGCGGTTCGGTGTCTTTAACAAATGCTTTTGAAATCTCAAATTTCATATTGACAATAATTTTAAAAATTTCGCCTTTTCAGATTCGCTTAAAATTTCATCTGTTCCTGGAGCTTTGGATAATGCAATTAACATTTCATCCTCATTTGCCAATTCTTCTAATACACTTTCAATGTATGACTTTAAATTCTGACCATAGTTTACCGCTATTAACCTTAAATTCTTTTCTGTTTCAGGTCTTAGGTCAATAATTTTACGTTTTGTTTTAATTGCTTGCATAGTCACTGTTTTAAAGTTTTATAGTTTTATAAAGCAAATATATACAATATATATCATATATACGATATATACATTTAATTATTTTTTGTTTTCTTGAAACCTTTGACCGTTACGCCTTCTTTTCTAAGGTATTGATAAATTGTTGACCTGCTTATTTTTAAATTATCCTCAATAAAGTTAATTGATTCTTTTTGTTTATAAAGGGTGACAACTGCGGAAGCTTTCTTCTTGTTGTAAGATCCTTCCGGCCTTCCTCCATTTAATCCTCTTGCCCTAGCTGCTTCAAGTCCTTTTATCGTTCTCTCCCGGAGAACATTTACTTCCATTGCCTTCAGGATGGCAATAATTTGAAATATTGCTTCCCCCATCGGGCTTGACGTGTCAAAAATTTCCTCAGTCAAACTTTTAAATGTTATCCCCTTTTCCTTAAAATCATTTAAAAGGATTATCAGCTCCCTTGTGGTTCTCCCAAGACGGTCTACGCTAAAAACTATTAAAGTGTCTCCCGGTCTTATATGTTCCAGTAGTTTTAAAAGCTCCGGCCGTTTGGGAGATCTCCCGGAAACCTTTTCCTGAAAGATCCTTTCACAACCGGCTTTTTTAAGCGCATCGGCCTGTAAATTCAGGTTTTGTTCCTTGGTAGAAACCCTGCCATATCCAAAAATCATAATAGTTCTAATATATGTACAAACAAAGATAAAAAGAACTTTGATTAATAAAAAGCGATTAATCGAACTTATTGTTTTAAAAAAATGGGATTTAAAATAGTTTGATTAACCGGTCGTTAAATAAAACTTGTTGTTTTGTCAAAATGAAATTTAATCTGTTCACGCTGTTGGTAAACCACAAGACTAAACCTTTCACGGGAGGTACCAAAAGTTGTTATAGAAGACGAGACAATTATTGAGATGGTGGCTTAGTATCAATGAAAGAATAATACAAACCCCTGATATAACCAATAAGCAATAAAGGGCATGAGTTATTATGATTAATTATAGTTATGTATGAGATATCCTTTTATTTGAGATACTGGAATTACAGTGCTTGTATTGTTATTTAAATTTCTAATAAATACATAAGAGTCGGTTTTACCAAGATAGAGGATATTTGTTTTTTCACTGCAAACTAAGACAGTGTCGTTAGTAATAATTGAAACTGTTTGGTTAGATTTATATTTGTTTTGAATATCATGTTTTGCTAAAAGGAATATTGCAAGTACTATAGTAAAAAAAATAGAAAGGATAGCTGATGTAGTTGAAATTTCAATTTCGTCATTTTCATCCTTATACATAAACAAGAACGTCATAGCCTGTACGAAACAAAAGATTAAACAATAAATAATAATATAATTAAGCAATAAGAATTTAAACAATAATATAATTGAAATCAGAGCTATAATTATGATAAAAAACAGAACATATCGATATCTGAAGGGGAAAATAAGCTTTAACAGTTCATTGAAATATTCATCAAACTTAAGATTAGATCTTTTATGAAGGAAATTAATAAGAGGAACAGTTTGAATTATCATCACTAAAATAAAAATCAACAAAATATTTATATCATTTAAAAAAGAAGTTATGATTTCAGAAAGGGTTAAATAATCTAAAATATTAATATGGAAGGGCGAATAATAAAATATTAGCTTCAATACTCCACAGAAGATCAAAAAAGCTCCTGAAATAGATGTTATTTTTACTATTTTATCTAACATATTATTATATGGAATTAAGGTTACATAAATCTAATAATTATTTTAACTATAGCTTGATTATTCATCATACGTATAATTTAGTCTTGTTAAATGAGGAGTAGGTGGTCGGCCATGAGGATTGTGCCAATTAATATTTCTTCCTGTTTCAGAAATTAAATGAAGATTCTTTCTTGCTCGTGAACAAAGTACATATAACATCTTTTTAGAATTCGAATCTCCATTATTATCTTTGAAATGTGGAACCCAACCATCTAATAAACCAAATCCTATGACAGTATCGTATTCTGTACCTTTTAAACCATGTATGGTTGAGATTTTAATACCTTTTCTTTGCTTAAATATCTTTTTAAAATTTTCAATTGTCCCTATAAAGCCAAATCCTTGTTCGGATAATCTTTTTATTCTTGCCTGCGAACTGTCAAAAAACGAATCATAATGTTCTTTTAATGAACTAAATGTATCTATTTTAAGCGATAATATTGAGAACAAATGATCAAATGAAATACGGAGGTACTCCAATCCGTCTGATTCATCTATACTAAGAGAATTACAAATTTTCAGCAAATACTTAGGAGTGATTTCTGAAATATCTGCTTCAACAAAATTGAGCTCATTTAATATCTCCTTTGCCCACCTAAGTCTTTTTAGATACATATCTGGAGATGGCTCCGTTAATATTATTCGAGAAAGCTTATACCAAAAATTATCAATATCTCGAGAAAATGGGGCCATACCTGGACCATCGAAATTAAAATCTGGTAGTTTAATCATCAAGTTGCGCGTCAAACCAGCCAAATGAATCCATTGAGGTGCTGCTATACAAATTTCATTAGGAGAAATTCGTTCTTTCTCAATATTAAACAGTATCAATTCCACTATTTCATCTTCAAGTAAAGAATTATCAACAAGGCTATTATATGTTATCACACTGGGATAATCTTTATATTCACCAATTGCTTTGATATTGTTTGGGAACACCTTAAAATTTTCAAAATACTGAATTATCTTTGTTGAAGATCTATAATTTCCAGATAGTTGTAATTCCTTTATCGTCATTCCAAATAATTCTTCCATTTCAATTTTTTTCATTGGATAACCACCCAGTGTATCATATATTGACTGATTGGGATCTCCAACAATAAAGGCATTAATCTTATTTGAACCATTATTTATAATTGCAGAAACAATATAATACTGAATTTGTTTGGTGTCTTGAAATTCATCAATAAGTATAAAAGGGAATATCTTAGATAGAATTTCCCCGATAATGGGATTTCCTTTTAGAAGTTTATATGAAAAAAACAAGATTTGCTCAAAATCAACTTGCTCATTGGCACTTAAAATTTCAAAATATTCAATAATTACTTTCTTAATTGATGGATGTTTTTCCGTTTCAAGTGATGTAATTCTATAATTTTTGATTGTGGCAAAAAACTGACAATCATAGTAATTAATCGTTGGATATTTATATTTCTTACATAATTCAGAAATGATTATTTCTGAATCATGTGAATTAATGACCTTAAAACCATGTTTTAAATTATCAAGATATAGATAATATGGCTTTAAGATCCATTCCAAACAAAATGAATGGATTGTTCCAATCCAAAGCTGTGTGGTGCTAATTCCAAGAATTTCAATTCTCTCCTTTATTTCATCGGCTGCAGCGTTCGTATATGTAATTGCTAATATATATTGTTTCTCTGATACTAATTTTGATAATTCTAAAGCAATTTTATAGGTAAGAGCACGTGTTTTTCCACTACCGGGACATGCAATAAGCAATACGCTATCTGGATACAAAATAGCTTGTTCCTGTTCATCACTTAAATCTCCTATATCCCAATAAAACATAATTATATTTTTTTTAGAAATATGATTATTTGGTCATCAGGAATAACTTTTTCAAGGCTTTCTACAATCCTTTTTATCTCTACTTTTCCTTCTTTGAAGTCCCTAATATTTTTTTTAACCAATTTAAAGTCTAATTTGTCATCGTCATGCTCATACATATTAAGGCGGAAAGATAAAATATCGGATATAAGGTCTTTTGAAAAGGACTCCTTTGCAAATAAAATAGCATCAAGAATATAATCACTTAGTTCTGTTTTATACGAAATACTACCCCCCAGTAGAATAGCGAACCAACCCTTACCTTCATTATTTGCCATCGTCAAAACACGTTTCCCATATACAGAAACATCATCTGATTCTAACTCTTTTTTTGCTTGTATGATTGTTGCAGGATTCGAATATATTTTGTTGACTATGTTTAATACTTCCCATAAATTCCCATCTTTAATAAAATTCACTTCAAAAGTATATTTAGAATAAAATACTCTTATCCAAACATTTGATTTAGTAAACTCCTCTAATCTTTTTTGTCTTTCAAGTCCTTTTATACTAGAATTTTTAACTTTGTTTTTATAAGCCTTATCAGAATCATCATCAGTTGACAATATTATTGTTTCACATATAGGTGAATCTAAATCAGTTATTATACTACATCTTCTTCTTATTCTGTCATCATGAAACAACTGAGCTACATTTTCAAACCCAGTACTTCTAATATTAATTAAACTAATACCGAATTCATCCAGACTAATTCCAAAGACTTTCTTAACAATTAAAGGTAATATTATTTCCTCCGCATCTCCTTCGACAAGGATTATTCCCTTTGCGAAAAGCAAATTACTTCTGACAGCATCTAAGTATCTTTGAATCTCCCTAATATTTTTAGGAGCAAGACCAAATGATGGTTGGTATGCTTCAGCATAATTTTGTTTTTTAGACAGAATATTAATATTTAATACATTACTTACCTCTGAGATGTGTGTAGAATGAGTTGAATAAATAATTTGTGTCTCACCGTAATCCAAATTTTCAAAAAGAGTTTTTTGAATATGAGTATGAATATGTGCCTCTGGTTCTTCAATAATAAGAAAGTTGGCAAATGTTTCTTTTGCTTTGTATTTATATTCCAATAATTTAAGAGTTAGAAAGATTAGATTTGCTCCCCCTAAACTTAATTCATGGATTCCGCCTTCATATGATTCATCCGGTTCTCCGATAAATAGGCGTAATGATTGAAGAAGTTTATCTGCTTCATCTGATAAATTAGACCTAATTGACAACGATGAAGGAGAATATGTTGCGCCTACTGCATCCTTAATAGTTTCTTTTATATTGACTCTTATTTTTTGAACATCTTCTAGAGATTCTATATCATTATTTAATTCTTTAACCTTTAGTGAAATTGGTTTAAAATCTTCAGGTTTTATTGTTCCACTTTGGCTTTTCAATAGAGATAAAAGTGGATTTGTTTTATTATTATGAAAATCACTTACAACATCTCTGAGTGCCTTAATAAATGTAAAAGATATTTCTTTTGAAACAGAAAGTTGGTTAGGCACTTTAATTCCAAATTTGGAAGCATCTACGTTGAAATTAAACTTTACCTTTTCAAAATCTCCTACTAATTCTTTATATACATGTGGATCGTTAAAATCAACAGTACTTTTCCCAGTGAAAACAGTTTCGTACTTCTCACTAAGGTTATTTTCAGTAATTTCATCTAGTATTTTAGTTAATCCCTCAATATCATTTTCCTCAAGTTCAGATAACTTTTTTCTTATTTCAGCTTTCGGTCGGAAAAATAAGTTGTAAGTTGCTTTTTCGACGAAATCTTTTTTTTCGATTTTCCCTACTCCATGAATAAAAAGGCTTTGAATTACTTCATCACTGGATAAATCATTGAATTCAATGCTTATTATAATCCATTGTCCCTTCCAATTGGTTAAACTTCTATTAAAATCACTTTGTTCTAGTTTATATGCATATTGATATGAAGAATCTTCTAATATCAAACGTATAGCATTGAACAAATTAGTCTTACCTGAACCGTTTTCTCCAATAATGGTATTAATACCCTTATTGAAATAAACTTTTGTGTTTGCGAAATTCCTATAATTTCTAAGTGACACTTTTGAAATGTACATAGACCTGTTTTTTGATTATTTAATTATCTCAAATCCTTAACTCAATAAAGTTAAACTTGCTCACATAAACAAATTAATAATTTGTTCAATGCGCGTTAATTGTGAGGGTTGCGATTTGCGTCACATGCCCTGGCGTGTAGATGCTTCTATGCGACATAAAGGAGCAACCCGAACACCGATTTACCTGCTTTTATCCTGTCACAACTAAATATCTCCTTGCTATTTCATTTTCTTGTCCATCAAGTTCTATATTTAAAACATGAATTTTACTTAATCCTAATAGTCTTTTATAAATATCCTCTACTAAGTCTCCAAGTTTTTGAAGATTTACATAAGTTGCATTCTCCTCGATAATACTATTAATATCACCATCCCAGTTATTCTTTGGTAATACTACTATAGGATTAGTCGGATGATTATCTACTTTGAATTGATGAATATTTTTGGGATTATCCTTATTTATTAAACTAAAATCATGAAAGAAAGCATTTCTTAGAGCGTATAATACATCTATCTCTAAATCTGTCAAATTGGAAAAATAATTAAGTGCTTTAATAATGGCGGATTTGGTTTTTTCTAAAGGCAATTTATCCTGAGGTATATAACATTTACCTATCTGGTCTAGAATTGTAATGTAGCCCATTGCACCTAACCAATTACCTAAATCCTTAAGATTATCACTGTCCTTGGCCCCTGTCTCGATATTCCTTCCTGTCATTTTTCTTGCATCTTTCAATGCGGCACATAATGTCGAATAGTGAGTTAGATTATCTTCTCCTTTCACGCCTTTTAGTGTCAAATGACAACTAATTGTTTCATCTTTATTCATTGTTCTGAGTATTCAAATGGATAAAATAATATATTACTAATATGGATATTTATCAATTCTTAAAGCAATTTTAAACATGAAAGAATAGCTCCCACAATAAGTGATAAACAACAGATTAAGGGAATGAACCATCCAATTATCCAACGTACTGAGAAAATTTCTGTTATCCAGGGAGTCCTCGCTTTACACTCTTTTTCAATAACACCTGCAGGGTGCACAGGGTTATCTGATTTTAAGTCCAAATGTTTTTCTAATATTATGTCTAACTTTATATGACTTCTATAAATAACTAAGGCTAGTAAAATTGATATAATAGCTCCAAGAATAAGAATAATCGTTTTGTAGCTATGATCTGTTGTTGTGACAAAGCCAACAACAACCAATGAATAAAAGACCAGGAAAAAATTGAATCGTGTACACAATAAATTTTCTATAAATTGTCTTTCTTGACTAAAATCCCAATTTTTTTCGTCATTCATATTATTTCACTTATTAAATTGATTTTTATTTTAAAAGCATTGACTATACCAAAGTTACAAGACAATTATAATATAAGTCAAGTTTATTATTACTTTCCGTGTTTCTGTCCAAGAGATTAGTGGAAAAGCCAGTGGCCTTGATCAAATTTAGCCGCATCACATTGACCACTAAAAGCCGGAGTTAAATGCTTGTTGTTAAGTTATGTATGTAAATTGTAATCTGACCGGCTAAATGTGGTCAATAAGCGCGGCTTTTGCAGTTAGTCAAGATGTAGGAACTTTTTAGCGAGCAGATGCGCGTGTCAGAGTACACCGGCTGGTAGGAGTTGTCTTGAGGGCAGGATCTGCAAAAACCATGACAAACAAATGACCTTTATTGTCCGTGTTAGCGGTTGGGATATATTTTTAATCAAGACATAAAAATGTCAATCTTATCTGCAAGGTCTAAGTTCTGGAGGGATGGGATGGAAAGCTCTTCCCGCAAACATTGGATTTGGTTTGGCTTTTAAGGTTTGCGGGGAGTGCCTGACAGTGGAAAAGTGTTGAAAATCAACAAAGAATTTTAGTTTCTCCAGAACTTAATATCAGTCATTGGGTTATCCAGCTTATGCGATTTTTTGATCTCCCCTGTCGATATATCATAAAAGAGCACCTTAAAGTCACCGGTTGCTGTTATATAGCAGTTAGACTCAGCATCATATCCCATAATATTTGAACAATATCCAATCTCCGGTTCAACAATATTGCTGCTTATTACTGATCCTGTTTCAGGATTGATGACCTCGACATAGTTCCTTTCATCGCTATACGAATAAGTCATAGAAATAAGGGTATTATTTCCGGGATTATATACAGAATTAAAGAGAGTCCTTCCAACATAAACCTCTTTAATGACAGCGCCTGTGGAAGGATTCACCGTTATTAATTTCTGGTCAGACCGGTACATGACATATCCTTTTTCTTTCTGGTCATAATAGTAACAGGAAACATAAACTCCGTCGCCTATATCAACTTTATTATTAGAAACAACTTCCCCTGTTGCCAGGTCGACCCTGATTACATAATTTGTATAAATCGGAGCGCCGACATTGACAGATTTTGTATCAACCGTGTCAGGATCCTCCCCGTAAGTCATTGTGCAGTATCGCCCGATAAGCATATTATCCTCACTATCGATCACTACCTGGGAAACTAATCCCGGAAGCTTAATGGATTTGATAAGGCTGCCGGTTTCTGGATTAACAAGTCTGAACATGGTATCGCAGTCTACATATCCATAGCCGCCGCTGAGAGGGTCATAAACGGTGGAACCAAGCATATAGCTGTCTATGGGCGTTGAATTTACCACCTTCCCGGAATCGAGATTCATGCAGACAATCTCCGTACCTTTGGCTCCCTTTATTCCTGCAAGGATTAGGCCGGAAGATTTGTTATCGGATGGTTTGGTGCAGGAAAAAATCAATCCGACAAGAACTAAAGAGAGAAAAATAGTCTTCTTCATATTTTATTGATTTTTATAAAGTTCAGGTGTCTACTAAGTTAAATTTCTAAATCGAAATATCCATTCTTTAATTTATTCATTTATATTATTCAAGGTTAAGAAATATTGTTTATAACCAGGAAATGCATGTCTTGTGAAAGCCCCGGAGAACCGAGGCTTTTTCTTTATGGGTAAGTTATTGTCCAGTTCATTTTTCCCATATCACTTTTTGTAAGCTGGTAACGCTTTAGCACCGTATAATGTTTTACTATAGTATCCCATGGGGTGGTTTCTACTGTATGGGCATCAAAGATAAACACCAAAGTTGTTTGGTTTATATTAAAAGCGCTCCTTGTTTCATTCTTCCCATCATGAGCCAAAATTTTTTGCCATTGATTTGGAACAGACTTAAAACTACTTAGGCTAGTATCAGGATAAGAGAAGGACAATGTAAAGTATATTGCAGAATCCGATTTGTTTATTATATCAAATTTAAGTGCATAATCATTGTGAGAATTACACGAATAATTCAAATTAATAAAACTGACTCCAATAAGGATTAAAGAAAATATTTTGTTCATAATCTTATTTTTATATTAGTTTTTTGCAATATTTAACCATTTATACATTCTCTCAAACCAACTGGGACCCATATAATTATTATAACCTTCATATTGTGAATAAGGTACATTAAATGGGTTTATAGGATCTCCTAAAATATAGAAGTTAAGATAATCCCAGTTCGAATCACCAAAATAATTTCTTGCCTTAATATCAGCACCCTGCTCGACCCAAAAGGCATTATGGGTCATTTGATCTGGAACCGTCATACTATTTATCAAACTTGGCAATGCATAATTACATAAATATCCTGGCCCAACAGATTGACTTTGTAAGTAATGTCCATATTCGTGTAAAACATTTGGATTCTCATCATCATTATAACCAACTTCTTTACCATTAATAGTATGATGAACAGCATCATTATGACCTAGGTTTATGTAAGAACCTATTGTAAAAGAGCCTTGCATATTACTCCAATGTTCTACAACCGTAGCCCCATGAAAATAGCGGACATCTTTTACATCGCCAATTATATTTGAACCCTGTGAAACAACATAACCAACTATTGTTTGCGGCAACTCATTTGTAAACCTTGACAATATTTGTTTTGGTGAACCGGTAAATAATCCTCCAACAATTTTTGCGCCATTTTGGAGTGTACTCCAGTCTCCTTTAAATATGCCATCTCCCACTCCCAGGATTATAGTTCCTGCTGTAGCATATATAGCTAAAGGAATACCTATTGCAATAGCCGCTGCATCCACAACCACATTTAAGGCAAAATTTACAACAGGTTTTATAATTTCATTTGCCACCCATTTTGCCGCTCGCACAAAAGGTTTGAAGATTCCCCAGGTATAACCATTTAGATCAAAATATCTTAATGGATTATTTACACAATAACCATACCTGTTATAACCCTGGGTGTTCCCCGGATTTTGAACAATCGGGTCGGGGCCAAGAAATCTTCCCAGTATCGGATCATAGATCCTCCCGTTCATGTTTATCAGATTAAACTGATCTAAGTGTTCATGCCCTGTAAATCCCCTGGAAAAGAGAAATGTTGAAGGGACATTATTGTATGTCCAGTTTGTAGGGTTCCGTCTTCTGCCCCAGGCATCGAAGCTGTAACTTTTCACAACTGCTCCGTTTTGATTTGTAATAATATTTATTGATCCCAGGTGGTCAGTATGAATATAATATAACGTATCTACCCCGTCGTTTCGTACAAAAATAGCAGCTAAACCATCTCCTCCGGCAATGTAATGAAGTTGCCGGATATGATTTCCAGGCTTAACTTCTTTTTCATAACTACCAACATAGTAAACTGTTTTTTGAAGGTTGCCATTATCAAATAATTTAGATATCGTCCTTTGGTCCTCAGCGCCATAAGTAAGAGTGTATATAAGATTACCCTGGATTATTGAATCAACTTTATTGAAAGAAGTATAGGTAATTCTTTGTGTGGTAGTAGAAATGAGCCCGTCGGGATTTGTAACACTCGTTACAGCATGAGGCTTCGCTCCATCATAAGAGTAGTTTCCGACAGATGTTTTTGATAAGATATTCCCATTTGCTGAATATGATATCGTCAGTGGAGCCGGGCCACTTACACCTGTCAGCCTGTCAAGGAGGTCATAAGTAAATATTTCCGTAAGGTTAAGCAAATTATCTTTCCGGCTTAATATGTTACCTGTGGGCAGGTCATAACTATAATCCATATTTTGAACTGAACCTGTACTGATATTTCTTAACAAACCCAGGCAATCATAGGTTTTTGTAGTGGTCAGACTATTGCCATAAGAGTATTGGGTAAACTGACCAAATGCATTAACATTCTGACCCTGCCAGATCAATGCATTATTATCATTACGCCTGACCTCTGACTGATAGCCGTTGGAATTATAAACATTCTTTACAGCAAAACCTGAGGGATAGGTAAAAGTCTGAAGGCGGCTATAGCTGTCATAGCCATAACTTTCAGAGTAACTTGTCCCGTCAATCCTGTTTACTTTACCTGTTAAACGTGATGCACTGTCGTAGTTGTATTTAACACTACCGCCGGAATAAGTTACTGAGTCCAGCAATCCCGGGTTGCCTGACGGATCGTACTTATACACATTTGTTCCTTCGTCTCTTACTTCGGTAGAAACTCTCCCTAAAATATCGTATGTCAGTGAATCGATCTTACCCCGGGCATCTGTCTGCCTTGTGAGTTCATTATAATTATTGTA
>Ga0224525_1000294_pt1 | contig 24128 bp, 18 predicted proteins | sample CFST100metaG_FD_179874 | JGI IMG/M metagenome (GOLD analysis project Ga0224525, IMG submission 179874) | Peat soil microbial communities from Stordalen Mire, Sweden - C.F.S.T100 | ecosystem: Environmental > Terrestrial > Soil > Wetlands > Peat | place: Sweden: Norrbotten County, Stordalen Mire...
GGTGAAAGCAAGAGTATCCCGATCATCGATCCAGCCAGATCGATTAGCCGTTTTATTGGCAGGTAAACATTCTGATTAGTTTTTAGCATTAATGGGAACCCCTATTATCTTTAATAGATAAATTATAAGGCAAAGATCATTTGCATGGCTACCCAATTTCTACAGTGCTGTTTTTGAGTTAAAAGTGGGATAATCGTTAAAAGAGGCAAATTATGAGCGACATTTTTGATGGTAAAATTCTCCTTATTACGGGTGGAACAGGCAGTTTTGGCCATGCGGTTGTTGATAGATTTTTGAAGACGGGGGTTAAAGAAATCCGCGTTGTTTCAAGAGACGAGAAAAAGCAAGATGACATGCGGAAGCTTTATAATAACGAAAAACTGAAATTTTATATTGGCGATATTCGCGATTATAATGCCATAGTAAATGCCTTTAGAGGGGTTGATTACGTTTTCTCTGCTGCCGCTTTGAAACAGGTTCCCTCATGTGAGTTTTACCCTATGGAGGCCGTTAAAACAAACGTAATTGGTTCTGATAATGTAATTTCCGCTTGCTTGGCCAATCACGTGAAGAAATCCATCTTTCTTTCTACAGATAAAGCCGCCTATCCAATTAATGCAATGGGAATGACCAAAGCTTTGATGGAGAAAAATGTAATCGCCAGATCTCGCCAGATGCTCTTGGGGGATCCGATTCTTTGCCTAACACGATACGGAAACGTCATGGCAAGTAGGGGATCTGTAATTCCCCTTTTCCTTGAACAGATTTCTGAAGGGAAATCAATTACAGTCACAAACCCTGATATGACTCGTTTTATGATGACTTTGGAAGATGCTGTTAATCTTGTTCTTTATGCTTTTGAGCATGGCGAACAAGGCGATTTATTTGTCCAAAAAGCTCCGGCCGCAACTATCGAAACTCTTGCCAAGGCCGTTATTGAATTAACTGGCAGTAAGGCCGGAATTGAATATATTGGGACAAGGCACGGCGAAAAGCTTTATGAAACTCTTGTTACGCAAGAAGAAATGCTTAGAGCAAAAGACGAAGGCGGTTTTTTTAGAATCAAAGCAGACAATCGGGATCTTAACTACGACCAGTACGTCGAAAAAGGAAATAAGAAACTAAATCTTGGTGAGTCCTATACTTCCCACAATACCGAAAGACTTGATATTATTGGGATGAAAGCACAATTACTTCGTCTCGATTTGTTTTTTGGAAACATAAAATGAAGGTATTGATAACTGGAGCAAAAGGATTTATTGGGCAAAACCTCTGTTTTGCTCTTAAAAACGCTGGGCACGGAGTTTATGAATTTGATAGAGACTCTTCGGAAATCCAACTTAAAGAATGGATTTCTTCTTGCGATTTTATTGTACATCTCGCAGGGATAAACCGCCCTATAAATCCAAGCGAATTCTTTGATGTAAATGTCAATTTTACCAAAAAACTTTTAAATTTAATTATTGAAACGGGTTCGAAGGCCCCAATTATTTTCAGTTCATCCACCCAAGCGGAACTAGACAACCCTTACGGAAAGAGCAAGAAACTTGCTGAAGAAGAAGTCTTTCAATTTTCTCATGATAACGACCATCCAGTTTTTGTTTTCCGCCTTTATAACGTTTTTGGGAAATGGTGTAAACCAAACTATAATTCTGTTATTGCAACATGGTGTTATAACGTAGCCCACGACGTTCCTCTTGAAATTAATGAAAAGGCCCCAGCAATTGATTTTGTCTTTATCGATGATGTTTGCGATGAATTTATAAAAACTATCGAAAAACGACCGATTCCTTCCAGAAATATAATACTTGTTGAGCCTCACTATTCAGAAACCCTTCATCAAATTGCTGATTTACTTCAATCATTTAAAAACTCCCGGGAGGATCTTTTTATTCCTCTTCAAGAGGGGTTCAGTAAAAAATTGTACGCGACTTATCTTACTTATCTAGAACCAAATGATTTTAGATACTCAATGAAATCCCACTTTGACAACAGAGGTTCATTTACTGAATTTTTGAAAACCATTCAGTATGGCCAAATTTCGTTAAATGTCATTCATTCCAGAATGACAAAAGGGAATCATTATCACAACACAAAAAACGAGAAATATTGGATCATTAGCGGGACCTGCGTAATTAAACTTCGCGATGTCAGAACAAACAATGTTCTTTCTTTTTTTTGTTCTGATAAAGATATGCAAACTGTTGATATTCCTCCTGGATTTGTCCATTCGATTACAAACAGCGGAGAAAATGATGCGATCGTTTTAATTTGGGCGTCTGAATTTTTTGATTCCAATAATACGGATACCTTTCCTTGTTTGGTTGACGAGAAAAACTAAAACAAACTTTTTTGATTATTAAAATCAAGATCAAAACCATTTTGTTACAAATAGTCATTGATTTTAAAAAAAGAAACGTTTTCATCAGCTCTTCACAAGTTCTTTGTAAAATCATCTTTTAAAAAAATATCCAAATTTGATTAACATATTAAAGCAAATCAATTGTATATTTATTAAAAATGGAATTTGAAAACGTCAGCAAACAAAATAAAACAGCCTTAGTTATCTCCGGTTTTGGTGCCCATTTTAACGCCGATGGAGAGGCAGTAAAAGGTTTAATGATTGAAAACATTTGTAAGGATAATTACAAATGTGTTTTGAGGTTCGCGACCCTTAACTGGGGAAAAAATCCTATAAAATTTTTATTTAATTTTGTAAAAATATGTAAAAAATCAGATGACATATTTTTTGTTGTTGCAGAAAATGGAAGCCGTTTTTTGGTTCCCTTTACAGTTAGGTTTTTGAAAAAAGGAAAAAGATTGTTTTTTGTAATGGTCGGGATGGCTCCACTGAATACTGAGTCTTTATGTGATTTTAACGATTATAGAACCATTACTGATTTTGTTCAAAGCCCTTCCGAGTGGGAAAGAAAACATAATGAAGTTAGCAGGGCTTTTTCAAAAATGGATTGTATCCTAGTTGAAACTAATACTTTAAAATTGATGTGTGAAAAAATATATGGGCTCACCAATGTAGTGGTTTTCCCTAATTTTCGAAATTATCAACCAGTTGGCAACACTGATTTTGTAAATAAATTGTCTCCTCATGTTTTTTCATTTGTTTTCTTTGCTCGGATTTCACCTTCAAAGGGTCTTGATTTGCTGGTCGAAGCAGCTAAAAAAATGAATGATAAACATATAATTTTTAAAATTGATGTCTACGGAGTGGCCGATCAAAAAGATTTGGATTGGTTCAAATCTTTAAAAAATCAATCGCCCAAGAATGTTTGCTATCACGATCCAGTTTTTGAAAATAAAATTGCCTTTTTATCATCTTTTGATTGCATGGTTTTGCCATCTCTACATATCGAAGGTTTGCCCGGTTCTATCGTTGAATCTTTTTTTGCTGGAGTTCCGGTGATTGTTTCAAATTACACATTTGCAAAAGATTTGGTTGATGATGGAATAACAGGCTTTATATGCAAATATGATGATTCTGACGATCTGGCTAAAATTATGGCAAAAGTTAGTCAAAACCCTTCTATTTGTTTTGATATGAAAGAAAATTGTTTAAAAAAATCTTTAACATTTTCAAAAGAATCTGCTCAACTTTCTTTTAAGAAAATCATTGACCAATCCTACTGATAAATAATGAATAGGTTCATTGGAAATTTGTTTGTATCTCCTGTAAATTCTTGCATTAGTGTATTGATGGGAAATAAGATTATTTAACAATATTGGATTGCGTACGATCAGCCTTTTTTAAAATTCATTCTTTGTTTTTTGAACAAGAGCCGCTTCTTCAAGAAACGCAGATCATTGCCCAGCAAATAAAATCTTTTCAATTTTGACAGGGTATAAAAAATAATTTTCCTAGCGGTATCCAATCATTTTCTTTCGATTTCCCCTGAAAAACAGGTAAGAAACGAAAAAACATTCATTAAGAAAATATTTTAAGATACATTTGGGCCATTTTTGAAGAAGAAAAATTGATTGAATACAAATAATTTTGATCTCCGACCCTTTTAATCCAGTTTGCATCATTAATGGCCCCTTTCATAATTTCCGCAATAATTAAAGGTGTTGAATCGGAAGAGAAAAGAATTCCGTTTTCTTCCTTGACGATATCCGGTATTCCACCAACAGAAGAAGAAATAATTGGTAAACCATACGACATCGCTTCCAGAATAACTATAGGATTTCCTTCATAATTAGAAGTAAGAATGAATATTTTGCTATCCCTGTAATAAATTGATGGATCAACTACGTCACCAGAGAAAAAGACATTTTTTTCTATTCCAAGATCAAAAGTCTGACGTTCAAGTTTTTCTCTTTCGTCACCTCCTCCTACCAAGATAAGTTTTAAATTTGGAAATTCTTTGCAGACAATAGAAAATGAATCAAGTAGCTTAGCATAATTTTTGGATTCACTTAATCTACCACAAGAAATGAAATCAAATCTTTTTTCTTTTTTTAAAACCTTTTGATCAATATTTATCTTGATTCCATTATTTATATTTACAAGAGAAACTCTCGGGTATAATTGACTACTTAATTCCGAAATCTTTGGGGATATTCCGACCAAAGTAATTTTCCATTTTTCATGGATTCTAAGTCCTAATAAAATTCTGTAGGGTTTAATAATGTCTTTATTCGGAACACTATGAATTGTATGGAATATCCTATATTTTTTAAATTTCCAAAAAAGACAAACATAACCAATTGAATAAAGATGAGTATGGATTATATCAGGTTGAATTTGCTTAATAATTTTATAAAGCTTAATGGAAAAAAAAGGATTGAAACCCTCTTTTTTTTCAAGAAAAATTAGATGAATGGGAAGGGATTTGGCCATTTGAAAGAAACGGCCCGTTCCGTCGGGTCCGAGGACAACTAAGGTTATTTTGCTAGATTTGTCCTTTGAGAATTCATTGCATAAATCAAGGCAAACACTTTGAGCCCCACCAGTTAGCAATGAAGGGATTATTTCTATAATATTCATAATTTTCTTTTAAGATTATACTATTATTTATTGTTTTCGTTGTTTTTTGTATGTTTAGGATTTGTTTGGGGTGCTTTCCCAAATAGAGAAACAAAGTATTGAAAAAAATTTTTTAAACAAGCAAATTGTTGTTTTTTAATTGAATTTGTCAATTTTTTGGTTTTTTAAGAAGAATTTGTTTTGGTAAAGTTACTTTAAAGGAAGTATCAATTCGATTAAAATATACATATGGATTCTAAGACAAATACCATAAATCAAAAAACAAAAAAATCATTTAAAAACTTCTTTTTTGGAATTCTAGGACAGTTGATTGTTTTATCTCTCGGAATTGTTGTTTTGAAATTAGTAATTAAAATCTATGGTTCTGAGACAAACGGCCTCCTTGATACCCTTAACCAAATCTTTTCTTTTGTTGCCTTGATCGAAGCCGGAATCGGAGGAGCAACTGTAAATGTTCTTTATTTGTATATCGTTAGAAATGATAAAAAAACAATTAACGATATTTTAAGCGCTTCTCGAAAATTCTTTAAACGTGCAGCTTTTTTTTATATTTTGGTCGTTATTATTACGGCTTTTTTATATCCTCTTATCGCAAAGACATCGATTAATTATTGGACGATCTTTTTTCTTATCATTATCGAAGGTTCTACTGGTGTTCTTCCATATCTTACTTACGCACCGTTTTCTATGTTACTTCAGGCCGAAGGCCATAACTATGTTATAACAAACATTTTATTATTAGCTAATATTGTTTTGTCTGTTTGTAAAATAGGCCTCTATTTATTAAATGTTAATATACTGGTTGTTCAGTTCGTTTATTTCATTGTTATGGTTCTTGAATGCCTTGTTTTTATGCTATATCAGCATCGTAAATACGAATGGGTTCTCTTTTCGAAGGATGTCGATATGTCTTTGCTAAAAGGGAAAGGCTCTTTTGTGTTTGCTCAAATTGCGCAAACAATCTTTTCAAGCACCGACATTATTCTTATTTCAATATTTACCGGAATGGGCACCGCAAGTGTTTATTCTGTTTATGCAATTATTTTTAATTCCCTCCAATCAATAATAAATATTTTTGTTTCATCTACGATTTTCTCGCTTGGCCAAGCGTATCATGAGGGCTTTGATCGATATCTAAAGCTCCACGACGCTCTAGAAGCAATGATCTCCAATGTCACCTTTTGTATTATTTCGACTGCCTGCATATTAACAATACCTTTTATTACTCTTTATACGAAAAATATTACTGATATAAATTATATTGATCCGTTGCTTCCATTTCTTTTTTCTATAATAATTTTGCTTTATATTCCAAGAAGCGTTTGCCAAACTCTTTTGAATGTTTCTGGGCATGTAAAAAGAATAGCTGTAGAGTCATTTATTGAAATGTTTGTTAACATAATATGTTCAATTGTATTGGTTCTATATTTCGGAATGGAAGGTACATTAATCGCAACAATTATGTCGCTTCTTTTAAGCACAAATGATTTATATATATTTGCAAATTCTAAAATATTGAAAAGAAAACCAACAAAAGTTTATCTCCTTTTGCTTGTAGATTTTGCAGTTTTCGCAGGTCTTCAAATTTGCGCTCATTTTGTTAATTTAATTGTTGACAATTATTTGGCTTGGTTTTTTGAAGCTGTTATCATATTTTTGATAAATATTATTTGCTATATTTTGGTCATGGTTACTTTGAATCACAGTGAATCAATATTTCTTTTTTCATCTTTTAAAACTTTTTTGTCTTCACGAAAAAAGAAAATTGAAAAAGAAGCAACGAAAAATAATAAATAATAGTAGGATTTACAAAATCGTGACCGAAAAATTATACTGAATATCTCTTTTACCTTGAATTAGGTCCTCGATTGGGAGCAGTATGCTTCCACTTTGGCTATTTTCTCCGGTATTTTCATCCTCGCGAGGGTCGCTTTAAAGGCGACCCAGTCGAGGCAATCCTGGACGTAGTCGGTCCTGCCGCCCACGTGGACAATTAGGTTCCTTTGCACCATCGCGCAGAAGTTGCCCGCCCGTTTCATGTGCCTCCTGGATTCCTTCGATGCAGATTTCCATGTCTCCTGGCTCGCCCCGAGAAACGGGATTGGCCGGTCATGTCCGGAGATTCCGTCATGGACGATGTGAGATCTGCGGGCTATGTGAGAGCCGTATGCTTTGATGCATTCCGTCGATGTGATGTGGCCGCGGCCCACCGCAAAGGCGACCCTCCTCCAACGGGAATCTATTGCTTAGGCCATGCAGAGTTGGTTTCTGGACATCCCCTTGGCCCCTTCCCGCCGAGCCTCGCCGTCACATCCTTCGCGTCCGCCGGGATGAACGTCTCGTCTATCCAAACCTTCCCAGACAGGACCAGCGATCTTTGATATTCCGGCGAAGCAAAGGCAGGGCTCCGCCCTCCAGACGTACACGATTCTGGGCGAGACCGCTCAGGCACTCCGACATTGGTCGATCGTCAAGTCCCTCAAGACGGGCTTCAATAAGCATTCGAGCCTATCCTTAGGGAACTTGCATGACGAGAAGACCATTCCGGTTCGCCCGCCAAAAGTCGCCCCGTAGTCCTTGCAGATCATCCGTCTGACTCAGTGACTCTTGGCTCTGAATGACCCGCATCTCGGGCATGGAACGCTTTTTTCAACGCCCACGAAAAACCTTCGGAAAAGGATTCGGGCGGCAGCCGCTGGAGGAATTATCACCAAGCAATCACTTCATCAGGCAGCCACGCGAATCCCAAATTGTTTGGCGATCCCATTGTGCGCCTAAAGAAAACCCGGCTCATTCGTAGCCGGGCACGATTTTGTAAATCCTGATAAAAGAAAATATCTTGTATCGTATGAATTTCTAAAAAAACGTTTACTTTTGTATTAATATTAATATCATGAAAATCGCATTTATTGTTGAATACTATTATCCGATTAGACATGATGCGACAGGAAAAATCTGTAAAGAAATATGTGATTTTCTATCAAATAATGATGAAATTACTGCTGTTTCAATGTCTGATTATAAAACCAGACCATATAAAGATGGGAATGTAAACATAATATGTTTTCAAAACTTATCGAATATTTTTATGCCGCAGTTTTTGTTTTTGGAAAAAAATACTTATGGTTTGGCTAAAATTCAATTTTTCGTTCGATTCTTGTTTTCAAAAATAATTAATTGTGCAATGACTTTCGTTTTTGGTTCGAAAAGCAAAACAATGGGCTTTTCAAAATTCGTTAGAAGAACGATTATTGAAAATAAATTTGATGCAGTGGTGTTTTGCTGTGGTAATTATGGTCTTCTTCAAGCAATTAACTCAAAAATAAATAAAATTTATAAAAACGAATTATTTTTATATTCTCTCGATCCCTTTGACGAGGAAAAGTTAAAACTTGGAAATACGGACCTAAAGAAAATAACAAAAGATTTTTGTTTCCTTTTTTTACCTCCAGCCTTTGTGTTTAATCACCCCGAATTTGGTAGTTTAAATAACGTGATTCCAGTCGATTTTCCGATTATTTTCAATTCAGGAAAAGAAAACGAAAAAAAACATGAAAAACCTTTATTAAGTTATTTTGGGGCTTTTTATAATGTAAGGGACAATGACAAAGTTTGTTCTGTATTAAACAATCTTCATCAATATGTTGATGTTATTTTTTATACCGATACGATCCCTTTATTAAAAAAAAGATATCCAAACATTCTCTTTAAAGATTTCATTTTTGGAGAAGCGTTGCAAAAAGCCGAGGAAGAAGCAGATTTCTTTATTAATATCGATAACAACGTAAAATTTAAAGATTATGTTCCTAGTAAAACCTTTGAATATTTGGGCTGGGGCAAACCCATCATAACTTTTTTTACCAACCCAGGAAGTTATACATTAAAAGAATTATCAAAATACGACCTATCGCTCAACGTTTCGTTGAATGAAAAAAATGAAACGAATGATATTAAAATTCTTCGGTTTATTGGTGAAAATATGGCAAAATATTCACATTTAGATTTGCCTCTTATTTATGAAAAAAATCAACTTCATAACATTTGTTTTTTATTTGACAACGTCTTTAAAAAACAAAATAAGGATTCAAAATAATAAATCATGGAAAAAATGGTTTTTCTAAAGTTTCCCCCGCCTGGAAAATAATTCATTTCAATATATTTATTAACGAAAGATTTTCAAAGTCGTATCCGTTTAAAAGCGAACCGAGTTTTCTTTCTGTGCAGAAAACTTTTCTAGACAATCTAAACTCCTCTCTGGAAAATCTTTTTTCGCGGTTTTTTAAGAGGGATCCATAGCGGAGACGGAGATCTTTCAGAACGAATGGGCATTGGAATGGGCTGCCCGTCCGCAAAAACTTTGGCGCTGCGTCCGGCGAGAGGTTGTGTTTGTTGTCTCGTCCTGTAAGTTGTTGAATGAAAGGCTGGGCCGGCTGGGAAAAATTGTGGAGAAGTCTAGAAACCCGTTTTGCGTGATCTGAGCGGTGGGCTCCTCATGGAAGAGGATTTCGTTTGCGAGGTGGCGTGGTCATATCAACTTAGCAAAGCACAAAAAATCGGATTTACATTAGTAAGTTGGCCACATCATCCCGTGACGGGGCCTCCAGCCGTTTGTTTCTTGATGGCAAACTATGGGATAGGAGGTTCAAGTCAGAACAATTCAAGGTCTTCATGGGACGGGTCGACAACTTCGAAGTGATAGTTCCTAGGGACCTAACTCCTTAGCATTGGGGAAAGGCCAGAATACGTTCATAATTACTTCAGTTGGTTTACCTCATGGAATTATGGGAAAATCCAAAATAGCTAGAAAAGTAGACAAAGTTGAATGTTCTGCTCTAGGTTCGGTGTCCAATTTAGGGTGAAAGACCAATATTCAGTGTGATTATTCAGGCACGATTTTGTAAATCAAAAATAAGAATAATTTTAAAGAAAAATGTCTTCTTTCTCGGTCAAATAAATGTCATTATAGTTTTGTATTTTCGCATAATAAAATTTGGAAAGACGAATTATATTTGATTCGTTGATTTTAATGCTTGTTTTGCCAAAAAAATAATAATTAAACTGTTGCTTCGAAACGATTCTCTTGGAAAATCAATTTTCATTCGGGGGACTTTATAGCAACATGTTTAGCCGAGGAAACGCCCAAGTTTGGATGGTTTTCCCATGAGTCACCGGTTCTAAGCCGATCCCCCTGAGAGCCAAAGCTGTGCCGCACATTCCGGGAACACCTTCGAACAAACGTCCGCCGGTTTCTCTTGGTTCCCCGGAAAGCCTGGAGGCAACCGAATAAGCCCATTTCGAAGGCGGCTTCTCAAAACCCAAGATCGGAATGAAGCGAAAGACCGAAATCGTTTGGGTTTAGCTTGGGATCAGCTATCATCACTAATAATTGATAAACATAAATTTGTAACAAAATATATATAAAAATAAGGCATTATTAAACATATAAAGTTTAGATTTTAATCGTAATCGAAGAGACTTCGGCGACGCCTTTTTTTGAGAACACATGATCAAGTTTTGGCATATCAATTACTTCAGTTGGCATCGATGAGTACATTAATGATAAATAATAGAATTCAATTTTTGAATAATAAGAAACCAAGAAAAATTGAAAAATAATCATAAAGAAAGCTATCATGGCAGAAAACATAAATAATCGGTCAGTAGAATAATTCTTCTTCTTAAGCGAATGAATGAAAGGTTTAATGAACAAAGTTTCTTCAGACAGCAAGCCAAAGATTCCAAAACAAGCTGCCACTTCGGCAATGTTATTATGGGAATAAATAGAATAAACGTCAGATGTGCTAACATAATTTGCGCCCCATCCAAAAAGAGGTTTTTCCAAAAAAAGATAAAATCCAGAAACTGCTGCATTCCATCTTTCGAAAGTGGAAAGATCGCTTTGCCCATTTATTTGAAGGGCCCCATAAATTCTTGTCTTAAAATACAAAAAAACAGGAATTTGAAGAATTCCAAAAAACAAAACAAGGGAAAAAACAAAAGATAAAACTATTACTAATCTGCCTTTTCTGCCAAAAAAAAGAAAAACAGAAAAGAAAATAATGCAGAAAATACAAAGGAGATTGGAAATACTTCCCGTAAGAAGAACAAAATAAACAGATAAAAAAACAAAGAGATAAGAAAATATATACTTTTTAAACAAAGCAAAATAAAAACAAATTATAAAACAAAAAACAAGAAAACGTCCGACCTCATTTTGATTATTGAAAATCGTCCCAAGTCGGTTTGAGGATGAAATGGAAGGGTGAATAATTGCCCCAAAATAGACAATTAGAAAAGAAAAGATAAATCCGATGGATCCGAAGAAAAATGCTCTTAAAACAATTTCTCTTTCAAATTTTGACTGCGAGGCAAATTCAAAAAAACATCCTGATACAATAGCTAGAAGCAATGGAGTATATTGAAAATCCACCAAGCCATTTAAAAAAAAGGAAACTAAAATGGATAAAAGGAAAATAAATTCCAAAACAAAAAGCGAATTCCATTTTATGCTTCCATATTTCAAAATATAAAAAAGGCAAAAAAGCGAGCATAAACCTGTAATCGCTATGTTGATAATATTTCCCTTTTCTACCCCGGATAATGTAAATGTGGAAAACACAGTTAGGATAAGCGAAAAAAAGGAAATAAGGTAAACAAATCTTTTTCCTTTAGGCATTCGTTTTATATAAGAAGAATATCGTTTGCAATCAATCAGGAAGTTTTTCATAAAGTTATATTAAGCCTTTTTCTTTGCTGAAAAATATTATAGGAACAATTATGGAAAACAAGGCAACAACGGATCCAAAAATATTAAAAAAAGAACAACCGATTCCGTTTAAATTAACAATAAAGTAAGTTAGACAAATGTGTCCAAGAAAGAGGTAAAGAAGCGGAAAAATTGATACAATTAAGTAACTATATAAATTGAAAAATGATTTTCTCTTCAAAACAGAAAACATAGAAACGCATAATAGCAAAGAAAAAATGGATAAAAACAGCCATAATAGGGAAATTAGATCGCTGTTTCCCGAGTTTTTGCAAAAGATCGAAAGAGAATCAAACGAAACAGATACAACGGCAAAATTTTCATTAATGTAGAAAAATGAAAAATCAATATCTTCTTTATCAAAAAGCGATAGAGTTGATTTTATCAAACTACTGTACATGAACTGTCGTGGGCCGGCAAGATTAACCAAGGAGCAACCCAAACTATTACAAAAGGTGTCGTCTTCGGCAATAATATAATTCCCGACAAAATCTGAAATTATCTTTCCGCTTCCATCGTCGCTTCCTTCATATTTTTCGTCTCCAGTCAAATAATTAAATCCCGAAACATGAAATATATTCGCAATAATAAATGTCTTAGAAAGAGTGCCGGTTGGATCGAAAATTGTCATTGTAGGCATGGATGAAAGAAGCTGATCATAAGTTAAAATATTTCCAGTGTTGTCACCTTTGATTATTTCATCTGCTAAAAAGTCAGGAATATAAACAGCGGGAAGATTTTGTTGATATACGGTAGATGATCTTGGCAAAGAAAGGAGGAGTTCGAGATTTAATGTTTCGAATTTTTTCGTATTGCTGAATGTGTACATTGAAACTAGCGAAAAAGAAGGAAATAAATAATTTTGATTAATGCCAATTTTAAATGAATGCGGAGTTTTTAGATTGTCGGAACAAACTAAAAAAGATAAAAGGTTGTCATAATATTGCGCGCTCAATGACCCCTGAGTTTGTTTCAGAACGGAAGTCGCATTTTCTTTAGAAAAAACCGAAAAAGAGCCATAACCATTTTCCGATTTTTTCGCCAAATAAGACATTTCAATAGTAGATGAATCCAAAATTGGATTACTAGTGTTTTGAGTGGCCAACGACATCGAGATAGATGAAAATGTCGCGAACAATGAAATTGCTAAAGAAACTAATAAAACTGCTATTTTTTGCCCGATTTTGTCTTTCATTTTTGTTTTTTTGATGTTTTAATTTATATATACATTACGACCATATTATTCTAAAAGCGAATTTAATTTATGTTAGCAATTATTTATTGATTCCTACATAAACCAAGATGATATCGGTCTTTCGCTTCATTCCGATCTTGGGTTTTGGGAAGCCGCCTTCGAAATGGGCTTATTCGGTTGCCTCCAGGCTTTCCGGGGAACCAAGAGAAACCGGCGGACGTTTGTTCGAAGGTGTTCCCGGAATGTGCGGCACAGCTTTGGCTCTCAGGGGGATCGGCTTAGAGCTTGTGCCTCATTTCTCCCAACCGGTCTAAACCAAAACTCGTTTTTCAGCCTAACAACTAAAGAATAAAATAGTGTCTAGAAAATGGATGTTGCATCCTTTTTTCCTTGGTAAAAGGACGTTTACATAAAATCGACTTCACTTGCAATAGTGAATATCTTCTTTTGTCTGTCTCTAATCGGGCAATTCTATAATGGCTTTTTCCGAATAACGAATCATCGATTTGTCAAGCGTCTTTCCTTGATCATTTTGGTCAGATTCTCTGTAGCTCGCCCATCACCGGTCTCCTCAAGCTAACAAAAAAACACGACCCCTGCTGATATTATATTTTTTAATCTTCCCTTCCCACTAGCAAAGTAAATTTGGGAGTTCCTTTTTCTTCTAAAAAGCTTTCGTTTCTGAAACATGTCTCATTTTGATTCTTCCTTCTATTTTTTTTTGAAATATATATAATGAGTAAGAAAATGTCAGAAGGAAAAGTAAGCATCATTACTCCTATGTTTAATGATGCCTTATACATAAAAGAAACAATTGAATCTGTTCTTTCTCAAACTTACCCTGATTGGGAAATGATAATTATTGATGATTGTTCTGACGACAGATGTTTAGACGTTGTAAATTCTTTTGACGATAGAAGAATTATTGTTTTGAGAAATAAAGCTCGTCTGGGTGCGGCCGCTTCACGAAATATCGGTTTGCGCCTTGCTTCAGGAACATGGGTTTCATTTTTGGATAGCGATGATACGTGGATGCCCGAAAAACTCGAAAAACAAGTTAACTTTATGATAAAAAACAAATTTAATTTCTCATATACTTTCTATCAAGAAAAAATTAACAATTCAGTGATTGCAATTGATAGAGGACCTTACCGAATCAACCAACGTTCAATGTTTTTATGCGACTATATTGGTTGTTTAACTGTTATGTATAATCGAGAAAAAGTCGGATTAATTCAGGTGGATCAAAGGATAACAAAACGAAATGATTATGCAATTTGGTTACAAATTTCTAAAAAGTTTGAATGTTATTGTTTAGATGAAATATTGGCTTCGTATCGAATAAAAAAAAGTAGTGTTTCTCATGTATCAAAAATAAAACTTCTTAAGGCCCACTTTATTCTTTATAAATACCAAGAACACTTTTCATTCATAAAATCATGGTTTTTTGCTTTTAGAAATGCCATAATCACTGAATTGTATAAAAAGAAAAGGTATCGTCGTTTAGTTAACGATAATAACAAGATTATTTAAAACGAAGAAAAAGAGAAATATGAAAATTGCAGTTACGGGAATAGGTTACGTTGGCTTGTCTCTGTCAATTATTCTGGCTCAGCATAACAATGTTATTGCCGTTGATATAATTAAAGAAAAAGTAGATAAAATCAATAATCGTATTTCTCCAATTAAAGACAAAGACATCGAGGAATATCTTAAAAAAACTGGTTTGTCTCTTAAAGCGACTTGCGATTTGGACTTAGCTTATAAAAACGCCGATTTTATTATCATTGCTGTTCCAACCGATTATGATTCTGAAAAAGATTTTTTTGATACATCGTGTGTTGAGACGGCAATAAAAAGCATTTTGAGCATAAATCAAAAAGCGACAATTATAATAAAGTCGACTGTTCCTGCCGGGTATACCGATAAGATTAAAAAGATATTCAAATATAAAAATATTTTGTTTTCACCGGAGTTTCTTCGCGAATCAAAGGCTCTTTATGATAATTTATTCCCATCTCGAATCATTGTTGGAGTTGATTTGGCCGATGAAAAGTTGGTAAAATCCGCGAACGTTTTTGTTTCTCTTTTGCAAGAAGGAGCCATCAAACAAAATATTCCAGTTTTATTAATTAATCCTACCGAAGCGGAAGCCGTTAAGCTCTTTTCAAATGCTTATCTTGCTCTTCGGGTTGCTTATTTCAACGAGCTTGATACATACGCTCTATCAAAAGGACTGGATACAAGAGCCATTATTGATGGCGTTTGTTTGGATCCTAGAATTAATTCTTTTTATAACAATCCATCCTTTGGATATGGCGGTTATTGTTTGCCTAAAGATTCTAAACAACTTTTAGCGAATTATCGAAATGTCCCCGAAAATTTAATCTCAGCAATCGTTTCTTCTAATTCAACAAGAAAAGATTTTATTTGCGAGGAGATTTTAAAAAAAATAGATTACAAGCCAGGTAATGCTAAACAAAAAATAGTTGGTGTTTATCGACTTACAATGAAATCTAATAGTGACAATTATCGTCAATCATCGATTCAAGGCGTGATGAAAAGAATTAAAGCCAAGGGCGTAAAAGTAATCATATATGAACCGACATACAAGCAAAAAAAGTTTTTAGGCAGTTCTGTTATTCAATCGCTTGATAATTTTAAAAAAAAATCAACTTTGGTAATTGCGAACAGGTATGATGATTGCTTGGATGATATCAAAGATAAAGTTTTTACAAGAGATATTTTTAAAAGAGATTAGCGAGGAAACGTCTATAGACATTTCTAAATCCGGAATTAACAAGGTGACAAAACAAGAAAAGAAAGTATAAATTATATTCGTTTCAATTAAATCAATAGGGGGTGGGTTGTCTAAATAAGCTTATGGAAAACTTTGATGTTTTAATTGTTGTCCCTTTATACAACGCCACTGATTTTGTTGATTCTTTTTTTAATTGCCTCGAACTTCAAACGTATAAATTTTTTCAAATTTGTTTTGTTTATGATAATTCATCTGATGACACCTTATCAAAATTGGAAAATCTTGTGCGGGGGTACTCTGACTTGAATTGTAAAGTTTTTTGTAAACCCCACAAAGATGGAGTTGGAAAAGCAAGAGATTTTGGCTTGGACAATGCTGCATTTATTCCAAAATACTTAATATTTTTGGATATTGACGACAAACCCTTGCCCGACTTTCTTTATAAACTACACGCCTTGGCTGAAGCGAAAGATTCAGATTTAACTATTTGCGGGTACCGACGGATAAATTCCACAACAGGAAAGGTTATTTCAGTTGAAATGATTAATAACGATGTAAATTTTGTTCCTGGCGGTAAAGATTTGTCTTCTTTGGTTTATATTAACCCGGCAATGTGGAACAAATTAATAAAATCAAATGTTGTCAAAGACGCAAGATTCATTTTTCCTGGTGGATGTGGTGAAGATGCAATGTTTTTCGCAAAAATACTTCCAAGATGCCAAAAAATAGCATTCATTAATGAACCTTTATATGACTATTTTGTCCATACTTTTTCCTTGTCGTCGTCAACAAATGAAAAAAACCTACCAATTATCTACGAAGGATTTAAAGACGTTTTTCAGTATTACCAAAAAAACGGAAAAGATTTTTTGAGGTATTACGATTTTCTCGAAGCGTTCGTTTTCCTAAGATTAGGTATCGGTTCTACTACTAAGGCATGCCTTCTTAACCCCAAAGATCAAAAAAAAATAATTAAGGAAACGACGGAATTCCTTGATTATGAATTTTCTGGATGGAGGAAAAATCCATATTTATCTTTTTTTTCATCAATCAAACATGGATCTAAGCCAATATTTGTTTTTTGGTGTCGGCATCTTTATAAGATTCATGGTTTTTGGTTTTTTATTTTTTGCTATAATTTATTTACAAAAATCATAAAAAAAGATATTAAAATGTAGATTACTGTTTTTGAAATTTATTCATATATGTTTTTTATTGAATCGGGGAGAATAAATAAGGCTTATGGAAAAACAGCTTTCGATAATAATCATCAATTACAACAAAGAAAAATATATCCAACAATGTTTGGATTCCATTTATTTACAGTCCCTTCAGCCAAATCAAATTGTAATTATTGATAGTTGTTCGACTGACTCTTCGCTTTTTATTATTCAAGAAAATGCAAAACTTCACAAAAATATTCTATTTATTGAAGAAGACAAAAAAACAGGCATTGTTTCCGCAAGAAATAAAGGAATTGAATTATCAACCTCAGATTATCTTTGCTTTATTGATTCTGATGATTTTTTTGTAAACAACGCGGCCTTAAGAAATTTGCTTGTTCTTTCTGGCCCGAAAAAAGCTTCGTTTGGTTCGTTTGCTTTGTCTTTTGAAAATGGACGCATAAAAAATAATAAGTTTAAAAAAACGCCTAATTTTTCTAGGGAATTTTTATCGTTGCCCAAATTTTTAAGCGAGTATCAACAAATTTCCTTTCCAAGAAATTATGTGGTTTCTAAAATGGATGTTGTAGGTTCCGGCTCTTTTAGCGAAGGCTGCAACGACTATAATGAAGATATCGATTTATTGGCTAGGCTAATTATCTTTGGGGTCGTTTTTGTTAACACGGGAACTGTTAATAGCGTTTATCGAATAACCAACTTCGGCGCTTCTTTTAAGAATGATAGTTATCACCCGATTTCAATTAAATATCTAAAAAACAAATATTGGGACACGATGTCATCAAAGGAAAGAATTTTCTACCATTTTTATAGATTTTTGAAAAAATGCCAAAAGTTTTTTTCTTTCCTTATTAATTTCCCAGTTAGGGTAGTCAAAAAATTTTGCCATAAATAGTCAAAGATATTTTTTTACGAATTCTTCTGGATTTGAAAAATCGTTTACCCTTTCTTTTATAATGCGAGGTTCCCAATTCCACCACTTGATTTGAAGTAACGAATCAACTAATGGTTGCTGAAATCTCATTTTCAGAATCTTTGCCGGACAACCTCCTACAACGGAATAAGGAGGCACGTCTTTAACAACAACCGAACCCATCCCTATTATTGCTCCATCCCCGATCTGGATACCCTCTTTAATCAAAACATGTGATCCAATCCAGACATCGTTGCCTATTACAACACAATACGGTTTTTCAATAAATGTAAATTCTATAAAATCAGAACTGCTCCCAAATGAACATTTTGGAGGACAGGCACTTGAATATAAGCCGCTAAAAGAACTAACAAATGAATCAACAGGGTGTTTTCCTCGTGGAATAATTACATCACTAGAAATGGAACAGTATCTCCCGATTTTGCAATTTGTTAATGAAGAATTCAGTCCAATAAAACTACCATATCCTATGAAAGATCCGCTAATATTGGAGTAAGAATATACTGAATTTTCTCCTTCTAAAACTGTTTCCGAATCAAACAAAACGTTTTTAAAAAGAAATGAATTCGTTTTTCTAGCTAATTTTCGTTTTCTAAAATAATGCACAAGATGATAAGCTATTTTTTTAAAAACGCTCAAAAAATCCACAAAGAAAACAAATAAAGCATTTATTGGCTTATTAATGGATGATTTTTTCTTTTTTGGCATTGATTTATCAAGATTATTCTAAATGCATTGCCCACAATGATAAATAATAATATGCATAATTTGATAGCTTGTTCGTAACCCACTAGGTATATTTGCCCACCACTTTATATATTTTTCAATGAGTAAAGGAATTGATACAAATAATTAGTTTAATAGCGGTTTTTTAATGTCACTGGCAAAAATATATATTGGTATTTTTTATTATATTTTTTGATTCCTTCTAGGAAAATAGTTTTCCTATGTCAAACACGGCCAACTTTTGCGAGTACAAATACTTTCCGATTTTCAATGGACTAAATTTGCCATTTTTTCCGATGCTCCAAGAGAAAACTTAGAAGCACTTTTTTCCTAATTAGATTTTTTGTGTAATGTTGTCGTAATCGGATAGGGTTTTATTACATTTTGCAAACCGATGCTGGAGTAATTTATAGAACATTATATTGGTATTTTCCCTCATGCCACCACGAAAGATGATGAAGACACGATTCCAACCAGCATCCCAAAGATAGAGACAGTAAAGAACTGGTGGAGTTTTTTATCGATCTTCTGAAAAAGGTCGTTTTCTATCTTTATCCTTGCATAATCTAGTCGATGTTACGACCTATACCTACGCCCAATTCCAGTGTTTCTCGCAGGCGTTTTACCAATTATGGACTATCCAGCCGAGGGTTGTGGTTCTTGTGGGTCCTTTATTAGACGGCCTTTTCTTCGAGATAAGGGTCTATTCTATTTCGTCAGCAAAATCCCGATCTGTTTCTTAAAAGCGTTTTCTCCGTTCTCGCGTGAGCTGTCACTTTGAGCGTGATGGTGGCTTGTTATTCCTCGGGGGCGACCAATGGCCATTTTCCGAGGGCGGAATTTATCTCCATTACTCGCCGTTCAGCCTTGTGGGTAATGGCGTGAGTTTCCTTAGGGGAAAAAGCTTTTTGGCGAAAAGAGACTGGCAGCCCTGCAAATGGCACATCGCAGCGGTGGGCCTTGGCCTTTGGAAGTCGGAGCCATGGAGGTCAACGATGTCTTGGAGGTGGCTCGTTGCGATTGGGACATCATCTTTCGGGGTATCTCGGAAGTCTTGCCAGTCTTTATGTGATTTTCATTTTGGTGAGAGCGATCCATTTTTCTGCCTCTCAAAAATTATCTCGATTGGGGCTGATTCACTTTGGAGGTCTACTGAATTCATCCGAATCTCTTGAAGTGGCTTCCTCGGTTCGCCAAGGCACCAAGATTTAAGAGTGCTTTCCGGCCTATTGCTCTTTGCCATCATATTGGCTTTGTCGTAGGGGATTGTCTGTTCGTCCTTTTTGTTCCTTTCCTCCATTTTCTCGTTTTCGGGAAGAGCGAGTCGATCTATTTCTTCGAAAACAAGATCTTTCATCCTTCTTTCTTGGCACGTAAGGGGATCGCTTCCGATTAGGGTTTGCTGAAGAACGATTGCGGTTCTTCTATAATGTTAGAGACAAGGAGATCAATCATGAAAGCATACGTCACCGGAGCCGGCGGGATGGTGGGCAGTCACCTGGTCGAGGCTCTGCATAAAAAAGGTTATGAAGTGGTGGGGTCGTTTTACCACCCGACCGTGGATCTCAACGATATCGATAAGACCGGGGTCTCCCTTTTCGAATTGGACGTGAGGGAGCACCAGAAGATGAAGGATTGGATCCTATCCTATCTCCCGGATCGCATCTATCATTTGGCCGCTCAGAGTTTCCCGGTCGTGAGCTGGAAAGACCCTTATTACACGATCGACGTCAACGTTTCGGGCACGATCGGCTTATTCGAGGCCATCAAAGAGGCCAAGGCCTTGCATCCCGACTATGATCCCAGGGTCGTGGTCGTCTCCTCATCCGCCATTTACGGAGAGGCGCTTCTCTCCTATTCGCCCGAGCATCTCCCCGACGAATCCTGCCCGATGCTGCCGCTTCACCCTTATGGGGTCTCGAAAGCCGCGGAGGATCTCTTGTGCTTCCAGTATTTCCGGAACTTTGGGATTAAAACGGCCCGGGTGCGCTTATTCAACACCACGGGGCCCCGCAAGATCAACGACATCACCGCGGACTTCACGAAACGGGCGGTGGAGCTGGAGAAGAGCCATTCCAACAAGCTCGTGGTGGGCAATCTCACTGCCTTAAGAGCCATCCTTGACGTCAGGGACCTCTGTGACGCTCTGATCCTCTTAGGCGAGAAGCTGACCCCCGGAGACCCTTATAACATCTGCTCCTCCCATATCTTCAAGATGAGCCACGTCGTGGAATGCATCGAAAAGGTCACGGGGGTCACTTATGAGCTGGTTCCGGATCCGAAGTTATTGAGACCTGCCGATGAGAGGCTCTATGCCGGCAATTGCGATAAGATCAAAAAACTGGGATGGGAAGAGAAATACACGTATGAGCAAACGGTCCGGGATATGATCGCCTATTGGCGGAAGAAACTCGCCAAAGTTATTTGACTTTAGTGTGGTAAAAAACATACCCAGTTCCTAATGAGATATTTTTTGCACCATTGTCGTTGAAAAGCATTTGCCTTGAAGCGGCCGTTCTGGCCCCGGGCGTTTGACAATGATACCGTGATCCGACGGAAGGCTGGCATGCCCTGAAACGGTCATGATTTCGCAAATTCGACTAAAAAGAATCAAATTATCTTTTTTACAAAAACACTTATAGTAAAATAATAATTGAATTTAAAAAATAAGATGAAATTAATTAGTTATAAAAAACTGATAAAATACGAATTATATAGAAATTTAGGAAAAAAGAAATGCTGCTTTTTCTTTTTGCCTCCGCAAATAAAATTTTTAGTAATGTTTAGACATTGTCAGTATGCAAAAAAATTGGTTTCGAAAAGTTTTTATAGAATTGTTTTAAATTATTATAGAAATAAAACTGGTAATGAAATTAGTTCAAAAACTAATATCGGCCCCGGGCTTTTTTTAGGACATGCAGGTCCTCGTTACATCAATGTAAAATCAAATATCGGTTCAAATTGCAACATTAACCAGGGAGTAACAATTGGCCAAGAAAATCGGGGAAAAAGAGAAGGCTGTCCAACTATCGGAAATAATGTTTGGATTGGCGCTTATGCCGTTGTTGTCGGAAAAATAACGATTGAAGATGACGTTTTAATTGCACCTCTTTCTTTCGTTAATTTTGATGTTCCGCAACATTCTGTCGTAGTTGGGAACCCAGGAGTAATCCATCATAAAGAAAATGCAACATTTGGTTATATCAACGAAACAATCGATGATTATGATATATTATCGTAGAATTTGCGAAATCATGACCGTTTCAGGGCATGCCAGCCTTCCGTCGGATCACGGTATCATTGTCAAACGCCCGGGGCCAGAACGGCCGTTCGAATCTCTTTTCTTGAAGTTCTTCCGTTGTGCCCAAAAAATGCTACCCCATGTCCAAGGCGGGGAATTTAATAATACGGATTCTCATAGCCTGGCGCTAGAGATGAAAAGGCTTTGACGTGATTTTATACGAGCAGATTATGGCGTCTTTATCAGCCAAATTATTGAAAAAAGGTTGATGTGCCTCGTAAAACTGATTATCGAGGGCGTGGCAGCCAATATAATAAGAACTGCTCTATGTTTCATCGAGGATTGTGTGCTTTTAGAGAATGAAACTCTAACGCTATTCGCCTGTGTCAGAGAAGTTTTATTACTTCACGGAAGATCTAGATTAATGAGACCATCGTGCCGACGCGCGTAAGGGATTAGATAGCGAGGGCGGGTGGGAAAAGATTAAGAGTTTTTAGGAACCGGTTGTCCATTATCTGCATGGCGGGCTCTTCGTGGAAGACGATTGCGTTCGTTGCCGAGCGCGGTCACACTTTTTCGTCGGATTTCGCAAAATCTGCGGCCCTCAAACAGGGGAAGAACCCTTAATTGTCCATGACGAAATTTCCAATCGCGACAATTTGATTAAATCTTTAGGGGGTCTCGAAGGAAAATTGGAAATCGGAACTGTAAGAACCCTGGAAACACACGAGACGGGTTAACAAATTTTGCACGAAGGCACGGGGGACCTCCCATTTCGCATCGGAGGAAGAATGAGTTCCATTTTGAAACATCTGTACTTGATGATTTTTCAAAAAGCTAAGAAAGTGAAAAAGGAAAGGAAGGAGTATAAAAAACGTTCTGCCTCCAGTCATATGTTTTGTTCAGGGCAGAAGTTGAATGCAGGATATTATTATTTTGGAAACGATTTCATAAAATAAAATTATTTGAATATAAATAGAGGCTATTTTATAGGTTGATAGATATTTATCTTTCAGATTTTTCGTTAGGGATGACATCGGTCAGAAACTCGCGGGGCCAGATGAGTTTCCAAACGATCTTGGGAGAATCGGGGACGATGCCCTCATGATTGAAATGGGCGCCGATTTTCTCGATCTCGGCTTTGACCTCCGCTCCCTTTTGGGCCTTCATCAAGGCCTTATGGAGCGCGTGATAGGTCCCTTTCGCCTCGTCCAATAAGTCATAAAAGCTCTCATGGCGGGCTTCCCCTCCGGCGGGCATGAACCACGGAGCGTGGTTCGCGTTGAGGAAATCGCAGCCTTCGAAACCTTTGAGGGTTTTAGGCGCGGACAGGCCCCAGGCGAAGCTGTGGGGGCCGAAGACCAGTTGATAAGCCTTCTTCTTGAGGCCGAGGGGGCTCCAGGCCAAGCGGACGGCTCTCCGATAAGCCTTGAGGGACTTATAGAAAGACCATTCATCGATGAAGGGAACGTGCTGGACCTCCTGATTGGCCGCCGCCCACATCGCCCCGATCACGAGGGCATCTTTTTTGCTTAAGCGAAGATAGGCATCGCTTCTTTGATAGGTTCCTTCTTTATGGCCCACTAGATAATCAATAAGGGTCTCCATATAGAGGTGCGAGAAGTTATAGTGGTTTTGGATAGCGAGAGAATCCGTTGGCCGATCGGTGAAGCCCGTGCAATAGAAGATGTAGGGGTGGCAGGCCCGATCCACCGCGTAATGCATAAAGAGGCCATCGATATAGGCGAATAAAAGCTCCTGATGGGACGAGGCTTGGGCGTAACGGATCATCGCCCCATAAGGTTCGGTCAATTCGAGATGCTGGGTCACCGCGCCTAGGCTATTCACTTCTTTGGCATGGGGCCTTCTCAGAAAGGGAATCGCGCCATAGAAAAAGAAGGGGTCCGGGCCTTGGGCTCCCACATAAGTGGCGTCTAAATGCAAACTTTGAGGATCCTCAAGAGAGAGTTTGGCGAAAGTGTAATGCGTGATGGCCGAGGGCATGAGGGCTCACCCCCTAAGATTTCCTTAATTTTACATCAGTGACACTTATTTTTTTACTTGGGATAGATATGCTTAATAATGCAAACACAATCTCATCGATGGTTAAAGCCTTGTTTGTAAGAAAAAAATAACTAATTCCCTTTTCGAAATTCTTCGCATATATCGATGAAATGAAACGAAAACCAATTTTTCTGTTATCTTGCTTTATTTTTGGTAAACTAAAGAAGTCAATGAGCGGGGCCAAAAAATATCATTTTTCGATATATTTGATCAAAGATGATTTTTTGAGTGAAATCGTCAAAAAACCAAATATAACCA
>Ga0224525_1000298_pt1 | contig 23790 bp, 16 predicted proteins | sample CFST100metaG_FD_179874 | JGI IMG/M metagenome (GOLD analysis project Ga0224525, IMG submission 179874) | Peat soil microbial communities from Stordalen Mire, Sweden - C.F.S.T100 | ecosystem: Environmental > Terrestrial > Soil > Wetlands > Peat | place: Sweden: Norrbotten County, Stordalen Mire...
GGTGAAGTGGAGAAGGAGAGAAAAGAACAAGAAAATAATTAAATTTGGGATTAAGGAAATAATTAATTAAGAAATATCGTGGATATTAAGGATTGCATAAAGTTTACCAACGAGCACCCGGTCTGCTACCTGGCAACATCTGTTGATGGTCAGCCAAGGGTTCGTGCTCTCGGAATGTGGTTTGCCGATGAGAACGGCTTTTATTTTCAGACTGGATCATTCAAGGAGTTTCCCCATGAACTTAAGAAGAATCCAAAGACAGAGGCCTGCTTTTACAAACACGAAGGAATGATAGGAACTATGCTGAGGATCTCCGGTGAAGTTGAATTTGTTGAAGATGCGAAACTTAAGGAAAAAGTCCTGACTGATAGACCGTTTCTTAAAGGTTTTGGATTGACTGCAGAGAGCTCCGGCCTGATAATCTTCAGGATAGCCCATGGTACTGCTCATTTCTGGACCATGGATACAAACCTGAAACCAAAGGAGTTGATAAAATTTTAATGCAGGTCAGAAAATAAGAGGATTATGTGTTTTTCGGCAGGAGCAAGTTTTACAGCAGGTGCAGTAATTTCTGCTATTGGTGTGGCAACGGTTATAAAAGTTCGCAAACCATCGCAGAAGCTATTTGCAGTCATTCCCTTTATTTTCGGAATCCAGCAGTTGACAGAAGGCTGCATATGGCTTACATTGCAGAATCCAGGTCATCTTACAATTCAGAAAATAAGCATGTACATTTTTCTGATTATGGCGGATGTTCTATGGCCTGTGATGATCCCCGGTTCTCTTCTTTTAATGGAAGAAAACATGAAAAGAAGAAAAGCTCTGAGGATATTTCTCATTGCAGGTGCGGTTCTGTCGTCGTATTATGCAATTTGCCTGATCATTTTCAAAGTAAAACCCGAGATTCTGAACTGTCACATTAATTACGGAGGTGCATTTATTCCTTCGCTCATGATTCCTGCATTCCTCCTGTACCAGGTGGTTACTTTAATTCCTCTGTTTATTTCAGGAGTAAAGGGAATGCGCTGGCTGGGAGTACTGATGTTCCTGGCAGTAGTGGTAACCGTTATTTTTTACGTGAAAAACGTAACCTCGGTATGGTGCTTATTTGCTGCTATAATAAGTGTGGTAATCTACCGTATGGTAGCTGTGTCAAAGGATACTGGGAGTTCGAAGCTTTCTATTTGATGGCTATACTCTTCTGAACCAGTTCAATACCCGTACTTTTACCGAGATTCCTGCTGTATTTTTTTTCCTTTGCATTGTTCCAGTGTTCCATAACGCCCAGACTTGATATCCTGGCATTATTCCTCTGAGGGTCATATTTTGTTTTTGAGGGAGGATTATCAGCCAGTGCTGCTTCAATAAGATACTGGTCGCTGAAGGCCATGTCGGGTGCATCGGGCCATTCACACCGAAGAAAATCAAGGCCGACTGCATCAATTGCTACCGGATCCTGAGATGCCAGCAAGCTGCATCCCCAGTTGCCATTGAATGGCTCCATCGTCCATTTAGGGCCCGGAGCTCCGTTAACCAGCTTCGATCCGTAAATGCCGTCGATAAGGAACAGCATGGTTTTATCGCCAAGATCCTTGTGAGCAATAAAGTCGACAAAAGTAAGGTACTGTGGATTTCCCTGCCGGTCGGGACTGAAATTGTTATGAGCATTTTTTCGCCAGTTATTGTCTATGCTGGTGACTCCGTAATAGTTTTTTGCGCATAATGTGACACCCTGACCTACATGTCCTTTCAGCAGAGCCATATTTATAAGGTAATCAGCTTCCACTGCACAGGTGGCGAGCCCGGTAGCCAGCTTTCCATTGTCCACTGAATAAGGTATGGCATTATCGGTATAAGTCGATTTGACCCGGCCGTCGCCTCCGGTGTTATCAACGAAGATTACTCCGGGGAAAACAGCATGGCACTTGTCGAAAATATTATCAGTGATAAAACGGCTGGCATCAAATACTGTTATCTTTTCCTGTATTATTCCGGCCTCATTGACCAGGCTTTTCAGCAATGAAAGTACCAGCTGGGGTGTTGCATTTATCTCCGGCGAATTCTGGTGGCTGTAGGTATTGTTGGTGTTTATCTTGATTGCAATTTTCTGACCGGGCCGGTAATTTTGATTTTTTAAATTGTGCCTGTTATTGGCATATTTGAAGATAGCCGTCCAGGCTCTCTTTTCTGTCTTTTCGCCTGTAAGTGTAGTCAAAGATTCTTTCAGCATCTTATCGGATTCTGACTGTGAGGTTACATTTTCGTCCCACCAGTTGCCGGTTATTCCATCCCATGAAGCAACTAACAGATCATGTACCCATACAACCCTGCCGGGGAAGATACCTCTTGCCGTGCCCATAGGTTGATTTGGCAAGACAATCCAATCTGCATTGCTTTTAGCAGAAGCAGATCCTGTCTCCCTGCTTAGTAAGAACATTGAGCCTGCAAAAGCAATCAACATGAACAGTGTGCCATACAGGTATTTTGACCGCATAAAATTCAGCTTTGCCTTTCTGAAGGCAGCAACAGATCCGGCAAGTGACAGAAGCCAGATTACAAATCCCGACATGATCGGTGCCGCGACCCGCATACAGGGATATGTTGCTCTCTGTGGTTTCGGGATAACACGCATGAGAAACCAGATTGTTGAGGCAATTCCGGTAAAAATAAATGTGATTTTGAGAAAAGTGCTCTTTTTTATCCGGCTGATATGACCAGGGATGAAGTTCAAAATATTTTTCATGCCAGTTGAATTTTAATGAGATATGTTCTGCTTATTGTCTGGTTATAGCAAATGTAGTGTTTGTAATAATAGGAAGATTTATCAGGGGATGGATTTTTGAATTTAAGATTGCAATTAGCTTTCGAAGGATAATAAGTATAAAGAATTTGTTTAATTTTATGCTATTGTAAATCAATAAAATGCCGGTATATGTTCCTGAAACTATATTTTATCGCCCTGCCCGTATTTTTTGCCATCGATATGGTGTGGCTGGTATTGGTTGCAAAAAAATTCTATGCTGCTCACATAGGGTTTCTGCTGAAGCCGGACGTCAACTGGCTTGCTGCAATTATTTTTTATTTGCTCTTTATCGGCGGACTGGTAACATTTGTCATTTCACCGGCTGTCGAGAAACATTCCTGGTTGCATGCATTGATTTATGGCGCATTTTTCGGGCTGGTTACATATGCTACTTATGATCTTACAAACCTGGCAACCTTGAAAGACTTTCCATTGCTGGTTACAATTGTCGACCTGGTGTGGGGCATGGTCTTATCGGCTTCTGTTTCGATTGTAACATATCTTATCGTCAACCGGATAGGATAATAGTATCCGATATCCTTCACAGCTATAAAATCAGAAATCTGTAAGAGTTCTGTATATTTCAATCACAGATCAGGTTACATTATTCTGCCAGCGTTATTGAGATAGCGGCGTACAGCGATTAATAATTACTAATTTTACCAATATCAAACAGATATAGAATGAGATTGCATTTTATTAATCTGTCAATTATTTTCCTGGGCTTAATTTTTATAATTCCAGTATTGTCCGGACAGGTTCCCGAACTGGTCTTGCCGATAGGTCATTCCGGCATGGTTCGGGATGCAAATTACAGCCCGGATGGGAGGATGATATCTACAACATCTGACGACAGAACGGTAAAAATCTGGAATTCAGACAACGGTAGACTTCTATTAACATTGGATGGTTTTAACAGCTTCGAAATTGTGAATACTGTCACTTTCAGCCCTGATGGGGCAAGCATTATGACAATAAATGAAGTTGGCGGGATAAGTATCTGGGATTCAAGAAGCGGCAGACTGCTTTTAAAGCCTGATCATCCATCGTTACACAGGATTAAAAATGCGGCAGATGAAGTTAATAAGGTAAAGTACAGCCCTGATAGCAAATATCTCTTTACAATTCAGGATAGCGTACTAAATATATGGGACATTAAAAGCTGTAAATTATACCGGACCCTTTACGGTCATGAAGGCGGAGTTCAATCATTTGATTTTAGTCCCGATAAGAGAACCTTTATATCCTCTTCCGGTGACGGATCGGCTGATATTTTTGATTTAAGGAACTTCAATCTGATCCGAACTCTTGAAAACAAAAAAGGTATTTCTGATTTTTCAGAAGCTGCATTCACTCCAAACGGACGAAGTCTGATGACTTATTCAGATGGTAGATTAAAAACATGGGATCTGGTAAATGGCATCCAATTATCGATAATAGAAACTATCTCGGATTCAAAACCATGCTTCAGTCCTGATGGCAGTAAAATATTTGCCGTCGGAGATTTATATTACCGAAATGGAAAATGGAAAAAAGAATCAGAAGTTTCGTTATCGTTCTCTGTTGACTCCGGGGGATTGTCCGGTCAGGTTGCCGGATTATACGATGCTGAAAGCGGAAAGTTAATAAGGCCATTTGTTGACTCCACAACCATCGACATTGAGAATGAGTCTATTGGTGATCATGTGCCAATTTCTGTAACTGGCTTTAGTCCCGATGGCAAAACTGTTATAACCATCTCCGACAAATGCAGGATATGGGATACCGAAAAGGGGATCCTGTTATACACCATAGAAGGGAATTTCGGAGATAATTCTTTTGTCTCTTTCACTCCTGACAGCAAAATGATTTTCATTATTACTTCTTTGTCGACCAGATTATATGATGCATTGACAGGCAGGCTATTGCACAGCTATGATGCTCCTCATTTCAAAGTATATAGTACTCGAGATGATAAGAGATATTATGTTCCTGCTGCCGGGCTAAGTCCTGATGGTAAAAGTTTTTTTATTGTTTCGGGCAATTATAATTCATTGAAAATATGGGATGTGCAAAACGGAGAGATGAAGCTTGATCTAACCGGCAATTCGTCCCCGGTTTCTAAAGCGGTCTTCAGCCCGGACGGGAAAAGTATATTATCGGAATCTTTTAATAATGGTTCGACAACCAGAATATGGGATCTGCTGAATGGTAAGATTATCCGGAGTATTGAAGGTCAGGAATGGGGTGGCGCAGGTTATTGCGATAGTGGCAAAAACATTCACACTTCTTTTAATAATGCCGCTGGAAGAACAATCATTAATGCCTGGAATGTAACCAGCGGGGAAAAGATTAATAATATTGAATTACAAGCTGACAGCATTATCCGATATTATTTCAGCCCGGATGACAAGACCATAGTGGTGATTGATACAAATTTTATTGCAAAAATACTTGATGCAAAAACCGGTTCATTGCTGTTCAATCTGACTGGTCCGGTCGCTGAAGCGAAATTCAGCCCCGATAGTAAATTGATAGCGACAACATCATGGTTCGATTTTATCAACATCTGGGACATTGAGAGCGGCAAGCTGGTGCGTTGTCTCAGAGATCAGGAAAAATCCTGGGATGGAGACACTTTGAAGTACGAGATGGCAATGACTGATTCCCTGGGTAATTCAGCGCCGGTAAAAATAGCGGTAACGCCGGAAATGCCTTTCAGAGAGTTGTCAGATTTTGCTAAACAAATAGCAACAGGCAGTGTGAAAAAGGTTGATTTCAATTTTGGTGGAAATATATTGATTGAAAATGGGGATAGAGATGATATTGCAAAAATATGGGATATTCAAAGCGGTGCGATCCTAAACAGGTTTGACGGAAACCATGCTGTAATAAACTCAGATGGGTCAATGATTTTAACTTATGATTTTATTGATAATGAATTATGCCCTGTGGTAAGGGATGTAAAAAGCAGGAAAAAACTGTACAATCTGGGACAGGATTTCTTACAGTTTTTTTTAGCCAGATTCAGCCCTGATGGAAAGGATATCATCACGCCATATTACGATTCTGTTAGAATCTGGGACGCTCAGAATGGTCAGCTTAAAAGCGTTACGCATTTTTCGGGCACCTTGTGCGATGCAGATTGGAAGGCAGCGAAATTAATGATTCATGATAATTCAAAGCTTGTCTTTTATAATATGGTAACAGGGAAGGAGCTTTATACATTAATAGCCATCGATTCATCGGATTACCTTGTTGTGACACCGGATAACTATTATATGGGAACAAAGAATGCAACCAGTAAGCTGTCATGGCGTGTCGGCAACCAATTATACAGCTTCGACCAGTTTGATCTTCAATACAATCGGCCCGACGTTGTTCTTGAACGTCTTGGAAATCCAGACACTGCTTTGATAAGAATGTACAGGAATGCATATGAAAAACGACTTAGGAGGTCTGGGTTCAGCGAAAAGATGTTCTCTACACAGTGGCATACACCTGAAATAAATATTATTAACTCCGACTCTTTGATTTTTTCTCCTGACAAAAGCAAGCTTCAGCTGATAATCTGCGGAACGGACAGCAGATATAAACTCGACCGCTTTCTGGTATGGGTTAATGGTGTCCCGGTATATGGAGCCAATGGATTGTCACTTCTTCAAGAAAAAACCGATTCCGTAATCAAAACCATTAATATCAGACTTTCGGTGGGTGATAATAATATTAAAGTTTCCTGTATGAATGAAAAAGGAGTTGAATCATTAAGAGAATCAGTTGACGTAGTTTACAATCCGCCAAAGCCAGCAAAGCCTGATCTTTATATCATTGCAATGAGCGTTTCAGGTTATAAGGATAAAAATTTCAACCTTCAGTATGCTGCTAAAGATGGTAAGGATATCACAAACATGTTTGATTCCCTTGCAGTTTCAGAAAAAGACTATGGCAAAATATTTATTGATACGCTCTTTAACGGCAGAGCAACAAGAAGAAATTTTTTCGGCTTAAGGAAGAGACTCCTGGCTTCCAGTGTTAATGATAAGGTAATAGTTTATATATCCGGGCATGGATTGCTGAATAAAAATATGGATTTCTATTTTGCTACTTACGACATGGATTTCCGTCATCCTGAGAAAAGAGGAATTTCCTTCGACGATCTTGAAAGTATCCTCGATGGTATTCCTGCAAGAAAGAAACTTCTCATGATGGATGCCTGTCACAGCGGCGAGGTGGACAAGGAGGAGATGAACAATATGGTTGCTTCAAAAGTTGAAATGGAGCCCAATATTATTTTCAGAGGCAGTGTCAGAGAATATAATTTCAAAGACGCCGGCACCCAAAAGTCAGGAATAAGCCTGAGCAACTCCTTTGAATTAATGCGAGAGCTTTTTGCAGATCTGGATCAGGGCACTGGAGCTACTGTGATTTCAGCAGCAGCAGGTAAAGGATATGCTTTGGAATCGCCGCAGTGGAACAATGGAGTCTTCACTTATACAATAATCAACGGTTTGAAAAACAAAGCTGCTGATAAGAATAAAGATGGTAAGATTACAATTTCCGAATTAAGAGATTACTCAATAAGGCAGGTGCAACTTTTAACTGGTGGCAGGCAGAAACCTACAGTAAGGAAAGAATCAACAGGATTTGACTGGGAGATTCTTTGAAAACCTTAACAGATAAAATCCTGCTGGCATAATAAAAACAGCCCTGAAGATTTCTTCAGGGCTGTGCTTATATATTTAATCCTTATGCTTTATTATTTCCTCCGCGAGCCTTTATCTGATTTTGATCCTTTGGCTCTTCCGCCGCCTTTTCTTGAAAAGATTGATTTGCCCTGCCTTCTGCCCGTGTTGGCTGAAGAGTTGGCCCTCGGAGCCGACTGTCCGGATTGCCTCGCAGATACTGACCTCTGAGTCTGTTCTGGTTTGGAAACACTCCTCTGGGTTTGTTCAGTCGGTGTAATGTTCCGTTGAGTCTGTTCCGGTCTGGAAATACTCCGCTGGTTTTGTTCAGTACTGTTAATGGTTCTGTTGGGAGCAGCAGCACGTCTGCGCGATACATTTCCATTCTGGTCCAGTGTACGGTTGTTGCGCGAAATGTTGGTGACGCCATTTTCCTGCTGACGCTGGTTGCGGGAGTTGTAAACTGCATTGTTGCGTCCGGGGTTATTCTGTCTCCTGTTGTTCTGTCCGGGATTCGTCTTTGAGTAAAGAGCTTCGCCTTGCTGTCTCTGTTCCGGGTGCGAATATGTGTCTTTGTACCCGCCATTATGTATTCTGAGGTCTACATCCGGAGAGTGTGCACGTATTCCTCTGTAATAGAAGTCATCATAACGTTGATAGCGGAAGTGGTCCCAGTGGCGGTAATGAGCATAAAAGTAATTATACCTGTTATATTGATATCCGTAGTAATAATCCCATGAGAAGGGGCTCCATGGATGCCAGTAAGTGGGGTAATAACCCCAGTACCATGAAGAATGCCAGGCCAAATATCCTGGTAAATAGATGGCTCTTATCAGAGGCCATGTGGATATTTCAAGTGGCGTGGTCTCTATAACCGTCACATTACCATTGTTCGACGATGCACCGGTATATCCCGGGTTTGGAGTTTCACCATTATCACTATAATTTGGTTCAATAATATAGTTTTTTCCATATAAAGCTTCATCACCGATGAGCTGTATCTGGACTGATCCATTGTCGAATCGCTGTACCGTAAAGACAGCTACGTCCTGACTTTCGGTCTTGTTCAGCATGTCTCGTAAAACTATAGTGTGAACATCACCGTCGACATTATCGGAAACTGTCAAATAATCGATTTCATTATCACCATTCAGATCAAGATTGTTGATGTGGTTATTCTCATCATTTAAGTCTTTCTCGAAATTTTCAAGGGTTTTTGAATCCTGGAACAGTTTCATAACTGCATAAAGGTTAAGATTGTCTCCGGGCAGTCCCAGTTTTTCCTTAGGATTATCCTGTGCTACAACAGTGGTCCCGAAAGCGACCATGACTGCGAGAACCGATGTGATTATTAACTTTTTCATTGTCTTAATTTTTAGAAGAATCATTTCTTCAGGATACCATATATCAAATGTTGTACCAAAAATTCAAATCATGCAAGTCAGGTCGCCATCAAGAAAGCATAACCTGTTCCTGTTGCCCGCCTGTAATTAAAATGCTGTTCCCCGAAATATCCATTTCAACCTCCTTTTTTATTTGGCCGGATATCCGACACTCTGTCCGAAAAGAGCTCTTTGTCCGGCATTCAGCTTTAATTTTGCAGTCAACTCGGGTTTATTGCAGTTATGGAACCAGGCTGCAAGACCTTTTGCGGCGGCGAATAAATAGACATTGCCCGCTATGAGACCCGTATCGGCATAGTAATACGACTTTTGAATCTCAGGGTCCAGAAGTCCAGGCTCCCGGTAACCTGATGTATTTTCAAGCTTATTCATATCGGCAACATATATCAGACGAACAGGAGCTTTGTCACCTGACCCGGCCTGACCTTTTCCGATGGCCAGCCTGCGATGGTCTCCGGCGATGACCGGCACTAGCCTGTGCCGAGAGGCATTATAAAGATAAATTCCTTCCTTAAGGGCGACATAAATGTCAATTTCCTGGGAATTGCTTGCGGAGGCCGCTGTTCTCCCGGGTATTCCGAAAGGACCTTTTTTACGGTTCACCCCGTATGCTGCCCAGAGCAGATCTGAAAGCATCTGAATGGAGAGTTCTCTATCACTTATTTCCCTGATGCTCCTTCTTTTTTGCAAGGCCTGCATTACAGACTTCCCGGTATCGGAACCGGGCTTCAGCAATATGACCGGCTTCTGAAACTGCACGGAAATCTTTCCTTTTGGCAGGGAAGTTTCAATAGCTTTTTTTTCAATTCTTTTTCTGATCATATCAACTTTAAGGTATCAGATATTTGACATTAAAAGTACACATTTTACTGGTTGAATATGCTGCAAAACCAGCCCAAACTGCAAGACAAAAATAATTCTTACCTTTTCCCTTGATTTTAAACCATCCCGACCCATTGAAGATAACTGTCAAAAAACCGCTTACTCTGATGGAATTCCTTACGGAACAGTATCCTGATTCACCGCGGACAAGGATAAAAAAGCTGCTGCATAGCGGAACCATTCGGATAAACGAAAGACCAGTTACACTGCATTCTTATAAGCTGATACCAGGAGATGTCGTTGAAGTCAACAAGCAGGCAGGTAATGCAGCAAGGGCCGGATTGCCTTTTCCTGTTTTATTTGAAGACAATGATATTATAGTAGTGGATAAGCCTGCCGGCACATCGACGTCAAGCACCGATGGAAGCATCAGCATCCAGGAGATTCTCTCCGAATATTTAAAGAGACAGAGCAAGGGAAAATATAAAGCATACGTTGTGCATCGTCTCGATAAAGAAGTATCGGGCGTGCTTCTTTTTGCAAAGACGCATGAGGCAATGGAGACTATCAAGGAAAAATGGGAAGACACGGAGAAACATTACTATGCGCTCGTTGAGGGGATCCCGGATAAGACTGAAGATACAATTCAGAGCTGGCTTCTTGAGGATAAATCACAGAAGGTTCATTCTGTAAGCGAAATGCCCGAAGCAAAATTTTCAATCACAAATTACACTACTATAAAGGAAGTAAACAATAACACTCTTCTTGATATCAAGACAGATACAGGAAGAAAAAACCAGATAAGAGTTCATCTTTCGGATATCGGATGCCCTATCGTTGGCGACAGGAAATATGGAGCTTCGGCTGAATTCAAAAGACGCATAAGACTTCATGCATATTTTTTATCGTTTCCCCATCCTGCTGATGGCCGGACCATAATAGTGAAGTCACCTATGCCTGACGGATTTCTTACGCTTAAACTGAAGGATGAGCATTATAAGTAAGGTGCAAGGGTGCAAAGGTACAAAGGTACAAAGGTGCAAAGGTGCAAAAGACGAAAAATTTCAGGGTGTTCAAGTGTTAATATCTGCTTTTAAAATGAGTATCCTTATTGATTGATAAGATAGAATGTTTTTATCTATGACAGATCTTTTTTTTAAAATCGCGTTTATTGATACTAGGATTGCAGATCCCCGGCTTCATCATCTGACAATTACATTTTTAATTGTAATGGTGGCAGCCGCCCTGGTTTGTTTCGCGGTGAGTGAGATTACATTTAATTATAGTCAGGTCGATAAGCTCTGGAGCCTTATGCCGATAGTTTACAGCCTGATGGCTCTTGTCACTTTCCCTTCACCCCGCATGTGGATCATGTTTATCCTGGTTGCTGCATGGGGCTTACGCCTGAGCTATAATTTCTATCGAAAGGGAGGATATAATATTATTCCCTGGAAAGGGGAGGAGGATTACAGATGGAAGATTATACGCGATAATCCATCACTTAAAGGAAGGTTCCGTTTTGGTTTGTTCAATCTCTTATTCATTTCATTTTATCAGCATTTCCTCATATTCCTGTTTTGCACTCCTATTCTTATGGTCGCAAAAAACCGGAATGCAGGTCTTAACTGGCTGGATATAATTGCAGCCTCTCTGATGATGCTCTTCATAATCACTGAGAGGATAGCCGACAATCAGCTTTTCAGGTTTCATCAGCTGAAGAAGAAGGGAGAGTCGACTAATGGACAATATGCAGGGTCGCTTAAGAAGGGATTTCTTTCTGAAGGATTATGGCGTTATGTACGGCATCCCAATTATTCCTGCGAGCAAGCAATATGGATTAGCTTTTATCTGTTCAGTGTTGCCGCTTCGGGTAAATGGATTAATATAACGCTTGCGGGGTCCGTTCTGCTGGTCATCCTTTTCGTGGGCAGCAGCAGTCTTACGGAAAAGATAAACAGTGAAAGATATCCGGGCTACGGAGCCTACAAAAAAGAGGTGCCCCGGTTTCTGCCACGGCTCTTCTAATTTGATACATCTTCAATCAGGCTTTCGCGCAGATCAAAAAGTTCCCAGCGTTTTGAAAGCACTTCGGAACGTTTTTCTTTAAGAAGATTAATAAAATCCTTTACACCAAGCTGGTCATTACCGTTAGCATGAATTAGGACAATGCTTCCATTCCTTGGCCACTGGCCTTTTGCAAGCCAGGCATCACTGCCTACGGGAATCAACCCGAAGCTCAGGATCTTATCATATATTTTACGATCTGAGACTAATCCCGGGAAGCGGAAGAAAACTGATGGAACGATATTCTTCTGAAGAAGCGCAATTTCAGTCCGAAGAATTTCAGAATCAATATCAGTACCTGGAGCCATCATGAAATTTTCTTTCAGCGGAACATCTTTATAAGTATTATGATTATAAGAATGATTAATCCATAAAATGTCAAGGTTGCCGGCTCTCCCAAGGCTGTCAAGCCATTTCAGGTCGCCCGGATGCCCTTTTATCCATCGGCCGGTTATAGAGACTGCAATAGGAACGGGGTTCTCAACCCGTCCGATTTCATTAATAAGATCAGTAAAAACTATCCGGTCCAGAGGAAACTGGGATGGGCACAGGTCTATAGTAATGTCGATACCCTTTTGTGAAGGCAGGAACCGCCTGAAGCCTGCATCCTGCAAAGTGTCGCTGTACTTTTCAGCCTGCTTCATAGCCAGTAAATACGGAGTTGACGGGTATCTCGACCATATCGCTCCCCATGATGCCTGATGGATATTGATACTGTCTTCAGAAAATATTTTCGTATTTAATGACTTTGGCGATACGGTTAAATAGCAAACATGTGCCTCTTTGGAGAACCTCCTTAAAATGATTACCTCATCTGAATTATTCCTGCAAACGCCCCAGCCGGTAAATGGAACATAATTGCTGATAATCTGTCCGCAGACCGTGTTTGTCAATAGTATGACCAGCGGTATTATTTTTAGAAGCTTCATTGACACCACTTTCTAACCGGATCAAATTTAGTTTTTTCCTGAAAACAAAATCCCGCACGATCAAAGATCTGCGGGATTTGGAGTTCAGTGATTTTTATACAAAAATCATATCTGAAAATATATATATCAGCCTGAGAACTGACATTTAAAAATATCAGTTCTTTTTCAGACTGCTCATGTATACTTTGTTGCCTTCCTTATTTATAAAATATTCGCCGCCTCTCGGACCAACAAGCACTTCCTCTCCATTAGGACCTTTTTTACCGGATACGGTTTTATCCTGATCCTTTACATAAACTTTATTGCCGTTGGAATTCATATAATACTGGCCGCCTTTCGGTCCTTCAAAAACCTTTTGTCCCTGTGGCCCTTTTTGGCCTGAAACAACTTTGTCAGATGCACCTGTACTCTCAACCGGTTTAGCTGTCTTCACTTCTTCAGCGGGAGCTTTAGTCGCAGTTGCCTTGGTTGTTTTTGTACCTTCTGATTTTGCAGCAGGAGCTTTGGCTTCAGTTGTCTTGGTCGTTTTTGCTGCTTTAGCTCCTTCAGGTTTTACGGTGGTAGTTTTTACTTCAGTTGTTTTGGTTGTTTTCACTGTCTTGGCTGCCTCTGATTTTGTGCCGGTTGCCTTAGTGGTTTTTACTGCCGGCTTGGCGGTAGTCTTCTTTTCAGTTGTTGCCTTGGTTGTACTTTTGGTCTGGTTAGTCTGACCATACGTAATTGTCGAAAACACTATGGCAACAGCCATCATTGCGATAAATACTTTTTTCATTCTTTTTACTTTTTAGATTTAAAATATTTTATAATTTCTATTGATGTTACTCTGTTTTTTGCAATGCAATTATAATCCGGGTTTATGAAGACAAGATGAAGAATGATGCTGCTGTTAAATTTTCAGGAATTTCTATTCCAGATGCAAATCACTTTATTCAATTTCCAGACCACATGATTATATTACTTCTCATTAAGTACTGTAAATAAATTTTTTATAAAAAAGGTTATTTGTAAATTTGATTTATATCAATATTCGTAGCCATGAAAAAGGAAATTAAACGTCGCGATTTCGTTGGGACATGTCTCAAGGCAGGTGTAGCCTGTTGTGCTTTATCATACAGCGCAAATCTGTCAGCTTTTAATCCCGCGGGAAGACAGGATGTAAAACCCGACCCGAAAAACCTGGCGTATTGCGGTTATAAATGTCCTCCAACCTGTCCTCTTTTAAAAGGTACGCTTGAGAATAATATAGAGCTGAAGAAGAAGGCTTATGCCGATTTTAAGTTTAAGGAGAAATATGGCGTTGAATTCGATGCCGATAAAGTATTTTGCTATGGCTGTAAACCAAAGGATAAGCCGTTAGGGCCTTCGGTAAAGGCTTGTACAGTTCGCAATTGTGCTTTAGAAAAGGGATATGATTGTTGTATTCAGTGTGACGGACTCACCGCCTGCAATAAAGAATTATGGACCAATTTCCCGAAATTCAAGGATGCCATAATTGATATGCAGAAAAAATATAAAGCTGTCTGATAGAAGGGGTCTTGCAGGTCTTGTCGTCCCGAATGCCCGGGGCTCCGTCTCGCTAGTCCTGTAGGTCTGATCGTCTTACAGGTCGATGATTAAGTAAAGGACTTGCCCGACAACAAAGTTTTAGTTAATGAAAAAGGTAATATTTATTTCCATAACCCTTATTCTATTTAGTTGTTCCTCACTTCTAAAAAGGGGAGGTATTATCTTCACTTTTGACGATCAGTATGTTAAGAGCTGGGTTGCAAATCGCGATCTCTTCAAAAAGTATGACGTGAAGGCAACTTTTTTCATATCGCGCCCTCAGTTGCTGGATTCAGGTCAGGTTAGAGATCTGAAGATCCTGCAAAGTGACGGTCACGAGATTGGATGTCATGGTGTGAATCATCTTAATGCCATGGAATTTGCCGGTCCTGCTGTTAAATATTATAAGGAGGAAGTAGAGCCTGCGATCAGTAAGTTGAATGTCCTGGGTTTCCGCATCGTTTCATTTGCCTATCCTTTCGGACCGGCCCCCGATTCGGTCGATTCTTATTTGCTGAAGCACGTGAAGTATCTTAGAAAGGCAACATGGAACAGGAATAATACAACAATCGACACTTATGATAATATTTATGCCAGACCCGATTCCTTCCATATTGTGAATTCAATGGGGATTGACTGCAATTATAGCATAACTGTTGAGAACCTTCAGGCCGGGATTTCCAGAGCGCAAAAGAATAACGAGATACTGGTTCTTCATGCTCATCTGCTGGATACTTCGGGTCTGGCCTATACAACTAATCCGGCATTCCTGGAACAGGTATTTAAACTATGCAAAAAGGATAAAATACGGAGTTACAGGATGGAAGATATGGAAGATTTCTTCAGCCAGCACAAACTAAAAGATTCACGCTGACTGCTACCCCTCAGTCGCCGGTTCTTTTATGGAGACTTTCGAGACCGCAAGACTTGAATACAGCGAGCTACGCGATCAAGACACCGCGAAGAGATCTGCTAATGCAGACTCGGCATTTTATCTCTTGTGATGACATACGAGTAGCCGAAGAATGTATTCCACCATGCCGATCCATTATTGGCGGAAGACTCTGTATAATCGCCATTCCAGGGCATGAACCACGACCACATATCTCCGTATGTCTTCATCTGCGCCGGATCGGGAACTGAACCGCATTCGGCAAGGGCAATTATTTTTCGGCCTCCAAAAATATCCTTGACTCTGTTGAATTCGTAATACTGAGAGCTATGCTGGTTTTCACCGGGATAAATATCCATTCCCACTATGTCAACATAATTATCGCCCGGATACCAGTCAAGTGCATCAGAGTTGGTATTGGTTGTCCATACCCATATCAGGTTATTCAGGCCCCAATGGTTAACCAGCCTGTCGTACATGAGCTGGTACAACGCCTTGCATGGTGCCGGTCCCTTGGCTCCCCACCAGAACCATTCTCCTGCAGCTTCGTGCAGCGGTCGCCATATAACCGGTATATTGGCATCCTTGAATTCTTTAAGGTAAACGGCGATGGTATCAATATCATTAACCATTGCTATATATTCTTGTGAACCGGGTTCAGTAATTTTCGATACGTCGAATGTAGTGCCGGTAGTATAAAAAGCTCCTGATTTGTTTAGAGGATCACGCCAGTGCCACATCAGTGCTACTATGCCGTTATTATCCCACCATGTTTTGCCCAGGTTGAACGGAGCTTCGTATAAAATAGTTGGTGAATTCCGGATTGTGTGATCGATAAAATCGAAACAGGTCAATGCCGGCCATTTGCCGGTATTAGTGTACACCCATGTGGCCTCGGTGATATTTGTACTGTAGTTGGCCATCGTTCCTGAAATGACGTTCGTAAGGAAATTGTTCTTCAGGTAATTGTACAGGTTGACCGCTTGCAAGGAAGCTCCCGGAGTAACGGGGTTTGCATCGATATTAAATGTGGTCCCGGAACCTGTACTCGCAACTATTTTCACATAATCTATTAAGAACCATGTCCAGTTTGGAGTGATTGTAATTGTGTTACTCCCGGCATTCAGAACAACTGTGGCAAATTTCTTTTCGGTGAAAGTCGGGGAGGATCCAAGGTCGAATGAGCCTTTTATGCCGTTTATGTCAACATAGCAGTTTTTAGCTCCATAGTTTGAAGTTGAATATCCTATATACAGATCGAACTTTCCGGCTGTAATGTTTTCAAGGTCAAAAGTCACAAAATCGGTTGAATTATGAAAGCCGCCTACGTAACCGGTTCCGGAGTAGCCGCTTAATGAAGTCATTATAGAGTTTGTAGAAGAGAACAGTGCATATTCAGCTTCATATTTTCCATCTGTAGGCTGAGGATACTTGGTTGTGAATGAAAAGCTGACGGCAGCAGCATAATTTCCGCTCAGGTCCTTCACAGAGTTAGCATAAACGACAACATTATAAGTCATTCCTTCAGTAAGGGTAATAGTTATCCTTACCTGCTTGCCTGATGCAGTTGCTGTTTTTGCTACACCATTTATGAAGATCTGATAATTATCTTCCAGAACTACGTCTTCATCGTAAGTTATATAAACCCACGATGTGGCAGAAACCCTGGTTGCTCCGTTTGATGGCAGTGTAGAAGACATCGTTGGTGCAGTGGTGTCGCCGGGTGCCGATTTTTTGCATGACGTGGAGGTCAGCAAAATTATCAGTAAGAAAACAAGATATTTTTTCATAAGATTATCTTTAGATGTCAGGTGTAAGCTTTCTTAAGATCAAAAACAGATCGAAAAAAATAAGCATAACAAATTTAGCATGATATATATTAACTAAGGTTAGTTTTTGTTTATTTTTCAGGGGTGGAAGGTTAATTGGCAACCGGCTACCGGCAACCGGTTACCGGTTTGATTGCACGATTGGAAGAAAGAGGACAGGAGACAAGGAGTGAAACGACGTAGTTCCGCGAAGCGGAATATTTAAGCTACTCATAATTTTAAATCTTCTGAAATGTGTTATTATCTTTGATTCCGGACAAACCTTTCAAAACAGATACTAATGAAAAAATTCACCCAGCCCGGCACGTTCTCGATGATAGTATTACTGGCATGTATCATCTTTACTATTGTCTTGCTTTTTATTATTGGTTTTGATGAAACAATTCCTTTTGTGATCTTTAGTTTCGTCATTCTTACATTTATTATGTGCCTGCTGATATTCTATAAGATGACAATCATTATAGATGATACATATCTGACCTTTATAATGGGGATCGGGCTTGTAAAAAAAAGCTATCCCCTATCGGATATAGAAAGCTGCAGACCTGTCAGAAACAATGTCATGGACGGTATTGGGATCCGTATGACATCTTCCGGATGGCTATATAATGTATCAGGATTAAGCGCAGTAGAGATTTCATTTAAGAACCGTAAATCAAAGATCCGGATTGGAACTGACAAACCGGAAGAGATTGCTAAGGAGGTAGGAGCAAAAATAACCGTCTTGCAGGCAGGATCGTTTTACGAGAAGAGCGGGAGACAAGGATCATATCTGACCGTTGCAGTATTGACTGTTTTCATAGGTATACTGGTTTTTATATTTGTTTCCGGGAGCAGGGAACCGGCAGTAACCTTTTCGGATTCCTCCATGACAATCAGCGGGATGTACGGATTATCTGTTGGTTATGCTGATATAATAAGTGCTGACACCCTTCAGACACTTCCGGGTATAAAGGCGAGAACAAATGGTTTTGCAGCGGGAAGTATCCTTAAGGGTCATTTTAAGCTGTCCGGCAACTCAAAAGTCATGTTGTTCCTTAAGGAGGAGAACCCACCATTCATTTTAATAAATACCAAAACCACACCGATCTATCTGAACTCAGCTAATCCTGTCAGAACACGGGAATATTTTAAAAACATCAAAGAGAGGATTTCCCGGGATCGCTGACCTGCATGCTCTCTCTTTTTTAAGTCGCCTTGCACCGCAAATCCCACTCCGTTAGCTGCTTGCCGGTCACCGGTCACCGCTCTCCGGTGTTTTGGCTTTATCAGCAATCTTCGATTTCACATATTCCGCCTGCTCAGTCATCCCGGCCTTATCCTTGGAGCTGGCGATGCCATTTAAAATAATGTTATTGAAATAGAAAACAACCTGCTGGCGATACTGCTCCGGAATCGACTCCCGGAAACTCACGATCATATCAATGCCTTTCTTGAAATTGTCAGTATTCTTTACCTTTTTCAGATAATTGGCGAAAGGCTGCATAATCGAGAATTTACTATTTCCAACAGGCATTTTGTCAAACCTTGCGGCAAGTGAATCAAAGTCGCTTTCGCCGGCATAACTATATAATATATTGGTAATTGCTCTTGATAATGTTCCTTTGACATTTTCTGATGATAACTGCTTTGCTCTCTGAAGTGCTGATGTGCTGTCTATGGAGCTCAGGGCAACCAATGCATCGCCGGCTACTGAATAGGAAGAATCATTGACCGATTTCAGGAACAGATCCCTGTAAGTCGCTTTTTTGTACTTTCCAAGTTCCTGGATGGCAGTGGCTCTTATCATTGACGATGGATCTTTTTCTGCAAGGTTTGCCAGTATAGGTTCGACAGATCTTTTAATCGAGTCATCCATTAAATTCAGGTTCTCAATTGCATATATCCTCAGTCCCTGATATCTGTCGTTAATAGCATTTTTGAGAAGCCCAAATGCTTTCGGGTCATCTTTCTGATGTCTTGTAGCAAAATCAATGGCTTCGCGTCTGTCGAGATAAAGCCCCGCATTTTTATACTGGAATATATAATTATCGATTGTCTTGTTATCCGTTTTCTGGCATAGAAGTATCTTGTCACCGTCGACATTGATGAGATCCGGTTTTGTATCGGCATGGAATGCAAAAGTATCGGCCTTGTTCTCGAGCCATACTTTATATCTTTTCATTGCACCGCCCTGATAAACATCTATCGCCACAGGCAGTTTAAAGGTTTTATCGCCTTGTGTCTGACTGACAAAGACCCTTGCTGTTTTCTTTGTCTGGTCATAGTCATAGTTTATATTGAGCTTTGGATGTCCGCTTCCGTAAAACCACTGGTTCCAGAACCAGTTGAGATCCTGTCCCGTTACATCTTCGAATGCAAGGCGAAGCTCCTGTGCCTCGGCAGATTTGAACTTATAAGTCGTAAGGTAAAGGTTCAATGACTTGAAAAAAGCGCTGTCGCCTACATAGTTGCGAAGCATGTTCAGTATCCTTCCTCCTTTTTGGTAGCTAACGGCATCGAACACTTCTTCACGGTTACGGTAATAAAAGCGAACCAGGTCCTTATTGCCGCTGTTGCTGAAGAAATAATTCTGCATCGCATCGAAATTATGTTCAGCACCTGCATCCTTGCCATGTTTGTATTCTTCCCACAATGTTTCGCTGAGGTCGGCAAAAGATTCATTTAACGTTATATTGCTCCAGCTTTCGGTAGTGACATAATCCCCGAACCACATATGAAAAAGCTCGTGTGAGATAACATCTTCCCACGAGTTCCCGTCAATAAGCTCCCTTGCATCCTGCTGGGCAGATCCGGCATGCACGGTTGCAGTTGTGTTTTCCATTGCACCGCTCACGTAGTCCCTTACCACTACCTGTGAATATTTTTGCCACGGAAAATCCACTCCGGTTATTTTTGAAAAGTAGCTTATCATCTCGGGAGTAAAGCCAAAGATTTTCCTTGCGACTGGTGCATATTCCTTTTCAACATAATAGCTTACCTCTTTGCCTTTATATTTGTCTTTAATGATAGAGTACTCACCTGTTGCCATCATCATGAGGTATGGAGAATGGGGAAGATCCATCCTCCAGGTATCGGTGCGGGTTCCGTCGGAGTGTTTCTTCTGCTTCACCAGCAAACCGTTTGAAAGTGTAACGAATTTTGCAGGAACGGTCATGCTGATCTCATCCGTTGCTTTTTGATTTGGTTTGTCAATAGTCGGGACCCATGCCGAATTTGATTCGGTTTCCCCCTGTGTCCATACCTGTGTAGGCTTGTCTTTTTCTTTTCCAAGAGGGTTTATGAAATAGAGGCCTTTTGCCTCTGATATTGCAGCGCTTCCTTTAGCTTTTATATCGTTCGGTCTGGAAATGTAATCTATAAAAATGGTATAGTTTTCTCCGCCCTTGTAGGTCTTATCGAGAGCGATATGAAGCTTCAGGCTGTCATAGGTGTATTTCAGTTGAACAGCTTTGCCCTCTTTTATTACCGAAACCTCTTTTATCTCCATCATTTTAGCATCGAGGGTAAGTGAGTCTGTCGGATAGAAATGAGGCTTAAGTGTGATCCATGCTTTCCCATACATCCACGATTTCGAAAAGTCGAAGCTTACATCAAGCTTTGTATTAACCAGATCATTGATTTTTGTCGATGTAGCCCGGTATATGGTTTTCCAGGCATCCGATTTCTGGCTGGCAGGTTGTTGCGAAAAGCTGACAGCTGGACAGAGCAGCAAGAGTGCAAAAAAGATTTTTTTCATATTTAAGTTTTAGATCAATAATTTAAGTAAATGTATATCAAAAAATTTTTATAAAAGACAGGAGAAAAATTAAATTGATGCATTTGCTCAACGGTACAATAGTGCAACAGTACAAAGGTGCTATGGTATTAAGTTAATAGGGTTTTACGGTTTTACACTTTAGCCCTCTTGCACCCTAATACCTTAACACCCTAACACCCTAACGCCTTAACACCCTAACACCCTAATACCTTAATACCTTAACACCTTCAATCTTTTTGTATGATTGCACGATTGCACGATTAATAATATATTTGATATATGTAATTTGAAAATTACAACCTTTCATAATGATAATTATTAATTCATCTATCATGAACAGAATAATTTACAAGATTTCAGCCCTGATGCTGACACTTTGCGTGTCGTATAATGCAATTTCTATGGATGATGCCAGGCTGCTGCGGTTTCCTGACATAAATAAAAACCTGATAGCTTTTGTATATGCCGGCGATATCTGGACAGTCAGTTCAAGCGGGGGAGAAGCGCGTCGTCTTACATCGCACATGGGACTGGAGCTTTTTCCCAAGATTTCACCCGACGGTCAATGGATTGCGTTTTCCGGCGAATATTCCGGGAGCCGCCAGATCTTTGTAATTCCTTCAAATGGCGGAGTGCCGCGTCAGCTTACATGGTATAACCCGGTGGTCGAAATGCCTCCGAGGGGTGGATGGGACAATGTGGTCCTTGACTGGACTCCCGACAGCAAGCAGATACTTATCCGCGGCAACCGGACCACCTTCGGTGAACGTAACGGCAGATACTTCCTTGTAAGCCTCGACGGCGGACTTGAAAAACCTCTTCCTATTGTCAACGGCGGATTCGGGGTTCTGTCTCCCGATGGATCCAAGCTGGTATTTACACCGGTCGACCGCGAATTCCGCAACTGGAAGCGATACAAGGGCGGAAGGGCTTCCGACCTCTGGATATACGATCTTAAAGCAAATACATCCGAACAGATCACTGACTTTGATGGAACTGATCAGCTGCCGACATGGTCGGGCGACAATATCTTTTTTGCCTCAGACCGCGACCTTAAGCTAAATATCTGGAAGTACAATACTGTGACAAAAGAGACAAAGCAGATCACTCACCATACTGAGTTTGACGTTATGTGGCCATCAGGTACAGGCGATCAGCTTGTCTATGAAAATGGAGGATATATCTATAAGCTGAACCTCCAGTCAGGTCAATCAGAAAAAGTAACAGTGAACATTGATTTCGACAACCCGAATCTCATCCCATATTATAAAAATGTAAAAGATAACATTAACAGCTTTGCTGTTTCCCCAACCGGCAAGCGTGCCCTGTTTGATGCCCGTGGCGATATCTTCTCCGTTCCTGCTGAAAACGGGACCACAAAGAATCTTACGGAGAGCCAGGGCGTGCGTGAGATATACCCTGCATGGTCACCCGACGGTAAATATATCTCATATTATTCCGATCTCACCGGTGAGTATGAGCTATACCTTCTTGAAAACAAGGATGGAGCAAAGCCAAGGCAGGTGACATCCAATTCATCGGCCTGGAAGTATGAACCCCTCTGGTCACCCGATAGCCGTTACCTGGTCTTCTCCGACAGGACGCTTAATCTCAGGCTTGTGGAAGCTTCGACCGGAAAGATCACTGACATAGATCATGCAACTAAAGATGAACTCCGGAGCTATAATTTTTCTCCTGATTCCCGCTGGATAACTTACCAGAAAGAGGGTGGCAACAATAATGCAGCATTATGGGTCTATGATATTTCAACCGGGAAAAAGCAGCAGATGACCGATGGTTCATTTTCAGATTTCAATCCGGTTTTCAGCCTCGATGGAAATTATATCTTTTTTGCTTCCAACCGCGATTTCAATCTCGCGTTCTCCAGCTTTGATTTTGATTATATCTATAATAAAGCCACTCGCCTGTACGCTCTGTCATTAACTCAGAAGAGCCCGAAAATTTTCAAGGATAAAAATGACGTCGAACCCGTAAAACCCGAAAAGAAAACCGAGGCACCGGCAGCTTCAGCCAAAGATAAAAAAGCTAAAACAAGTGTGGCGGATACTGCTGCTGTAAAAAAAGAAGTGAAGGTCGAAATTGACTTTAACGGCATCAACGACCGTATCACAGCACTTCCCGGTGATGCCGGCGAATACAGGATCATAGGCGCAGTCGACGGAGGTCTGATATATATCAGCGGCGGTAAGTTGATGAAATACAACATGGAAGATGAAAAGAACGAGGAGATACTGGACCAGGCAGGGAACGCCTCGCTGACAGCCGACGGCAAGATGGCAATATACCAGTCGGGCGGTGATTATGGCATAATAAAGCTTACACCCGGACAGAAAGAAGGTGCAGGCAAGCTGAACCTCAGCGGGCTTGAAATGAAAATAGATCCGCGAAAAGAATGGAACCAGATATATATTGATGGCTGGCGTATTTTCCGCGATTATTTTTATGTTAATAACATGAATGGTGTTGACTGGACAGCCATGAAAGAACGCTATAGTGTCCTGCTTCCTTACATAAGCCACAGGGCTGACCTCGATTACATACTCGACGAATTAATAGCTGAATGCAATTCAAGCCATAGCTATGACAGCTGGGGTGATTTTGAAAGAGTGAAGAAAGTCGATAACGGGCTTCTTGGCGCTGAGCTTACTGCCGATGCGACTGCAGGTCGTTACAGGATATCTAAAATTTTTACCGGTGAAAACTGGGATCCTGCCCGTCGTTCGCCCCTGACTGAACAGGGTGTCGACGTAAAAGAAGGTGATTATCTGATCAGCATCGACGGCAAAGAAGTAACGACAGCCGATAATCCATATTCTTTTCTTGAAAACAAGGCAAATAAAACTGTTGAAATAAAAGTTAATGGCAAGCCTTCAGCTACAGATGCCAGAGGCTCGCTTATCAAGCCAATATCAAGTGAGCTGGATCTCATGTCTTTAAACTGGGTCAATGAGAGAAGAGCAATGGTCGATAAGCTTTCAGGAGGGAGAATTGGTTATATATATGTTCCAAATACTTCTAATGAAGGAAACCGCGAGCTGTTTCACGGTATGTACGCATACTT
>Ga0224525_1000299_pt1 | contig 23773 bp, 14 predicted proteins | sample CFST100metaG_FD_179874 | JGI IMG/M metagenome (GOLD analysis project Ga0224525, IMG submission 179874) | Peat soil microbial communities from Stordalen Mire, Sweden - C.F.S.T100 | ecosystem: Environmental > Terrestrial > Soil > Wetlands > Peat | place: Sweden: Norrbotten County, Stordalen Mire...
GGGTACAACCAATTTTTTGCAGAAAAATTTCCATGGCACTGTGTTTATCAATTATCATTAATCTTTTTGCTTTACAATAAACCTCCTTCTCGGAGGGGGCTCATAATTCCAGATTCAAACTCATAATTCATAATTAAAAAATCATTGGATTATCAATTTATCGCTAATAATCCGGTCTTTCAGGATGATCCTGACGGGATACATTCCGCTGGGCTTGTCAGAAAGGTTTAAGATAATTTCCTTTTCCCTATAGGATGAAAGATCTGCTGAAAGAATTATTCTCCCAAGTAAATCCGAAACTTCAAGTAGAAGAGCATCTTGGGGGAGAGATATATAAAATTTTTCCCGGCTGGGATTTGGATAGATATACAATGAATTGTTTCCCGGTACTATTGGGGGGATGCTTGCGCAGGTATCCATCCGGATCAGTTTATGATCCGATACAACCGGGCAGGGAGGCTGTGGATAAACTGTCAGTTCAAGGCCTATAATACTGTCACTTCGATCTTTTGACCCGGGAATATAAAAAGTGTATAATGCAAAAGGATCATCAAATGTACCGTCACCTGCAGTGGTCCATTTCAGGGAGATGTAATTTTCAGCGATCCCTTTGAGCGGGATCTCGGTGATGTGCCTGCAGCAAATAGTATCGTCCCCGGCAAAAACTACAGGCGATGGGATAATACCGACTTGTAAGGTGTCTGTTCTTGACTGGTTGCCGGAAGAGACAATAACAATGTACTTAGTCGGGAATTCGGGTGAAACCAACGGGTTTTTCAGGGTAGAGATAAATCCTTCCGGTATAGACGTCCAGGAAAAGATGTAGTTTCCGGTACCACCTGATACCTCCACATCAAGTTGGTCAGTTTGTCCCGGACAAACATTCGGATGTGCTGCAATAGCATTTACAGTCAGGATATCTGCAAACGTGAAAGAGCCGATCCTTGTGTGCCAGTCGAAATCTGCCGTTACAGGATAATATTGCTGTGTATACCAGAAAATGGAGGGATTTGAAGGGTCGACCGTCATGGAACTGTAATCTCCCCACCTGGCGTAAGTACTTGCCGGGTGCGTCTGTGCACCCCCTCCCTCGATAATCGATTGCTCGGCAAGGGTCATTTGCCCGGGTGGATCATTTTTCATCCTTCCCGTATAACGGACGGAAGGATAAAGATTAGTGCCGGAAACAGAAAATCCCAATGCAATATTCCCGGCAGAATCCATTGCCATGCTTCCCATCCACCGGGAATTGCTGTCGGGTGCATAGGTCGACTGCTGGTACAATGCCCAGTTACCTGTAATTCGCCTAAGCTCGTACCAGCGAATCCCGGCCTGGTTATCCCCTACCCGGATAGTATGGTTCACAACCATTGACTGGTGATCAGGGAATCTCCGGAATTGCAGCCGGCACATGAGGCGGTCGGAGATCGGATCAAGTTTTACATTAGAACCTTTTTGCCTTATTCCCAGCACATTGGGATTATATGTACCAATGCTGATTTTATTCAGGTTTCCGAATGTAGCGGCTGCCGGATTGGTCCAGTCGGTATGAAATTCGTACAATCCAATAAAAGTAGCATCTAAATAAGTAAAATAGCCGGGCGTTCCGGTGAGAGGGAACGGGCCGTCGCAATCTGCCGGAAGGATCGAAAATACAGTCGTATTATGAACAAATTTAAACATCACCATCGCTGGTGAAGGATCGCCAGCCAGCATCGCTGTTCTGTCAAAGGCCACTGCAGCGATACCATCAAAACTGTTCGGTGAAATAAACCGGTTAAACGACATAAAGTAGGCATCCCGCCAGACACCGAATTTCGGATAATCGGGAATATTATCAAACTGGTATTCCCAGCGATACCAGGCTCCCGTGGGATCAGAAGTCTGTGATACCGCGATCATCATAAAATAGGGAGGAGAAGGAAATGAAGGGAGGCATAGCGCACTGATAAACCATCGATCGGCCTGGTCATCGTAAAGCACGATGCCATCTCCATTATTCCAGGAATAAGGCAACCCGTTCCAAATGGTTCCCGAATTCGTTGGTCCAAGAATGATATTCCCCGATTTATTGAATATTGTAAAGGAGAGATTGACCATATGGAAATAGGTATCGGGCCCCACATCCCCATAGGTATCGGGAGGAATAGCCATATCGACATTGGGTGTTCCTTCAAAATTGATCAGGGCCGAATCAGGTTTTATTTTACCAAAAAACGCCTGCCTGAACGGATTATCCTGATTCTTTTTTGAATGGTTTTGTTTTAATTTTCTTTGGAAATAATTCCAGATTTCTTTTTCAGCTCTCTCAGTTTTATGTTGCTCCTTCTTAACAGATAAAGGAGCTAAAAGGGAACTTAATGGGGGAGAGAGATCAAAAAAAACAGGTTTCGATATGAAAGGTCCGGTAACCTTTTGTGCGTACATACTGCATATCCAGGAAAAACAAATGAAGAAAAAGCATATTGGTCTTTTCATGATCTGTCCTATTCTGGTTATTTAACCCCTGGATCAACCAAAATAGTAAACGTTCAGGTGTAATAACAAAAGTAAGAAGAATATCGGGATATTCTTTATATCTTTGAAATCATTGATAAATCCTGATGAAACTGTTGCTGATCATCGCGGCAATCCTCTTTCTCAACGTCACCGCCAAATCACAATGGACAGAGACCAACGGCCCCTATGGAGCTACGGTTTATTGCCTGGCATCCGGTGGAAGTTACCTTTTTGCCGGGACTGCGGCGGGCATCTATCGATCATCCGATAATATGATCAGCTGGTCATTTTTGGAAAACGGAATACCAAAGGCTGCAGTATACACAATCACAATTTCCGGGCAAAATATCTTTGCCGGGTTTTATGGTAAAGGAGTATTTTATTCAGTCGATACCGGTAATACATGGACAGAGGCAAATAACGGACTGACCAGTCTGAATATATTTTCGCTGGTCTACAACGGAACGAAGCTATTTGCCGGAACCGGCGACGGGTTATTTACATCCGATAGCATTGCAGGACACTGGTCGATGATTACCAATGGAATTCCAGCGGTTCCGGTGAATACAATCATCAGATCCCGTAATAAACTATTTGCCGGAACCTATGGCAATGGCGTTTACCGTTCAATCGATAATGGCTCCAGCTGGCAAGTCATGAATGAAGGGTTGGGCAGTCTTGACATTCTCTCAATGGTTTCCGACACATCCCGGCTTTTTGCCGGAACTGAAGCAGACGGTATCTATACCTGTGACCTCTCCGGGACCAACTGGGTTTCTTCAAATACCGGCTTGCCTGAAAATGTATCTGTCAATGCACTTTCCGTTTCCGGGTCACAGGTCTTTGCGGGCACCGGAAGGGAGGGCGTTTTTACCAGCTCCGATGAAGGCCAGACATGGATTTCATTCAATATTGGGCTATCCAATACCTGGATCCATGCGCTTCTTTGCACCCCCTCAGAAATATTGACAGGGACAGAAGGCGGAGGTGTATTTTCATCTGCAATGGACAGTCCTTTCTGGGCGTCTGTAAATGAAGGCCTTCATAGCTCAAGGATCATGGCATTTGCAGAAAACGGGAGTAATATTTTTTCCGGGACCTGGGGAGGCGGAGTATTTATTTCATCAGATAACGGAGTCAATTGGATATCGGCAAGCGCCGGAATTTCGAATCCTTTTATCACATCCCTTAAAATTGCCGGGAATTTAATTTTTGCCGGTACCCAGGGAATGGGTGTTTTTCGTTCTTCAAATAATGGAGTCACCTGGAGCCCCATTAACAATGGGCTTGATAATCCATATATCACTACACTTATTCTGGATGGCACCGTTTTATATGCCGGAACCACGGATGGAATTTACTATTTAGATGATCTTGGGAATAATTGGTTCAGGTCCAATCCCGGTCCTCCCGAAAGTAATATTATTTCACTCATTGCAAATGGCGTGAAGATATTTGCCGGAACACCGGGTGAAGGAATCTATAGTTCAATGGACGGAGGGACCAGCTGGAACCAACGGAACACCGGATTAACCAATCTTTTTATCCTGTCCCTTGGAAGATCCGGTAATAGTATTTTTGCCGGAACACAGGAAGGCATGTTTATTTCAGATAATGACGGACTGAACTGGATCATGGTAAATAACACGTTGACGGGAAATCCTGTGAATTTTTTTTCCACATTTAATAGTTGTCTTTTTTCAGGAAGCAATATCAGCGGAATCGTCCTTCATGAAGCAGGTGAAAATAGCTGGACACAACTGAATGATGGATTGGCTGATACTTCCGTGAATGCTGTGATCGTCAGTCAGGCCTATGCATATGCCGGAACCTCAGGCCAGGGAGTATGGAAGCGACCGATGGGACAGATATTTTCCCTCAAAGTTAATCCTGACACATTGCTTTTAAGCCAGTTTCCCGGCAGAATTGATTCTCTTTTAATAAATACCAGCGTTCAATGGACCATCATCGGCACAATGCCCGACTGGCTGACCTGTGAATCAACCAGCGGAAACGGAGAGGGGTTTGTGGTATTCAGAACACTCAAGCCAAATCTCAGTGCACTAAAAAATTATGCTTCTTTTTTCCTTTACTCCCCGTTTTTACCTACGATCACCTTTACTATCGCCCAGAAAGAAAAATCAGCAGGGATAACAGAAACGGAAGCAGGGCTTATTCGTGTATTTCCTGTCCCTTCCACAGGAATTATTACAATAAAATCTCTTCGGCAGGCAACAGGTATGACGGTTTATTCTGCATGCGGTAAGGTCGTACGTGAGATTAATAACCCGGAACAGGACTTAATTCTGGATCTTTCCGCAGTGTGTCCTGGGTTATATTTTTTACATTTTGAAGGTGAAAAATGGTCTGCTATACGGAAAATCGTGATACTGAACAAATAAATAAATGCTGAATTATGAAAGATGAAAATTAAATTATGAATGGATTCAAGTCTCATAATTCATGATTAATAAATGATCGTATGAAGAAAAGAATTTACATCATCTTTCTGTCACTGACCTTTTTACTTAGCTTGATTTTTTCATTTCAGATGAATGCTCAGACCCTTAAGGCAGTTAATGACACCATTGATCTTTACCCCGGAATTCCAAAAACGGTGAACTTGCTGGGAAACGATACAATTCCATATGGCGATTCACTGAAGATAACCGGTGGAAATTCGACAAGCTCTCTTATCACTACCACTCCCGTTTTTACAGGATTTTACACTTACCTCGTAGCACCGTTATGGGGATTTAACGGGAACGTGTCAGGTATGTACACGATCATTGATTATACACTTAATAAAAGTTCCAATGCCTATATTCTCTTCCGGATCCATGATCACAGCTATGATTCATTAGACATCAATAATGTAAAAGCTGCAATCACCGCTTACGGGAATGAATTCCAGTTATTTGGAACCATGTCTTCCCTTTTTAGGATTCCGAAGGATAGCCAGAAAGGGACGATATTCAATTTCTCGCTTTGGATGGGAGGGAAAGGGGATGATAGCACATTATACCTTGCTGCGGAAAAATACAGGCAGGGTCCGACTGGCGGAGGGCCAGGCAAATGCCCTGATTTTTATGCAGGTCCTGTGATGGATTCGGTAAATTACTCCATTTACCAGGATACCGCATGGAGCCGGACGTGGAAGGTCCGGAAACCGGAGATCGAATATCATAAGACCCACTGGAACAGCCCGGAATACAAGGTTCCTGTTAACATCCTTACCTGGCCGGGAAATGGCATTACAGCATACGGACAGGCTGCCCAACTTGCACCATTCCATGACAGGAACGGAGACCATCACTATGATCCTGCTGATGGCGATTACCCGATAATCATGGGGGATGAGGCTGTCTTTGTCATCTTCAATGATGACAGAAATAATCATAAAGAATCCGGTGGAAAGAAAATGGGAGTTGAGATTCATCTGATGGCCTACGCTTTTGATATGCCCGATGATTCCGCTTTTAAAAACACGATATTTTTTAATTATAAAATTTATAACCGCTCCTCCAGAACGTATTATAATACTTTCATAGGTGCATTCCCGGACATAGATATTGGCTATTACAAAGATGATTATATCGGTTGCGATGTCGAAAGGAGCAGTATCATCGGTTTTAACGGCTTATCTTCCGATGGATCAGGTCAGGGTAATACATATGGAGCACATCCCCCGGCCCAGTCGGTAACGATCCTGGGTGGTTCATTCATGGATCCTGCCGGCCATGACCGGCCACGGCTTGACCTTACAGGTCACAAGCTATGCAATGAGAGTGTCAATGGTACCGGCTTCGGAGACAGTATAGCAAATAACGAACGCTATGGTCTTACAAATTTCCTGTCAATTACCAACGGGGGAAATTCTTATATGTCTGATCCCACGAATGCAGAGGAATATTATCATTCCATGCAATCGATCTGGCGCGACTCCACCCATCTTTTCTACGGTGGGATGGGCCATGCCGGGTATGGTGGTTATGGCCCGGATTGCAGGTTCATGTATCCCGGCGAATCGGATTCCCTGAACTGGGGTCCCGGTTGCCAGTTTCCAAACGGACCTGTAAACTGGACAGCAAAAATCGCAGGAGTCATTCCTGATGATATCAAAGGAGTGGGAGCTATGGGTCCCTTTACTTTCCGGCCCGGGGATGTACAGGAGGTGGATATCGCTTTTGTCTTTGCGCGCGACTATACCGGCCAGGACACGCTTGAGCCGTCCGTAGCCAAACTGCGCCAGATGATCGATATAGTAAGGAATAGCTATAATACAGGTATACTTCCCGATGGGAATTCTTTCTTTGGGATCAACGATCCGGCCAACCATTCTTCATCTGAAATGAAGATTTTCCCGAATCCTTCATATAATATAATAAATATTCTTTTCAACCGGCCGGTAAATGACAATGTGAGGATACGGATCATTAATACCAGCGGCTGTGAGGTATATTCTTCCAGTATCATGCCATCAGGAAAAAACGTTCAAATTGATGTATGCGGACTTTCTTCAGGGATCTATATCATTAGTGTGCAGGCAAAGGATTTCACTACTAATGGAAAAGCGATAATCATAAAATAATTATAAATTATGAGTTTGAATTCAGAATTATGAATTTTTTGGGGTTCATAATTCAAATTTCCTCTTTCATAATTCATAATTAAACTTTAAAAAAGTTTACTGCGCTGGCCTGGGCTGTTGGCATGACGATAACTTCATGAATACTTACATGGGGCGGAAGGGTTGTCACATAAAAGACCACTTCCGCTATATCCTCTGCTGATAATGGAGTAAACCCCTTGTATACCTTGTCGGCAAGTTTTTTATCGCCTTTAAAGCGGACTAACGAGAATTCAGTGTTGGCAGCCCCGGGTGCAACCTGCGTAACTTTGATATTATGCTGTACCAGGTCGATGCGGGTCCCTTTGGTGATGGCATCCACGGCGAATTTCGACCCGCAATAAACATTGCCCATCGGGTAAACCTCTTTCCCGGCAATGGATCCGATGTTGATGATATGTCCCTGCTTCCTGCCAACCAATAACGGTGCCACGAACCGTGTCATGTAAAGCAAGCCCTTGACATTGGTATCGATCATCCTTTCCCAGTCATCGATAACGCCTTCCTGTATCGGGTTCAGCCCAACTGCAAGCCCGGCATTGTTGATCAGTACGTCAATATTCTTCCATTCTTCCGGTAGAGAGGAGATGGCAAACTCAACTGCCTCCTTATCACGTACATCAAAACATAGAGAAAGAACTTCAACTTTATATTTTTCCCTCAGTTCAGCGCTCAGCTCCATCAGGATTGCTTCCCTTCTGCCTGTAATGATCAGGTCATCTCCATCCTTCGCAAATCTCCTGGCGATTGCCTTTCCAAAGCCGGAAGTAGCACCGGTTATCAGGATTGTTTTTTTCATTTTTTAATTTTTATTTTTTTACGAGTTTTTACGAGAAGATTTCATTATAGAAGAACGGGTAAAGTCAGGTTTGTAGTTGTAGGCACGCGTTACAAACGCGCGCCAGAAATATTCGTGAAATACTACACACCCAGATCAATCACACCCACACAACCAGCATCTAGCATCCAGCATCCAGCATCTATTTCATTCTTCATTTTTCATTTTTCATTCTTCATTCTTCCAACAATCCATTCCCTCGCATTCACAAACGCCTCAACCCATGGTGTTACTTCATCCTGGCTGTGTTCAACCGGGTAATGCGCCCATTGCCACGGCATCACTGAATCCTCAAGGTGTGGCATGATGGCTAAATGGCGGCCGTCTTCTGATGCAATACAGGCTGCATCATTCATGGAACCGTTGGGATTTCCCGGATAGCTGCTGTAAGAAAACCTCGCAGGAATGTGATACCGGCTTTCTTCATATGGGAAATTAAACTTCCCTTCCCCGTGTGCAACCCAGATCCCAAGCCGCTGCCCCGAAAGCGATCCCAGCATTACGGAATGATTCTCGCGGATATCTACTGTTACAAATGTACATTCGAATTTATTAGAGTCGTTCCATGACATGTACGGTTGTTTCTTGTCATCAGGGTAGATAAGCCCCAGTTCAACTAGAAGCTGACAACCGTTACAAACACCTATACTAAGGGTATCTTCCCTTGTAAAGAAGGCATCCAGGATGTGCTTTGCTTTTTCATTATAGAGAAAAGCGCCCGCCCAGCCTTTCGCCGAACCCAGTACGTCGGAATTGGAGAATCCTCCAACAAAGGCGATCAGGTTGATATCATCCAGCGTCTCCCTGCCGGCAATCAGGTCGGTCATATGGACATCCTTCACGTCAAAGCCGGCCATATATAGCGCATATGCCATATCCCGGTCCCGGTTAACGCCTTTTTCGCGGATGATCGCTGCTTTGATACCGGAGTGTGTCCTTCTCTTCCGGTCGATCCCAAACTGGGAAGCCCTGCCGGTAAAAGTTTCCTTAAATGTAAAACGCAGTGGCTGATGCTTATAATTGGAATATCTTTCCAGCGCCAGGGTTGGCCCGCATTGCCTGCGATCGAGGAGATAGGAAGTTTTGAACCAGGTATCACGGAGTTGATCAATGTCAAAAGAAAAATTATCGGATCCGTTTCTGATATAAATTTTTCTCTCCTGAATAATTTTACCGATGGAATACCACTTCAACCCGGCAGAATTCATCAGCACACTGCTTTCATCCAAACTCTTTACCTGGATCACGACACCCGGGTTTTCACTGAACAATAACTGAACGGGATCCTCTATTCCAAGAGAAGTGAGGTTCAGTTCCATTCCCACCAGCGATTCGGCAAAGGTCATTTCAAGAAGTGTGGTAATAAATCCTCCGGCAGAAATATCATGCCCGGCCAGGATCATATCTTTGTTGATCATCTCCTGGATGAGATCAAATCCTTTTATAAAATAAACCGTATCTGGCACATCCGGAACCTGGTCGCCCAATTGGTTGATCACCTGTGCAAAACTGCTTCCTCCCAGTTTCAACGAATCTCCTGAAAAGTTGATGTACACCAGGCTGCTTCCCGGGTCATTAATTAAAACGGGACTAATGACTTTCTTCACATCGCTGACCTCCCCTACTGCAGAAATGATAACGGTACCGGGAGAATATACCACTTTGCCATCAGGATATTTCTGTGTCATCGACAGGGAATCTTTTCCTGTCGGGATATTGATTCCCAACCGAATGGCAAAATCGCTGACGGCTTGAACGGCCGCATACAAACGGGCATCTTCCCCGGGATTCTTACAGGGCCACATCCAGTTGGCGCTAAGTGAAACGCCTGCCAGTCCGTAGGTCAGCGGCGCCCATACCAGGTTTGTCAAGGCTTTTGCAATGGCTATGCGCGATCCGGCTTCTGCATCGATCAGGGCAACAACCGGGGCATGGCCAAGCGAAGTGGCAATCCCTTTTTCTCCCTGGTAATCCAATGCTGTTACGCCAAGGTTATTTAACGGAAGCTGAATGGAACCACAGGTTTGTTGTTTCGCAATCTTACCGGAAACCGCACGATCGACTTTATTGGTCAGCCAGTCTTTGCAGGCAACGGCTTCGAGCTGTAATACTTCGTTAAGGTACTCCGGCAATTTAGCAATATCGTATGTAAGTGACGCGTTACGACTTACGCGTGACGCGTGACGCGTGACGCGTGACGAATCAACTAAAACAGTTCTAGGTGGTTTCCCGAAGAAGTCTTCAACTTGCAGATCAATAGGCTGTATACCCATCTTATCATCCGTGAAAACGAGTTGATGATCACTGGTCGTCTCCCCCACTTCGTAAAACGGCGCTCTTTCCCGTTCAGCGACTCTTTTCATCAGGGGAACATCCTTTCCGTCTAAGAGCAAACCCATTCTTTCCTGGGATTCGTTGCTGATAATTTCTTTATCCGATAAGGTCGGATCGCCGATGGGCAATGCATCTATGTGGATCACACCGCCGGTGTTCTCAATGAGTTCAGAAATGGAATTCAGATGCCCTCCGGCGCCATGGTCATGAATGGAGACAATGGGATTGTGCCCGGCTTCAGTCATGGCACGGATCGCATTGAAAACCCGTTTCTGCATCTCCGGATTGGATCGCTGAACGGCATTGAGCTCAATGGCATTTTTATATTCGCCTGTCGCAACGGAGGAAACGGCGCCGCCTCCCATCCCGATCCTGTAGTTATCACCTCCAAGGATGATCACTTTCTGATGCGCTTCAGGTTCTTCTTTTATACTGTCTTCTTTCCTGGCAAAGCCGATGCCGCCTGCCAGCATGATCACTTTATCGTAACCATAGACCTTATCGTCCGACTCATGTTCAAAGGTCAGGACAGAACCACAGATGAGCGGCTGACCGAATTTATTGCCAAAATCACTGGCTCCATTAGAGGCTTTGATGAGGATCTCTTCCGGATCCTGATACAACCATTTTCTTGCCTGAACAGCGGCTTCCCAGCTTCTTTCCCGGTCGATCCTGGTGTAGGAAGTCATGTAGACAGCGGTTCCTGCAAGCGGAATGCTTCCTTTCCCGCCGGCCATCCGGTCACGGATCTCTCCTCCCGACCCTGTGGCAGCCCCATTGAAAGGTTCTACGGTAGTAGGGAAATTATGCGTCTCCGCTTTCAGGGAGATCACCGATTGAATGTCTTTGATGAAGAAGAAATCCGGTTTATCCTTGGTCATTGGCGCAAACTGTTCAATCATCGGTCCATCGATGAATGCAACATTATCCTTGTAGGCAGAAACCAGGTGGCGGGGATGTTCTTTTGATGTTTTCCGGATCAACCCGAAAAGTGTCTCCGGCATTTCTTTCCCGTCGATCACAAAGATGCCGTTGAAGATCTTGTGCCTGCAGTGCTCCGAATTAACCTGTGAAAATCCGAAGACTTCGCTGTCGGTCAGCTTCCGGCCAAGCCTGAGCTGTAATTTCTCCAGGTAAACGATCTCTTCATCGCTCAGGGCAAGGCCTTGCAATTGATTATAAGATGAGATGTTTTTAATGTAAATTACAGGTTCCGGTTTCCGGTCCACAGAAAAAATATGCTGGTCAAGACCATCATAGATCTGTTGCAACATCGGATCATACATCTGACTTCTGACTTCTGACCTCTGAACTCTGATTTCGTACTTTGTGAACTCTTCAACACGAATAATTCCGTCGATCCCCATATTCTCGCAGATCTCGGTTGCATTCGTGCTCCAGGGCGTGATCATCTCTTTCCGTGGGCCGACAAACCTTCCGGGAACAGCAGGTTGAGTTACAGGATCTGCATTCCCAAAAAGCCATGAAAGCTTACTGATATCATCATCCTTCAGCGGATCAACAGTTTGCACCGCATAAATCTTCTCCTTTCCCTGGAAAAACAAAATCATTTATTAGAGTTTTATGCTTTATGAGTTTAACATATTACCATTTGTTTTTGGGAATTACACAGAGATCCACAGAGAATCCACAGAGGTTCACAGAAAAATAATTATTCATTATCCATTATCAATTGTCAATTATTCCTGCATTTCTGCATTTTGAATTCCTGCATTTCACCACCTATTATCTAGTACTCAAGAATCTTTCTGCTTCTATTGCCGCCATGCATCCGGTACCTGCGGCGGTGACTGCCTGCCGGTAGTAATAATCCTGGACATCTCCACAGGCAAAAACGCCATCAACACTTGTTCTGGTGGATCCGGGAACCGTTTCGATGTAACCCAGATCATTCATTTTTAACTGACCTCTGAAAATTTCAGAATTTGGTGAATGGCCGATCGCCACAAAAAAACCGGTGATATCGAGATTCCGGCTTTCTCCGGTTTGTATATTTTTCACTCTCAATCCGTTGACGCCGGAGCTATCCCCCAGAACTTCTTCAGGGACACTGTTCCAGATCATTTCAATGTTTGGAGTATTGCTTACTTTGTGTTGCATCGCCTTGCAAGCGCGCAATGAATCGCGGCGGTGAATCATGTAAACTTTCCTGCAAAGCTTGGCTAAGTAGGTCGCCTCTTCAGCAGCCGCATCGCCTCCGCCGACGATCGCCACGTCCTGTCCCCGGTAGAAGAACCCATCGCAGGTTGCACAGCCCGATACGCCCATGCCCCTGAAGGCAATCTCCGATTCTAATCCCAGCCATTTTGCGGTTGCTCCGGTAGCGATGATAACGGTTTCTGCCAGGATGGTTTTTCCGTCATCCGCTTCTACCTTAAAGGGCCTGATTGAAAAGTCAACCTTCGTCACAATCCCGAACCGGACTTCCGTTCCAAAACGTTCAGCTTGTTTTTTGAGATCGTCCATCATTTCCGGGCCTTTTACGCCTTCGGGATAACCCGGAAAATTATCAACTTCCGTAGTGATTGTCAGTTGTCCGCCGGGTTCCAAACCCTGGTATATAACAGGCTTCAGATCGGCACGGGCGGCATAGATGGCAGCCGTATAACCTGCCGGTCCCGACCCTATGATAAGGCATCTTAAATTCTCAACAATTTCATTCATTTTCTTCAACATTTCGCAGGATGCAAAGGTAAGAATTTTAGGATTCTGATTTCCCGGGTCGGATGCCTGTAAGATGGATTAAATATTTAAAATCTGTTTAACTTTGTTCAAAGCTATCGATCTGTTTGGCATAAATAGTCAGCATTGAGAAAATAGTTGTCGCAACATTAACAATTTATACTATCCTTAATCCATGAAATCCATTCGAAAACGGATCATTGCATATCTCCTCCGCATCTTTACTCACCCGAAGGTCAAGGATCAGATTGCCAAATATGCGCGAGGCTTCATTGGTGAAGCTTCGAGATATTCATCTGGATTTAAGGGAGAAGCAATTGAAACCAAAGATGCGTTTGTAATTCTTGCCAAGTATATAAGAAGAGAGAAGATAACCAAGGCTGAGAAAAAACAGTTTGGGCTACAAGTCGTTGATCTTCTTAAAGGTACTGGCGTAGTTGTGCCAGTTATGTTGATTCCACTGCCATTTATAAGCACTTTGCTGCTGATTATAATGGATCATCTTCTACTTAGCATGAACATCAAGATACTTCCTTCTTCCTTTTATCCTGAAAAGAAAAACGGATTATTGACACCAGCGGGTGTGGAAGAAGATTTAGAAAAGGTGGTTTATAAGGAAAAAGGGAAATAAAACTTTAATAAAAATACTTTTACCAATTAGCATGTATCCTGCAGTACGGGCAATTCGTTATGAAAGAGAGTCGATGCTATGTTTTAAGCGATTATATTACGGTTAATTTTAGTCGGCAAATCCACGACTACCTGGTTCAACACCACGATGAATTAAAAATGCATTCACAAAAACCTGAACAGGCCGGCAATAAATAATTGGTGTCTAATACCCAATACCTTAACCCCCAATACCTATTTCTTGACCACAATCTTCTTCACTATCTGGTTCTGGCTGTTTTCAAAGATCACAGGATAAACACCGTTCGGCACCGGCCTCAGGTCGATCACCTTGTTTAGCGAACTGTTAACATCCACTTTTGTTTCTTCATAGATCTTCACCCCAAGGCTGTTATAAACGCTGATAGAGAAAGATTGTTCGGAAGCTGTTGTGATGGAAACGTTAAACTGTCCGTCATTGGGAATCGGATATAAATTGATAGCGGCTGATGAATGCGAATCAATACCTTCAGGGTTCAGAAATATATGGTTTGAGGTATCTGAAGAACAACCGTTGAGGGTAACGATCGACCAGTACCATCCGGTGCCGGTCAGTTGAGCGTCGTAGGTCTGACCAGTAGCTCCGGGAATTAGGGTTCCCTGATAGTACCATTGATTTCCTGTCGGGGCACTACTATAGCCAACCCATCCTATACTTGTAACCACCGGAGTGGGAGGAATTGCATTTATTGTCAAGGCTAATGAAGAGGCAGTTCCATTACCACAGAAGTCATTTCCGGAAACGCTTATGTTCCCTGAGGAGGCATTTACATCAAATTCAACGGTTATAGAATTTGTTCCTGCACCCGAAGTTATTGTGGCTCCTAAGGGCAGGGTCCAGATGTATGCCACGGCATTTGGAATTGATGCCACAGAATAGGAAACCCCGGTCGTACCAGCACAAAGGGTTGCAGGCCCGCTAATAGCACCTGCAGGATCGGGAACAGCATATACCGTAACATTGAATAAGGTCGGGGTAGATGCCTGGCAGCCGTTGGCATTTGTATAATTCACGGAAATTGTCTGTGCTCCTGCTGTGAACCAGTTAACTTGTATAGTAGCTGTTCCCTGTCCGGAACTAATTGAACCACCTGAGGACACACTCCATACATAACTATTCATACCAGTTTCTGTTGAATAGGCGTAATTACCACTGTTGACGCATAGTGAATTGGTCCCTGTAATTGTCGGAACCGGTAGCGTATTCATGGTCACGGTGATTGACGAAGAAGAACCGGAACCGCAACTATTAGTACCGGTAACAGTTATATTTCCTGAAGTTGAAGCGAAATTCACAGTAATACTTTGCGTTCCCTGCCCTGAAACAATACTGGCTCCTGTTGGCACTGTCCAGGTATAGGTCGTTGCATTTGTGATTGAACCAACGCTGTACCCAACACCAGTAGCGTTGACACAAACACTGCCCGGTCCTGTAATAGCGCCTGCAGCTCCTGGTAATTGGCAACCTGCAACAAACGTCATATCATTGCCATAGGTTGTACCGCTTGAATTGGTTCCGGTACAACGGAAATGGTAGGTGAGTCCTATCGTAAGTCCGCTGATAGTGGCAGACACGGAAACAGGTGTATTCCCCGTAACCGGGCTCGGTGTCCCCGCAACATTATTCCCGTAAGCTACGGTAAGTCCATAATTAAAAGAAACTGTTGTTGAAAAGGTATTGGCATTAACCGTGCCGTTAAGTTGTGCATTACTTCCTGAGATATTGGAGGCTGCAGTCGTAACAACTGTTGGCGCAGCAGAAAGTGTCGTAAAAGTAAGATCATTCCCATAGCTTGTTCCAGCAGAATTTGTTCCGGCTACCCGGAAATGATAAGTCGTTAATGGCTGCAAAGCAGTCAGGTTTGCAAGCACAGATGTAGGCGTGTTACCATTTACAGGTGAAGGTGTAGCGGTAACTGTATTTCCATAAGCTGCAGTCAGGCCCCAGTTAAATGACACAGTGGTGCTTAATGAATTTGCATTTACTGTTCCATTAAGAGTTGCGCCGGAAAAGGTAATACCAGTTGCTGCAAGCGTTGTAACTATAGGCGGTTGGTCAACCTGCCCTGTATTGGTGATCAGTAATGAATCTTTCACCGTTACATCCTGAACTGCGACAGCTTTTGCATATACTGTTCCATTTGCTATTGCAGTCACCAGCCCACCGGTACTGATCGAAGCCTGTCCCGTGCCCGGTACAATACTCCATGTTGCGCTCTGGTTTGCAGTACTGGGAAATACGGTATCAACCATTTGCAAAGTTCCACCTGTAGTAGTTATTGTAGCTGAAACATTGTTTTGTGTAGCCACTTTGATTCCAATGAGCCCGCCGACAGAAACACCTTGTGCATAACCTAAATAAGACGTTCCCCTGTTTTCAGTCCAGGTACCTGCACATCTGTTTGGTCCATCCGGGGTAAATCCATATCGCATTTTACCAAGTGTTGACGTAGTTGAACTAAGTTCATCCCTGTTCCCTGGCCAAGTGAAATTACCACTTGCATCTAGTCTGGTAGCATAAATTTTATAGTTGACATCATAACTCATAAACATGGGTGTATCATTTACCAGTGCAAGATCGCCGCATTCTTGATCACTACTGGAACTTACTGCATATACAACTTTTCCTGTATTAGTAAATTGCCTTGCCCCAGTTGTTTTCAGAAATTTCTGAATATAAACACCGTAATTCACTTGATTGGGATCGCTAAATGTGCAAACTGACCAAACATAATTTGATCCCGGAGTCATATTAATAGCGGTCTGTCCCTGATAATAATCACTGCCACCGGTAGAGGTATTAAAATTCGAACCGTTCATTCCCCAGGGAATACTTCCTCCAGGATTAATCCGCTGAAGAAAAGAATTGAACCGGAATCCAGGCGAGCTATAATATCCACAATAGGTGGTGTCGGCTTCAGCAACTATGGAATAATAACGTGACCCACTGGTTGTCTGGTTGCAGATCTGCAAAGGTGTATAGAGCGCCGTACCCGTATTATCGAACATCTGTGCATATAAAGTGGTCGAAATACCAACACCAAGCTTTTGATATACCACAGTGAATTGTCCTGCCGTATTTCCAATTACCTGCCCACGGGTTGTATTAGTCGATCCAACTGTTATTGGTACCGGGGACGACCATGCCAGGGTTCCGCTTGTAGTTATTTTTTGAAGATCCAGAGTTGTAGCTCCATTCCATGCAACTACTACTTCACCATTACTTAATACAGCAGGATAAGGAGCAAGACCGCCGCCCAAAACAATTCCAGTTGAGCCCCATAACTGAGTACCGGCTTCAGATATTTTATATAATACAGCCTGCATGGAGCCCGACCTCATGTCCTGGTATGCGATTATAATGTTATTATAAGCATCCACGCAAACATTGAAAACAAAAGTGGCAGATCCTGAAGGCTCGCTGCTTACCAGCATCCCATCTGTCCCAAGCAATTTATAACCATTCGCGTCAATTAACTGAACTCTCATATCATAGTTACTGCCATTTTGAACATAGAATGCAATCCATGTCTTCCCATCTGTTGTTGAAGCTGATTGCATATCGGCAACCGTCAGTCCTGATATCTGTATGTTTACATAAGTATTGTTGTTCCATTGCGCATTTATCGTACCCGGCAACATTACAAAGAGTGCAAAAAGTATAAGCAATTGATACCCTAAAGCCAGGACTGAGTTAATTGTTTGTCTTTGGTAAGTTTTCATCATATTTATTATTAATGATATTTGTTAAATATCCTTCAGATTGAGCTGTCAAAATTACTCCAAAATTTAGAGTTTGTTGTATGTTTAGTCTTACAAATTTCTCACATCGATGGGGATGTGGAAAAAATCATAGCCCATGGAGAATTCATTGGGACTCCAGCCGAAAATCTCTAACAGAAACCCGCATAAATGGATATTATGTAATCAGTATCTTTATAAACCTAATTCGACTGCGATTGGGTAACTACCAAGAGATATATATTAATGCTAAAATTGATAAAATGAAAAATTCAAAAGTAAAATCTATTCTTTTATTTTTATCCCTATCTTTATGCATAGGTGCACACTGCACATTTGCTCAATCAGCATCCCGATTCAGCTTTAACAAGTATACCAATGGTAAGGGAGATACGCTAAATTATCGAATTCTTTCTCCAGACTATGATACGCTGCGTAAATATCCACTTGTAATCTTTTTACATGGTATGGGTGAGCGGGGAAACGATAACGAGTCCCAATTGAAATGGGGCGTTATGAATTTTGCAACAGACCAAACTATGGTAATGCATCCTGCTTTTATCATCGCTCCCCAATGCCCTTCAAATCAAATCTGGTCAAATTTGGATAAAATTGAAAATCCCAGAGAATTTCGACTTCAACCTTTTCCCACAAAACCAATGGAGCTTGTAATTCAACTAATTCACCAGCTAATAAAAACACTCCCAGTTGATACAAACCGCATCTATATTACAGGAGTATCAATGGGAGGCTTTGGTACATTCGATGCTATTGAGAGGTATCCTTACTTATTTGCTGCCGCAGTTCCAGTTTGTGGTGGTGGTGATATATCTAAAGCAGCTTCGATAGCTCATATTCCTATTTGGATTTTTCACGGATCAGAAGATGCAGCGGTAACTTCACTTTTTTCGCTTGATATGATAGAGGCTTTGACTAAAGCTGGATCACATGCAGGGCTTACGCTATATCCAAGTGTAGGACATTTTTCATGGTTAGCAGCGTATAGCGATCCGCTAATGATGGAATGGTTGTTCAGGCAACACAAGTAAACTAAATAATGCTGGTTTCTGGTTTATCCTTTTGAGGACAAAAACAAGCCAACCGTTCTGAATTAAAATAAAGCGTAACTTTGCTCAACCCATTCAAAAAGCACCACATCACCAGTTCACAACCTAGAGCATTATGACCCCCTTCCAAAAACTTACGCTACTCATACTTCTCTTCATCCTTGCAATGACCCGGAGCGGTTTTGCGCAGCGGTTTGATTATGACGATAAGATCTTCTTTGCCGACTCCGTAAAAAAAATCAAATTGTGGACCTACATCGAGGGGGATAAAAGCTTCCGGCGTTACCAGGATGCGGTAGAATCTGCAACCCGCATACTGAATAAAAAAGGATACCTTGTCGATGTTGCCGAATATGAACCCGGGCTGGGTATTCCTGCACAGGAATGGATGAACAATACGATAATGGGTCTCAGGAAAAATGAAGCCTTCCTGGAAATTCCCACCAGGATAACAAAGTCTGATGCACTTGGCCCTGCACAGAAACCTCAAACAGTGGTAAGGGATGAGTCCAGAGCGATTATGCTAACGCATCAGTACTATGGTATTTTTGATACCGTTAAGATAAATTACTTCTCCAGGGCTTCTTCACGCGTGTTTGTCAACTGGGGTGAGCCTTCCAGAACTGCATTGGTTCCGGTTTATTCCAAGACACAAAAAGTGGACTCGCGCGATATCTACCTGGCAGTGAAATATACTCTTGGCGGAATACCTGCCTGTAAACGACCCTCAGCAGCCTGGGTTTCGTATGATACACTGCGTAACAACAGAATCCCGATTGAGATCTGTCTTTTCGGAGGATATACCCTTCCTTCACAGATGGATGTTCTTCAACAGTCGGGGACCACAAGCCTTGGCGCTGCGAACTTCAAAGGAAATGCACAATACGGACTGGAGATCAGTGTGGGGGTTGCCAAAAATGTTGATTTCAACTTTCAATACCGCAGGCTTGTCACTCTTGTCGATGTGAACACACCTATTCAGAAGCAGGCAGGTCAGGTAAAAATGAACCAGAATTATATGCTTTTGGGAACAAACTATAATTTCCGGGTTAACAAGACAATCTCTCCTTATGCCGGCATCAGCCTGGGGGGCCTGAACCTGGTCCCGGCCGACACCTATTTCAGGAGCGTATGGTATTTTGCCCTTGGAACCCAGGGAGGAGTAAAATTCTATGTTTCCAAACGAATAGGATTCCGCTTACAGGCCGATCTGTGCTACAGCGTCCATCCCATCAAAGCCTCTTTTCTATACAGCGACGACGTATACCATAACGTCCCCGTAGACGCCATGTCAAATATGTTTCAGGTCGGGTTTTCCGGAGGTTTAATAATAAGGCTGAATAATTGAAATGTAATTAGTGAACTTGGGAATATGGTTTACATTGGAGCGGTACTGATTGATACCGCGGTTGAACCCGATCCGGTGGTTAATGATTTTACCTGTCCGCCAAACTGCGATCTATGTTTTGATGTATGTCCGGTTAAAGCGCTGGATGGAGTTACGGTGAATCAGATGCTATGCAGGGAGTTTTCCACACCTGAACATGCAAGAGGGTGGGATATTTACACTTGTAATGAATGTAGGAAGGTTTGTCCGTATAGGAATGGGAAGAAAGGATAATGGATTGATTTTCCTGACAATTTATTCCCTTTATTCTGCGGGATTTGTGTTGTAGAGAGACGTAACACGTTACGCGTTACGCGTTACGATTTTTGGTATGGGAGTGATGAAAGTGTTGTTTTTCTGATAATTCCGCCGTCAAATAAAGAAAGAGGCCAATATTATGAACAAACCTAAAGCCGTTTTCTGTTGGAGCGGAGGAAAAGATTCTTCTTATTGCTTATACAAAGTTTTAACAGAAAAATTATTTGATGTAAAGTATCTGCTCACCACCGTGAACGATAAGTTTAAAAGAATTTCAATGCACGGCGTCAGAGAAAAATTATTGGACAATCAAGCCGGATTCATCGGCATTCCGCTATTGAAAGTAAGAGTAACTGAAGGCACAAACGATGAGTATGAAAAACGAATGAAAACAGTTTTGTTAAAAGCTAAGTCGGAAGGAATTAATAATGTAATTTTTGGCGACATCTTTTTGGAAGATTTAAGAATATATCGTGAAAATAATTTAGCAAAAGTGGGAATGAAAGCAGTTTTTCCGTTATGGAAGATGGATACAAAAATTCTCATCAATGATTTTATCAGCCGGCAATTCAAAACTGTTATATGTTGTACCAATGACGGGTATCTTGGAGAAGAATGGCTAGGAAGAGAGATAGACAAATCATTTATTGAACAATTACCTGTTAGCATAGATCCTTGCGGTGAAAATGGCGAGTATCACACATTTTGCTATGATGGACCTTTATTCAAAAAGAAAATCAGTTTTACTATTGGCGAAAAAGTTTATAAAGCGCTTGAAATAAAAACAGATGATGTTTGTACCCTTCCGACAAACATAACGAAAAAAGGATTTTGGTTTTGTGATTTATTACCAATAATTTGAACCAACGAACACTGACGAAAGAAGAAGATCTTTCATAATTCTTACCAGGTATATAAAACGAGAGAAGATCAGTAAAGCAGAGAAAAAACAGTTCAGACTGCAAGTTCTTGATTTTCTAAAAAGTACTGGCATAATTGTACCGGTCATACTGATTTGAAATGAAAAGGTTCGTGAGTAAGGATTTTTTTCCTAAATTTGCACCTTCATCGGGGCGTGGCGCAGTTGGCTAGCGTACTTGCATGGGGTGCAAGGGGTCGGAAGTTCAAGTCTTCTCGCCCCGACTAGAAAAAAGCCACTTACAGGGATTATTCCAGGTAAACGGTTTTTAGAAAGTTTAAATAATAGCATTGGCTAGCGTATGGCGCCAAAGGCGCCAGGGTCGTGGCGCTGAAAGCGCCATCGCCCCGACTAGATTGAAAGCAGCATAATAGCTGCTTTTCTTATATGTTTACGACTTATATTCTCTTCAGTAAAAGCAAACAAAAGTTTTACACAGGACATTGTGAGGATTTTTCTAAAAGATTTGACCAGCATAACTCTGGAAGGTCTAAATCTACAAAATCCGGAATGCCATGGGAAATTGCTTATACAAAACAATTTGACGTGAGAGCACAGGCAACGGCGTTGGAAATAAAAATAAAAAAGAGAGGAGCAAAACGGTTTTTAGAAAGTTTAAATAATAGCATTGGCTAGCGTATGGCGCCAAAGGCGCCAGGGTCGTGGCGCTGAAAGCGCCATCGCCCCGACTAGAAAAAAGCCACTTACAGGGATTATTCCAGGTAAGTGGTTTTTTATTTGCCTACATCCTGGCTTAAATTTTCTTTTGTATATCTTCAACTATTTCCTAAACATCGTATTCTGGGATATTTCTTCTGCTATTCATTTACTTTTTATTTCATATATTTGATAGATCTATATATTTGCTTCTGATGATCAATTAAGCAATTAATTCATGTTAAAATAGGTTCAATCAAATTTACCATGATATAAACGCAACTGAAAAAACATACCGTTATTTGCTGATTTATGGTGGGTAATAGTAATAAAATTAGTGAATAAACATTTTTACCAATAAGAATTAGGGTTATACAAACGTTGGCAGCAATAATTTTATTATGAAATTTGAACTAGAAAATCTTCCAAGGAACTCTTCTTTTGACGAAATCAAAAAAGAAATTCTCAGAGTCGCAGATTTAATAAAAAGCGACAATATCACTATTAAAGAATTCGATAGGTTATCAAAAATTTCATCAAGTGCCTTACGAAATCGCTTTGGAACCTGGCAAAATATTCTTTTAAATTGTGGATTAGGAAGTCGATACAGTGGTAGAACTGTTTCGGAAAAAATGATACAACAAACAAAACATTTGACCGATGAAGAAATTATTAACGAACTTCATAGAGTTTTTAAATCATTAAATAAAAATTCTTTGACAACAACAGACATTAATAAATATTCAAAAATAATCAGTTATTCGACTGTCACAAACAGATTTGGAAGTTGGAATAAGGGACTTGAAGCTGCAAATCTAACTATTGCTAAAAAAGGACGAAGATACTCTGAACTAGATTATTTTGAGAATATGATAATAGTTTGGACACATTACGGAAGACAACCAAAGTATCGAGAAATGGATTTTCCACCTTCTATTATTACTTCTGGAGCCTATGAAACCAAATGGGGGAAATGGTCAAATGCGTTATTGGCATTTGTAGAATATGTAAATAAAGACAAAACTGAAGAGGTAGTTATTGAGGAAGACAAATTTAGTTCTGATAAAAATGAATTGGCAAATAAAATAGAGAACAGTTCTGTTCGAAGTATTGCGGTATCATTAAGATATAAAGTTCTTACTCGTGACAGATTTAGATGTGTTAAATGTGGTAAAAGTCCAGCTACAAGCCTAAATTGTGAGATTCACGTCGATCATATAATTCCTTTTTCAAAAGGAGGTAAAACCGTGTTTGAGAATTTACAAACAACTTGTAGAGATTGTAATATGGGGAAGAGTAATAATTATTATGAATAAAATTTCTGCTGCCAACGAGCATGCAGCCTCAATGCGGGGTTTGTCGGTAAGGAAAGTAGATATGGCTAATAAAATGAAAACAAAAAGCAAAGATAAAATCTGCTAAAACCCGCACTGCGGCTGCATGCCGGGCGTTATGCTCAATTTAAAATAATGAAGAGGAAATGGATCTATCAACAAAATACAAAAAAATGGCAAATTTAGGTTTAATACTTACACTTGTTGGTTTGTTTCTAGCTGCCGTTGGAGGTTTTATTTATAATAAGTACTCAAGTAAGGCCAATAGTGAACGGCATGTTGAATCTTTGAAGAAAGTTGATTCCCTGAAAGAGAAAATTAATGAAGTTAAAGAGGTTTCAAAGAACCAAGCAGATTCCATAATTCATCGAATTGAAAACTCTCAAAAAAAAATTAAAAAAATGAAAAACGCTGAAAAAGGGAATCAAGAGATCAAAGTTGAAAATTCGCCTAACACGATAGTACAGGTGAATAAAAATGGAAATAATATTGTCAATCAAGAATTAATAGAACCAAAATTCAGTATTAATGTTACTGAGAATAACATCTTAACCAAAGGGGTATATATCACCAAAGCCTTTTTAAAAATAGAACATAAAGTTGCTTTGAAAAATCTATATATAGAAGCACACTAGCGTTGCGTTATAGTTACAACAATATCAATTGATTACAATTTTGTTCTTTGACATCTTGATTATCTTCATTTAAAAAGAGCTTTTTTATTGGTGTACGATCAA
>Ga0224525_1000300_pt1 | contig 23763 bp, 16 predicted proteins | sample CFST100metaG_FD_179874 | JGI IMG/M metagenome (GOLD analysis project Ga0224525, IMG submission 179874) | Peat soil microbial communities from Stordalen Mire, Sweden - C.F.S.T100 | ecosystem: Environmental > Terrestrial > Soil > Wetlands > Peat | place: Sweden: Norrbotten County, Stordalen Mire...
GCTGGAGAGCAAGCTCCTATTTCATGGTGCGCTGCTGGAAGGAAATGATCTGCAATTACCGGGACGGCGAGTGAAAGCATTTACGCTGTTGCTGACCTGCCATCGTCTGGGCATCCCACCCTAGCGACAAAAACAAAAACGTGGCGAGGGTGGGGCACCCAGCTTCTCGGTTGGATGCTAAGTTCTACGGCAACAGCGACGGCTCGTCGTCCTTCAGTTCTTCGGGCGGGATGATGACCGCCGCGGCAACCTTGTCGTCCGGCTCCAGATTGAGCAACTTGACGCCCTGCGTGGAACGGCCCGCTGCCCGAATGCTGTTGGTGTCGATGCGGATCATCTTGCCAAACTGGCTGATGACCATCAACTCCGAGGTTTCATCCACCAGCAGAATGGCCGCGGATTTGCCCACCTTGTTGGTAGCCTTCAGGTTGGTGACGCCCTGGGCGGCGCGCGCCGTCAGACGGTACTCGTCAATATCCGTGCGCTTGCCGAAGCCATTCTCGGTAATCGTCAGGATGAGGAACTTCTTCACGCCCAGACGTTCGTCCAGTTGCTTCAAGGCCTTGTCGGCGTTCGAGACGGCCTTCTCCGCCGCCTTGTCCGCAGCCTTCAGGTCTTCGTCGTCCTCGGAACCGTTGCGGCGTTCCTCGCGCGCCTTTTGCAGAGCCTCCCTGGCTTCGGAGCTGGTGGCGCGCAGAGATACGAGCTTCTCGGTCATGCCGAGGTTGGCGGCGCACTCATCGCGATTCAGCTCGCGCGTCTCATCCGAATAGGTAACGGCTTCGCCGATGACATAATCGCCCTTCTTGAGCGAAATGCCCTTGTTGCCGGCGGCGTTGCGGCCCATGGGACGCAGGCCGATTCCGCTGCGCTCCGGGTCGTACTGCTCCTCGAAGCGGATAGCCATGCCATTGCGCGTGGCCAGGAAGAGGGTCTGCTTGCCGTCGGTCAGGTCGGCGGCGATCAGGTCGTCGTCCTCATCAATGGCGATGGCGATAATGCCCCGCGACATCACATTGCTGAAATCCTTCAGCGGAGTCTTCTTGACGATGCCGTTGCGCGTGGCGAAGAAGATGAACTTGCCTTCCTCCTCCAGATCACGAACCGGCAGAATGGTGCGGACATTCTCGCCCGGTTGCAAGTTGAGCAAGCTCTGCATCGACTTGCCCTTGCCCGCCGCGCCCACGTCGGGAATCTCATAGACCTTCAGCCAATAGACGCGGCCCTTGTTGGTGAAGCAGAGCAGATAGGCATGCGTCGAGTTCACGATCAACTGCGAGACAAAATCCTCGTCGCGCGTCTTCATGCCCATGCGCCCGGTGCCGCCGCGCCGCTGCTGGCGGTAGATGGAAATCGGCGTCCGCTTGAGGTAGCCCTGATGGCTGACCGTCACGGCGACCTGCTCGTCGGCGATCAGATCTTCCAGTTGCAGCTCGGCGCTCTCATCGATGATCTGCGTGCGCCGCGCGTCGCCGTACTTGTCGCGAACCTCTTCGAGTTCCTTGACGATCACGGCGTGCAGCTTGGCTTCGCTGCCAAGAATCTCCTCGTACTCGGCAATGCGCTCACGCACCTGCTTCAACTCATTCAGCAGTTCGTCGACGGAAAGCTGCGTCAAGCGGTAGAGTTGCAGTTCGAGAATGGCGTCAACCTGGCGCAGCGTGAGGCCTTTTTCCTCATGCGGCAGCCGCTCGCGGTCCAGATTGATAATGATCTCCGCGCCCTTGCCCCAGGTATAGAGGCTCTCACGCGCATCGGCGCGTGAGCTAGACGCGCGAATAATGCGAATGACCGTGTCGAGGTTGTCGAGCGCGATCTTCAGGCCTTCCAAAATGTGCTCGCGGTCGCGCGCCTTCTTCAGCAGAAAGACCGTGCGGCGCTGCACCACATCGATACGATGATCGATGAAGCAGCGAATGGCCTGATCGAGGCTCAACTCCCTCGGCTGCCCATTGAGCACCGCCAGGAAAATCATGGAGAAGCTTCCCTGCATCTCCGTGTGCTTGTAGAGCTGATTGAGCACGATCTCCGGTTGCGAACCGCGCTTCAGCTCGATGACGATGCGCATTCCGTCGCGGTCGCTCTCATCACGCACATCGCTGATCTCGACGATGATCTTGTTGTTCACCAGCTCGGCGATGCGCTGGATCAGCACGGACTTGTTCACCTGGTAAGGAATCTCGGTGACGATAATCGCCTGTTTTTCCTTGGTCAGGTTTTCCGTGGCCACCTTGGCGCGCATCATGAAGCGGCCACGCCCGGTCTTGTAGGCCTGAACGATGCCGCTTTTGCCGTAAATGAAGCCACCGGTTGGGAAGTCCGGCCCCTTGACGTACTTCATGACCTCGGCCAGTCCGGCCGTTGGATCCTTCACCAGCGCGATGGTGGCATTGATGACTTCAGTCAGGTTGTGCGGCGGAATGTTAGTGGCCATGCCCACCGCAATGCCGCTCGATCCATTGACAATCAGATTGGGAATGCGCGTGGGCAACACCGAAGGCTCGAGCGTGGTCTCGTCGTAGTTCGGCTGCATATCGACGGTATCCATCTCAATGTCGGCCAGCAGCTCGTCGGCAATGCGCAGCAGGCGGCACTCGGTATAGCGCATCGCGGCTGGCGGATCGCCGTCCACCGAGCCGAAGTTGCCCTGACCATCCACCATGGGATAACGCATCGAAAACGGCTGCGCCATGCGCACCAGCGTGAAGTAGATGGAGGAGTCGCCGTGGGGATGGTAGACGCCCATGCACTGACCCACCACCTTGGCGCACTTGGTGTAGCGCTTGTTGTATTCAAGACCCATCTCGCTCATGGTGTAGAGCACGCGCCGGTGCACGGGCTTCAACCCGTCACGGGCATCCGGCAGCGCGCGACCGATGATGACACTCATCGAGTAGTCGAGATAGGAGTGGCGCATCTCCTCTTCAATGTTGATGGGAATGAGGTTAGTGCCGCCGTTTGGCGGAGTGCCACCTTCAAGGGGGAGCTGGGGATTCTGATTATCTGGCATAGATGTCTTTTCATGCCCGCCGTAGGACGGCAGAAACGCCGGGGAAAACACGCAACCAGCCGGGCGCGGGCTTTATCCTTGATTTTACTCGTTCAAAGGCTGTTTTAGCAAGGTGGAACCGCGGGAATAAGTCCTTATTTTGCTAGATTTTATACTCTATTGGACGCGCCCCTTTGAAAACCCTTCCGGCTTATGCGGCGCGGCGCTTTCCAGGCTTGGATTTGGGCGCAGCCGTGGTTTTCTTCTTTGCTTTCTTTTCGCCTTGGCTGGCATCTTCGCCCAGTCCCGCCAGTATCACCGGCGGATGGTCTGGAAATTCAACAATCAGCGACAGTTTGCCACCCACGCCTTCCACGTAGCCGCGCAAAGTGGACAGGTACAGGTCCGTGCGTTTTTCAATGCGCGAAACCCCCTCCTGACCGATCTTCAGCTTCTTCGACAGACACGTCTGGGTCAATCGCCGCAGACGACGCAGTTCGCGCAGGTGCAGTTCCTCGGCAATCAACTCCGCCGCGCGCTGCTCAATACGTTCTCGCCGGTCGGTTGGTAATTCCGCCAGCATTTCTTCCAGAGAAATTGTCATTTCTTTTTCCGTTCCTTCGCATTGGTTGCGAGATAGCAATCAAATCGTTCATCGGCAACGCGAATCAATCCCTTGTAAAACCGCTCCTGGGAGATACCCGATTTACTACCGCCAACAAGTAGAATGGCCTTACGCCCGGGATCAAAAGCGAAAGCAACTCGCCAAACCTCATCGGCAGCCCTGAAGCGAAGTTCCTTCATGTTGGGGTAGCGTGAACCCTTCAACGTATCTACATCTGGACGAGCGAGCTGAGGCCCGAACTGCCTCAACTTGATTAGGAGCGCAAATAATGCGTCCTGGACCAAATTTGAAAGCTCGTGGAACTCCGCCGCAAACTCATCGTCGAATTCCACTGCCCAATGCTTTTCAATTCCAGCCGCTATTCCTTCCGCTTTCCATTGCTGACTCATATCACTCCTGTGTTAGTAGCTCTGCCCCCCGATACGGCCATCTAACAAGGATACCCACCAAGTATGCCTTTTAAGGCCTAATGTCGTCAAGTGCATATATTTTCTCTACGCCCTCACCGCACTCCCGGCAGGCTCAGCACGCAGAAGAGGGCCTGCGGCAACACAATCGCGCCAGCCGCAACGAGAGCCAGACGTCCCCGCCGGCTCTCGTAGGCGTCGGCAAAGAGCCCGGCGACAAAGGTGAGCAGAAAGGGCAGCGCCCACAGCGCGCCGTCAGCGTCCGGCCCGGCCAGCAGAAACAGCGCCAGGGCGCAGATCAGCGGCGTGGCATTGCCGAAGTAGCGTGAGCGGCGCACGGCCAGGAACAGCGCCACGGCGGCTGCGGCGGCCAGCGTAATCCCGGCGTTGCCCGGCGCAAGGAAGAACCGCCGCGCCGGGTCAAGCGAGAGCCGCGGCAACCCCGTCGATGAGCCGAGGAAATGACTGAAGGCCGACGGCGAAAAGCCGTAGCAGGCAAATGCAATCGCCAGCGCCCCAGCCGAGGCCGCCAATAGAACCGGTAGCACCTGTCTTCTGTGCCCCTCAGCCACCCAAAGCATAAAGGCCAGGCCCAGCAGCGCCGCCGCCAGCAGCGCCGCCAAGTGCGCCGCCGCCGCCAAGCCAAAGGCCGCCGTCAGCAGCACGATGCGCGGCCGCCATTTGCGCCTTGGGCCTTGCATGGCGTGCGCGACGCCGATGCAGGTGTACACGCCGCCATAGACCCCCAGCGCGGCCAACACTTCGGGATTGAGCGCCACGCAGGCTTGCAGTATTGTGGGCGAAAAACAGTAGAGCGCCAACGCCGTGTAGCCGCCCAGGTTGCCGTAGAGCCGCCGCGTTACCCACCACAGGCCGCCGCCCAGCAAACACCCGGCCAGCAGAAACGGCAGCCGCGCGAAGAACAGTTCCCCGGCGGAAAACGGGCCTTCGGACGGCGCGGCGCGGAAGCCTTCCCTGCCCCGCTCGGCCAGCCGATGCAACGCCAGCGGCAGGCCAGCCAGCCGGCAGGCCAGGATTCCATCGGAAACGCCGCCGCAATGGGAAAAGTTGCCGGCGAATGGAAGCTGCCGCCACATCTCGCTGCCGCAGCGCGCATGCTGCTCATCCCGCTCCGTCCACGCCTGGCGGCTGGCGAGCCATAGCCCCTGCGCCAGAAACAGCAATAGCAGCACGGCGGCGATGCGCTGCGGCAAATTGAAGCGGAAACGGCGAAGGATTCCAAACCGGCGGGTCATCATGCTCCGGGCAACCCTACCAGTCTAAACGGTGGATCGAAGATGTATACCCCGGCGGGCTGGAATCGAATGACGCTTTTTCTTCCACCCCAGCAAACAAAGATCGCTCATCGGGGACCCCGTTGAGAAAAAACCATTTGGCAGCATCGGCTTCGATCTATAGCAATTGGAAAATCGCTCTACGACACACGAACGCACGCGATCACAGGCCTGGGTTAAGGTCATGATCGCGTGCAATTAGCCATCTGCCTCTTACTGCAGTGGAGGAGGTGGAGGAGGTGGTGGTGGTGGACGATGGTGATGGTGGTGGTGATGATGAGCTGGCGGCGGTGGCGGAGGCGGTGGCCCATCCTGAGAGAAGGGTATTGCCTGTGCCACGATGCTGAAGCTCAACAACAGAGCTGCGGCAAACAGAATTATCTTCTTCATATCTGTTACGGATGCTATTGATACGTTTCAAGATGCAGAAAAATATTTTCCTGACCAATAATCTGGTTGGGAATGAATATATGACTTATGGAATCAGCAATCTACAGAACTTAAGTTATCGTAAGAGCCGTATTTTTCATCACACCAGACTTATCGCGCTCCTTTGTGCGCCTCTCCGGTTACAGCCGCCAAACCGCCAGTTCGTTCCACTTTGTCTTGAAACGCAGGAAAGCCGCCCCAAAGGGCGGCTTTCCTGGGGATACCTGTTGAAGTTTAGAACATTTTTTCTGATGGTGTAGAGGAATCCCACCCTAGCCGCAAAAACAAAGACGCGGCGAGGGTGGGGCACCCAAACTCTATACCTAAAAAATGCTCTAGTTGAAGATTCCGGCAACCGATTCGCTGTTGGCCAAGGTAACCGTGCAAGTGGTCGTCAGGTTTGGCACATTGGTCGTGGTATCGCAATTTGCAGACCAACCACCGAAAGTGCCCGACTCAGGATTTTCAGTCAAGGTAACCGACGTGCCCACCGGATAGGTTCCCACACACACCGATGAAGTGTTTGTGCTGGCCGGTCCGCAGTGAATCACGTCCGCGACACCCGTTGCGGATGGAGCCGTGATCAGCCAATTGGTGGTATTGCTTCCGGTTCCATAGACGGTCAGCGTCGCCAGTTGTTCCGCGGGAATCTTGGTAGTGTCGGTGTTGCAACCGCTGTTGACGGTGGTTTCGTTTCCGCTGACGGTGGTGGTCGTACCGACCGGGCACGTCAATGTTGCAACACCTGTCACAACGGTTCCGTCGGAGTTGGTGGCGACAGCGGTAATGGCGGTTGTGCCGGCTCCGACGACCGTGGCCAGTCCGGCGGATGCTCCGACGCCCCCGGTCGTGGTTCCGGAAGTGCCGGTTGAATTGAAGGTGGCAACCGCCTGTTCACTGGAAGTCCAGGCCACCGAATTGGTCAGATCTTCCGCGGCTCCGGCGCTGGTGGTTCCAATCGCCAGGAACTGCGCGGTCTGATCAATGCTGGCAAGCGTTGCAGAGGATGGAATGACCGTGAGCGAGAGCAGCGGCTCTGGCGTAGCAGTCACCGCTGTCACCGTGACTGTCGCAGTCTGCGTGACGACGCTGGCGGCAGTGGTTGACGTTTTCTGATTTGTGTACTCGGCGGTAATGGTCGTTGAACCGGCAGTTACGCCCTTGACCAGTCCGTCAGCGTCGGTCGTGGTGCCGGTTTTCGTTTGCGCGCTGGCCGTGCTGACGGTGGCGACTGCCGGATTACTCGAAGTCCAGGTGACCGCGGTCGTCACGTCGGACTGCAATTTGGTGGTTCCGTCCGTGCCGAGAGCGATGAATTGCGCGGTTTGATTGGCGGCGATCGACTGCGAACCCGGAATGATGGTAATCGCTGTCACCGGCTCCGACGCGGCGTTTTGCACCGCAAAGGTGGCCGTCGCCGTCACCACGCTGCTGTCTGCGGTGTTTGTCCCGACGGCCAGAATGGCCGTGGTTCCCTCGCCCTGCGCCGTGAACAGCCCGGCGGTGGTGGTGTCAGGAGTCGCAACGCTCTGGTTGACGGAGCTCCAAGTCACTTTGGGAATCGTCACCGGACCAGTTGCCATAGTGACGGATGCCGACGAGCTGGTCAGGTCCACCGTCGTGCCGGCTGAGGTGGTGCCGATGGCCTTGAACTGCCCCTGTTGACCTGGATAGGCAACCGATATGGAGCTGGGAATGATTGTCAGCGAGACCAGAGGCTCCGCCGAGGAGGCGATGTTCACGGTAATCGCTGCCGTTCCGGTCACGGTCGAGCCGTCGGAGCTGGTGACTTCCGCCGTGATCGCCGTCGTGCCGTTGGCAACGGCATTGAAGCTTCCCACGGCCGTTGTAACGACCTTGGCTACCGAGGGAACGCTGGAAGCCCAATTCGCCGCGTTAAAAGTCGTATTGGGCCCGGACGTGTGTATGATCGTTGCCGTCCCATTCGTCAGGTCCACCGTCGCGCCGCTGGAGGTAGTGCCGATCGCTTTCAGACTGGCGGTCTGACCAACGGTGGTGAGCGTTTGCGAACTGGGAACAATGGCCAGCGATACCAGATGCTCCGCCGTCGATGTAGCCGAGGCGCTCACGGTCAGTGTCGCAACAGCGGTCACCACCGTGCCATCGGGATTCGTCGCAATGGCCGTGATCGCGGTTGTTCCGGCTGCGACTGGCGTGGCAACATTCTTGGTCGAATCAGCAAAAGTAGCTACAGCAGGATTGCTGGAATACCAGGTAGCCGCCGAAACAGCCTTGCTTGTTCCAGGGACCGGATAGGTCTGGTTCGTCAGGTTGACGGTAGCACCCGAGGAGGTGGTTCCGATGGCGATGAAGTTGACGTTGCCGCTTGTGCCGGTTGTCAGCGCGGTCTGCGAGGAGGGCGTGATGGCCAGCGAAACCACCGGCTCCGAGGTCGATGTGGTCGAGCTGCTCACGGTCAGTGTCGCCGTTCCCGTCACCGCCGTGCCGTCGGTGTTCGTCGCAATCGCCGTAATCGTGGTTGTTCCGGCTGCAATCGGCGTGGCAACGCTCGGATTGGCCGAGTCTTCAAAAGCAGCCACCGCCTGATTACTGGACGACCAGGTTGCCTTCGTAGTGCCTTGGGTCGAGCTCGCCACATACGGCGTACTCGTCAGATTGACGGTAGCGCCCGAAGGGGTGGTTCCGATGGCGATGAAGCTGACATTGCCGCTTGTACCGGTGATCAGTGCGGTCTGCGATGTCGGAATCACGGCCAGCGAAGCAATTGGCTCCGTGGACGTGCTGGAAGATTGGGTAACATTGACGGTCATGCTGCCAGAAATCGTGCCGTTGAATCCTGGCGCGCTGGCGGTAACCGGAATATCGGTACAGGTATTACTGCCCGAAGTGATGTACCCTTTTTTATCTGTATTATTGACCGTTACGCACTCGGGGGTGGAACTCGTCCAGGTGACCTGATCGGTGATGTCCGCGGTCTTAGCCGCATGATCGGGGTGGGTATAGTATCCGGTGGCCGTCAATTGCGTATGAAGGCCCGCCCCCGTAAAGTTCATCGTGCTAGGGCTGACCACGATGGAAGTCAGCGAAGGAGAGTTGTTGCAACTGGTAAGTAACACTACTAGGCCGGTGAGCAAGAACGCTCCGAAGCGGAAGCGATTGAACATTTTGAGTCTCCTGGCGTTTTTCAATGGCTTCGGCTCCGCCTGCGCGCAACGAAGCCGGACAAGTTTTTCCACCCTCGACTATATACCATTCCATAACCGAACCGCTCAAGCGGCAAAAGCAGCTTCACCGGATGCGGAATCAAGTCAGTTACTGATCCGGCCCGAAAGATTGGCATCGTGCTTTCCCACATCTCCCGCACAGAACGCGGTAGATATGGGGCACCCTGTTCTCATCCTTTTGGGCCGGATCAATAATAAGCAAAATCCCGGCTTGCGGGCACTTCAATCAGGCCGGGCTGGCAACGCCGGGCTAAAACTCAAAATAACAAACTCAGAAACCAATTTTCCATTAATATTACCGCAAATGGCAAAAATAATGACGTTGTGACGGCTATTTTCTCATCCCGCGGCCGCAACAAGCATCGCCGCACATAATTATTGATATTTGACAGCCACTGCTGCTGGAAACGGAGAGCGGCAACTAGGTCTCTGACAATTTGAAGTTGTACCAGTGCTGGGTGCCCCAGGTCCCGATTTTGGGACCTGGGAAGGTATGAACTCATGGTGCTTCTTCCTGTCAGAGACCTAGGGGAGGCCCAAGCTCTGTCGATCAGAAAACGACCCGCAGTCTCATGCCAAGCAATGCCGTCGTATAGGCCTTGCTTGCATACGTAGGATGATTTGAGACCTCCAGGTCCGGCCCCAGGTCCACGCTCTTCGTCAGGCGAAGCCGATAGAAGGTTTCCAATACGCTTTCGTGGTGTTTGGCTCCCGGAGCCGGTTCCGAGTGAGTCAGAGAAATACCGAACATGTCTCCGCGCCTTCCAAACGGCTTGATCTGGGCAAGGCCCAACTCTTCAACCTGCTTGATCGATGTACCACTATTCGAGGCAAAGCCGAATCTGGCGAACGGAGTCCAGCCATTGCGCAGTTCCCGCTCGAGGCCAATGCCGCCGCCCAGGCCGCTGCCAAGAGTTTGTGTGTCGTCCCGCCAGAAATTCAGGCGATAATTTTTAAACCGCTTACCCGGCGAACCGGAGAACCAGCCAACTTCCATGGCCTCCATATACTTTCGATCCACGAGTGTATTCAGGTTCCCTTGCGGCACGCCTTCGGTGTCAATCGCCAGTGCGTGAATGTAGATGTGCCGCGTGGCTTGATATTCGATAGCGGCTCCGCCTGCATAGGCGCCATCGGATGCAAATGTCAGATTGCCATCACTGCTGCCATTCAGAAACTGCGTGCGCTCGTCATTGTTAAACATACTCAGGCTGATGTATTCGTTGGGATGTATCTTGCCGAGATAGAGGGATAGTCTTTTATGAAAAACATCCTGCCGCCAATACAGGACATTCACCGTAATTGGATTTTGCGGTCCGCCCCCCTGCAAGCAATTCAGAGTCATTCCGGATCCGAGCCTGTCGCTGAGATTAAACTGTTCGCTAATGCCGATATTGGTTCCAGAGCGAACGAGCAGGCTAATGGCGCCTGCGGTGCCGCCGTGGTCATACACCTTCCAGGCCGCTGTAAAATCCGCTCGCCCGCTAAACTGCTCGTGCCGGACTCTATCGGGCACAGCAGTGGCGTACTGGCTAACAACGGTATAGGTCTCGCCAATCTTCAAATGAGCCGAGCGATTGATTCGATCCGTCAGGTTTTCAAATGGATCAAGAAATACTTGAAATGGATCATGTTTTAGAATGGGATCCGCCGGTATTTTAGATAGCGCCACCGAATCCGCATCGAGTTCCTGCCTAAGATCGTCCTGCTCCTGGATAAGATCTGCGTAGTAAATTATTTGGGCACGCTGCGAAGCTGTATCAGAACGGCCGCTCCCGCTCTGCGCGGCAACTGGCAAGCTGAATGCAACAACGAGCAAAAGAAGACCAGTTTTCATGGTTCCTTCTTCCATAGTGCGTATTCTCCACTGCGCAGCAGCCTGGAGGCGGGCAAGGCTAAAAGCAATGCCCGCCTCCGATAATCGCTTCTAGGTCTCTGACCGGATGAAGAAGTTTCATTGAGTTCGTGGTTTCCCACATCTCAAAATCGAGATGTGGGGCACCCAGCGATGGTGCAAAATCAAGCGGTCAAAGACCTAGTTAACTTTCAAAGGCTATTTGCGCCAGAAGCGCTCGATCTCTTCGAGAGATCGCCCCTTGGTCTCTGGAATCAGATAGTAGGAAAACAGCCATGATCCTATGGCAAGCACTCCATACATCCAGAACGTCAAGCTCGGTCCAAGCAGCGTCAAAAGCGAGAGGAACGTAAGCGAGACCGCGAAGTTGGCTATCCAGTTCGCGCCGGCCGCGACTCCCGCCGCAAGGCCGCGGATTTTCAACGGATATATCTCTGAAATCAGCAACCAGAAGATAGGTCCAAGACTAATGGCAAACGATGCTACATAAACCATCAGGGTAACTACGGCAAGGGCCGCAAGTCCTCCGCCCTTTGCGGACAGATGGAAGATCAAGCCAAGCGCTCCAAGGCTGACAATCATCCCGGCGATGCCTGTCAGCAGCAACGGCCGCCTGCCAACGCGATCAATCAGCCACATCGAAACCAGGGTCATGACTACATTCACTATTCCAATGCCAGCCGTTGCCAGGATCGAACCTTGAATCGAAGAAATTCCAGCCGTGCGAATGATGTACGGCGCATAGTAGATGATTGTGTTAATGCCTGTAACCTGCTGAAAGACAGCCAGGCCAATGCCGATAAGCAAGGCCGGCCGGACCGCGGGAAGAAGCAGGTCCGCGAAGTGCCCGTGCAGGTTTGTCTCTTGCGATGCTTTCTCGATTTCCGTAAATTCAGTATCAACGTCCTGGGTGCCGCGAATCTTGGCCAGCACTTTGCGCGCCAAATCATAATTATTGTGCCGCGCCAGGTATCTTGGCGTCTCCGGAAGAAACAACATTCCTATGCCAAGCAGCGCTCCAGGAACAACCGCAAGTCCAAGCATCCATCTCCATGCCGCGGATGGAGTAAAGGCATAGTCTGCCAGATAGGCCATTAGAATTCCAATTGTGATGGCCAATTGAAAAAGCGAGACTTGCCATCCGCGCGCATAGGCCGGCGATATTTCTGATATATAGAGTGGAACAACGGAACTCGCAAGACCTATTCCCATTCCCACGACAACCCGCCCCGCAATCAGTATTCCGATTGACGGCGCGGCAGCACAAACCAAAGCACCTGCAATAAAGACTACGGACGTGATCAGCAGCATCTTCCGTCGTCCGAATCTGTCCGAAAGGCTGCCTCCAGTAATGGCAAAAACCGCGGCGCCAACTAACACCGAGCTAACCGCAAGCTCCTGTTCAAAGACGGAAAGCCCAAAACTTTGTTTGATGAAGATGAGCGCGCCAGAGATTACGCCGGTATCATACCCGAACAACAATCCGCCGATTGCGGCGAAGACCGCGGCAATGTAAACGTATTTCTGGCTTGCGGCTGGCTTGGGGGCTTCGGAATCTGTTGCAAGTTGCACATGAGTTGTAGTCATTCTGCACGTCCATTCCGGAAATCGCAATTGCGTTTAATAAAGGATGCTGGTTGAGTTACCGTGCTTTCATGGCGGCTCGGCAGATGTCTCGATTCCAGCGGAAATCTGCTGTGCAATAGCTTTTCTCAACCGAATGTTCCAATGGTCCATGGAATCGATCTGACAGATTGCTCCCTGTGTGAAATCAGGATGGATGCTTCTAAGTCTCAAGCACCCAAACACGCGCCCGATCTGCGCTGGTCATAATTTTCAGCATGCATCCGTCAACATCGAAGACAAATCGGAAGTTCAGATCGCACTGTGAGCAGCGCCGCTTAGAGCAGTTTGCGAAATTACGTAGACTTTTTGAGAGCAGTGCAAGGTGGTTTTTTCTTGAGAAAAAAGCCACTTGAAGGGTTGCCTTCGGTTTACAGCAATTCGCAAACTGCTCTAAATGCCCTATTCGCGGCATTGCAAAACACCGAGAAAAGCATCGCACTTGTATATCCGCTGGGATGCTCTCTATTGCTCATGCCGCCTGACGAACTCGCCTGCTCCCTCCAATTACCTGACGAAAGCTAGGTTTCCGCGTTTCCCGCTTCAAAACGATCATCCGCCACAACTTCAGCAGCGGACTTATTGGCGTACCAGCCTTCACGTGACGGCGCAAAGCTGTCGAAAGCTGGTACGTAGGGTTTGATGTCGAGCAGCGGAGTTCCGTCCAGCATATCCACGTCGGCCACGAGCAGCCGATTCTTCTCAATGCTGAGAAGACGAACGACAGATATGCCGATGTAATTAGGCCGAGCAGGCGAACGAGTGGCAAAAATTCCCCGCACAGCCACGTCCATATAGGGTTGGACCACTATCTGCGCATCTGAGGCGCGATCCAGGAAGTAGATCAACCACACCCGTTCAAACCCGGCAAGGTCGCGCAACCCCTCGACATACTCTGCCTGCAATTCGACAATCCCCTCGGCGCATTTTCCGGCTACGCCTTGAATCGGTGTCCCTGTAGCTTGCTTGAACGGAGTATGGATCAAGCCGATGGGTGCGATTGGCAAATTATGCGTGCCAGCGTTCAAATTGCTCTTGTGCATATTCCCTCGTATCAGTGTCATCAGTCGCGTATCCGCTACATAGCATTTTTCCACAAGGAACCGATGCAATCCGGCGCGGGCACTGTTTCGCCTGCGATGCGCCAGACGGACTCCTCGGCACAGTTGAAGCCGGGTCCTTTCAAAACATCAACTCGTCCAGAGGTTCCCTTACTGCTTTTTGAAGACGGCCAAATCCTTTTCATCGGAAAGAATCGCGCTCTGAAGACGGCGGAAGTCTGCGGCCTTCGCGGGTGGAATCTCAACCTGGCGGACGACATATTGGCGCTCGTAGTGGAGCAGATTGCCCTTCGCCGTTGTCGTGGAGTGGTAGCTGGCAAAGTCGAGGTCTATGTTGACAGGGTCTGGAGTTTCATCGACGACGTAGCCAGCAGGAATGGCGATGTCAAAGCTGTCGCGCCAGTGGCCAGTGGCGCCAAGGTCGATGGGATAGATGCGCGGCTTATCGTCGAACAGTCGTGTATAGGAGCCAACCACGCGGGGACGCACCAGCAAAAGCGAGCCAGCCTGATGGGCGTACTGGCGGGCGGTGACCTTGAAGTGGAGTTCGAGGGGCTTGTCCAGGGCCGAGGGCTGAGTGAATGAAAAAGCGTCGAGCGTAACGCCGGGAAGGGTTGCGGCTATCGATTTCTCAAACCATTCGCGACGCTCCTTCTCGTCCTTGTACTTCAGCAGTGAGCGCAGATCGGCGCCGACGGGGCCGACGTGAGAGGTATCGATCGAGCCGGTAAGGACGCCATCGGCCGAAAGCGTGAAAGCGCCTTTGAGCTCCGAACCATTGGCGTCCGGATCAAGCACGGGAAAGGCGATGATCTGGCTGCCCAGGCCAGCAGCCAGAATGCCGTAGCCGCCTTGCTCCTCCGGGGGCAGATTGCCAACAGGCGTGCGTTCGTCGGTGGGATCGAAAATGAGGTAGCGCTTGCCGTTGCTGGTTTTCGCAACGGCCATCAGACGCGGGTCTTGTACGCCGGCGGGAAGCTCGATGGCGGTAATCATGTGATTGCCGTAGATGGATGGATCTTCGGGATCGACAACACCGCGATGGCTATCCACTTGCAAATAGAAGGCCTGAATACCGGCAGCTTGCAGCATGGAGATCAGCAGTGTGGTCTTGTCCTTGCAGTCGCCGTAGCGATTACGAAAGATGTCTGCGGCATGATTGGCCCGATAGCCGCCGATGCCGCGCTCAACGATAAAGTAGCGGACGTTTTTCTGGATGTATTCGGTGATGCGGCTGAGCTTGGTGTAAAAGTCAGGCGCGCCGGCAATGAGGCTCTGGGTTTGGGCTGTGATCTCCGGCGATGGGTCGGGACGATGCTCTTCGAGCTTGGTCGTCCATTGCCCAATGGCGCGCCACTGATTGTCTTTGCCATCGACGGCGGCATCGCCCCACTGAACGGACATGCGCGCGGCCAGAGCTGCCCATGCGGGGTGGGACTTTACCTCGCGCAGGTCAAGGGCGGGCATGTCTTTAATCTCCCAGCGCCAGTGGTTCGGAGCAACCTCGACGGGCTTGACGGGCGTAAATTTGTGCCACGCCTCGGAGTGGGCGCGGCCGGCGGGCAGGTCCACTTCGAGGGCTTGGAAGACCACGGGAACGCTGCTCTGTATACGCCAGTCCGTCTCCTGCAGATACGGTGCAAGCAACTCCTCGGACTCGCAGACGATGGTGGCGCCCACATCGGCGGCGGGAGGATGCACAACGCGGGTTTTGCTGGTGGAGAGCATGGTGGGGATGTTGTTGTCGCCCACATCGGCAAAATCCGTATCCTGGGCCTGAAACTGCTTCTGGTCGGCTGCAATGGTCCACTCGCGGAAGTAGTTGATCTTCTCATCCACATCGTGAGAGACCTCACAAAAAGTACCGCGGCCCTGCGGCTTGAGGATGCGAATGGCTTCGCGCTCACGTTCAACGGCGCGGCCCTGGGCGTCGACGGTTTCAAGGTATTCATCGAAGAGAACCACCGAGGCGGCATCCTTGATGTAAGCGGGAGTTGGAGTCTTGGCGGCTTCAAGCCCCCACTGCGGAAGATCCTGCTTGTCCTTGCCGAACCAGCCAGCGAAGGCGGGCGTGGTGGCCAACAAAAGGAGAGCGGCCAAAAAAGGACTGAGAGCCGGGGCAGAATGGGAGATTCTCAAAGTCAGTTGCCTTTCGCCGCGGGGTTGCGGGCCAGCACCAGTTGCGACTGGTCGGCGGCAGCAACCTTCTGGTAGAAACCGCGAAGCTCCTGGTACTCATCGGGCTTGGCATAGGAAAAGGCGCGGGCCAGGGTGCGGACAACGGTAATTTTCCCGGGCTCAGAGACAGCTCTGCTAACAAGAACCGCGTGATCGGGCCAGGAAATCTTGTTGTTCTGAGGCGCGCCTTCGACCGAGAAGCCATCGGGCAGGTAATAGGTAACCTGATCGGCCACCGTTTCCCCGTAGTGCATATCCACGGGTTCAATGCGCTTTTCCTGAGCAACAAAGGAATTGTAACTGCGCGTCTGAAAAAAGAAGCCGGGAAGCAGAAGGCGTTTGGAGGTGGCTGCGCCCAGCGTTCCGTGAACATCCACCATGGCAAGCAGGTTGACGTCAGGATCGTCGAGGCCCAGAAAATGATCGATATGAGCCTCAATGCCTTCAGGGACCAGAGACTCCAGCTCGTGATCGAACCGCTTTTTGACCTCTTCCGGGTCGTTGCGCAGAGCGGCCTGACGCCAGTAGAGAGCTTGCTGGCCAGTCATGACGAAGCGGAAGCTGCCGGTAACAGCGCCTTGCGCGTCCAACGTGACGGTGCCGATGCGAACGGTCTTGTTGTCAGGATAGGCTTGGGACGGGGAAGTAATCGCGTAGTGACCGTCCTTGGACTGTTGAACCCCTCCCGCGCCGGAATGCCTCCAATTGACCGTAAGGAAGGGGGACATCTTCTCGCCGGGATCGAGCAAAAGCTCCTTGCCGCCAGTGTTCAGCGCGACGAGGGTGTCATCGAACTGATCAAAGTTTAGGTAGCTGATATTGAACAAGGCCCGCTCACGATTGACGACCTTGACGGCGACGGCGTTCAGATTGGCGGCGCGCAGCATGGCCAGATAGAGCAAAGCAATATCCTCGCTGGAGCCGCTCTTCTGAGACCAGGTGTCCTCGGCGCGCTTGGCGGTCTTCAACTTGAGCAGTTTCATCTCGGATTCAGTTTTCTTGCGGGAATAGTCGGTGTTATCGAGGGCCTGAACGGCTTTATAGAGCTTTTTCGCCTTATCCAGTTCGCTGTCTCCGGGAGCGATGAGGCCGTTGACAGTTTCGCGGATGGATTTGGATGCTTCAGCGAAGTGATCCACATCTTTTGACCAGTCTTTGGACTCGGAGGTCCAGAAGTTGGCCGGAGTTGTAGCGCTCGTGTAATAGAAACGGACGTTATAGAGGAAACTTCCGATGGGCGGCATCCACTCCTCGTCTGGAGCAGCCGGAATATCAGTCAGCTTAAGGCCGTATACTCCTGCGGCATCGGCTTTGACCCGGGTGTTATTGGGTAGGATCGGCCACCATATAAGAGTATTAAGCACGCGTCCGCGGCTATCCTCCAGATAGTAAGTGGTCTGATTCATAATGCCTGGCCGGAAGGCCTCGAAGGGCGTAAAGGCGTAGTGCGCCTGGTGGACAAAATAGGGACGCTGGACCTCCCAGGTTGGCGAAGAATAATGGTGGTCGTCGTAATCCAACTGATAGCGATATTCCAGGATGCTGCCAACCTCGACGCTGGGAAGGGTGAAGACCTTCTGGTTGACCTGGAACGGATCGTTGCCTTTTTTGGATTTTGTTTTAACGATCATCAGGTCTTCGGGCTTTCCGGCGAGCGGAATGACTGTGCCGTCCGCGTGAATGGTGCGAGCCTCGATAGCGGTGACCTTGAAGTTACCGCGCAGGTAAGGAATTTCGACGGTGGCGAGTTCCTTGCCCTTCTCCGAAAGAACCTTGATGCGCGCGTAATAACTCTGATAGTGAAGCGGATCGTTGGAGATTTCTTCGATGTTGAGGTAGACCGCGGCCGCGCCCGGAGCCTTGGGGTCGGCGGTCATCTTGAGTTCCTCGGCGGTGGGCTGCTGAAATTGGGCGAGAACCAGGGCTGGCGACGCAACGGCGAGGAACACAAACAGATGACGCGCGAAAACGCGAATGCGCATGACTCTTCCTTTGCTTGCGAATAATTAGAAGACAAATAAGGCACAGCTAACTCGAATGAAGGAATTCTACATCATCCATTGCCGCGGGCGCGGAAGAAGTCACTTGCCGCCGGAGCGGACGCGTCTTATTGATTCGGCCCGTATGTGTTGCAACACTGTCTGGGTGCCCCACCCTCGCGACACCATTGTTTTTGTCGCCAGGGTGGGCGAGCACGATGCAAATCTTCTGGACCGGATCAATAATCGCGATTCCGCAACGGATGCAGTTTTGGATTGCCAGGTCTCTGACAACTTGATTTTGTACCATCGCTGGGTGCCCCACATCTCGATTTTGAGATGTGGGAAACCACGAACTCAATGAAACTTCGTCATCCGGTCAGGGACTTGGCAGAATTACTGTGCCAACCGAAAAGGAGTCTGGCGCCGTTTCTTCGCGGACCAGCGCCTGCAATAATTCATAGTATGCAAACCGTGCTCACAGCGGAGCGGCTTTGGAACGGAAGCGGGCTGCTCGACTTGCCCGTGGTCGTGATCGAAGACAACCGCATTGCCTCTATTTCCACGCGCGCGGCGGGTAAACTGCCCGGCAGCGCCCGCGTTCTTGACTTTCCCGGCGCAACCCTCGCGCCCGCGTTCTTCGACGTGCATATTCACGGGGCCAAGGGCCACGACGCGATGGAAGCCACGCCAGCGGCGCTCGACGCCATGGGCGGCTTTCTGGCCTCGCACGGCACGGGCTGCTTTCTGGCGACCACGGTCACAGCGCCTCTGGACGCGACCTTGCGCTCACTCGCCGGGCTGGCGAAGCTGATGGAGCGGTCACCCGCCGCGGGAGTGGCGCGGCCCATCGGCATTCACCTGGAAGGCCCGTTCCTTTCCCGCGCCAAGTGCGGCGTGCAGCCGGTGGAGCATCTGCTCGCGCCCAGCATTGCCACCTTCGACCGGCTCTTCGAGGCTGCCGGGGGCCATCTGCGGCTGATGACGCTCGCGCCCGAATTGCCCGGCGCTCCGGAACTGATTGCCCACGCCACCGCGCGCGGCGTCCGCGTCTCCCTGGGCCACTCCAACGCCACCGCCGCCGAAACCCTCGCCGGCATCCAGGCCGGAGCCGTCAGCGCCACCCACACCTTCAACGCCATGCGTCCGCTCAATCACCGCGAGCCGGGCATTCTGGGCACAGTGCTCACGGCGGACAATCTCTATGCCGAGATGATTTGCGACGGCGTCCATGTCGCGCCTGAAATTGTAAAGCTGTGGTGGCGGGCCAAGGGGCCGGAGCGGGCCATTCTGATGACCGACGCGCTAAGCGCCGCCGGAATGCCCGACGGCAGCTATCAACTGGGTGGCTTTCCGGTCGAGGTGGCGCAGGGCCGCGCCATGGCTCGCGGCGTATTGGCCGGCAGCGTGCTCACGCTCGACCGCGCATTGGCAAATTTCATGCGGTTTACCGGCGCGCCGCTCGATGTGGCTTTGCGCCTCGCCACGATCAATCCAGCTTCCATGACCGGCCTCGGCGATCAGGCCGGTTCGCTCGCCGTGGGCCGCGTGGCCAGCCTAGTGGCCGTGGATGCGGCGGGAAAACTGGTTGGCTCCGTTATCAATGAGGAGACGGCGTTTGTGCGGTGATGAGTAGGCGAGTTTAAGGTATGTGCTTCCCAGGTCCCAAAAGCGGGACCTGGGGCACCCGCATCCGACAGATTGAACTCTGAGGAAGAAATGAAAACGCCAAAGGAAAAGAATGTCACCGAAGTGACTTTCTGAGTCCATTTTGTTAGCCTAACGGACGAGGTGACCGTCCGGTATTGAGGTTAACTCATACAGTCAGATTGTTAACAGGAGCGCAGAATGGGCGTTAAAGATTTACCAATAGATTCAGGAAGGAAGATCACGAAGGTATTTGAATCCTTAGGATGGATTCCCCACCGCGGCAAGAATCACTTCGTTTTGACGCATCCAGATAAACCGTCAACACTGATGATCTCAATTCCCGATCATAAGCAAATAAGCCGTACCCTATTGAAGACAGAACTAAGGAAAGCAGGGATTTCCGAGGAGGAGTTCTGTAAAATCTACAACGGGCGCTAAACGGAGATTAGTTCCGGGCCTTTTATGCGGAATGATTTCTCTCCTTCGTAATTCTCCGCGCTGCATCCGTTGGAAGCGCCCTCTTGCGCGAATTGTCCCATGCGCACAACGAGCACAGACTCGATTGCGTCCCTGATGTTTCTGACAGCCTCTTTTTTAGTTTTTCCCTGAGACATACATCCTGGCAACTGCGGACATTCGGCAATGATAAAGCCGTCTTCTCCCTGACTAAACACCACTTTCAAAACAGTACCTGGGTTTACTTGGCTAGTCTCGGTCTTGCGGCGAATCAGACTGTTTCCGATTCTCATCCTGTCCATAAAAGCCTCATTCTCAAACGCACACGCCCAATGTGAAAGCCAATTTCCTCACGGAAACTCACGATACCACGTCATTATCGGCCTGTATACATATTTTAGACGTTGCAACTAAACGAATAGTGGCAATTGTTTCACTATAAGGAATGCAGTTCCATAGCCGCCCTGCTGCCAGTCTCATTGCATTATTTTATGTTTGCAGCATGTCTGAAGCCATACTCTTTCAAAACATCAACATGTTCAGCGAAAATCCAGAGCTTCAGGAGCGGGCGGCGTTGGCCTTGAGCTTTGCGGCCACAATGGCTTCGGCGGCGGCTACAACTTCGTCCAGCGTCAGGTGGGTTGAATCCAGCAGAACGGCGTCGGGGGCCGGCTTGAGGGGCGAATCGGCGCGGTTGCGGTCGCGCTCATCGCGGGCGCGCAGGTCGCGGATGATTTCTTCAGGCTGTTGGGCCGGCTTGGGGCCAAGTTGATCGTAGCGGCGCATGCCCCGGACCTCGGGGGAGGCATCCAGAAAGATTTTGACGTCTGCGTGGGGAAAGACGACGGTGCCGATGTCGCGGCCCTCCATGACCACCCCGCCTTGAGCGCCCAACTGCTGCTGCATCTGAACCATCCAGGAGCGAATAGCCGGATGAACGCTGACGCGCGAGGCGGCATCGGTAACCATCTGATTGCGGATCATGCCGGTCACCTCCTCGCCGTCGAGCAGAACGCGATTCTCTCCCTTGACGGGTTCAAGGCGGATGACGGTTTGGGCGGCAAGAGCCTCGAGCGCGGCACTATCCTCCAAAACAATGCCCACGCGCAGAGCCTTGAAGGCAAAGGCGCGGTACATGGCCCCGGTTTCAAGGTTCAGCAGGCCAAAATGCCGCGCCAGATGGCGGGCAACAGTGCTCTTTCCCGCTCCGGCAGGGCCGTCAATGGCGACGATGATCTTGCTGGGCACAGCGGGAGCATTCAAGGATGGGGTGTTGGCGCTCATCCGCGTTTTTTCGCTGACTGCTTGGGCCGGGCGGTAAAGCCGTACCGTTTGCTGTTTCCTGCCTTGGCGCCGGCGGCAACGGCGGGCTTGTGGCTGCTGACGGCGCGCGCTGGCCGCGCCGCGGGCCGGGAACTCTTCCGCAGCGTACTGCCGCCACGAGAGATTGTGCCGGATTTGGCGGCGGTTTTGGCGCCGTTGGAGTGGCCGTTGCGCTGGCTCCATGCGGTTGCGGAAGACTTGGCGGAATGCGTGCCGTTGGCGCTGCTCGATGGACGAGCCGCGGTTCTGCTGCTGCCACTGGAATGATTGCCGTTGGACGGGCGCGTGCTGGCTGACCGGGAGTCCGCGCCAGTTCGCCGGGCCGGATGGCTGCTGGAGGAAGACGATTGCGCTGGCATGCGGCTGCGGGAGTGTGTGGCTGCCGGGCGGCTGAAATGCGGCCGGACGGCGGCGGATTGCCCGCTCGCTGCCGGTTTGCGCACGGCGGCCGGGCGAGGCGCGTGGCTCTCGGTTGGTTTGCGCGGGGCCGGGGCGGCCGGATTCTCAGCCGGCGCGGCGGCAAGCTCAGGCAACTCGGCTTCGTAGGCTTCGGAGTGCATAAAATAGGCCGAGGCCGGCACGGAGGCGCTGGCATAAATTGTGGGTGGGTCGGGAAACTCCGGCAGCGTGCCGGCGACATAAAAGAGAGGCGCATGACCCAGCGAAATAGTGTGGACCTGACGCGTGGCGAGCAGGCCGCGCAGCACCTCCCGTATCTTGCTGCGAGCGGTCAGCGGAGCCAGAAACAGCTCGACATCTTCCATGCTGGCGGCGATAACCGCCTGAAGATAAATGGAGGCAAGCACTGAAATAGCCGTTACCTGGGAGGTGGAAGCGCCTTCGGCGATGGCTTTCTGGAAACGCACGCGCAGCAGTTGCCACTGGGCGGACAGGCCGGGAGCGGAAACGACGGGGATAATGCGGAGCTGTTGCCAGAGTTCGGTAATGGCGCGCAGAACAGCGCCTTCCGTGACTTCCCTGCCCAGCGTCTGGGTCAGCTTGGAGAGATTTGTATCGCCCAGTTCCAGCACCTTGTAGGCCTGGATGGCCAGTTGCGAAACCTGGCGTGAACCGGTCAGTTGCGGAATGCGGCGCCAATCGCGGTCGCCGCGCAGGGCGTAGACATAAGGAAGAACCCAACTGGCCACCACGAAGTCAGGCTGTTCGCCGGGCAGGCCCAGCAGGTTCAGCCGCACCACGACGCCGTCTGTCTCCAGGCGTACCAGCATCTCTTCAGCCAGGGCGATCTGTGCTGGGTCGGGGGTGACGTTGCGCTTGCCAACTATAGCTTCAACAAACGATGGCGCAATCGAGGAAGAGAACTGCCGTTTGGGCAGGAATAGACACAACCCAGTCTCTTCAATCCACGTCCGCGCGTCCTCCAGTGTGAGAACCCCATGTCCGTCCAAGCGCATCCTTTCGGAGCGCGATGCTTCCAACTGTTCCGATGTCAAAGAAAAACCTCGCTTCCAGGCTGGCATTCGCGCCGGGCTGTCCTGTCCCCTAAGAGGAGGACTGCCACCTTCCACCAGCTTCAAATTCGATGAAAGGCCCGCTGGATCTCCTTCCAAGAATACATCAAAGCTATTGGACGTCCATGCGGGCAACTGGTTGGGTGGCTGGTTTTCGCCAATTCCACTAGTAACCATTCTATCTGAATCTGATCTAGATGGGTATTCACCTTGATGGCCGAATGGCAGGCGATGGAGGCGGCAATACGCGTGCGGAGAGTTGTAAGGTCATGATTACGCGAGGGTTCGTCTGAATCCTCGCTGGATTGGTCGATCACCTCGGCCAGCATCTGCTCCAGAGCCGCGCCTTCCAGGCCGACAGGCGCGGCTTTGACCGCAAGTGTATGAGGACCAAAGGGTTCCACTTCAAATCCGTTGCGCTCCAGCTCTTCGGCGATGTTTGCGAAGATCACCATTTGCGAGGGCTTCAGTTCCACCAGCAGGGGCATCAGTAACCGCTGGCGTTGAACTTTTTCCACCTGCCGGTCGCGCAAAATTTTTTCAAAAAGAATTCTTTCATGTGCCACATGCTGGTCAATAATCCAAAAGCCGTCTTCGCCGGTGGCCAGAATGAACGAGTCGCGCAACTGCCCCAACGGGTGAAGCGAAGCCAGTTGGTTGAGGTTGACGGCGGCTTGTTCGGCTTCGACCTGGGCGGTTTCCGCCGCGGGATTTGCGCCGCCGCCAGGGTCAGCGGAGCAGTCGCCGGCCGGCGGCAGGCCGGCCGGCTCAAAGAGCGCCTTGGCTGCTTCGCCCCAGCTTTGCCGGTCGTTCCAACCGCCGGAGTTCTGCGGGACAAAGGGCAGCTTGCCGTCGACGGGCGGGGGCAGATGCGGCGTCAGCTCGAAGGCTTCGGCGTCCGCCGCGGCGGTCTGCAATGCCACCGGCTCGGAGTCCGGCGCACCGGGCAAGGGCGATATGGCCGGGGGCATCAGGGAAGGGCTGGCGGTGGGCGCGGAGTCCAGCGCGGCCAGAAAACCGGCGGCGGGCCGCGCTTTGATGAGCGCTGTGCGCAGGCTGTCGCGAACAAAGTCGTGTATCAGGTTCTGCTGGCGGAAGCGGACCTCGGTTTTGGCGGGATGGACGTTCACGTCCACCTCTTCGGGCGGCATCTCCAGAAAGAGCAGCACCACCGGGAAGCTGTTGGGCGGAATCACGTTGCGATAGGCCTCGGTG
>Ga0224525_1000301_pt1 | contig 23664 bp, 4 predicted proteins | sample CFST100metaG_FD_179874 | JGI IMG/M metagenome (GOLD analysis project Ga0224525, IMG submission 179874) | Peat soil microbial communities from Stordalen Mire, Sweden - C.F.S.T100 | ecosystem: Environmental > Terrestrial > Soil > Wetlands > Peat | place: Sweden: Norrbotten County, Stordalen Mire...
CATTTATATCTATTTTGCAATAAATAAAATACCACGGGCCTAAGGCCCGTGGTATTTTACTATAAAAACCATATTCTCTTTTTTTAAACCGCTCAGCAGGCGGCCATCGTGTGCTGCCTTTCCGGGGCTCCGTCAAAAATAATTATTTTAGTTCTTACTTTATGAACGCCATAGCTTTTCTTACAGCTTTTTTACGTGTGGCAACCTCACACATATATATTCCATTTGATATTTGCATATTGTTATCGTTCACTCCATTCCATACAATTTCATTTATGCCTGTATGTACCTCTTCTCCGGGTAATAATTTATGCCATACAAGCCGTCCATTGATATCGGTTATCCGTATTGATACATCCTCAGAGTCGTTCATGGAAAACCGTATCGTTGTAACGCCGCTGAAAGGATTTGGATAATTATAACAATTGTCATCAGCAAGTTCCGCAGATGCTTTCTTTTTACTTATTTTGTTATTAGTTATACCCAGTATCCCTGCAGAACCCGGCTCATATCCCCACGCCAGAACGCCGTCAATATATACTCCTGTATAATTTGAACTTGTATAATCGCTGTAATTTGCATAACTCCAGTCATTTGACTGGTCATAAGCGCTCCAGTCTGATTTATTAAACCTTGTCTGCACTTCAATATAAGCGCTTGTATCTGCATTTAGAGTTCCTGCGCCGTCAGTAAATGTAATTTTTAAGTATCTATCCTGTGTACCAAATGTGCCGCCGGTTATAGTTATGTTTGTGTAACTTCCAACATTAGTACCCGAAAGCATTTTATATGACGAATCCACATAAGCCTGTTCTCCCTGGCCTGTGCCCTCGTACTTATACCAGTATCTTATTTCTACACGGCTAAGAAGCAAACCTGAACTCCCGTTATTATAGAGCCTGAACCATGGGTGCGGAGAACTTGTAGTTGTATTGCTTTCGGTTGTTTTATATTCCAAAATTACGCTTGTCGAACTCTGTGCGGTAGCTACCGGTGTTGCCGTAAGAGATATCGTATGTGTATAAGTACTTGTAACTGTTTTTGTAGAAGTTGCTGTTATAGTTCCGGTAATTGTCGCTGTAGCTGTATATGAAAAAGTTTCAGCAAAAGTGGACGTATTTGTGGGTGTAATAGTAGCAGTGTATGTCGCGGTAGATGTTGGTGTTCCTGTTTGTGTCAACGTATTTGGTAATGTTGCTGTTATTACCGTAGTAACAGTACACGTGGGAGTCATAGTACCGCTGCATGTTTCCGTGGCAGTAGCAGTCAAAGTATCCGTAACAGTATTTGTAACAGTAATTGCTTGGGTAACAGTTGCAGTTGCCGTGGAACTTGCCGTAAGAGTGATAGTCGGCGTCATAGTTATCAATGATCCAGGCGTAATATTACTTGTCCCCGCATTTCCATAAATATCATATACTTTCACAGCGTAATAATATATGCCATCGGCCGTAACGCCGGGGTCAATATAACTATTTTCTGCCGCAGTTAAAAGGCTGCCAATTACATTAATGTTAGAATATATATTGAAATTTGATGATGCCGCCTGGGTCGACCTGAAAATTTGATATGATGCTACATCATATGTTCCTTTTTGCGAAGCGCTCCATCTTACCAGTATGGAATTTCCTTCAGCTTCGGCAGTTATTGTCACATTGCCTGGCGGCAATGCAACATTTGATATTACAACCGCCGTAATATTTGAATATGAACCCTTGCCTCCATACGAAGTTTCCGGCCTGATCTTATAATAATAAGTTCCAATTTCTTTAATAGCGTGGTCTTCATATACATTATTAGTTGTGGTGTCAAGTTCCGCTTTTACATCATCAAAACTATCGGCATTTGTGGACCTGTATATTGTATAATATTCTACAGGGTCCGTTGACGCAGTCGGAGTATTCCATTCAAGTAAGGCATAAACATTTAAAGCATAAGCGTTTAAAGTCACACTTTCAGGCAGGGCAACAGGCCTTGCATATACACTATTGGATGCGCCGCTCTCATTGCCTTCTTCATCAACGGATTTTATATAATATCCATAATAAGTTCCATTTGACACAGTATCATCTTTGTACTCCAATCCGGATACTGTATTGCCGTTTATCTTTGAAACATCGCTTCTGTATATATTATATCCGGTTATATTATAGAATCCGGCTTTGCCTGCGGTCCATGATAAGTTTACAACGGCATCTCCGGCAGTAGCGGTTACTGTAACAGGAGCATCAGGCAATAATATTCCCATTGAAATACTTTTTATTCCGGAATATTCGCTTATATTTCCGTTAACATCAGCGGCATTGATTTTATAATAGTAGGTTTTCATGTAATCAACAGCCTTATCCGTATATTCTGCCGTGTTTGTTGCGGCAACAGCAGCAAAGGCTGCTCCGTCAGTTGACCTGTATATATTATACATTGAGACCGCGTATGTTCCAGCAGTATCCGACCACTGCAGGCTCACTGAAGGTATTTTATCTTTTGCAATAGTCTCTATTACCGGCGCGAAAGGTGCTGCAAAAGGTACCACGCTTATAGCATCAGATTGTTCGCTTGTATTTCCTATATAATCATAAGATACAACATAATAACTGTATGCGGTTCTATCAGCCAGCCCGGTATCGGTATAGCCTGCAATAGCCGTGGAGGTAAGATAATTGTAATCAGCCCCATCCATTGACCTGTAAATTTTAAAACCTGTTATCATATATGTACCCTGTGAAGCCTGCCATAACAGTACAGCATCTTGATCTCCAGCTGTTGCTTTAACAAAAATCGGTTTATAAGGCGCGGTATATTCAAGAGCGGCGCTAACCGTATTTGATTGCGGCCCGTTTTCGTTGTTTCCATCTATCGGTACTATATAATATAGGTATTCTATGCCCCGGTTTATATTTCCATCGGTAAATGATGTATATGTAACACTTGAATATTTTACGTAGTCATTTCCGGTTGATCTGAAAATATTATATGAAGAAATTCCATATGTCCCTGTTCCCGGAACCGTCCAGACAAGCTGAAATTTCTGACTCCGGGCATCAATACTCAATACAGGCTCATCCGGCAATTTTCTTGGACCGGCTGTTGCAACATTTGAAATAATATCTTCATTGCCGGCTGTATTTAACGTCTTGATATCATAGTTATAAATACTTCCATTTGTTACAGCACCATCAATATAAGCCAATACGGTGTTGCTTACAGTATCTATTAATGTATATTGATTTTCTATTCCACTCTTTCTGTAGATATTATAACCTGATATATTATATGTCCCATTTTTTGTAACATACAACGCCCATTCCAAGTCAACTTTTGCATCACCGGCTACGGCAGTCAGGCTGACAGATCCTGAACTGCTGTCATATCTTAATGTAACTATATTTGAAGCTGATCCGCTTGTTCCTTTTGCTGACGCTGCGACAGAATAATAATTATCCGTGTCCGCCTGCACTGTTTCAGAACACGATGTCTGCGTGACCGGTAAAGTAAATAATATTGCCTGTGTTCCTGATCCAATTGACTTATATACAATAAATGAATCAACATCGTCCGTGCCGGTATTTGTTACAGACCAGCTTAAGGTTGCTGTATTATTTGACAGGCTCCCTGTAAGCAGTGGTGCTGATGGAACAATTATCGGCCTTACATTTACTTTATTTGACGGCAAGCTTTCCATAGATGCCGAATCAACAGATGTAACAACATAATAATATCTTATTCCATTTTTAACCGTGAAATCATGATAAATAATATCCGCTGATGCCCCTATTAAAGTATAATCTGACAAGTTATCAGAATTTATCAGGCTTCTGTATATATTATAATGATTTATTATATTTACAGAATAACTTGCGGCCCATGACAGGTCTATCACCGCGTCTCCCGAATGTGCTGTAAGATTCTGTGGCGGCTGGGGTTTTGCCAGTGTCATGTATGTGCAGGCCGTATTGGAAGAGTTGCTCAAATTGTCATAAATATCAGCCGCTTTTATATAATAGCAATACGTACCTGCCTGATAAATGGTATTGTCTGTAAACTCACTGTTTGACGCGGCAGTGGCTGTTACATATGTAAACATGCAGCCATCGCATGTGCTTCTATATATGCTATATCCGCCAATGCTAAAAGTTCCCTGCGATGCGTTATCCCACTTCAGCACCGCATTTAGATCTGTATTTGCTGTTACAGAAACATTCTGCGGAGCCGCCGGCGGTGTGAACGGATCCAATTTTACTATATCCGACATATATCCGTAATTTCCATATGTGTCGGCCCCCTGTATTTCATAGCTGTAATCCTGCCCGTTACTTAATCCCGATTCACATATGGCATTTGCAGTAATAGTCATATCTATTGAAAAATCACTGCCGGATGTCTTTCTGTAGACATTGTAGTATGATACCGGATATGTGCCGCTTGCAGGATTAGTCCATTCCAGGCATATATATCCATCCCCGGCTGTTTTTGTCGCTATTTGCGGAGCGGCAAGCCTTTCAATCGGCGTAATAGTAACAGGCCCGGATAATCCGCTATATCCGGTCGGCTGATTTTCATCAAGCGACTGGATCCAATAATAGTATGCAGCCCCGTTATTCACATTATTGTCGTTAAACTCCAATTTTGATACGGCGGCATCGTTTATTTTAACAGCATCCTGTACACCGGAAGTGCTTCTGTACACATTATAAGCCGTTACATTATACGTACCTCCATTACCCTGCGTCCATATCAATTTCGCATTTCTATTTCCCGCAGTGCCTGTTACAGATACAGGCACATCAGGAGCTTTTGCTGCAGGCACTGCATTTTCCGGATAATTGATATACCCGTCACCCGCGCTTGCCAGCGTTGTTTCCCCATACTGCCACACAGGTATTTTATTTGCTTTATCTATTACCTGTACTCGCTGATTATTTTTATCGCATATAAGCACGCGGCTTCCGGGTATAGAATAAGCGGAAACAGGCGTATCCAGACTGTTGTCCGTGGTCCCTGAAGCAGTACTTCCGTATTGCCATACTATATTTTTATCCGGATCAACCTCTATTACCCTGTTATTTCCAGTGTCAGAAATAAGAGTATCTCCATCGGCGAGCCTCATCGCAGATAGAGGCCCGGCAAGCTGATTTATTCCTGAACCCGCTCCTGCATCATATACATTTGCTTCATTTCCATACTGCCACGCTACATTTCCATCAGTATCAACCTCTATGACGCGGTTATTGTTTTTATCGGTAATAAGTAATTTGCCGTCAAGCAGTTTTTCCGCATCTGCCGGGCGGTTGAGATATCCTGCGGATATCCCGGCGGATGACTCCAAACCATACTTTGCTACTATAACGTTATTTTTATCCACTTCTATGATCCTGTTATTTCCACTGTCCGTGATCAGAGTATTCCCGTCCGGCAGCCTTACGGCGCGCAACGGATAGCTAAGCATTCCGTCGGCGCTTCCCGCTCCATCGCCTGATACATTTTGCGGATTTCCATATTTCCATACAGTGTTTCCTTTTGCATCAACTTCAATTACCATGTGATTGCTTTTTTCGGCAATTAGCACGTTTCCATTTGATAGATACTGGATCCCGAACGGCCAGTTCAGATAACCGGCCGCGATACCGCCGGTTCCATTGATTCCGTATTGCCACAATAAATTCTTATCTTTATCAACCTTTATTACCCTCTCATTGCTGGAATCAGAGATATATACCGGCAGCATTTCGCTAATTATCATGGCATGTACCACAGGTGACGGGAGACTCTCATTTCCGGTAACAGAATACAGATTGGACGATGAATCATACATTGTGATGCAGTAATAATATACTGTATCTGTAAGCACATTTGCATCTGTATAAGTCGTCGCCTGAATTTTTGCTATTATATTGGCTGTAGATGTGACATTAATCGGGCTTGTTGCCCTGTATATATTATATCCTGATATATCAAATGTTGAAACGTTTTCTGGAACATCCCATTTCAAACTTATATCAGAAGCTTCTGCGGTGGCAGAAAGCGACAGCGGCCCGGAAAGCTGCTTTTTAAAAACCACGTTGGTTGAATCCCAGCTTACTGCTACACTGTTTTTATATAAAGATGGCGTAAAAATAGGCGCATATGCAGGCACAGAAAACGACTTGCTGTACTCCAGCGCCCCTGTTGTCTTGTTTATAACATTAAAATCCGGCCCTGAACCAAAATACAAATAATTTTGATCTCCAACAATCATGCTGTTTGAATAGTAATTACCCGGATTATTTGTCTGCCATAAAATTTTGTAAGTGCTTTTATCAACAGCCGTTACATACAGTGAGCCCGAAGAACTATCATACATCAGAAAGTACATAATATTGTTGTCTGTCAATATATTGCTGGTTATGGCTGTTCCTGCGGCAAATATTAGACTTCCCGTACCGCTGGCAGGATCAATTTTATGAATATTTCCGTCAGCGTCGCCTATATAAATATATCCATCACTGCCTATAGCAGGCACAGGAACTTCCGGCCGTGGATTTGCCTGCCTGATATTAGCTTCCCACAGCAGCGTTCCGGTGCCGGTGCTTATAGCAAAAACTCTTTCAGGATTTGAATATATCAACATATCATTGACCACAGCCGGCAATGAGATCTTTTCAGAATCACTCCACCATGACGGTTTGCTGGACCATTTTTCAGTTCCGGTTTCTTCATCAAAAGCTTTTATCCCGTATCCGGGTACATGGACAAAAATAAGTCCGTTTGCCGCAGTCAGTTCTTCATTTTCATAACTTAAAGAAGCATCATAAACCGCAGTATTATTTTCGTCTGTACTCCATAATTCTTCACCTGTATGAATGTTCAATTTTACAATTTTTGCATTTGCCTGCTCATAATATTCTTCATTCAGATATACATAATCTCCATCTATTGCTGTTCCATATATGCTAAAATACGGCCCTTTTTCCCATAACTTCTTAAAAGTATTTATATCATAAGCGCATATATTATAATTTGTATCAACCAGTATCATTATATCATCGGCTATAGAAACGTCATGCGCATGCCCTGCACCCATACCTGTTGTCTGATATTTATATATTGAAAAAGGAGTTTTTAAATCATCCGTGCTTGCTAAAGCACTCCTTGAATTGTCATGCATATAGCACGGCCAGTTGCTATTCAGGACATCCCCGTTTAAAAATATCCTCACATTGTCGGAATATCCTGCTGTATTTTTGGAAGCATCCACGGCATATACCCTGTAGTTATAAGCACTTCCCGTGGTTGCCGCAGTATCGGTAAATACAGTCTGCGCGGTTGTTGTGATCAAATTATAATTTACGCTGTTTCTTTCGTTCACTGCCGTTATTGTGGAACCATAAACCTCATAATTAATGTCAGTTCCCTCAAGCCCGGACCACTTTAAATTTACGCCGTTGCTGCTGCCGGTCAAATTAAGCGGGATCCTTCTGTTTTCTCCTATTAAATATCCATTGCCGTTATTATCAAATGCATATATATTGCCGTTTGAAAGTATTACGGGTTCAATATTACCGTACACATTCATTGCATGCTCCCATAACAAAGACCCGTCATTATTAAGGCATACAATTTTAGAATTATCATATGTTGTAAAATATATTTTATTTGCGCTGTCCGTAATCATCGTAAGAATCGGCGATGAAGAACTTTTCGAATATATAACAGTGGTTGACCCTTCGGAATCCGCCTTTACGATCGACGCCGTGTTCCCGCTGCCTATTGTAGCCAGTAATATATCATTATTCCCGTTTATCGCGCAGGAACTTATTTCACCGTCCACATATGCCGCCGTTAAAGTGTTCCCGCTGTCAGGGTCGATAGTAAAAACTGTATTTCCGTTATTATAATAACAGACAATATCTCCTGAAGGCTTTATTTCGGGTTCTCTCAATATAAGTCCTGTTTCTTTACTGAAATTCAGCGTTCCATCCGGTGATAGAGAAATAACTTTTGTTCCGGCAAATACTACCACGTTGCCGCCGGCATCTATTGCAGGCCTTGACAGCGTCTCCCCGCAATCATACGACCACAGATCGTTCATTCCTCCAGATTTTTTTGACAATATTGAACCCTGGCTGATATAAAAATTCCCGTTTCCGTCTACAACAAAGCCTTTTATCGTACCATCGGCTATTACGCCCCAATTTAGTGCTCCGGAAGCCTTATCCAGGTTTAAAATATTTGATGATGTCATGGTATACAGAGTGCCATCGGAGCAACTCGCCTGCTGCAGGCCTGATATGGAACCCAGCTCAACCTTTATTTTCCATTTAAATGATGAGTTATCATTAATTCCATATACATTTAATGTTGTCGATATATAGTCTCCGGCATAAACCGTAGAATTGTTATCAGCCACAAAACTTGCATTTGGTATAAAACTGTCTCCTGAACCCGTCAGATTATTTTGTGATATAAGATTGTAAACCGACGGGCCGGCATAATTGCTATGCTTGTCATTATGTATGTTTCCGCCGTAAATAGGCCACGAAGATCCTTCAAGCGTTCCCGATGGAATGGCGCTTACGTTTTCCGAATCCCTGCTGTTTCCGCTTACATCGACAGTATTTATTTTATAATAGTATACCGACCCGTTTGATGCGCTCATATCATTGAAGTTGCAGCTGCCTGCAGCCTGATAGGATACGGATGCATACGAATCAAATGCAAGGCCATCCGTGCTCCTGTATATATTATATGAGCTTATTTCGTTTATACCTTTTTCAGCGTCCTGCCATGACAACTTTATCCATGCATTTTTTCCGGTGGCATTCAGCCCTTTAACGCTGCCTGGAAGTACAAGTTCCGGCGTTACGGTCACAGACGAAGCCGATGCCGTGCTGTTTCCGGCCGTATCGACACTTGCGATATAATAATAGTATGGGACGCCGTTATTTAACTGCGTATCCGTGTATGCGGTAATTGTTGTAGAACCTATATTTTCATAATTAATAATATTTTCCGAATATTGCGCATCTGTTGTACGGTAAATATTATACGCGGATATATCATATGTCCCTTTTTCAGCGGCCGTCCAGCTTAACATTGCCGACTTATCCCCTGCGATCCCGGTCACATTCAGCGGTACCCCGGGCAGGGCAAGAGAAGGAGCCGCAGATACTATACTGCTGCTCAGTGATGTATACCCGCCGGAGTCATAAGCCTTTACATAGTAATAATATACAAGATCGTTTGTAACACCGGTATCAGTGAAAGTCGTATTGGTCGCGCTACCGGCCTGAATGAATTCTGTTGTGCTTAATGTAAGCATATATGTTGACCTGTAAATATTGTAACCCGAAACATCGCCGCTTGCCTTTTGTACCGCATCCCAGGATAACACAACTTCTGAATCCCCTGCAGTAGCCGTCAGGTTCGACGGTGCGTTCAATACTTTATAGTCGGAAACTGTTATTGTATTTGATGCCGGAGAAGTCAAGCCGTCAGCATCAATGGCATACACATAATAGGAATACGCATTACCAGTCAGAACATCCGCATCATAGTACATTGCGTTTGAAACTGTATTCAGATAGCCGTACTGAACTCCCGTTGATCTCATTATCACATAACCCTGCAGGTCGCCGCTGCCCGCAGAAGACGCAAGCCAGGAGAGTAATATCGTCCCTGTTCCTGTAGTAGCCGTTAGATTTAAAGGTACCCCTAAAACCGCTGAATTTTTTACCTTTACCTCAACAGAGGCATCGCTGATATTCACCGGCGTATAGTCATCAACGGCCTTTACCTCATAATAGTAAGCCTGCTTTGAATTCACGCTTGAATCCGTATATGCATTATTTGTTAAAGGGATATAGCCCGATTCGGGAGAAATATCATAAATACCGGATGCCGTACTCTTATATAATAGATACCCTTTAACAGGGAGTGTTCCCCGCGCCGCATTATCCCAGGTTAAATTTATCACACCATTGTTATATGTTCCTTTAAGGCCTTCGGGTGCTTTCGGAAAGGCTATATAAGCGCCTTTTACCTCATTGGATGTAAGTCCTGTATTCCCGGCATTATCCACGGCTGCGGCTTTATAATAATATACACTTCCATCCGGTATCAAATCATGCAAACTCCGGGTATCAATGCCTGTTGTAGCGTATACGCTTCCAGAAACTGCAGGCTGTGTGGACCTGTACACCACATACTGTGTGATCTCATTGGTACCCTGAGCCGGCTGTGTCCACTCTATTGTGATAGTATTTGACGACATATCAGAGTGTGAAATAACCGGAGCCGCAGGTAAGACAAGATTACCGGCAGTCGCCGACACGCCTTCAACAAAATTTGACTTTATTATACTGCCTGTTGCCTCACCGGCTGCAACATAATAACCATACTGTGTATTATTAACCGCCGCAGCGTCCCTGTACGTCGTGGCATCTCCAGCGACTGTAGTGATCTTTACATAGCTTTCTGAATTATTCCGGTAAATATCATATACCAGTATATTATACATATTTGCATTTTCAAAATGCCATACCAGATCTATATTGCCGTTTCCCGTCTCCGCTGATAATACAAGCCGTGTTTTTGCTATACCCGGATCCAGTACTGTCACTGATCTTATAGCGAGCAGGCTGTTCCCGGCCGTGTCATAACAAAGCGCGCTTATTGTGGCTGCTCCCGCATCCGTAATTCCCGGCTTTACCGTAAAACTTCCGGTATATTTAAAGTCATATACTCCCCACGCCTGCCCCTGCTCTATATTATAAGCGCCATAATCTTTTATATAACCGCCGTTTTCATCCGATATTGACGCATATATGTTCACCGTATTTCCCGAAGACGCCGCAGATTCATATATATAATCAAGTGTGAATTTTTTTGAATTAATAACTATTGTTTTCCCGCTCCAATTTCCGGCAGGAGACATATCAATTGTTTCTCCCGGAGCATATTGTTTTATGCTTATTTTGCTTATACCTCCTGTTGTATCAACGGCTTCAATTATACCTGACTTCAGCAGATTTCCGGTCTGTGGATAGACAGAAATTCCCGATTTTGTCCCATCTGAATCTGTAAAATCAGCCTCAGTTCCTGAAGAGAGCTTTTTATCGGAATTTATCTCAATATTAAATCCCGATGCGCTCGCCGCCGGTGTTACAGAAAGAGCAATTACAGGCAGATTAGTATCTATATAAAGCTGCGATGGCGTTGCCATTGTTACATTTCCGGCTTTATCTTCGGCTGTTGTGTTTATCATGTACTGTCCGCTCAGGTCGGATTGGTTCACGGTTATCAGAGCCTTATACGTATTCAAAGTTTCATATATTTCCCATTTCTGACCCTGCGTTATCCCTTCATTTGCCGGCAATACTGCATTACCTGATGAATCAAGCAACCCGGCATATATATATTCAAACCCCGACGAAACTGTTGATATTTTCAATCCCGATATCTGGTAAAATTTCCCGTTTATCTTTATCTGTTTTCCTTCAAATCCGGCATAATATTCGTTTTCATAAGTACTGAAATTTCCGGCTATCCTTAATACTACGGTATTATCGCCGGTTGTTATCCCGTAATATGAATTTTCAGTAAGTGTACCGGAATCAAGCAGTTTTGAAATATCCGGTGATGAAAACACGGCAACCGATTTTGCAGTTAAAGTTGCGGAGTTTACCATACTTACAGACGGTACCCCTTTTAAGTCCTCGGATGCCGTTATTGTCATGTATACCGAAGCTCCTGATTTAATTGCCGCAAGGTCTACGGCGGTATTTATTTCCGGAACTGTCCTGTCTATAACAAACCCGGAGTATCCGTAAGCCTCATTTCCATAATCATCACTGCCCTTCGCCGTTATGGTCACATAACCTTCATTCAGTGATGAATTTACAATAAAAGTACCGCTATATCCTTTTGATTTTTTGTAAATTATCCATGACTTATTGACACCTATTATATCGCTCATGCTCTGGTATGTGTTTTTTCTGTATATTTCAATATAAACGTCCGTACCGCCGCTTTCTGTGCTTTTAATTAAGTTTTTTATGGTATAACCTGTATCGTCTATTACAACCGCCTTGCCGTTCCATGAACCGTCTGTCGGATATATGTCGCTTTCCCCTGTAGAGAGCATATCAATTTTTATTTTATCCGGATAATAAACCGACCCGAGTGTAGTTCCGATAGCTTCCACTCTTCCCTTAGCCACTACGGTCCCGTCTGCCGGAGTGACAAGCATGGTTACTTTTAAAGGCACGGAATTTCCAGGTAAATTCAGGGTCACATCCGGTGCGTCATTAAAGTCTCTTATGGCTGAAACTCCGATATTTACGCTGCCTTCCTTTATATATTTTGGAAGCGCCGTGACATTCAGCGTTGTGAGGCTTGTATCAACAATAAACGAAGCATTTCCTGTACCCGTATTGCCCAAATTATCTACGCCTGTTACTCTCACCGTTGCCGTCCCGTCAAACCCGGAAAACACTTTATAATTAGCCGTATAAACATTCCCGCCGGATGATATGTCGGATGCCGGTATTATTGATTCATTAAATCCGGCTTGCTGTATAACAATCTTTGGCTTTGAAGCAAGCTCTTTGGATGCCGTTACAGTTATACTTATATATCCCTGCCGTAATTCTTTTGGCGATAATGTTATATCAATAACCGGCGCTTTTGTGTCTATATAAAAATCAGTGCTTCCATATCCGGCATTGCCTGCTTTATCGACACATGTCGCGGACACATAATAATATCCGCCGGCAGTAACTCCTTCACCAGCAGTAAATATACCTTCATATTTTCCTGCCGCATCTTTTTCCACAGTTATATTATGGACGGATGTTGTATCTCCCTGCGGGAAAACAATAACTGCCGGTTTTATTGATAGTTCCTTGTCCGCAGAAACTGTGATTTCAATATTCCCCGAGCTTACAAGTTTGGTTGATGTTTCAGCATCAACAACAGGCGGATTTTTCAGTATATTAAAATATCCCTGTCCTCTTATTTCTGTCCCGTCATACTTAACGGCTTTCACCGAAACTGTTGCTTTTCCTTCATTTGCGGAAGATGTGACATTATATGCCGCGATGTATTCCCCGGTTGATATTCCTGTGTCCTTAAAGTATACCGGAGTTAGCGCAATACCGCCTGGTAGAGAAACAAGCGGCGGTAAAACAGTTGAAGTTATAGATTCATATGTTACCTTCATGTAAGCTGAAGGATTTGTTCCTTCACTTGATGCCATCGCAAAGCATATCATCGAATGAGTTCCTTTTCCAAGCGTCAAAATTGTAACTCCTTCGTTAGCCTCAACAGAATCAATATAGCATTTAAAATATGAGAGGGCATTCGCGTGTACATTGACGGTAACCGCAGTATTGTCGCCGAACACGGCAAATTTTTTTACATGTTCCTCTGTTATTTTGTCGGATATATCTGTCGTATTTATAACCAGATCTCCGGCTGAATCCTGTACTGCTTTTTTTGTAAATTGTACATCAACAGCCACATTTCCTTCTTTAATTACGTTGGGAGACGCATTAACTATTATATCCTGAAGATCTGTGTTAACTGTAAACTCATATTGTTTGCTTATTGTATTGCCGAGGGAATCAACAGCGGTAATACTGACGAACGCAATACCATTCATATTCTGTTTTATTTCAGGCACCAGTCCGGTATAGACATCCGCACCTTTTGATATATCGGCTGCATAGAGGCTTATTTTATATTCCTCGCCGTCTGGCAATTTTACATTCCCCTGCACCGGCGCATTAAGCGCTTTTGTGGACTTCACTATGACTTCCACTTCGCCTCCGCTAACGATTTTTGGGTCTGTACCTATCTCTATATCTGCCGGAGACTTGTCAAAAGCCATAAAAACATATGAAAAATGCTTTAGCTGCGTGGTAAGCGTGACTAAGGTATCCAGATCAGTATAAGGTCCTTCCGGAGAAATACTTGCGGATAAATTTTCAAGCTTTTTGGTAGTTTTATTATAAGTATATATTGTAAGCGTACCGGCATCACTGATGTTATAAGTCGTCCCAAACCCAAGCTGCCTTAAAGTGGCTGTAAATTGCAGTACGGCAGGCTGTGCCCCGTCGTTAAAATCATCTTCAGAGAGATTTGCCGGCGTCAGAGTTCCATCCGTATTTACAGTGCAGCTTTCCAGGCTGAAAACAGGACCGACAGGCGTGAAAGAACTGTTAAGGATATCCACATCGCCTGCCGCGACAGATTCAACCTTAATAAGTTTATTATTTTTCAGGCTGCCCGGTGCAAAATTTAAATTCATAAATCCATAAGGATCGGATATTGTGGATGATACTGTGCTTGTATCCGCCTTCTGGCCGAGATTAATATCTTTTATAACCGAGTCTTTTACGAGCCCTCCTGAAGTATATGTTGTTACTTTTATCCTGTACTTCCCGATTTCGCCTTTTACTTCCCAGTACGCAGACCATGTATCCGTGCTTTGAGAAACCGTCTCCTCTTTAAGCATATTCCAACTGTTCTCTCCGTCCTTTTCATATTCAACAGTATATTTTTCTCCTGCCGAAAGAGTTCCGGCTGTTCCCGTTAATTTTATAAATATTCTTCCTTCATATGGAAAACTTCCTGAAAAAACAGGAACAAACTGATCCTGTCCTTTATTATCATCATAACCAGTATCCGATTTTACCCAATTTTCAGGTGCAGGCTGGACATCCGATATATCCGGATTGGAAAGATTATAATAGCCTATGTTTGATTGAGGACTTACAAGTGCACTATCCACGGTTCCGTCTGTTTTTACCTTTTTAAATATAATATCCGGATCTATCATTGCGCCGCCCGTTCTGGTGCTCACCGGATAATACGGCCCGATTATGTCCCAATTGCTTACATGCGGAGACAGCGAAAAATCGGCATTTGCGAATACACTGGATTTTCGGTATACCCCTCCTGTAGTTTCCTCCTGTTTAAAAACTTCGCTGAATATCCTGTGCCTTTTATATTCATCAATCGCCATAACCGGAGTATTGGCGCGATAAGCGGTTTTATAATTTAAAACATTATCGGCCACCGTGTACCTGTCTGTGCTGCTTCCTATTTCCCATTTTGTAAAGAAAGTATTAAGCCACTGGCTGTAGCCCAACGTTCCAGATGTTATGGAAGTTCCTGACGGATAGCCATACATGGAAAAATTGACCTTTCCGATCATCTGGGTGTTGAATTTTGTGTCATTAAATGTTGACTGCCCTATCTGGGATGCAATATACTTATTGTCAAAATATATGTCACAATATGTGGAGTTTACAATATATGAAGATGTAAGGTTCCCGCACGCGCAATTGCCAAAATGCAGATCATAACTTGCATTGATAGCGGCTGTATTCATACCAACGATGGATTCGCCCAGGAGGCTCAGGTGATAATAAGTAGTATATTTATCACCCGATGACTCCGCAGTTTTTGTGAGGATGCTATACACGGTTATCGTGCGTATTTCGCTGTCGGTAGTTATATAATACATCTCTGTATATGCGCCGCCATATGCGCCGTTATCACCCGGATCAAACCTTACATTTATCAGGTACTTATCCGCATCTTTTGCCGTTAAAGAAAAATCTTTTCCGCTGTAATTTTCGGAATACCAATGGTTCTGCTTATCGCCCGGACCCTGTTTTTGATAGTCAACATCTTCACCTGTGCTTTTTCTTTTAAGATGAAAATGAACATCTTTATTGACATCACAATATGCGTATGGCCTGAATTTTACCGCTACATTACCGTCGCACGTTACAAACGGGATGCTCTGATCCACATTATGATCCGTATCACACGATGCGGTATATTCTTCCAGTCTGGCCGCGGTTGACGTATATGTTACATATGAATAATTACCTTCGCCCTCAAACATTGAGCCTTCATTTTTACCGTAAGCGAACCATTGCCATTTATCCGATTCCGGATTCCAGTATGACATGTCAAACTCTCCAAAATGCCCGAATACACGTTCATCCCATTTTATGTGCGCGTATGCCGTAAATGTCAATTTGTTATCATAATACCCGGTCCCGTGCACCATGTACTCATAATAAGGCTTTCCTGACACGAAACCGTTATCTTCTCCCGACACATTAAGGCTTAACTGTGACGAAGCCGGTGTGTCCGAGCGTTCTACAGTTATATTTACAGGCTCAGAACTTGCAACGGCGGTACCGCCGTTTGCAATTGTTATTTTAACAGTGTAATACTTGACCGCGGCAGATCCTGAGCTATCAGTTCCATCCCATGCCGGCAATTCCCCTGCTGTAGCAGTAATGGCCTGTGAAAAAGCAACATTATCAGGATAGCCTGTCTGATATATTGTCAATGTTGCTGTGTTCCCTCCTGTAAGATAGCTGTCAGGAATTGCATATGACAATACAGTACTGCCATGCGTTGAAGTATTGCTTACAAAATACTGCGGCGCCGCGTTTACCAGAACCCGATTGTTTATCGTTGTATCATATTCAGCCGTCCCTGAATTTCCGGTATTGTCATATACTGTCAGCCTGAATTTAACTGCTCCATTCGCAAGTTTTGTAGTATCCAGTGTGCCAAGCGTTGTTTCCGATGCCCCGGTAGCCCTGGCCTTTTCAGCAAAAGATATCCAGTTATCGGTACCGGAAGTGCTGACAGAGTATTCCAGAACATATTTGCTGAAATCCTCCGCAAAATTATTATTATACGCCATGCCTTTTATATCCACATTCCCGTATATTGTGCCGGACATTTGCGGTAATACTCCGGTAATATTTGCAATTATATTGTTACTGTTTGGTATGCATTTTATGGAAAGACTTGCCGCTTCCAGTTTTTCAGCCGTTGTGGTTTTTCCGGCTACATTAAACTGTACTTTATATAAAACCGTGGATGCCGGTGTGTCCCCAAACTTTGCCCGGCATGTCCCATCAGGATCCGTCGTCCATGAAGAAGCAGCTATATTAAACGTAGCTCCGTCGCTTATCCTTGTAACAACAGCTGAAACATCCGATATCAGAACATCCTTAAGTTTGAATAACAGCGTTGTGGATGTTCTAAAAGGATTCGGTAGTGCGGAAATATTGTAGATGCCGATATTGTTGTCGACTTTTATGCCATAAACAGTATCAGTTCCCGAATAACCCGACCCGTCATAAACTACAACCCGCAGGTCATAATATCCGTCCGCAAGCTGCGTCGTATCAAGGAAGCACAACGTATCATTCGATACCTTTACAAAAGACCTTACAACATTTGTAGCGTCGTTTATATAATTAGAAGGCAGAGTTAATGATTTCCAATCCGATTCACTATGTACCTGCGTCGTTTCGCTATGAGGGGCATACTGTACTTCAAACCCTTTAAAATCAGCCGGATTTTCTGCGGTTCCAACTATTGTCACATTTTTCCCGCTAACTATTATTTGTGAAGAATAAGGAGAGGGCACCATGGCCCCTGCTATGTATGTCTTTTGTTCCAGTGTATTCTTATTGTCCACGAGCCGTATCTCTGGCGCCTTCGCACCCTTTATGGCATAAAAAACCGCAGTAGTGCTGTTCCCGAGTCCGTCCCACACTACAAAATCAATTGTATATATACCGTCTTTTACAAAACCCGATGCTCCCTTTATATCATACTGGACCTCTGATGAATATTTTGAAACAATAGAATTATCATAGGTTCCGTCCCATACCGTGCCGCTGACGTTCTGATATACAAACATACCGGAAAGCCCTTCATATGGATACCATGCCGTCTGCCTGCTGCTTTTATCAGCAATTGTTTTTAAGAGATTACCTTTCTTGTCCATGACATATATATCAAGCCATATCTCCGGCGCCGTGTATGTCTCTATCTTATAATATATTCCCGTGCTTTTTTTGGAAGCATCAGTTCCCTGCGGAGCAAAAATAAACGGCGACGCGAAAGCGCTCCCTATCTCCGGCTTTTTATTGGCAGGCAGCAGCATATAATTGCAAAAATTCAGCCTGTCCGTGCTGAACGACACCATATTTTTCCCGGCGTCCAGGCTGTTATAATACATATCCGCTGCCGGAATTTTTATAAGTTCATTCTTCCCATTCTCCCTGTCATATATATACGCTCCGATATTATTCGCAAGCGCCGCTGATGTGGCTGTATTTGATCTTCCTGTTATTATATTTTCCATAGCCGTTGAAGTAACGAAATTTATCTTTGCAAGGTCATCCTCAGTAAAATATATGCTTACCGTCGCTTTCTTTCCGGCTGTAAGGGTAATATTATCCGGCAGTACTTCATATATATGCCCTATGGGCGTGAATAACATGTTTGACGCAAGGTCGGTATATGATGCTATATTGGATGGATTCAGTTCCATTTCGCCGGCAGTTCTGCCCGGTATGGACGGTAAAAACGATACAAATTCCACCGTTGCCGTGTTTGGCAGGCTGTCCGGCGGGAATACAATAGCCGCCTTGTTATACTTTGAAGTTACCAGGACATTATCGGTTGCTGCTCCATGAATGGACGTAAGATTATCAACCAGCGTTCCTATCCTGAAAGTAGACTTATTATAGAATGAAGGCGTATTGCCAGCCTTATCATACATTATAAATCCGAGTGAGTATAAATTTCCTACCCTTCTTTGCTCCAGCGGCGGCCCTGTCCATGTTCCGAACTTTTCATATTCAGGTCCTCCATAAGTTACAGCGCTCGATACAAGATTTTCCACACCCGTATAGCCCTGCTTTATATCGCCAGGTACCTTATTTACTGTATAATGTTTTACATCCGTAACCGAAGGATTATCCACTGTGTCATCCGTATTTTTCGCATAGTCAGTGTCATATTGCGCAGAACCTGGGCGGTAGTTTACCTCAAATTTATTATAATTCGGCCCGGACGCGTTTCCCTGAAGTTCCTTGTATAGTGTTTTTCCAAAATCATTCTTCATTTTTATCCTCAGCTGTCCGGAGGTACTATCATACTGCTCGCTCTGTACATCGCTGTTTTGATTCCCGTCGAGGTTGTAAGTATAAGGAGGCCCGACCAGCGTCACATCGCTTGCTATGGTTGTGACATAATTTGGAAAATCTCCCGAGTCAAAGGACGGGTTCCAGAACTGCCTTGATATTTTTCCGTCTGAATTCCGCTTTACATACCATGTGACAGGCCCTGTAAACTGCACCGCCTCATCATCATCACCCGGATACATCAAACCTACAGAGTAATACGTCTTGCCTATCGCAGTTTCCTTATCCGTGGCATTTTTTGCTGTAACATGTATCCTGTTTACTCCGCCTACCAGCAGGCTGTGCTCCTGCGAATACCACCCGCGCCCCACATCCCCTACCCTCATATACCCGCCAAGCCCAGCTGTCCCTATCTTCACAACCTCATTTATATTTGCATAGTCATCATACGTGAGCCTCACCCTGTCATTTGTCCCCATCCACGGTATGAGATAGTCATCCACACTCCCGTCAAGGTGTATGACAGGCTTCTGCACATTAAGATAAGCCCCGTCAGGCTCAAGCTTGACAGCGGTTAATGTATTGCAGTTTTCAGATGAAATCACAGGCGCGTCTTCAAGGCAGTACATTATGGTCTTGCCTTTTTTGGGAATATCCAGATGATTTAAATTCGATTCTATAAATTCCGTGTTATATCCTGAATCTTTGCTAACATTCCACGAGCCGTATGGGCATCCTTCTTTTCCCGTTTGGCTGCTGTCTATAATTATCATGTCCCCTTCATTTTGAAATCCGCCATAAACAAGAGCACCTAACGGAATAAGTGCTGGTATCAATTGCCCTGCACTTACAAGTGGCAAAAATATTTCCCACGCGGTAGCTTCATCTTTTCCTAAGTTCCAAGCATATTTGTTCCCATAGACAATTTTAAACTTACTCTTTTGCATGCCTTCTATGACATCCTCATGGTCTTCCTGATTGTCTAAACTATTAAAAAATTTACTATCTGGCGCACAATCTACATCAAGTTTGTTAAGAACGTCAGCAAAATCCGGCAAAATATTTATCGGTCCCATAACAACTCTACATGATTCTATAAGCCCAGCCATAACCAAACATGTCACCGGGGCGGAAGACAAAATTGGTTGTGATGTAGCTAATGCACTATATACTGGTGCCAATGCAAGGAAAAGAGGAGCACCATAATTAATAACTTCAGAAATATATGGAAGATAAGAACCCTGATTTGGAGTATCTAAAGTTACAAATCTTTCCACTTTATTCATATCGGCATGATATGCTAAAAATTGCCTTCCAGCAAGTCCTCCAGCAGAATATCCTAAAAGCCTATATTTATTAAAACTTCCATATTTGGCTTTATAATCCGCAATAAAACTATCCGTCCATGTCTCAAGTTCGTCCCCCCAATCGGACAGACTACCAAATCCATGTCCACTAAAACTATCTACATAATATACAGGTATGCCGTATGATTTTACATAATCTAAAATTTTTTCACCACCGTCCGCGTTCTCAATATTGTCCCAATTATTTCCTTTATACATACCCCTGCCATGAACAAAAAATGCAGGATCAGGTATGTATTCAGAATAAATTTGTGAATACATAATAGTCCATAATATAATTGCAATAATTTTTAATATATTATGTTTCATAAATCTCCCCCAAAAACGTATAATTACCACTCATAAATCTTGTTCATTACCACTACATCATATCTTCCCTTTCCCTGTTTTGCATAAATCAAATTACTTTCAACCTGCTTATCCATTATGATAGTGGAAGAAATCACACCAGCCAGTAAGCCTACGCATCCGCCAATAAGTGCTCCCGGGATTATAAGTCCAAAACCGCCTTCACCTAGTGTTGGATCACTTTTACCTAAATATGGGCCGATCATAATTAGAGCTCCTGATGCTGCTCCAATACCGCTGCCAAGACCAACAATCATACCATTTACGTTGTTCAGTTCATTCACTTTTTCAATAGAAATAACACGTGTGTTAGGCGGATAATAGAAATAATCAGCTCTCAACAAATCCGTGTCAATGTTTCTTTGATTTATTTTATTAAAATTTTCTTTAATTTCATTAATTGCATCATCTATTACATCAGATAAAAATTCATGCGCAATTTTGTCAAAATCCGATTGATTTAGGCGCTTTAAGGATGTTTCATCAGTAATTATATTATTCATATTAGAGTGATAAAGTTCGTACATCTCCAATGAATATGTCTTATTTTTATCAATTTTAATACCTGATATATTTTTACCATCATCCATTGAGAATTTTATGTTTCCTTTTATTGTAAACGTTACATTATATTTTGATTTTTCCATTGAAAACAATGATATTGGATGATACTCTTTCATTTCCAATTTGTTACTGAAATCATAAATATTTCCCCAGGTTAATAGAACTGATGTATTTTTCCCAGACGTTTCTGCTATTGTTTTTTCAATAAAAAATGTGTTTTTATTATTATAAAGATTTTCAGGTAATATCTGTATTGTTTTAAATATATTTGCTTTTTTTGCTTTTTCCGCCAACAATTCCGAAAGAAGTTTTGCAAGTGGTTCTGGAAATGCAACATCTATATTTTTTTCGGTTCTGTGATCAATAAACGGTAATACTTTAAGGTTTTTATCAATAACTACATTTTTATCGTCTCTGTGTTGCCCCAACAAAGCCATATCCGTATCTTTAACAGTATGTTCCCCTGCCTGCAATAATTCGCTTTCGTTAATTTTTTTCACTATTTTATAGCCATGATAATATTGCTCTGACATCGTGCATCCAGTTAATAAAAAAATAATAATTGTAAATAACATTACACTTTTTTTCATATTCAGTTCACCTTTGCTCCAGTTTAAATTCATAATCATTAATTTCTTCATCAATTTTCAAATTGTTATATATAACTCTTACTATACTTTTACCCACCATGTTATTGATTATAGTAGGCACATTTATTCCATTTATATTTTCTATTTTTTCATTTATAGTATCTGATACTATGTTCCCTGTTTTATCAAATATCTTGGTTTCTACTATTTTCCCTGTTTTCTTTTCAATTTTCATCATATTATCAGGAACAGTTTTATTACTTTTAGCCTTAAATTTTATATCATCATACGTCATACCATTTTCAACATACTCTTTGTCTTTTGAAATTATATATTCTTCTTCTAAACTTTTTGTATTTACAGTCTGTTCCATGCTGATATTCGCAGCTCCGGGAATTTCGGACAGACTTTTCTTCACAATTTTTCCATCCATCATCTTCATTGTTATTATTCCTTCGCTCAATATCGTTGTCTGAAGGTACGGCTTTGTTATCTGCATTTTTATTTTATCAGGCCTTTTTACAACATACCTGTATTCCTGAATTACCTTTTTTTCTCCTGCTTTAAGCTCCGTCACCACATCAGCCTGCATTGTCTTGTAATATTGCTTTTCAAGTGCAAATTGCAATATTTTCACAGCCTCATCATCTGATGTATCCTGTGCATGCAATAATAACGGATAAAAAGCCAAGCTAAATATTAACACAGCCTGTACAAGCAGTACCTTTATAACATACTTCACTGTACTCCTCCAACTTCATATTGTATTCCCGTTACCACCTCGTTCTTTTCGCTGTATAAAATTCTCTTTATCTTTTTAGGTATATTAAATCCTCCAACGCTCTGATACTCTTCCACCGTCACTTTTTCGCTTATTTTTCCGTTTGGATTATATATCACAGCCTCTTTTATCATGCCGTTTTCGCCTGCGCTTATCTCCATTTTTTCCTTTCCGCCGCTCCCCTTTATCCTGCAAATCAACTTCAATCCTGCTTCTGTATCTCCCGTGACATCGACATCATACCCGGCTGCATATCCCGACAGGTCAAATACAAACTGCGGCTCCGGATACAGGAACTTTATTCCCTGCGTAGTTTTGCTTGTTTGTGTGTTCCCGTTTATGCTTACAGTCTCTTCCTCGTCCGTTCTTTCCTGCACATATACATTATTTCCCATGTTTTTGATTATTTTTATATATGAAGGCTTTTTTATCTCATAATACACAACCCTTGCCGCGCCTTCCGATACAGTATTCCCGGCAGCGTCAAACGTTGTGCTCTGTGATGTGGCGGTAAGGGATATTGAGGTGATATTGCGGAAAGGATCCATGGACGCTGCTGCTTCAGAAGCCGTTAGCGCATAGATAGAAGCATGGAACAAAACAGGAATAAACAAAAACAGAAAGAAACGAAACACATTCAAACTTTTATATAATTTTTCATCCATCATATATCCACCCTTATATTTTAGCTGTTTATATATAAGCATTAACCGTGCCATGTATTATAATACGTATTTTGAGAGGTTTTTACAACAAAAAGTGCGCAATACTTTGCGCAGTTAACAATTTTTTGCGCAGTGTTCTTCGCATAATCAGCGTCGTATCTTGCAGATCCGGTATGGTAGTTGGCGTCCAGGCTGTTATAATACATATCCGCTGCCGGAATTTTTATAAGTTCATTCTTCCCATCGCCGGCAGTTCTGCCCGGTATGGACGGTAAAAACGATACAAACTCCACCGTTGCCGTGTTTGGCAGGCTGTCCGGCGGGAATACAATAGCCGCCTTGTTATACTTTGAAGTTACCAGGACATTATCGGTTGCTGCTCCATGAATGGAC
>Ga0224525_1000302_pt1 | contig 23560 bp, 13 predicted proteins | sample CFST100metaG_FD_179874 | JGI IMG/M metagenome (GOLD analysis project Ga0224525, IMG submission 179874) | Peat soil microbial communities from Stordalen Mire, Sweden - C.F.S.T100 | ecosystem: Environmental > Terrestrial > Soil > Wetlands > Peat | place: Sweden: Norrbotten County, Stordalen Mire...
ACTTTTAAGTTTTTTTTCTAGTTTTTTCGTTCGATATTTTGAATGGGTAAACGGTAATTTAAACCTTATTTTTCGAAATGTAAGGGGTTTCTTTTTTCTTTGCTCTCGCCCGCGCGCACGTTTATAATGAGCAATATGGAAACACAGAAAAAGCGCTCTTTTGTTCTTTTGGGCATTGTTGTTCCCTTGATGGCTTCTTGCACAGCCATTAACCCCTCATCAAGCAATTCGACGAACCTGAGCGGAGGCCAAAGCCAGGGAAGCAACACAGAAGTTTCTTCCACGGCTTCTCAAAGCACTGGGAATTCTTCGAATACTTCCCAGGACCTTTCAGGCGCCGACTTAACTTACGTGAACTGGAATCTGGGCACGGCGGATCAAAACAATTTGGAACGGCAAATGGTAGCGGCCTTCAATGCGGCCACGGGCAAAAACGTCAAGATTGTCGAAAACGTCAACACCTCGGCCTACGAGGACGCGATAGTCGCCATGGCCGCCAAAAACCAAATGCCCGATGTCTTCATGCTCACCAACATGACGTTTGGTTTGTCCAACCAATATTTGGCTAATCTTTCGAGTTATGCCACCGCCGATTCGGATTGGAGCAAAATCCCTTCTTCAGTCGCGGCTGCCACAACTTATAACGGCAGCGTTTATGCGGTGCCCTTTGCGATTCATATGATGGGTTATTTCGAGAATCAGGAGCTTCTCGACAGCGAGAATCTCAAGAGTTTGAATGTTTCGCCGACCTGGAATGATTTCTATGCTACGGTTTCCGCTTTGAAGCAGCCTTCCAAGGGCATCATGGGTCTCAACATCGAAAGCACTCTTTTCGAGTGGTATCCAGCTCAAATAAACAATAACTTTGGTTGGTTCTCTTTTGACGGAACCAAATACAACCTCGATAGCGCGGATTTCGCCACCGCGATGAATCTCACCAAGACTCTGCGAACGAACAAAATGACGTTTGATTCGCTCACGGCCACGGAGCGGACGTCCTTGGGTTACGATGATTCCGTGGCTTTTTGGAACGATGGTAAACTTGGCCTTCGTTGGGGCTACACTTACGAGATCCCCGATATGCTGGCCCATTCGACTTTTGACAAAAAATTCATTGGCGTTCCGGGTGGCAGAACTCCCATCGTCGGCGATTATCTTGGGATATCCCCGACTTGCAAAAATCCGGAGCTGGCTTATGAATTTGCTAAGTGGATGAGTTTCGGTCCCGATGGCATCAAGAAACGTTTGGCCCTCGATTCCGACGGAACCCAATTCTCCTCGCTTCCTTTGTCCACCGACGATTCCGTCATCTCAGCTTATTTCGATGCCAAATACAACCGCGTCCCGGGCCTTGAGGATGTTTTTAAAGCCTCGAATAGCGGGGTTGTGGAAGGCGTGAAAGTCATTCCAGGCTATGGGAAGAGCCGCTGGACCGCTCGAGTCGGAAAGAACGTCACGATTTCGATTGACGGAGTTTCCACCACCAACCCTCAAATCGGTCAGGTCATCGATCAATGTTGGCTCGGCAACATCAGTTGGGCGGACTATGCCAGTGGTTTGAATGCGGTGGCCAATCAAGCTCACAGCGACGCTCTTGACACGTTTCAAAGCATTTACACTTCTTCTTCGTCTTCCGAGTGAACTCTCCCTTCTTCGTGGCACGCCATGAGAAAGATAACGCGAAAACAAAAGAAATGGATTGCTTTTGCATCCGTGGTTTTCGTGGCAATTGGAGGCGTTGTCATTTGGCGGCTTTGCCAGCCGGCCAACGAACTGGACTTTTCCACTTCTCAAAATTTTTGGGAAAAAGAAAAGACTGAAACGATTCCTTCGGTCAAAGAAGGATTGGTGCCCACCGATGTTGTTTGGACGGCCGATCCCACCATTACTGGCAATCAAGTTATTGAGGCTTCATCAAGCACCACTTCTTCTTTTGAGGTCATGGTGGGCGCGGCCGGATCCTATAGCCTCGTCTTTTCGTTTTATGTGAATTCTTCCGGCATCAGCGACACCTATTTCGCGCTTCAAATCAACAAAAAAGAGGTCGCCAGCAAAGTAGCGGTTCGGACGTTGTGGTCCAACGCGGTCAGCGATTTTGAGACCGACCGCAACGGCAATGACATCATGCCGAATCAAAACAAACTGTCCTCGTTTCAGACGGAACCCGTCCGCGATTATCTCAATCGGCTGTCTTATCCTTTGACTTTCGATTTCCCAAGCGGGACTTCCACCATTGACCTGACGATGACCGAAGGGGACCTTCTGATCGGGCCAAGTTATCTTGAAACCCCAACGGCCCGCGAATCGTATGCCGATTATTTGGCGGAGCAACCCGATGGTTCGGCTTATGACGGCGACCCCATCACCATCGAATGCGAAAAGCCCGTCTATAAAAATGACAACTCCGTCATCTACGAAGCCTCCAAGGATGTGAACTGCTCCCCCTATGACACCTATTCGCTGCGCCTTAACACCGCCACCATGAGCAAATGCGATTATGGGCAAGAACTAACTTATTCTTTCGAAGCGCCGCAAGATGGTTATTACGAAGTGGCTGCCAATTATAGCAACGGCACGGCGGATAAGGCCGTTTTCGTAAGGCTTTCCATCGATGGTTCTATTCCTTTTGGCGAGGTGGCCAACTATCCCCTCTACGCCAATAGCGCCTTTGAGATGGAATCTTTTGGGCAGGCCGTGGAAGCCGACAAAGCCCCTTTCAAATTCCATTTTTCCAAAGGGATTCACACTTTGAGTTTGGCCCTCGACGGAGCCATCTACGCAGACATTACCGACGAGTTAAGTTCGATTGGCGATTCCATCAGCGCCCTTTATCTTCAACTTCGCACCCTTTCCGTTCAAAGCGGCGACACCACCCGCGAATGGACGCCAGACGAAGATTTCCCTGGGGTCGTTGATGAATTATCGGATTATTCGGCGCGGCTGAAGGTGCTTTATAGCGAGGTCAAAGATCGCAACGGAAGTTCGATCCTTAACGAAGGAAACGTTTATCTCTATAACGCTTATAGCTCTCTTGATGGTTTGTTGAAAGAACCCCAATATCTCCCCAATAACAACGCGGAATTGGCAGAGGGCTCGGGTTCCATTCAGCAAGCTCTGGCTTCGGCCTCGTCCTATCTCCTGGATGGAACGATCTCGCTGGATCGTCTTGTCATCGCCGCCTACGGGGATTCCTCGATCTACGATCAGAAGGGCCAATTTTATTCTTGGACGGAGAAAATCAAATCGTTTTTCGGGTCGTTTGGAACCTCTTCCGCTTCCTCCGATTCGAGCGCCCTCGACGTTTGGGTCAATCGCCCGACGATGTACATCGACCTAATGCAAGACATGGTGGATAGCACTTTCACAAAGGACACTGGCATCAAAGTGAATCTGGAGCGTCTTTCCGATGAAGGAAAACTTATTCTTTCAGCCGCGGCTGGCTCCACTCCCGATGTGGTTTTGGGTCTTTCCAACTGGCTTCCCTATGAATTGGGCATTCGCAACCTCTCGCTTGATCTACGAACCTTCAGCGATTATGGCGAGGTCATTGATCGCTTTGCGCCCGGTGCCATGCTGCCCTTGGTGGCCGACGACATCGGATTGGGCCTTCCCGAAACCCAAGACTTCTATGTGACGTATTACCGAAAAGATATTTTCGCCAATGCCGGCCTCAGCGTGCCTTCCACTTGGGACGAGGTCGTTAATCTATTGCCGACGTTGCAACGGAAAGGCATGAATTATTACATCCCTCTTTCCTCAAGCACGTCCAGCAAATCCCTCATGGATACCGCGCCTTTCATCCAGCAAAACGGCGCTTCTCTCTGGCGGAAGGCCGCGGATGGATCCATCGTCACGGATGTGGATTCCGATAAAGGCTTGACCGCCATCAAGATGATGACGAACCTTTATCTCCTTTATGGAATGGAACTTCAGGTCAACAGCTTCTTCGATTCCTTCCGCAACGGTTCCCTTCCGATTGGCATCGCCTCCATGGATACCTATCAGAAACTTCAGTACGCGGCTCCTGAACTGGCCGGGAAATGGGACATCGCTTTAGCCCCTGGTATCACGGACGGCAATGGAACCGTGGAAAGATGGGAACCGGGCAGCGCGACCTCGTGCCTCATCATGAAAAACAACAAAGGAAATGATAAGTGCTGGTCCTTCCTGAAATGGTGGGATAGCGCTTCGGTCCAATCGGAATTCGCCAACAACTTGCGGAATATTGTAGGGGCGGAATACATCTATATCCCTGCCAATCTTGAAGCTTTTGACGATTTGGCCCTCCCGGCCGCGCACAAAGACATCATCCGAAAACAATGGGAGTGGATGGCCGAATATCCGCGAGTCCCCGGCTGGTACATGCTCGAGCGGGAGCTTTCCAACGCTTGGAACAATATCGTCCTCAACGGGGTCAACGCCCGGACCGCCATCGATGACTGCGTGAGCCTCACCAACGAAGAAATCGCCCGGAAGATGATCCAATTCGGTTATCTCTCCAAGAGCGGGACCCTGATCAAAGATTACAAATTTTCTACCATCGAAGAAATCGAAGGATGGCAAACCAGCGCATGAACCTCAAGGAATGGTGGCACAAACTCAAAGAAAAGAAACGCAGCCAGACCGCGGTTCGCCAGGCCGATTGGTCTCTCACGCTCCTTTTGCCCTATATGTTGGCTTTTTTGATTTTCATCGTGGCTCCGGTCATCGCCGCCATCGCCTTTTCCTTCACCGATTTCGATTCCATCCGCTCCCCGAATTGGGTGTTCTTGGACAATTACATTTATCTTTTCACCCAAGACAGCACTTTCATGGAATATATTCTCCCCAACACCCTCTTGTTTGCCGCCGTGGTTGGGCCGGTCAGTTTCTTGCTGAGCTTCTTTTTGGCTTGGATGTTGGCTCAGCTCCCCCGCATCCCAAGAAATATTTTGGCCTTGTTGATTTATTCTCCTTCGATGGTAAGCGGGGTGGCGATTCAGGTCATTTGGGTCACGCTCTTTAACGGCGATGCCTCGGGCTACCTCAATTCCCTCTTCTTGGCCTGGGGGTGGATTTCGGCTCCGATTCAGTGGCTTCAGGACAAACGCTATTTGATGATGGTCATGATGATCGTTACAATTTGGAGCAGCACGGGGGTGGGCTTCTTGGCCATGCTTTCCGGAATTTTGAATATCGACCCCGAGCTTTATGAAGCGGCTTACATGGATGGGATGCGTAATCGCTGGCAGGAAATCGTTTATGTCACCCTGCCTTCCATGAAACCGCAGCTCCTTTTTGGGGCGGTCATGTCCATGGTCGCGACTTTGCAGGCTGGCGGGATCGGGGTGGCCCTAAGTGGGTCTAATCCCACGCCCAACTATGCGGGCGACCTGATCGTCAACCATATCGAAGATTATGCTTTCACCCGTTACGAGATGGGTTTTGCCTCAGCCGTCAGCGTCGTTTTGCTGATCTTTATCTTCATTCTCACCAAAATCGTTTATCGTCTTTTTGGCTCTGGAAAAGACAAGAAAAAAGCTAAAACCATCCTCTATGATGAAGAGGGTCAGCCCCACATCGCGATCAAAAAGGAGAGCAAATGAGAAGCCGAGGGCGTTTTCAAAACAATAAAATCAATCCGCAATCCTTTGGCTGGAGCCAGCTGAAATTTTTCGTGGTTTTGATTCCGCTCTCTTTGCTGTTATTGCTGCCGATCGTCTTTATGTTCTCGACGGCTTTCAAACCCGCGGATGAGCTCTTCGTATTCCCTCCGCGTCTCTTCGTCCTTAATCCGACGCTGGATAATTTCACGCGTCTTTTCAAGGCCATGTCGACTTCGGCGGTCCCGGCCTCGCGTTATCTTTTCAATAGCATTTTGGTCGCTCTTTGCACGGTCACGCTGTCGATTCTTCTTTCCGTTTCGGCCGCCTACATTCTTTCCAAAAAGGATTTCCCGGGGAAGGATTTCCTCTTCGATCTCAATACCCTGGCCATCGAATTCGTTCCGATCGCCGTCTCGGTTCCCACTTTCATCATCATCTCGCGGTTGGGGCTCACCAACCTCTTTATCACCAACATCCTCCCGATCATCGCGATGCCCGTGGGTCTCTTCCTCATGAAGCAATTCGTCGACCAAATCCCCGATTCTTTGATCGAAGCGGCCTATCTCGATGGGGCTAGCGAAATGGATATCGTCTTCAAAGTTGTCGTTCCGATGACCAAACCCGCCATCGCGACCATCGCCATTCTCTCTTTCCAATCGGCCTGGGGCAACGTCGTGGCTTCAAACCTTTACATTACGAATGAATCCTTCAAAACCTTTGCCTATTACATCACGAGCTTCACTTCTTCCAACACTTCTGGCGTGGGCCAAGGCATGGCCGCCGCTGCCGCCCTTATCATGTTCGTCCCCAACCTGATCATCTTCATTTTCATGCAGTCGCAGGTCATGGATACCATGGCTTACTCGGGGATCAAATAAAATGGGTGCTTTTGAAGGTTTTTTCACCCAAAAAAGGAAACGGGGTCTCTATGCGGTCGGGGTTTTGGCTTTGGCGGCGGCGGGAGGAGCGCTTTTGGGCTCTCCCACGGAAGTGAAAGCCGCCAGCTCCCCATACGGGACTTTCACTACCGGGCCCGACAATTCGATTGTGGCGACTCAAACCGCCTTTGAGGCCGAAGGGTTCTATCGGCCTGGCTTATCCGCCCCCGAAGATCTAACTTACGATTCCTACACCGGCCATTTCTTAGTGGCCGATACGGGCAATGCCAGGGTGTGTCTTTTGGATGGGACGGGCGCTCTTGTCGGTTCCATCAGCGATGGCTTGGTCTCGCCTTATGGCGTGGGCTTTGACGCTTCGTATTATTATGTGGCCGACCGTTCGAACAAAACGATTCAGCTTTATGATCGGACGACTCTGGCTTTGACGGCGACATATGCCCGGCCCACCGAGGCGTTATTCGGGTTGACCTCGCCTTTCGTCCCCCTCAAGGTCAACGCCAATTCCAAAGGCATCTTCGTCGTGAGTGAAGGCGCCACCAAAGGCATCGTCCAACTCGATTTATCGGGCAATTTCGTTGGTTATGTCGGAGCCAACGCCACCCCCAAGTCCTTTCAGAGCTGGCTGGAAAATCTTTTGTTCTCAGCCTCGCAGAAAACCTCGCTATTAAAAGCCGCTCCGGCCTCGCCCACCAATCTGGCCTTTTCGTCCACGGGCCTTCTTTATACCGTGACGACTGGCGATGGAGCGGCCTCCGTCAAGAAACTCAACACGTTGGGCAACGTGGTGATGACCCCTTCTTATTCTTTATCCAAAACCGTTTCCATTGCGATTGATGGCAATGACAACATCTTCGGCGTCACGAGCGACGGCAAGCTGGTCGTTTATGATGGCTCGGGCAATCTTTTGTTCCTGTTTGGGGAAACGAGCGATTATTCCGAAAGAATCGGAAACCTGAAATCGCCCACCGCCGTGGCCATCACTTCTGATGATACGCTCGCGGCCTTGGATGAGGAAACGGGGGCCATCGTCTTCTATAAGCCCACGGATTTCGCCAAACTCGTCTTCGAAGCCATCTCCTATTACAACAACGGGCTTTACGTCGAAGGGGAATCGCTGTGGCGGGAAGTCCTGTCGCTTAATTCCTCCTTCATTCTTTCGTATCGCGCGTTGGCGGCCGCCGACATGAAAAAAGGCCATTACGACCAAGCTCTCTATGAATACAAATTGGCCCAGGATCGGAGCGGCTATAGCGACGCTTACTGGGAGGTCCGAAATGATTGGATTCAAAATAACCTGATCTACGTTTTCCTGGTTCTGGTGCTGGTTCTCGTTTTGTGGGCGGCTTTGGAAGTCGTTTTCCGCAAGACCTCCTGGCTCGATAAACCCGCCCTGGCCTTCGCCAAGGCCAAACGATGGAAAGCCAGCCGCGATCTTTTCTTCGGCTCGGAATTCGTTCGTTCGCCCTCGGATGCGGTCTACAAGGTCAAAATCAAGGAAGGTCCGGGGCTCGTGGCAGCCACTCTCCTCTATCTTTGGTATATTCTCCTTCAGATTCTCAACCCTTTGATCACCAGTTATCTCTTTAACGGGCAGAATCTTTATAACACGAATGCCTTCCAGATCGTTCTCTTTTCAACCGCTCCGCTTTTCTTATGGATCATCGCCAATTATTTCGTTGCCACCGTGAGCGATGGGGAGGGCAAACTCCGCGATCTTTATATCGGAACCATCTATGCGATGACCCCTTATCTCCTCATGGCATTGCCTACCATGATCATCAGCACCTGGCTCACCTATAACGAAGAATTCGTTTATTGGCTGCTCCAGGTCGTCATGTATGGTTGGAGTGCCCTCCTGCTTTTCCGGAATTACGCCGAAATGCACGATTATTCCTTCTGGAAGACCATAAAGAACCTTCTTCTCACCGCCTGCGCTTTCGCGGCCTTCGTCTTGGCGGCTTATGTGATCTACATGATGGCGTCTCAACTTTACGGTTACCTGGCCCAGGTCTTCCGGGAGGTTTTCCAAAATGCTTAGGAAAAAAATCATCCCCATCGTCCTTTCGCTCGCCGCTTTGGGCGTCATCGCCCTCGCTTCGATCAGCAGCTCCTTCGTTTTGGGCGAGGGGGAAACCTCTTCGGAAGTGAGTTACGTCGGGGAACCGGCTATCACCGAAACCTTGGTCAAGGGGGATTATCAGCTGAATTTCGCTTCTTCGAATCTCAGTTTCACGCTGACGGATATGGCAACAGGCGAGATCCTTCATTCGGGGCGCCGGGCCAATGACGACGGCCTCAATTCCGCGACCTGGCAGGGGCTATTAGCCGATGGCTTGGCCGTTGGCTACCGAAACTCCGGCCGCACGACCCTTAAGCCCTATTCCACTCTGGGCGCCACTTCCAAAATCGTGGCCTCCTCCGACGCTTTGAAAATCTCCATAACCTTCAGCAAAATCTCCATTTCCCTCGAAATGGATCTGACTTTGGGGGAGGGCGGCGCGGTGACCGTGAGTTTCCCCGCTTCGGCCCTTGCGGAACCCGCCAAGGATGAGGATCTCACCAAGAATCGTTACCAATTGGCCTATTTATTGCCTTATCTCGGCCTTGGCGATTCCTTCGAACTTCAGGAAAAAGGCTCCTTTCTCTTCGTTCCGGATGGGGGCGGGGCGATCGCGGATCTTTCGGAGGCCACGATTGCCACCAGCGAATATGACCATCGCATATATGGCGAGGACATCGGCATCCAAGGTAATAACGGCGTTCTCCGCATCGCCGCCGCCAATCCCGAGAAAACGATTCGCCTTCCCGTCTATGGGCTCTCCTATGCGGATAAGCCCGGGGTCGAAGGCATCGTCGAAAGCGGAGCCCCTTATGCCGATATCTATGCCTCGGTGGATGGTCTTTCCACCTACTACAATTTCGCGGCCGCCCGTTTCAATTACCGCGAAGAATATTATCGCTACGTCGATCGTGCGGGCTCGGGGGTCACGGATTTCATGGACGATCCCTACGTCTACGATGCCTCCGTCACTTACCATTTCCTGCCTTCCAAGGCTTCGCTGGGGGCGATGGCGGGCCTCTATCGGAATTATCTTTTGACCAAAGGCCTTTGCAAGAATTCTTACGAAGAGGGCGCCTCGTTGCGTCTCGAATGGCTGATGGCGGAGACCAAAGCCACGATGTTTGGGGACACCGAACTCGCGATGAGTCATCCGGCGGATATTTCTGCGGCTTTAAGCGAACTTGCCTCCGCGGATGTTTCCGCCCCCAAGCTTGCCTTCCTCGGCTATCAAGCCGGGGGCTGGTCTTCCTCATCCTATTCTTCATTCAAATTTGCTTCGGCGGCGGGCTATGGCGATTACGCGGATCTCGCCTCCAAGGCCCATGACATCTCTTTCGCTTTCGATTATGGCCTCATCCGCTCCTCCGGCCGCGGTTATGGCGATGGCGACCTCGCGATGACCATTTCCAACCAAGGCGATTACACCTTCGACCCCCTGACTTATCCTTCTACCGCTTCGACCAAAGACCGGGTGATGCTGACCTCGAATAAAGCCCATAGCAAACTGGCCGCGGACGTTTCCTCTCTGGAGAGCCTTCCCAAGGTTTCATTGGCCCTCAGCGATTTCACTTCGGCCGTGTTCTCAAGTCATTATAACGAGGTGGCCTCCCGGGAAGAGGCTTGTGAGAATCAGGCTTCCCTGATCGCCGAGGCCAAGATGAGCTGTGATCTCGGGATGCCCAACCAGTACCTCTTGCCGCAGGCTTCTTCGATCATCGATCTCGACCTCGATTCTTCCAATTACTACATCTGCCCCGTCACCGTCCCCTTTTACGAGATGGCGCTTTCGGGCCTCTATGATTTTTATTCGAAGCCCCTGAATCTCAATTACGAGAGCGATCTCAAACTGCGCCTCATCGAGAGCGACGTCAACCCTTCTTTCTTGCTCACGAACGAAGATTCCATCAATCTTTACCAAACCTCTTCCAGCTATCTTTTCTCCAGCCAGTTCTCCTCTTGGGAAAGCAAGGTCGCGGAGGTCGCTTCCTTCGTTAGGGGAGCGTTGGACAACGTTCGGGGCAGCGCGATGAGCGATTTTGAGATCCTGAGCGACAAGGTCACGCTTCAGAAATACGCCAACGGAAAAACCCTTCTCGTCAATCATGGCTCCTCCGCTTATGCCTATGAGACTGCCTCAGTCCCGGCGGGAGGCTACAGCGTCTTATGAAATTTCTTCATTGGCCTCTTTTCAAAAAAGGCAAAGCCTCCAAAAAAGAAGGCGGTCACGAGAAAAACGATTTGGGAATCGCCCTCCTTTTCTCGGCTCCCTGGCTTTTGGGCTTTTTCGTTTTCTCGGTCTATCCGCTCATCCAGTCCTTCCTCTTTTCCTTCAATAACGTCACGGTGACCACGACTGGGATCGTTCAAAAAAGCCTGGGCTGGGACAATTTCCTGGCCGTACTGACGGCCGATCCCGATTTCATCACCGACCTCGAAAGCTATCTCCAAGAGATGCTGATCTACGTTCCTGTCATCATCGTGGTGAGTCTTGTTCTGGCGCTTCTCCTCAATTCCCTGCGCCATGGCAAAGGCTTCTTCCGCACCATTTTCTTCCTTCCCGTCATTATCTCTTCCGGACCCGTCATCAGTCTTTTCATCAGCCAAGGGGTCGCGAGTTTCCCGGGGGCTTCGACCCTCAATTACACGCTTCTCGCGGAGTCGGTCCCGGATTTCCTCGTGGGGCTGCTCAAGACCCTCATCACTTCCTTCATCATGATCCTGTGGCTGAGCGGCATCCAAACCCTGATTTTCTTGGCTGGCCTCCAAAAACTGGATCGCTCGATGTACGAGGCGGCGAAGATCGATGGGGCTTCCGGCTGGGAGTGTTTCTGGAAGATCACCCTCCCCGCACTCAACCCCGTCATCGTCATCAACGTCATCTTCACGGTCGTCTTCCAGTCGACCTTTTCCCTTAACCCCATCATCGCCAAGATCGCGAGCGACATGTTCGCCGTGGGCAAAGGCTATGGCTATGCCTGCGCAGAGGCCTGGGTGTATTTCCTCGTCCTCTTGCTGGTTTTGGGTTTCTTCCTTTTGATCTTTAGGTCCAAAAAACATCGGAGGAGCTATCAGCAAGAATGAAAAAACTTTGGATTGTATTGAAAAAGAAGAGCCAGGAAACCTTAGGGGCGATTCGCCTTTTCCTCGCTCCCGGGGTTAAAGCCTTCTTGAAGGTTTATCGTCCGGCGAAGAAATACGCCCTGATCGTTTGGGCCTTCCTTGGAAAAATCGTCCGGTGGCTTTTCTCGGCCACGAACGAGCGAAGGGCCCCGATGGCGACCGCGGGCATTATCGCCCTGCTTATCCTTTTCGGCTTCATGTACGTTTACCCTTTCTTGTACATGATCAGCTACTCCTTCATGGATGCCACGGATGTCGTCAATCCACTCGTGGAATACGTCCCGACGCATCTGGTTCTCACGAATTACATCGCCGCGATCACCACCCTCGATTATGGGAAAAACCTCGGAGAGACGCTTCTTATCTCCTTCATCCCCAGCGTTCTCCAGTGCGTTTCGACCTCGCTGATCGGCTATGCGCTGTCCCGGTTCCATTTCCCGGGCAAGAAGATTTTGATTTTCTGCATCCTTCTGACCTTCATCGTTCCGAGCCAAGTCACGATGATTCCCACCGTTATCATCCTCACGAAGATCCAGATCATCGACACCCTTTGGAGCTATGTCGCCTTGGCGGGTTTAGGCCAAGGCCTCCGGAGCGCGGTCTTCATCCTGATTTTCTATCAGTTCTTCAACCAGATTCCCCATTCGGTCGAGGAAAGCGCGAAAATCGATGGGGCCAATCCTTTCGTCATTTTCTGGAAGATCGGCATCCCGACGGCCCTCCCCGCCTTCCTCCTGAGTTTCCTCTTGAGCTTCGTTTGGTATTATAACGAGACGACCTTGACGACGATTTATCTCGGAAACGATCTGACGACCCTCACCACCCAGCTCTTGGTTTTCAAGAGCACTTATGAAACTCTGTATACGGGGAAGAACATCAACGAGGCGATTTACATGGCTGGCACGCTTCTGACCATCCTGCCTCTCATCGCCATCTATTTCGTCACCCAGAAGTTCTTTGTCGAAGGCATCGACAAAGCGGGAATAACAGGAGAATAAAACCATGGCCATGCCGAAAAAGAAAATCGTTTGGGGGCTCTTCTTAGTCTTTCTCGTGCCCTTGGTTTCCTGCCAAAAAACGACGGATTCCTCAAACTCCGGGGGTCTGGAAAGCTCGGCTGCGGCCTCTTCCCAGGTTACTTCGGAGGCCACTTCCGAAACCACTTCGGCCGCTTCCTCCGGGCTTCTTTCCGACAGCGACAAAGCGCTTTACGACGCCGAGATGAAAAAATCTTTCCAATTCTTCTATGACGGCGTGAGTTCCAATGCCTCTTCGCCCGCCTATGGCCTCGTGGCGGATCGGGCTCGGGGGAACATCGCCTCCACCGCCTCGACGGGTTTTGGGCTGGCCGCCCTCACAATCGGGGTGGAAAACGGCTGGATCACCCAAGAAGAAGGCGCCGCCAGGGCTTTGGTGACCCTGACCAGCATCGTCGCCTTGACCAATATCCATGGCTTCTATTGGCATTTCATCATGATGGATGATGGGACGAGGTCCTCCGACTCCGAGGTGAGCATCATCGATACCGCGATCATGGTTTTCGGGGGGCTGATCGCCGGACAGTACTTCGGGGGCGAGGCCGAGACTTTGGCGGAGCAGATATACGCCGCCATGGACTGGACTTGGTTTTTGGGCACCAACAACGGCAAAAGCCAGTTCCGGATGGCTTATGATCCGGATAGCTCCTCTTTCGAGGGCTATTGGGATTATTACGCTGAGCAACTGATGCTGTATGTCTTAGGAGCCGGGGCCCCTAACGAAGCTTACCGCGTGGGGAGCGCGGCTTATGAGGGCTTCGCCCGCCACAAAGATGCCTATCGGGGCAACGATTTCATCTATTCGTGGTTTGGCTCTTTGTTCACCTATCAATATTCTCTGGGCTTCATCGATTTTCAGAATCTGCTCGATCCCGATGGCGTGGACTGGTGGCAGAATTCCATCGACGCCTCCACCGCCGCCTACGACTGGTGCGTCGACAAAACGAGCGATTACGAAACCTATGGCGAGGGCTCGTGGGGCCTCACCGCCTGCGACACCAAATGGGGGTACAACGGGTACCTCGGGAATTACCCCCGGGGCTGGAGCGCCTCGGAGGGCGGCTCCTCCTATGAGGAAGCGGCTGCCACCATCGCCCCCTGCGGGGCCTTAGGCTCCATGCCCTTCACGCCAGAGGAATCGCTTCAGGCTTTGAGGAATTACGCCATGGTGAATACCCTGCAAGGGAAATACGGCTTTTATGATTCTTACGATCTCGTCCACAATTGGACGGCGACGAGTTATATCGGGATCGATAAAGGCATCACCCTCCTCATGATGGACAACTACCTGAATGGGACCGTTTGGAAGATCTCCAAGAAGATCGCAGCCATCCAAAATGGGTTGAGCCGGCTTGGCTTCACGGAGAAAAACGCATGAAAGCAAAAGAAGGATTCCTCGATGAGTTAATGGGCGGCTTGGCCTTTTTCAAGGAAGGAATCGGGGCCAAAGGCCTCGTGCGCGACCGCTGGCCCCGGCAAAGCGATCTCGGCAGCATCGCTTCGGATGGCTTCGCCCTCGCCTCTTTTGCGATCGGCGCCCATTACGGGCTGATGGAGAAAGAAGAGGCCCGAAGGCTTTCCCTCCAGATCCTCGAAGGGGCCTTCACTCTCGAGCGGGACCATGGTTTCTTCTATCATTTCTCCGATCTCACGACGGGGGAGAAAAAGCCTTGGGCGGAGCTTTCGGACATCGATTCGGCCCTCTTTTTCCTGGGGGCCCTGACCGCCGGGAACTATTTCGGGGGCGAGGTTGAGGGAAAAGCCCACGCGCTGGTGGATGAAGCCGATTGGCCTTATTGGGTGGCACCGGACCGGCCCCAGCTCTTCATGGGGAAAGCCCAAGGCCGCTTCTATGCCTATTGGCAGGATTACGCCGAGCAACTCATGATCTATGTCCTGGCCGCCGGGGCGGAGAACCCCGCCCAGGGCTTAAGCGATCTCTTTTACAAATCATTTGCCCGACCCAAAGGATCGTATCGGGGGGAGGAATTCGTCCGCTCCCACACCAACGGCCTTTTCGTCTATCTTTATTCTCAGCTTTTCATCGATTTCCGAGGCAAGAAGGACGGAGCGGGGACGGACTGGCACGAGAACTCCCGGCGCGCGATCTTGGCCGATTATGCCTATTGCCGCGACAACGCCAAGACCCTTCCTTCCTATGCCCAAGGCTGGGGGCTTTCCGCCTGCGACGGGAAAGAGGGCTATAGCGGGGATTATGGCACCCTCCCGGGGGTGGCTTTCGTGAGCGATGGGACGGTGGCCCTTTATGCGGCGGTTTCCTCCCTTCCCTTCGCGGAGAAGGAAGCCTTGGAGGCTTATCGGTACTATCGGGCGGAGAAATCCTTCCAGTGCCGCTACGGGTTCATCGATTCGTACAATCTCGGGAACGGCTTCCGGGCCGATGGGGTCATCGGCATCGACAAAGGCGCGGAGATGATCGGGATGGCCGATTATCTCGATGGTTTTGTCTGGGGCTTATTGACCAAGGAGAGGAGAATCGCCCGCGGCTTAGCGGCTTTGGGCCTAAAATAGGAGGTAATTTATGGCAGATATCAAACTGGAGAACGTTGGCAAGGTCTATTCGAACGGGGTCCACGCGGTCACGGACTTCAACCTGGAGATCCACGATAAGGAATTCGTGGTTTTCGTCGGACCTTCCGGATGCGGCAAATCCACGACCCTAAGGATGATCGCGGGCTTGGAGGATATCACCTCCGGGAACCTTTACATCGACGGGAAGCTCATGAACCGGGTTCATCCCCGGGACCGGGATATCGCGATGGTCTTCCAGAACTACGCCCTTTATCCCTACATGAGCGTCTACGACAATATGGCCTTCGGGTTGAAGCTCCGAAAGGTCCCGAAAGGCGAGATTCGCCAGAAAGTCGAGGCGGCTGCGGATATCTTGGGCCTCAAGACCTCGCTCGATTCCAAACCTTCGGAGCTTTCGGGAGGCCAACGCCAGCGGGTGGCCCTCGGCCGAGCCATCGTTCGCAACCCCAAAGTATTCTTGCTCGATGAGCCGCTTTCCAACCTTGACGCCAAGATGAGAGCCACCATGCGCACCGAGATCATTCGCATCCACCACCAGCTCCAGACCACCTTCGTCTACGTGACTCACGATCAGGTCGAGGCCATGACCATGGGCCAGCGGATCGTGGTAATGAAAGACGGGCGGATTCAGCAGGTTGATACCCCCGACAATCTCTATGTCTATCCCGTCAACAAATTCGTGGCGGGATTCATCGGGACCCCCCAGATGAACTTCTTTGATGTGATGCTGGAGGCAAAGGACGGGAAAGTATTCGCCGCCTTCTCCCGCTACGAATTGGAGGTCCCGAAGAGCGTCCTTGATCGCCTCACGATCACGGATTACAACAAAAAGCAGGTGACGCTCGGCATCCGGCCGGAAGATGTCCTCGTGCTCCCCTATTCCGAGAACCAAAGCCGCGCCAACGTCACCGGATCGATCAAGGTTTTCGAAAAGCTCGGGAACGAGACTTTGCTCTATCTGTCGGTTTTGGGGGTAAGCCAGGAGGTCATCTCCCGGAGCGGCCCCCGCTTCGAGGGCGCCATCGAAGACAAAGTCTCGTTGAGTTTCAACATGGAATTCGTCCATATCTTCGATTACGACACCGGAAAGGTCCTTCTTAAAAAATGATGATCCCGGTCCCTTCCCGCCTTCATGCCGCCTCCGTGGGTTCTCTGACTCTCCTCATCAATGAGGCTGGCGGGGTTTACGAGATAAAAAAAGACCGCCTTCAGCTCAACGCATATAAGAGCCCGTCTTTCGCCCCCGGGCCTTTCGAAATTTATCTGCGCGTTCGGGGGAAAGGCGAGGCTTATCCTCTTTTGCGGGGCGTTAAGAGCCTTTTCCAGTACCCCAACGGCTTTCGCTATGTCGGGGCGGCGGGCGGGCTTTCTTATACCTTGGATCTCATCTTGGCGAGCGATCGCTCCTACCGGATCAGAATCGTCCTCCAAGGAATCCAAGAAGGATGCGATCTTCTTTTGGTCCACGACCTCGGCTTGGCCGACGAGGGGGCCATCGCCAATAATGAGCTATATGCCTCCCAATATGTCGACCATCACGTCGTTTCGACGCCTTTTGGCTTTGCGATTCTGTCGCGGCAGAACCTCGGGAAGCCCAATCCGGGCCTCGCCATCGGATCGACGGGCCTCAAAGCCATCCGCTATGCGACCGACCTTTTGCAGTTCTACGGCCCCGAGAGCCGCCTCACGGGGGCCCCGAAGCTTCTCCTAGGCGATCTTCCGAATCTCAAGAGGCAATATGAGATGGGGGCCGCCCTCCTTCAAACCGAGCTCTTTGCGGTTCAGGGGACGCTGGAGGCCGGTTTCTATGGCCTCCTCAGCGCCGATGAGCCGACATGCTATGACCGCGCCCCGACAAATGAAGAGGTAGCGGCTTGCGCCAAGGCCGTTTTGGTTGGCGTGGGCCAGCCGCTGCCCTTGGCGGTGCTTAAAGCAGCCTATCCTTTTTGCCTTCTCGAGATCGCGGATTTTAACGAATCCGAGTTGGCGGCGCTTTATCCGGAAGCTCTTCAAAAAGAAGAGAGCGGCGGGAGAACCCTTTCCTTTTTCCTCAAGGACGGAACCCATTTCGTCACCAAAGAAAAAGAAGGCCTCTCGGAGCGACCCCACGGCAACCTCCTTTATCGGTTCCCCAAAAAACCGGGTTTTGAGCAGGATTCCTTCACGCTGACGGGATATATGTATGGCCTTTTCGCCGCTCAAACGGCGATCGGGAACACCTCCCTTAACAAACTCACGCCCGTCAATCGGGGGCTGCTGGATATCCCCCGCAACCTGGGGCTGCGGATCTTGGTTCGGGTGGGAGAATCGTACCGCCTTTTGGGCGTGCCCTCCCTTTTTGAGATGGGCTTCAATTATTCCCGCTGGATCTATAAAACCGTCGACGATGTTCTTTCCGTCACGGTCGCGGCCGCCCACAAAGCCAACGTCTTTGTCCTGACCTTTCAATCGCGGAGAAAGATCTCATATGAACCGCTCGTGATCTTCGAGGCCGTCCTTGGCGAAGGGGAGCGGCTCGTCCCCTTCGAGCGCGAGGAACGTTCCAAGGGCTGCCGCTATGCGTTTGGCGAAGGGACTTTCTTCAAGAGCCGTTACCCCAAACTATCCTTCGACTTGGCATTCTCTAGGCCGATGAGCCTCGAGACCGACGGGATCTTCTACGAAGACGGGGCGAGCCGCCTGCCGGCGCTGCAGGTGTTCGCGCTCAAAGCCTGCTCGGATTTCCGCCTTCGGGTCTCGGCCTCCCTTGATGGCGAGACCCCCGGAAAAGCCGAATCCTTTGCCCAAGAGAAGGCTTACGCCATCCGGGCCTTGAGCCGATGCCTTTCCTCTTTTCATCTGGCCTCTCCGCAAGCGAGCACTTTCGCCGAGAAAGCCAATCTGATGCTCCCCTGGTTCGCTTCGGGGGCCTTGATCCATTATCTCGTGCCGCATGGCTTGGAGCAAAGCGGGGGCGCCGCTTGGGGCACCCGCGACGTCTGCCAAGGGCCTTATGAGTTCTTCGGAGCCTTGGGCCATTTCGAGGAAACCCGGAAAATCCTGCTGGAAACCTTCGCCCATCAGTTTTCAACGACGGGCGAATGGCCGCAGTGGTTCATGCTCGACCGGTATGGCTTTGCGGCCGATGATTCCCATGGGGACGTGATTTTTTGGCCGCTCAAAATATTAGGCGATTATCTTCGGAAAACCTCTGACCTTCCGCTTTTGGACAAAAGGCTTCGCTTCCAAAACCAAAAGACTCCCCTTTCCCTAAAAAAGCATGTCGCCCTGGCCTTAAGCGCCATTGAGAAGCGTTTCATCTTCGGAACCGATTTCCTTTCGTATGGGGGCGGGGATTGGGATGATACCCTCCAGCCCGCCGATCCCTCGCTCAAGGAGCGCCTTGTCTCACCCTGGACTCAGGAGTTGGCTTATCAGACCCTGCAGGCCCTTGGCGAGGTTTTGCCTCGGAGCTATGGCGAAAGGCAAAAATCCTTAGAGTTAGCGGGGCGCCTGAAAAAGGGTTACGACCAGTCGTTTGTGCGCGAAGGGGCCATCCCGGGTTTCCTTTATGTCGGCGCGGACGGGAAGCTGGAGAGCCTCGTGGATGCCAACGATGAAAAAACCGGAATCCACTGCCGCTTATTGCCATATACGCGCGCCATCATCTCGACTCTCGCTTCCCCCCAGCAAGCCCAAGGCTTCTCGGCTTTGATTGAAGACAAGTTGGCCTTTCCGGATGGGGTGCGGCTCATGGACGTCCCCGCCCGCTATGACGGTGGGGTCAGCCATTTGTTCGTGCGGGCTGAGGAAGCGGCCAATGTCGGGCGGGAGATCAGCTTGTGCTACGTCCACGCCGATATCCGCTATGCCGAAAGCATGTGTGTTTTGGGCGAAGCCGAGAAAGCCTTCCGGGCTCTCGAAAAAATCATCCCGATCCATTTGGATGAAGTGGTTCCCAACGCCGCCGTCAGGCAATCCAACGTCTATTTTTCAAGTTCCGATCCGGATTTCCCCGATCGTTACGCCTTCGCCGCCGGAATCGAATCCTTGCGTCGGGGCGAGGTGGCGGTTCGGGGCGGTTGGCGCGTCTATTCGTCCGGAAACGGCATTTTCATCGCGCGTCTATTGGGCGACCTCTTCGGGCTCCGCCCGGGTTTGAGCACCCTAATCATCGATCCAGTGCTGCCTAAGGAATTCGATGGCTCTTCTCTCATCGTCTCCTTTGGGGGCCACCGCTATGAATTCCGTTATCATCTTGGCCCTAAAGGCTTTGGGCTGGCCCGCCTGGAGATCAAAGGCACTCCCGTCAAAGGGCTGCCTCTTGCTAATCCTTACCGCCCGGCGGGCTCTGAATTCTCTTATGCCGACCTTCCTTCGGGCGTCGTGGATATCTTCACCCTTTGATTGTGAGATGGGCTTTGGCGATCACTGCCGACGAATTTTCGGCGAGGGACAGATCGTAATCGCCCTTTCCCAGCGGATTTTTGGCCAATCTCAGGGCGGGAATTGATATCTCGGCCTTTTTCGTTTCATTGGGGAGAAGCTCAATCCAGGCGAAACCGACGAGTTCGCGGCCGGGGCGGGTGGGTTTGCTGAAGTCTTTGGTCGCGTAGATCTGGGCTAGGCGGCGAACTTTATGGCCCGAAAGGTTTTTAGCCAGGAAGGCCACCGCGATGTTTTCGTGAAGGCCATAAGAAGATCGGTCGAGGGAAAGGCCCTCCAAAACCGTGGGATGGTAATAAAGACCGAAGCCGAAAGGCACCAAAGGCGAATAAGGGCAGTCCAACCACCCCGTCGTGTAATGATCCTCGGGGTTATGGGGCCTGCCGTTATCGGGCCGGTTGTAATAAAGCGGGCACTGGGCACCCGTTCGGGGGAAGGTGATGGCGGTATGGCCCGTGGGCTCTTCGCGCCCCGAAAGAAGGTCGGCCAAGGCCGCTCCGCCTTCGGTTCCCGGCGTCCACATCCAAAGGATGGCGGCGCATTCGCCCATTTCCTCTTGGAGGGCCAAAGGCCGGGCCGAGGTGACGACCAAGACGATTTTTTTGCCCAAATCCCGCAATTGCTTGATTTCCTCGCGCTGTTTTTCAGGAAGCCTCAGATCCGTTTTGCTCGCGGCCTCCCCGCTTTCGTCGCGGTTCAGGCCCGCCAAATAAAGGATCGTGTCGCAAGGGGAAGCCTCCGCTGGCTCTTTGAGGACCTGAAGCGAAGGGAATGCGGACTTCAATCCCCTGAGATAGGTGATTGAAGCGTCGAGGGTATCGTCATAGGACCAGGGCCCGTTTTGATCCCTGGGGTTATCCAAGAGTGGCCCATAGGCCCCAAGCCGGCTTTCTTGACCCAAAGGCAGCGTCCCGTCGTTTTGGAGCAGAACCGCCGAACGAAGGGCCGAGGCCTTGGCAAGGGCTCTCGTCTCCGGCGTGAGGATTTCCTTTTCTTCGCGGTTTTCATCAACATACGGGTTTTCGAAGAGGCCCAGCTTGTTCTTGAACTTCAGGATGCGAAGGACGGCGGCATCCAACTGCCGCATGGAAATCTTCCCTTCCTGAATCAGGTCTTTGAGATAGGCGATATAAAGGCGACTCTCCATATCGATGTCGATCCCGGCCGAAAAGGCCTCATAAGTCGCGTCTTTGCCATCTTGGCAATAATGCTGATTGACCATTTGGGCGATGGCGGCATAGTCGCTGACGGTCACCCCCTCGAAGCCCATTTTTCCTCGAAGCGTGTCCTTCAAAAGGGTGTGGTTACCCGAGCAAGGAACCCCGTTGAGATCGTTGAAAGCGGCCATGACCGCGGAAACCCCCGCTTGGATCCCGGCCTCATAAGGCGGGAAAGCGAATTCCTCTAATTCATGTTCGGAGGCATAGACTCTTTCGTATTCCTCGCCGCCTTCGAGGAGGCTATAACCCGCAAAATGCTTGATGGTGGCTGCCAGATGATCCGAATCGATTTTTTCGGGGTTTCCCTGAAAGCCCTGGACCCGGCCCTGGGCGAAAAGAGACGCTAGATAAGGGTCTTCCCCTGCGCCTTCGACGTTTCTCCCCCACCGCGCATCCCGAGCGATGTCCGCCATTGGGGCGAAAGTCCACCTTCCACCGACCGCATTGCCTTCCTTGGCGATGGCCTCGGCGCATTTCCGGGCTATCTCTGGATCCCATGAGGCCGCCTCGCCCAACGGGATGGGGAACATCGTGCGAACCCCCCGAATGATGTCGCCGCAAAAAACGATAGGGATGGGATTCGGGCTTAAGGACAGCTGCTTTTTTTGCAGCGCGTTGTTGGTCTTGGGATCGAAATACATCAGGCTTCCGATTTGCCCTTTGATGAGGAGATCGTTTTGGGCGGCGGGCGAAAAATCGGAATAAATCGAGCCGCCGAGCATATTCGTTTGGCCGATTTTTTCCTCAAGGGTCAAACGACTCAGCAAATGAAGGACGTCTTTTTCATCCATGGTTGTCTTCTTAGTTTTTATTTTACCTTAATTTTCGATATTTAAGAATTGTTTTTTACCATCGGGATTTTTCGTTTTTTTGCAATAATCGCAATTGAAATAGAGATGAAAGCGGTTACAATATAATAATGTCATTTTCAAAAGGAGGACATTAATGTCAAAAAAGAAAATGGCTTTTGGGGTGGCGCTTCTTTGCGGGATCATGGGTCTCGCAGGATGCGTTAACGGAGGAAATTCTTCGGGAACTCCTTCATCTTCTAAAGCCAACTCGTCAACAACTACCACTTCCGCTGCTTCAACGGCCGCCAGTACGACTTCCTCGACTGTTTCCAGTTCTGCTTCTTCTTCGACGACCACCTCTTCATCGGCGGCCAGCTCGTCGGTTCAGGATACTGATGTTTCCATCTTGAAAGGCTGGCAGGATACCGCAGATTCTGTTTATACTCCAACCTTATCTAGCGATCAAAAGACCCTCTCCGTTGCCTACGATAAAAGCGGCGCTTCTTGGGCGTCCATGAAATACACCATGGGAACGGTCGCGGTTTCGCTTAGCGGCTACAAGAAATTGGTGATGACCTTCAAGGTCACGGGCCATACCGGGACCGGGCCTTTCACGATCCTTCCGAAATTCGAATTCAACGACTCCACCGCTCATCCTTCGCATGAATGCAAATTCCAGTTCAGCGAGACGGAAACGACCTATGAATGGGATCTCAGCGACCAGACGCTTACGGATGCCTTGGATATGCTGGTCTTCGTCGAGCCGGATTGCGGCTTAACCGCCGGAACTCTCGTGTTCACCAAGCTGGCTTTTTCCAAAGACCCGGTCAGCGCCTCCGGGACCACGATTGTGGGAACCACCATCAATAAAACGGTCAACACCTATGTTTCAGGCGATACCTTCGATGTCCTAAAGAATTTCTATGATGGCGGCGATTATGCCTATGCCATCACGGAAACCGTCGGAGATGTCAGCGCGGCCTATAAGAAATGGGGCAATGCCTATTCTTATTTCGGCAATCTCAACGCCAACGTCTCGACTTTTGATTATGTCAACGTGATCCTTAAAGGGCCGTCGGGCAAGTCTGTCCTCATGAAGATGGAAGGCACCGATTCGAAAGAAGAGACCATCGTCCTTACCGGCGATGTCCAAAATTATACTTTCTCCTTCAAAGACAAGACGACCAAAACGGGTACCCAAACCATCAATTTCTTTGCTGAGCCGGGTTCCGCCGCAGTTTCCACGGGAACCCTTGATTTCACCAAACTCGAGTTCTCCAACACTGCCCTCGTGACCCCGGAAGTCGTTGTCAAAAACGAATACACGGGCGCCAATCCTTGGGATAAGAGCTGGGCCGTCTCCAACTGGAAAGAAGACGGAGCCAAGCTCATCACCATCGGGAAAGACACCCATTCGAATGTCACGGCTTCTTGGACTGGCATCACCGCCAACGGCTGGAATTGGGCCGGCGCTCCGATCAGCGGCTCAAGCGAACGCGGCATCTTCACGGCTGTTACCTTTGATTTGACAGCCAGCGCCGCCACTTCGATTCTTGTCAAAGTTCAGAATAACAACGCGGGATTAGGCGAGAAGGTTGTGACCTTCGCCGCCGATGCCCTTGAACAAACCGCTACCATCGATCTCTCCGCGAAGACTTTCGCTGAAAGAGGCGGAGTCGACCTCGTGCTCTTTTTCCCAGTGGCGGAGGATAACCACCTCGCTGCCGGTTCGATCACCATCAATAGCGTCACGATGAATACGCCGCTCGTTCCGACCATAGCAAGCGACATTGTCAACGCCTTGCCATGCTTATTTGGACCGGCCAGCTATTCCTTCGTCCGCACCGATACGACCACCGAGGTGGATT
>Ga0224525_1000303_pt1 | contig 23535 bp, 23 predicted proteins | sample CFST100metaG_FD_179874 | JGI IMG/M metagenome (GOLD analysis project Ga0224525, IMG submission 179874) | Peat soil microbial communities from Stordalen Mire, Sweden - C.F.S.T100 | ecosystem: Environmental > Terrestrial > Soil > Wetlands > Peat | place: Sweden: Norrbotten County, Stordalen Mire...
CTTCAAACCGGAATACGAAAAGTCATAAGAGTCTTCTTTGGACAGCGGAACCGGAAGGTTATAGGTGTGTTTGCCTAATTTGGCATGCTGGTCAATCGGAAGGCCGCCCGGATAAGGCAAGCCCAAAACCCGGGCTACTTTGTCGTAGCACTCACCCACGGCATCGTCCTTGGTTTCTCCGATGATCTTGAAATCCAAATCTCCGCTCATGAGAACCAATTCGGTATTTCCGCCCGAAACCACGACGCATAATAAGGGAAATTTAAAGTTCCCGACGTATTCGTTGGCATAAATATGCCCGGCTAAATGGTGAACCGGAATCAACGGCTTTTGGTAAAGAAGGGCTAAGGTCTTAGCGGCCTGAAGTCCCACATGAAGGCAACCAATAAGGCCGGGCCCTCTTGTGACCGCAAAAGCATCCATGTCTTCGAAGCCCAGATGCGATTGCTCTAAAGCCTCCTTTAGGCAGACATCGATATTCTCACAATGGAGGCGTGAGGCTATCTCAGGCATGACTCCGCCATATTTTTCATGAACGGCGACTTGACTTGAAACCACGTTCGCCAAAAGCTTTCCGTCTTCGGTGATGGCGACCGCGGTTTCATCGCAGCTCGATTCAATTGCTAAGATACGGGTCATAAGATACTCCTTACCATGTAAATGGCATCTTCACCATTGTCGTAATAGTGTTTTTTGACGGTGATTTGCTCCCAATCGTTTTTCCTGTAAAGACTAATGGCCGGAAGATTGGCGGCGCGAACCTCTAGGGTGATGAATTTGACTCTTTCTTTTTGCCTCTTCGCGATTTCGACCATCTTGTCGAGCAAACCTTGCGCAATCCCCTTTTGTCTTTCGGTGGGGGTTACGCCTAATCGATTGATGGTGGCCGAGTCGAAGGTAATCATAAAATCGAGATAACCAACGACCGCTTCATCAATCAGGGCCACCAAGATCTTCGAACAGGGATTTTCTTTCAACTCATACTCGATTTCTTTTTCGGGCCAAGGATTCGCAAAGCAGGCGCTTTCTAATTGAGCGACCGCTTGGACATCCTCCTCCCGCATGGAACGGATTTTCAAAGAAGTGGGCATCGCTAATTGTCCTTGAGATAAACTGGTTTGGCGGTGATGGGATCCTTGACCAGATTCCGCTCAATGTCGGCATGAACGAGATTGCTGATCACATCGATCTTTTGGGCTTTGACTCCAAGGTATTCGGCATCGCCGGAAACGAGGTATTCCTTGTGGCTGTCGATAAACTTCAAGACATCCTCGTTGATCAGGACTTGGTCAGGAATCAGGATTTTTTCTCCTTGATAAACGGCGAAATAGCTCCGCTTGCTCCGGGCGTTCATCAGGCAAATCGTGGGTTTCTCAAGAGACTTCTCGGCTTCGAGGCTGCTCGAAAGATAAAGCGGAACCTTAAGGGCGAAAGCCATAACCTTGGCAACCGTCAAAGCAATCCGGACTCCCGTATAAGAGCCGGGCCCTTTGGAGGCGATGACTTGACCAATGTCTTGACGGGTTACGTTGTTTTTCTTGAACATCTTGTCAAGTTCCGCCACGAGGAATTCCGATTGTTTTTGCCATGCCTCATATTCGATCTCATCGACGAGTTTATGGTCGACGGCCAAACCAATAGTTAAATCGGCGTTAGAGGTGTCGATTAATACGCTATACATCAGAACGCTCCTTTCACGGCAGCCACGATTTTTTCATAGTGCCTCGTGTTGCCTTCGATCGTGATTTTGCGGTTGTCCCCACCGACGTTTTCCAAAGTGATGGAAAGGGCCTGGTCAGGGAGGAGCGGTTGAATATACTGAGGCCATTCGATCATGCAGACGCCATTTCCTTCGATAAACTCATCAAGCCCCAACTCAATATTTTGGTTTTCGAGTCGGTAAGCGTCGATGTGATAGAGCGGGAGCGTTCCATGAAAGTAGCATTTCATGATGTTGAAAGTCGGGGAAATGACGTCGTCTTCCACTTTCAAAGCTTCGGCGACCCCGCCGACGAGCGAGGTTTTGCCAGCCCCTAAATCTCCTTTTAAAAGCACGACGTCGCCAGCCTGAAAGAAAGGGGCGATAAGGCTGCCGAGTTTTCGAGTCTCCGCCTTGGATGTTGAAATGAAAGTGTATTCCATAATGAATCGCGGCTCTCAAAGAGCCGAACAATTATAAACCAAAGATATGCTAGGATACTAGTTATGAGAAACCATGACGTCATTATTGTCGGAGGGGGTCCGATTGGCCTTTATGCCGCACAGGTTTTGTCGAAAAAAAAGATCGATTTTGTTCTCCTGGAAGCCGAAAAGTCTTTAGGGGGCCAGCCCCGCCATTTATATCCCGAAAAAATCGTTGACGATGTCGAGCTTATTTCGTCGCGTGCGGCCAAAGACCTCGTTTCGGCCTTTTCGCAGGGAATCGATCCCGAGAAAATCATTACTTCCACGCCGGTCGTTTCCCTAACGGAAGATCGAAACGAAGTCACCGTTAAAACAGCGGAACAAGAATACGTTTCCAAATTCGTGATCTTAGCAACGGGGTTGGGCTTCCAAAAACCGCGGACTTTGGGGTTGGTGGATGAAGAAAAATGTCTTAACATCCTTTATGCCTTAAGAGATCCCCTGGTCATGCAAAACAAAAAAGTCATTATCTTCGGCGGCGGGGATTCGGCTCTGGATTGGGCCAAGGCTTTATCGAAAATATCCCCCTTCGTTTCTTTGGTCCATCGAAGAACGGAATTTCGGGGAGACCCCAAAACGATCGAAGGCTGCAATTTGGCGATTTACCTTCCTTATGTTCCCGATCATTTAACTGAAAAAGAAGGTTTTTGCAAAGATATCACCATTAAAAATGTCAATGATGGCGCATCGCTGACCTTGCCTTGCGACTATGTTTTGGTGAATTATGGCCAAATTCCCTCTCCTTCGACTTTTGCTCTGCCATTATCGGAGACGGGTTTCGGGGTCGTGGTAAGGGCGGATCAAACGGCTACCGAACGCATTTACGCCGTGGGAGATTGCGCTTTCTCGCCCACGCAGAAAAAGAGAATCCAACCCGGAATCGAAGAAACGGATTCTGCCATCACTTCTTTGGAACGACGTCTTCGGGAAGAGTAAGCGGACGGTTTTCGTCCAGAAATTTCTGATAGATTAAGGTGACGTCTTTTTCTTTGAAAGGAAAAGCGTTCTCGGCCATCAGGTTTTTGATCTCCGAAAAGCTTTTTTTGACGGCGCTTGTTAGATCGGGTTGATAGCCATAGGTCAAAACATGTCTCTCGAATTCTTGCTCGTCAAGTTCCTTGATGGTAGAGTCCGGAAAAAGTTTTACGTCGAGATCATAGTCGATGTATTTGAGAAAGCCGCTATCTAAAATCGTGGGCGAGGCGACATTGACGTAATAGCAGATGCCGCCCCCGTCTTTCATCATGCAGATGATGTTCATCCATTTGTTTTTGAAAAGAATGAAAACCGCGTGCTCTTTGGTCATCCAGCGGCGGCCATCAGATTCGGTTACAAGTGATGCCCTGCTCGATAAAGCCCAGTAATCATCAGTTTCTTCAGTGAGATAGGCTGGGCTCCATTGACGATGCAAAAGACCGTCGTGTTTGTAAGCTTGCACGACCATCCACCGAAAAAAACGATTGTTGTGATTTGCGTCTTCCATAAAAAGAAGCAAGCCGTTTCCGATGAATCGGCTTTTCAAACATATTATAGCGAAACGCCAAAAATCAATGCTATTTATTTTCCGAAAAGAAAAAAGTGGCCGCAAAACCGCTTTTGACCTTGAATCGAATCAGATGTTTTTGTACATGATGGTCTGCGTGAATTTGCAAACCTCGCGGCATTTGTCGGCGGTTTCTTCCAGCATCGAGTACATGGCCTCGTTTTTCTTTATTGTGAGGAAATCCGCATTGGAGCGATAAAGAGCCGAAACATCGTTGATGTATTCCGTATCGCTCTCTTCCTCCAAATGCACGACGGCCTTAACGAGAGGATCCATGACCCCCGTATCCATGAAATCCGGGAATCGTTTGAGAAGATCTTCGGTTCTTCTGATACAATCAACCGTCAGTTCCATAAAGGGAATGGTGTCGGGGGGAAGCTCTCGGTAATCGTAAAGGAAAAGTTTGAGCGAAACTTCTTCGATCGCATCAGTGACATCATCGATCATTCTTAAGAGTTCAAGAATGTCTTCCCGGTCGATTGGGGTCATGAACTCTTCCATGAGTTTTTGGGTGGCTTCATGCTTTTTTTCGTCAGCGGCATGTTCAATCAGGTGAACGTTGACTTTGGTTTCTTCCAATTTAGAGGGATCAAAATGCTTCATGTAATTGAGAATGTAATCCCCACATTGGACGGAGTAGCGGCAAAGAGCCGGGAACGAATCATAGAAATAATTTGATTTTTTCCTTTTCTTCGACATGTTTTTGTTCCTCCTTTATTAATGAACAAAGCATAGAAAAATAGCGGTGAAAACAAAGCCAATGACAGCGGTAAGGGGAAAGATGGCCACCCAGCTTCCGACCATCTTTCCGGCCACATCCCAATGGACGCGTCGATACCCTTTGGAAGCCCCACAGCCGAGGATGGCAGTGCTTTTCACGGTCCCAGTGGAAACCGGGATTCCGAAAAAGGTGGCCAACAATAAGCCGATCGCCGAAGCGATGTCGGTCGCAAAGGCTTGGTACATTTGAAGTTTGGCCATATCTTTGCCCAGGGTCCTGATGATATTATAACCGCCCATGAGGGTGCCCCCGCCCATCACGAAAGCGACGGGCACATACATCCACCATTGACCCGCCAAGCCCACGATGACCGAATCATATTCGTCCCCCGCGTATTGAGGACTCGAAAGGGCCAGCATGCCCGCCACCATGATAAATACCCCGATGAACTTGGCCCCATCCTGAATGCCATGGATAAAGGACATCATTCCTGCAGAAGCGATTTGACTTTTCGTGAAGAAGCGAGTCGTCTTTCCACGCGTCATCTTTTGACAGATGACTTCGATTAATTTGGTTAAAGCCCAACCGAGCAAGAAGCCTAATATCAGCGATCCGAAAAAGCCATAAAGAACCTTGGCCCAAGCATTCCAGCCAAGATACGTGAAGACGTTGGACTGGCCGGCGAAAAGAGCGATGCAAATCACGGCTCCCGAAACTCCGCCCACTAACTCATTTGACTCGCTTGAGGGGAAGCCAAAATAGGTGCTGCCCAAGCTCCACACGACAATGGCGAAGAGGCCTCCGCAAATCGCCACAAGCTCGCGATCAACGGAGATGTCCGAAGGCCAGCGAACGAGGCTGGCAATGGTTTGAGACACATCGGCGAAATCCGTCAGGAATTTGGCAAGGAAACCAATGCAAAGAACGCCTAAAAAGTTAAAAATGGCCGACATGATAACCGCTGAGCGGGCTTTCATGGCCCGCGTCGTCACGCAGGTGGCAATCGAATTCGGTCCGTCGGTCCAGCCATTGATGAAAATGACGCCGAAATTCAAAACGATGGCCACATAAGCCCAGGGATGCAGGGAAGCCAAATTCAAGAAATCAGACAATGACATATTTCAAATCCCACTGAAATTTTCCCATATAAAAAAGCCCGCCGATGAAAGGGCGGGATTTTTCATTATTCATGCTTTTCTGATTTATCGATGGCGTCAAGAAGCTCGAAGATTTTCGCCATGTCTTCTTGATGCTGTTTCGTCGGAGCGGGATTGAAGGGCTTCTCAAGAGGAAGAACCATCAAGTCGTCCTCGTAACCCATTGCGATGTAAGTGGCTCCGGCTTGGATGGAGAGAGCCATATCCACGAAGATGGAATTCGTAGAGAAGGCGGCAAGAGCTTGTTTCACATCGTGAGTAAGGAATTTCTTGGCGTCTTTGTCGCCATAGACGACCATCGTGTGACTATCCTCGAAGACCTCTTTTCCTTCCAATGTGGTCGGAGGGAGGGCCCGTTTGTTTCCTTTGAAATAAATGATGATGTCGGAGCCAATGTAACTGTTGTCGGTTTTCAAGAATTTGCCGACGAAGACCGTTTGCGCCGAGCGGTCGCCTTTTATCGTGGCGGCGGCGTCGGCAAAGGTAATGCTATGGCCTTTGTAATCAAAGGTTAGGCATTCACGGCTTCCAACCTTGAAGACGTTTTTGTATAAATTGCTTTTTTTGAAAATTTCAGGATCCAACTTATCATCGATTCCGCCTTTGATGTTGGTGACTTTGTCGCCAAACACAAAATGATTGTTAAACCCGTAGTACTTGGCGAAGTAATCCTTCATGGCTTTCTCGACCCTCTTTTTGAAGACGGCGCTGAAAATCAGAAGAGTGGCCAAAGCGACCACAACCACGCATATCGTGACGATGAAAACGGGTGTGGCCGCAAATAAATAAGTCGGAACAAGCCAGCCTGCGACGATAAGAATCAAGCAACCTGCCGCGACAACCCATTTAATGAGATTCGAATTCTTGTAAACCTTAAAGAAAAGCTGGCGCTCGTTTTCAATGCCTTGAAGATCGGGGTCGCTGTAGGTGAACTTCTCAATCTGGGCCTTGGCCTTGAGGGGCTTTTCCTCGGGGTTTTTGCCGGAAGGTTGCTCTTCGGGTTTTTCTTCGACGTGAAGGTCAACGGCGGGCACCGCGGATTTGGCTTCGACCACCGGCTTTTCCACTTCGATGGGAGCTGAAATGGGTTTGGCTTCGTCTGAGAAGTCGCTCTCTTCGGCGGCTACTTCCGTTACGTTGTTATCAACTTTCTTTTCTTCGGGCATAAATTCTCCTTGCGGGCTCTTGCACTATAGCACGAAGAGTGACACATAAAAACGCCAATTTTTCCTTTTTAGGAAAAGACTTTTTATTTTAGTTATGACTATTTAGCCAAAAGAACTCTTGAGGACTGGACTGGAAAGGCCGAATTCACTCGACAAAGCGGCCCATACAAAGCCATGAGGGCAATCGTTGCGACCGCTCCGGACACTGGAATATAGAGCGCGTTATAAGCTACCGCATCCACGAAAGTGTAGGAATAAACGATCATGGAACTGGCAGTCGATCCGGTGAATCTCACGAGGGTCGTCAAGATGCCAGCAACCAAAATAAGAATCTCGCCTTTGAGCGAATAGCTTTTCTGGCCTGGTTTAAGGATTGCCTTGCCAAAGAACCCCATTACGGCAACGCTGCCAAAACCAATCAAGTAATCAAAGGGATAGGTGACAAAACCATACCCGTCGGTAAAGCAGGTGAGGAGCCCAAAAACGAGGCCTCCGGCAACGAAACCTCGAGCTGGACCTCTTCTCAGAGCGATTATCATGAGAGGAAGCACCTGGAGATTGATGGAACCGCCGGTGGCGCCAACAGGGATTTTGATGAAATTAAGACCGAAAGCCAGCGCCACAAGCATGGCCTCCTCGGCCATGTCTTCGATGGTGACCGGCACCTTTTCATAACTTGCGACGATTGACAGAATAGCCCCAAAGGTCGCAAAGGCCGCGCCCAAAGCGATTCCATATTGCATCGTGACGTCAAGACTGTTGGCCTCAACGAAAAATTCGCGGCTCAAAATCAAAAAGCAAGCGGCGAGCAAATAGGAAAGAGCAGAAGCGATAGGGAATCCTTCGCCGAATTTCTTGAATGGTGGGAGAACGATTCCGATGCCAAGAAGAACCAAGGTGGCGATGATCGTCCAATCCAGTTTATAGGTTCCGTTGAAATAATCCCAAAGATGAACGTAATGAATGGCTTCTAAAGCGTCTTTATATTTAAAAAGATTCCCAAACAAGAAACAGATGGCAATGATACCGACAATCGAAGCCCCGAGCCAAGCCCACTTTCTCATGAAAGCAGAAATCTTATCGGCAAGAGAGAGACCAGCAACGCTCGTTTCCATAAAAATATCCTCCATACCTGAATACGGAGGACAGTAAATACCATTTACCTCCGCCAGCATTGCCTGGATCAGGTCCCGTCGAACCTAGGAAGGTCCCTCTCAGCCCATTCATCAGTGAGCTCCGGATGAGATAAGTTTAGGTTATTTTATTTGCCAGTCAATAGAAGCGATGTTATTTTTCGAAAGATATTCATTGCATTGACTGAAATGTTTGTTTCCAAACCAACCCCCGTAATTGGCAGCCATCGGAGAAGGATGGGAGGCGGTCAAAATCAAATGCTTCGAATTAGAGATTTCGGGGATGAATTTCTTCGCAAAGGTCCCCCAAAGCATGAAAACGATGGGCTGTTCTAACTGATTGAGATAGACCATGACGTCGTGGATGAATTCATCGTATTCGGGGCGCTTATGCGAAAGAGGGACTCCCGCCCTGACGGTTAAATAGGCATTAAGAAGCAGAACCCCTTGTTTGGCCCAGGGGGTCAAATCGCCATTCTCAAAATTCATTTTGATTTTAAGATCGCTTTCGATTTCTTTATAAACGTTAATCAAAGATGGCGGAGGGTCGACTCCACGAGGAACAGAAAACGACATTCCCATAGCCTGCCCCGGATTATGATAAGGATCTTGCCCGATAATAACGACTTTCAAATCCGAGGGGCTGGTCAATTTAAAAGCCTGGAAAACCATGTCCCGAGGAGGATAAATTGTCCGAACGGAGTATTCGGCATCCAAAAAAACCCGAAGAGATTTGGAATATTCTCGGTCTTTTAGGGAATCGAATAACTCTTTCCAATCCGAAAGCATAACTAGATTATAATGTTTCCGTTTAACGAATAAAGACGTGTCCGTAAAACAAAACACCACAATGAAAGTCCTTTGGGTCTTCTCGCATCCGGCTCCCTACAAAATTGATTTTTTCAACGAGCTCGGAAAATTCTTAGACCTAACCGTTTTATTTGAGAGAAAAACCGAAAGTGACAGACCTTTTTCTTTTTATTATTCCAAGGCCGAAAACTTCAAATGCAAATTCATCCATAGCCTAAAGATTGGATCGTCAAACAATTATTCAGAGGACGTAAAAAACGAAATCAAAAAAAACAAATACGATATTATCGTTATCAATGGTTGGAGCACTTTTTCCGAGATGAAAGCTTTACGCTATCTTCATAGTCATAAAATGCCTTATGTTTTTGCCATTAATGGCGGAATTGCCAAAATAAACGAGTCCAAATTCCGAAGAAAATTGAAAAATGAATACATCGGTGGAGCCGCTTTGTACCTGGCTCCTGACAACCATTCGGCTCAGTACCTGGCTTTCTATGGAGCCGACGTTTCCAAAATAAAATATTTTTCTTACTCCACTATTTATTCGAATGAGATTCCCGGTGGGTGTCCCACCGCCGAAGAACGTTTTTCCTTAAAAGAGCGGGAAGGACTTCCCAATAAAGAGACGTTTATTTCCGTTGGCTCTTTCGTTCCCCGGAAAAATGAAATGATGCTTCTTAACATCTGGACTAAGATAAATCCTCAAAAGATCCTCCTTTTGATAGGCGAGGGAAGCGAAGAAGAAAAATACCGAAAATTCATCAAAGATAACAATTTGAGCAACGTTATCATCAAGCCCTTTGTCCAACATCGGGATATTTTGAAATTCTTCCGTTTGGCGGAGGCGTCGATTTTCCTGACGAAAGAAGATATTTACGGACATGTGGTTAACGAATCCTTGAGTCAAGGAACGCCCGTCATTGCAAGCGAAAATTCAAACTCCGCTTTGAAATTGATTCGAAATGGGGTCAATGGTTTCGTCTTTAGCCTTGACGACGCCGAAAATATAACTAAAACAATTGATGGTGGAATCACGAATCAAATGCGCCAGGAGGCACTCCAAACGGCTCGTGATAACACAATTGAGAAGATGGCGAAGGAGCATTTGGAAATCTTCGCTGATTTCTTAAAACAATGAACATCATTTATTTGACAACAGCATTAAAAGAAGAGGATTATGAGGCCTTTTTGAAAATGGGCCTTAATGTTTCGAATCCCTCCAATCAAAATTTCCACAGTAAATTTATCAAAGCTCTTCAGACAAAAGACAATGTCGTCGTTTTATCATTGATATCCTTCCCCACGAAAGGGGTACGGGCTTTGAATTCGGATCAATTTCATTATGTGGATTATCCAGATGATTATTTCGAGAGGATCTTTTCGCGAAAATCCGAAGTGATCACCATTGCTGAGAGTTTTGCTACGAAATTCAATTGTATTGTTTATGACCCTTTGAATCTGAGTTTAGCCAAGGCGGCACCGAAATTAGCGAAAAAATGGAATATCCCTTTGGTTGCTATCTTGACGGATAATCCTAAAAACCTTTCTTCCGCCTCCCGTTATTTTTCTAGGAACGTTTTTGCCTCTGTTAAGAAAGCCACGGGCGTAATCGCTTTAAGCGAGGGCCTAGTCAAAGCTTTTCATGCCGAAAATAAACTTAGCCTCGCTACCGAAGGAATCGTTGAAAAAATGTCTCAAGGCAAAGCCTCTTTTCCCAAAGGAAGTTATATTTTCTTTGCGGGGTCTTTGATGCCGCGCTATGGGGTTCAAGACCTCATTAAAGCTTATCTTAAAACGAAACCCGATTATGATCTGATCATCGCGGGACACCAAGGAAAACCTCTTTTACAGGGAGAGAAAGAGTCCCGGATTCATTATTTAGGACAGCTCTCGAAATCCGAAAACTATCTTTTCGAGGAAAATTCGGCTTTGCTTGTCAATCCCCGTCCTTATGAGGTTAAATTAGACAAAGAATCGATTCCTTCGAAAGTTTTGGAATATCTTTCCAGCGGCGCCCCGGTTCTTTCAACCCAGCATACCAAGCTCCAAGAATTATTCCCAGGGGATCTCAACTGGCTCGCCGAATCGGGCGAGGGTGCTTTTGAGCGTTTCTTTGAAAGCCACTTGGATCAAAACAAACATTTCGTAAATCTATGCCCCAATAATTCGAACGAAAGACTTTTCAATCTATACGGGATCAACCAACAGGGTGAACGAATTCACTTATTTTTGGAAGATGCTATTTCGCTTTCCAACAAGTCCATTACTTTAGCGAATGTAAAATGATCGTTGAAATACTCGAGATTGTTGTCTCCCATTCTTTTTAGCGTTGCATCGTCAGTGTCCATGATTTCTTTATAGACTTCGGAAATCGAAAGAGGGTCGTTTTGAGAAAAGAACGAGCCGCAAGCTTCTAAAAGCACGACCTCCCCGTCGCCTCCGATGGAAGCTAGGATGGGTTTCCCGTAATAGAGAGAGCTCAAAAGCTTGCTGGGGATGGTGCTAGAAACAGGTGAAGGGGTCTCGGCCAAAGAAACGATCAAGGCGGTGGCGTTCTTGAAATAAGCGGGGATTCCTTCGAAAGGAAGGGGGCCATAATAGGTCACCAGATCTCCTAAGGATTCATTTTTAATCAAATCGGTAACTTCTTCGGCGTTTGAACCCGAGCCAATGACGTGCAAATGGAAGTCGCTGTCTTTGGGAAGGAACTTGACGGCCTCAACAAAATTTTCGATGATTTGCAGAGTTCCGATGTTTCCAGCATAAACCACATTGGTTTTATTTTTATAGGTGATTCCAATATCCGGAACGGTTGAAACGAGGGGTGGCTGAGGCACCAAAATCAAAGGTTTGCTGATTTTCAAAAAATCGGTGAAATAAGAAGCAAAAGAAGGCGAGGAAATCAAAATCTTATCCGCGGAGGAATATATCTTTTTGGACCATCTCAAAAGAACCTGGAAAGCGAATGATCCCTCTTGGACTTTTCCTACCGCAACGGCACTCTCGGGCCAAAGATCAAGACAGTGAATAATAAGGGGGATATGATGTTTCTTGGCGAAAATGGCGCCGCCTTCCACTGAAATAAGAGGAGACATTGACATGGTATAAACAACATCAAATACCCCGTCAAAATGCCTTAAAAACTTTTTTGAGTTATACCAAAAACTCAAATAATTGCCAATCAAAGAATAAGTGCTATTTCCACGAGGTTTCAAATTGACGCGATGAATCTTGACCCCGTTGATTTCCTCATAACTTTTGTTCTCGTAGCCATCCAGAATTTTCCCGAACCCATAGTTGGGCAGGCCGGTGACGACCGTCACGTCGTGCCCCCGTTTGACAAGGTCCTCACAAATTTGCGTGATGGATACGTTTTCAGGGAAATAATACTGACAAACGACCAAAATTTTCATAGTAGGATTATCCCACATAATTATGTTCTTTTCCTCAATGGTTATAATATTGAGGTCATGTTAGCTTCCCGTCTGCATGAAAATAAATTTAAGAGAGCATTGGTCTCCCCCTTCCGGAGCGTGATTAAAAAAACCAATCCGGTTTTTTATGTCGAACACGAATACCGATACATCACTCACCATAAACTTCATCTGAAAAAACCCATTCGCTATACCGAAAAACTGCAATACCTTCGTCTTTTTGTCTATCCTAACGATCCCAAAGTCGTTCAATGCGCGGGCCGGGTTGGAGTCCGGGAATACGTAAAGGAAATCGGCCTAACCGACCTTCTCATTCCCATCTATGGCGTTTATGACAAATTCGAGGATATCGATTTTTCAAAACTTCCGGATTCGTTTGTGATGAAATGCAGCCATGCATCTGGTTTTAACATCATCGTGCGCGACAAAACAAAACTCAACATCCCCGAAACCAAGATTAAGATGGAGAAGTGGTTGGCCACCGATTACGGGGCCAAGACCGTCGAAAGACATTACAGCCTCATCAAGCCTCAAATCATTATCGAGAAATTTCTGGGAACGGCCACCGATCTTCCAACCGAATATAAAATCCATGTCTTTAACGGAAAGGCCCGCAATCTTTATGTCGTCACGGGGCGTGGGAAAAACATTCGTTACAACCAGTATTACATCGACTGGACCCCTTTTGACGGATCGCAATTCAATGGCTGGCTGAAGACCGATTATCCTTTGGAAAAACCCAGCAATTTCAGCGAAATGGTGAGAATCGCAGAAAAATTGGCGGTTCCCTTCCCTTTTGTGAGAATTGATCTCTATGACATCAAAGGAAAAATCTATTTCGGCGAGATGACCTTCACCCCTGCTAAGGGAACTTTGATTTTTGATGATGATAAAACGGACTTCGAACAAGGAGTTTGGTTGGATATCTCAAAATACCAAAAGGTCAGTTCCAAGTAGAATCCGGAAACATCATTTCATAGATCAACATCCCCCAATAAGCGTTGGGGTTTTCTTTTTGTTCTGGGGTCAGCGCGGTCGTTAGGTCCTTATCTTGAAGGTTATCGTAAGAAATCCCAAAACCAGTTATCCCAGCAGGATCCAAACCAATATCCGAAAATTTAAAGCCAAAGAAAGAATCTCCGTCGCCTCCGTTATCAGTCCACTCCGCCAAATCGTGAAAGGTCAAAACGTAGGCTTCGCTCCCTTTATAGAATTTTAGGGTCAGATCAATCTTTGTGATGCGGGCCTCCCCGAAGAGACTTCCTCCGCGAAAGGACATCAGGAAATAATCGCCTGAGACAAGCTGTTTGGGAAAAGAGGCGTCCAAACCTTCCTCTTTTAGTTGAACCAAAGCCTTGGCGTGGAGTCCCAAACAGTAAACCTGGCCGTTATAGAGTTTGCTTAACAAGCCATCGTTGAAAGAGGAATCGCATTTGACGAGGCACTTCGTCCGCCCAAAAGCCGTTCCGACATAAGAAGCATCGCTTTGGCCTTCTAGATCCTGACTCCAATCATGTTCGGGCGTGGCGTCGAGAGTGACGGTGCCATTGTCATAGAGAAAAATATCGGGGTACATGGCTTTGGGGCCCTTGTGCAAGACAGTATTAGAATTATCGACCAGATCGTTTTCGTGAAAACCATCAAAATACAAAGAAGACGATGAACCAAAAGGCATCGTTTTAGCAATCGAAGAGGCCGTAATTTGGTGATACCCTGTCAAAAAATCATCGAGCAATTCCCCGACGTAGGCTCCGGAAGGATATAACTCGGAAGTTTTGCTTCCGCAGGAGGCCAATAGACCCGCCATCAATAAGGCAGGGATTATTTTCTTATTCATTCCTAACGCCCTCGCTAAGCAATGAAGCTTTTTTCGCTCCGAAAATCGGAGTGTAAGAATAACCGATCAAAAAGACGATGATCAAGAACAAGGAATTGGAGCGGAAGGGGCTGACGTAAGAATAGGGCTCGCGAATAAAAGGGAAGGAAGACGAAAGGAATGACTGATAAAGAAAATACGCCAAGACCAAAAAGGCCATGACGGCGCGAAGGCCGGATTGCTTGGTTTCCTGATGAAGGAAGGAACGGAAGCTCGTCACGACGAAAACCATGAAAACGCAAAAACCAAAGAAGGCTACCAAGCCCCCTTCCATAAGAGCGCTGAATTCAAAGGTTTTGAGATCAATCAAGGGCCAAGCCGCAGCCACCCCGTTCCAATAAGAAACCGAATAATAAGTAATCCCTTGCAGCGTGGTCTGGTAGGGATTCATCCCAAATAACGAATCCAATAACGAAAAAGAATCATAATTCTTCAAAGTGGCATTGATAATCTGATTGATGGGGTTGGTCAGTCTCGAATTATCGAAAATCTTTGAAAGAAAAGGAGAGGAAGAATAAATATCCGTCCCTCGAACGGCCACAACAATCATGAATAAAACCAAAACGACGACGATCCCCAAAGCGATAAGAGAAGTTATTTTTTCCCAAAGTGGGGTTTTGGCCGGTATTTTGAAGAAACGAATCAGTAGAGCAAAAGCATAAACGGGAATTAAAAACAGCAGGGCGGTTTTGTAAGGAAGCAAAACAAGAAACAGCAATCCGATGAAACCGGTCCCGAGAACGAGATAAAAGGGGACCTTCTGGCTCCGCGGATTCAAAAAGAGCAAACCGGATAAAGAAGAGGCGAGAATAAAAGCATAGATTCCGGCATATCCTAGGGTAACCGAAACAAACGAGAAACCAGAAAGCCAACCGGTTTCAGAAGAAACCAAAAAAGCAGAACCATCGTAAAAATATTCCTGATTCGCATACAAAATCACATAAAAAGGACCATATTCAACCAAAGTGCAGATTAGGGAACTCAAAACGATGAGGGCCAAGCCTCCGAGGATGAAGCCGAGGATGATCCTTAAATTGATTTCATAATGTTTTTTCAGCAAAAGTCCAAGACCCATGAAACCAACGATGCCCAAAAGGCTCACGATGCTGGTGTAAATGGAGTTGGTGGAGTAAGCGATCCAAAAAATCGAAAGAGACCCGAAAACTGAAAAGACAAGAAATGGAATTAGCCAAAAAAACAAATTCTTTCTTTCGGCTTTGTCCAGTTTAACTTCGAAATAAACCAAGCTTAGCATCGCCACGGCAAAGACGATGACCTCTAAATAATTGGTGCCGGTGCTGCCGCCAAAATCAAAGGCCGTCAGGCCCAACAAAAGCACAATTAGAAAAGAAACGATTTTCCCGTAACTGCTCGTTTTATTTGTTTGTTCCATCACCAATAGGCTCCGTTGTCGATTTTCTCATACCCTTTGGGTTTGCGGGCGGGCCTGATCCAATATTCGTTGATACGACTTTTCACGTGTTCACGATTTTCCCAGCGATGACCGATTATCCCAAAAAGCGTTTGAGTGGATCCCCCGGTCTGAATGGCCATCTTTCCTAAACTTTTGCAGTACATCGCTAAAAGAGTTCCATAAGCCCCACAACCAATGAGGGCGATGTCAAAATCGGTTGTTCCAATCTTCGTTTCGATCTCTTCAAGCGAGCGCATGAAAGAAGGAAACCGATAATCGGTGTCATCCCCCATGGTCATCGGCGCCTGAAGAACGTGGAGCTCAAATTCAGGAAGCATGTCAGGATCGTGGGGGAAAAGTTTTTCTCGCCGGGCATATTGGAAGGTCACCTCGTCCGCAAAAGAAGTGACGACCAAAACCTTCTTGCCTTTTAGGGCTGGGGTCCAACCGCCCAAAAGCGGTTCGATGGCAAGGGCATTGATGATTTTAGCCTGCGGAATATCCTTTTTATAAAAATAATCCTCCATATGAAGACCGAGGACTCCGAAAATATCCGCTTCTTTGATTTTGGCTTCATATAAATCCGCGAATTCGTTGAGATGCCCGTCTCCGGTGGGATAAAAACCCGCCCGGACCTTCATGGCCCAGCGGGCGGATTCTTTATAAGTCTTGGCAAAGCCCAGTTTAATTTTTTCGTGGCTGTTCAGGCACGAAATCTCGCTGCCGCCGAAACGAATGCAGGCAAAAGGTTTGCCCACTTCGATGAATTGTCTAATCAAAGAACCGCCTTTAGCGATCGTCAAATTCTTTTTTCCGTCAAATTTATCCGTTGCCCGTCCCTTATGAAAAAGCCGCTCGCGAGTTGAGGCGGGAACGTTTTTTAGGAAATACCTTGCGTAATGCGTTTTTTGTCCCATGGGGTGCTTTTTATTATATAGCAATAAAAGACCCTCAAGAATAAGCAATATTTTTGTTAATTACATGATTATCGGGGATGATTCCTTAACGAGGAAAACTCCATGCCCCGTTTTTCAAGAAAATTCCCATAAATGGGCAACCAAAAATTCGGTAAAACGCCCAAAAAACAAGAACGCTGACAATTTGTGGAGCCCAAGGGGCGATTGCCTTATAATCTTGGTGCTTACCAAGTAAGCATGTTCAATCAAATAAAAGGAGAATGAACGATGCCGTACATTGAATCCGTCCATGCCCGCCAAATCATTGACTCGCGTGGCAATCCGACGATCGAAGTCGAGGTTCAGACAGAAAGCGGCGCTTTTGGAAGAGCCGCAGTACCGAGTGGCGCTTCGACGGGCGAGAGAGAAGCCCTCGAACTTCGCGATGGCGACAAGAAAGTCTATGGGGGCAAGGGTGTTTTGAAGGCGGTTGATAACGTCAACAAGATCATCGCCCCGAAACTCATTGGCGTAAACGTCATGGAACAAGTCCTGATCGATGAGACCATGATTGCCCTTGATGGCACTCCGACGAAGAGCAAACTCGGTGCAAATGCCATCCTCGGCGTTTCGCTTGCTTGCGCCAAAGCCGCGGCCGATTATCTCGGAATTCCTCTTTATCGATACATCGGAGGACCGAATGCCAAGAAGCTTCCGATTCCGATGATGAACGTTATTAATGGCGGAAAACACGCTGATTCCTCGGTCGATTTCCAAGAATACATGATTATGCCGGTAGGCGCCAAATCGTTCCGCCAGGCCATTGAGATGGGCGCTGAGACCTTTGCGGCCTTAAGACAAATCTTCAAGGATCGCAAAGACATCACGGCTGTTGGCGATGAAGGTGGATTCGCTCCCAACGGCTTAAAGAGCAACGAAGAACCGTTGGAGGTTCTCGTCCAAGCCATTAAGGCCGCGGGTTATGTGCCGGGCAAAGACATTTATCTCGGAATGGATTTGGCCGCTTCGGAGTTCTACAACGCCGAGACTCACAAATATGAACTCAAAAGATCCCACGGCGGAGAGCTAACTTCCGATCAAATGATCGATTTAGTCGCAAAATTTGTTGACAAATATCCTCTCATTACGGTTGAGGACGCCCTCGGCGAAGACGATTGGGATGGTTGGCAGAAGCTGACCGCCCGTCTTGGCAAGAAAGTTCAGTTAGTTGGGGACGATATCTTCGTAACCAACAAAATCTATGTCAAAAAGGGAATCGAGATGGGTGTTTCTAACAGCGTTCTCATCAAACTCAACCAGATCGGAACTTTGACCGAAACCCTGGATACCTGCGAATTGGCGATGCGCGCCGGCCTCACCTGCGTTGTGTCGCATCGTTCGGGTGAAACCGAAGATACGACCATTGCGGACCTTGTGGTTGCCCTTAACGCTGGCCAAATCAAGACCGGTTCCATAAGCCGAACCGATCGCGTTTGCAAATACAATCAGTTGCTGCGTATTGAAGAAGAGCTCGGGGACCAGGCCCAATATCCCGGTCTTGACGCCTTCTACAATATCCGTAAGTAATTATCCGAAAATAACGCTGGAAAGATTGACTCTCCGGCGTTTTTTTATCCTTTTATCTGATTCTTCCTAAGTTTTTCTTTATTGTCTATGACCCGATAAGATTTTCTTGTATCATTAAACACTAACCAAAAAAGGGAGTCAGGCTTTATGTCTTTAAAAAAGGCGTTTGCTGATGTGGGCGAAGGAATAAAGGACGTTTTCAGGGGACCCAGCTCTTCGGATAACGTTTTTCAGCTTAACGGAAGAGTTCCTTTAAAACGAGCGCTGCCCTTTGGTTTGCAGCACGTCTTCGCGATGTTTGCGGCCAATATCACGCCTCTTCTGATCGTTTTTGGTTTTCTCGGGTTGAATTCGTCAAATAATTCCCTGGCTGTCAATGCTATGTTAGCGGCTTTGCTCATGGCAGGATTAGGAACGATGTTCCAGCTCTTTTTCGGAGCCCGTCTTCCGATCGTGATCGGAACCTCCTTTACCTATGTCCCGATCTTCTTCACAATCGCTTCTAGCGTGATGAATAGCGGCGGAACCGCCGAAACCGCTTATTACACGATTCTTGGCTCTTGCATCGTCGGGGGTTTATCCTTGGCCTTTTTGGCTCTTTTCTATAAATTCTGGGGCTGGCTTTTAAAACCGCTCGTTCCCGCGATCGTTGTGTTGGGGATTGGCTTATCGCTTTTATCGAGCGGCGCCATGAATTTTTTTGGAGGTTCTTCCGTTTTAGCCGCCGTGGACGCCAACGGGATGGTGGGAATAGTTCCTTTCTTTGCCTATGTCTTGGTGGCTCTTGCCACGATGATAGCCGCGATTTGCTGGTCGATATTCATTCCTGGAATTTATAAGCATCTTAATATCATGGCTGGGATTTTATTCGGTTTTATGGCGGCGTGCTGCATTCCGGGAATGGTGAATTTCAGCGCCTTGGAAATAACCTCTTTCACCGGTCTTCATGGCGTGGTGGGATCCCCAAGTTTCATCGATTTCTCGAAATTGCGTTTTGAGGCGGTCCCTTGCTTGATGACTTTCTTGTGTTTTCTCGCTTCTTCCGTCGAAGGAATCGGGGACGCTTCGTCTTTGGCAAAAATCGGGGTGGGTCGCAATCCCACCAACCGCGAATTGACGGGATGTCTCGTCACTGATGGTCTGAATAGCGCTTTAGGAGCTTGTTTTGGCAGCTTCCCTCAAACGACCTATGCCGAAAACGTCGGACTGGTGGCCCAAACCAAAATCGTGAATCGATTCACGATTTTTTGCGGGGCTTGCGTTCTCGTCCTCGCGAGCTTTTTCCCGCCCATCGCTAACTTCATTTATACGATTCCCAGTTGCGTGATTGGCGGGGCTATGGTGATTCTCTTTGGCTCAATCGTCGTCATAGGAATGAAAATGGTGGCGGAGTTGGGATGGACTGAAAAGAACATTCTGATTGTCTCCGTTTGCTGCTGCCTTGGTTTTGGAATGTCTCTGGCGGAACCGCTTGTTTCGAACTCCGTTATCGTCAACGGAGTGATTTCCCAAGGCGTCTTTGATCGCATGAATTTGCCTTATCTAGCGGGGGTTTTTGGGAACTGCGTGATCAATATGTTCGTGCTGGCTTTCGTTCTTTCCTGGGTTCTGCCGGAGGGCATGACTTTTCACGGATTCGGCAAAAAGAAAAAATAGCCCAGAACCCCGCCAATCGATTTGATCCCGGGAAAGACGTTTGCCGAACGCTGCCTCCGTTTAGTAACGCCCCGCCGGGCTTTTAAAGAATATAATACAAGAGTCAAAGAAAGGCTTTTTCCAATTCAAGCCCAGAAAGAAAAACATGGAACCTCTAAGCGATGAAATCATCAATGGGGTGCTGCCGAATTTCCTTTTTCAAGGTTCGTTCGGCGGCTCCCAGCGAAACACGATTGGACGCATCAACGATACTTACATCCTGGATTACGGAAAGGCCAAATACGTTCTTCAAAGAGTCAACGATCACGTTTTCGCTAACCCCGAAGAGTTAATGGACAATATCGAAAAAGTCACTTCCTTTTTAGCGGATAAAATCAAAAAAAGAGGCGGCGATCCTTTACGAGAAACCTTGACGATCATCAAGACAAAAGAGGGAAAGGTCTTTTATAAAAATCCTGAGGGATTCTGGCGGGCTTACATCGATGTCGATAAGACCGAAACCTATAACGATGCCACGCCCGCGCTTTTTTATGAAGCGGCAGCGGCCTTCAGCCGTTTTCAGGGCGATTTAAGTGACTTCCCGGCTACCAAGCTTCATGAAACCATCAAAGGTTTTCATGACACCAAAGCCCGATATTCCCATTTTTTGAAAGCCATAAGGAAGGACCCGCTTAATCGCGGACCTTCAGCCATGGAAGAAATCGAATATCTTCGTGAACGCAAAACCTTAGCTTATGAATTAAGCGACCAAGTAAGAAAGAAATCCATTCCTTTAAGGGTCACTCATAACGACACGAAGCTTAACAACGTTCTCTTCGATCAAAAAAGCGGAAAAGCCGTTTGCGTCATTGACCTTGACACCGTGATGCCGGGATTATCCATCACCGATTTCGGGGACGCTATAAGATTTGGGGCCAATATCGCTTCGGAAGAAGAAACCGATCTTTCCAAAGTATCTTTGAATATGGAGTTATTCAAAGCTTACGCCGATGGTTATTTCACAGGAAACGCCGGTAGGTTCTCCGATGGAGAGATCGCTTTGATGCCATTAGGAGCTGAAACGATGACTTACGAGTTGGCTTTGCGTTTCGTCACCGATTTTCTTGAGGGTGATCCATATTTCAAAGTCACACGGGCAAATGAGAACATAGACCGCGCCAAGGTTCAGATAACCTTGTTAAAAGACATGCTTTCAAAGCACGAGCAAATGGAATCGATCATCAAAACATCCACAAATCGCGAATAAACACCGAAATTAGGCCCTTCCCCCAATGTTGTGGGTTCGTTTGCTTTAGAATGATGGTGGAGAGAAAAAATGAGCATCGATAAATTTCCCGTTCTCTTTGTTGGCCATGGCTCACCCATGAACGCGATCGAAGACAGCGAATTCACGAATGAATGGAAGAAACTCGGGCAGGAAGTCCCGCGGCCAAAAGCCATTTTGGCTGTGTCGGCCCATTGGGGCACCAGCGGGACGAAAGTATCGAATCAAGCCAAGCCGAAGCAAATCTATGATATGTATGGCTTCCCGCCGGAGTTATACGCTTTGAAATATCCGGTAAAGGGAGACCCTCAATTGGCTAGTGAGGCTTTGAACCTCCTCGGAGAAAAGGCCTCCATCGACAATTCGTGGGGCATCGATCATGGCGTGTGGTCGGTTCTCCATCGAATGTATCCGGAAGCGGATATACCGGTAACAGAACTCAGCGTCGATCTGGATGCCACCCCCGAAGAGCATTTCCGACTCGGCCAAAGATTGGCACCTTTAAGAAAAGAAGGAATCTTGATTCTCGCCTCTGGAAACATCGTCCATAATCTTTCCCTCATCGATTGGGATAAAAAAGGCGGATTTGCCTGGGCGGACGCTTTCGATGCTTGGATTGAGAAAACGATAACTGAAAAAAACTTCCCTTTGGTCTCTCATTACGAAAAGGCCGGCGAAAGCGCCAAAAAAGCTTTTTTCACCCCCGAGCATTTTTATCCATTGCTCTATGCTTTGGGGGCGGCCGATCCTAAAGACGAGGTGACGGTTTTCAACAATAAACGCGTCATGGGTTCTCTTTCAATGACGGGCTATCTTTTCCAATAAAAAAACAAAGGCTTCGTTTTTTGATTTACGGCTCCGCCCTGAACGCCGCGGAAGAAGTTTTGTCTTTATTCGGAAAGAAACCATTCGTGGGGATTGCCCCATTCTCGGTTTTCGTTCCAATAGACCTGATGGACGGAGGGTGGCATAGGCGATCGAAACTGCATAGGATTAAGACCTTCGCGGACTTTGACCGCCAAATAAACCTTTTGAGTGAGGGTTTTCAGTAGGAATTATCGAAGGCAAAATTTAGGATGGCATCATTGTCATAGAATGGGGTGTTGGGCCACTTGAATAAATTTTGCCAAATCCTGTAAGGGGGAACGGATTACAATGTTCTCGAAGAAGGATAAAACCATGACAGCGGTAGAAACGACTTATGAGTTCCTGAAAAGGGCGGGAACTTATTTCATCGCGACGGAAGAGGGGAAACAACCCCGAGTCCGTCCGTTTGCTTCCTATGACATCATCGAAGGAAAACTTTATTTTCAAACCAGCAATCAAAAGAACGTTTATAAGGAAATGATCGCCAATCCCAAGATCGAAATCAGCGCAGTTTACAAAAACGAATGGATCCGTTTGTCCGCCGAGGCCGTCCTTGACGACCGCATCGAATCCCGCAAAAAGATGCTCGACGATATGCCGATGCTGAGAAAGATGTACAGCGAGAACGACGGGAAATGCGCAGTCTTTTTCCTTAAGAGCGCCAACGCCACGATTTATTCGTTTAGCGGAACGCCAAAAACGCTTTATTTCTAAGCAAATTCCAAAAGTAATGTTATCCCGGCGTCTTCAAAAGAGGACTTCCGTTTGGTTTTCGTTTTCATGAAGAACAATCATTTCCACGCAACGAAATTAAGGATAAATATCCAGTTCTTTTAATCAAATGGTTAATTGCATTGAGATGCCTAAGGGTCGTGGGCACTTCTCGGATTTTATTCTGCTGTCAACTTGTAACCGTTTGTCGTCTCTGGAGGAAAAGGCGGTTTCGCCTTATTCAACTCAAAGGGAAGATGATTTGTCCAGTATCGAAAAAGCCCTTTTTCAAGGGCCTTTTTGCGTTAGTTAATTTTTTGAAGTGAGCTCGCGATTTGTTTTGTCATTTCTGAGAGAAGAGTTACCGATATTTGGCCTCTTCCCTGGAGATGAGCTATTCCGTTAAATATGACAAACCACGTTTCTTTGTCGGGCCCGTCGATAATTTCGATTATTCCTTTTTCCTTCTTCTCGGCTTGGTGGAAAAAACCTTTGTTGTTTTCCGCAAATTGTTTTAGTTGCTGAATCAGATCATCAGCGGTGTTGATTTCCGGGTTTTTGGATGTTGAGATGTTGAGTTTAAACATATTTATTCCTCCTAGCCTAACGCTATCCCTTTTCCCGGATACTTTCAAGTAACCATCGGTGTTTTTCGTTTTTGAGAGGCATAGAATAGGAAAAAATTTAATAAATGCCAACGGATGATTGGCGGAATCTTGTTTTTTAGTTTTTTCCCATTTTAAGAAAAATAATTTTTTGTTGCGTGTTTTGTTAAATTTTGTAAAACCTATAAAACCTAATTTTGGATAAAAATAATAAAAACCTCGTTTTACCGGGGTTTTTATGGTATTTGGTGGAGCCGAGGGGAGTTGAACCCCTGTCCGAGGAATCTCCAACGAGAACGCCTACAGTTTAGGCTACGTCGGATTTGGCCTTGCAGCATGACGCAACCGAGTCCGCAAGGCGAGGCTAACGCGTTTTCGTCACCCGCCTTTAGCCGAAAGCGGATGCTTAGTGTCTTGATATGACGCCCAAAGTGCCTAATAGGCACCAAATAGGCAGAGGACGCGCTGCTCCTAGCCGAAGCTAGGAAACCCTAAGGTTACCGATTAGGCG
>Ga0224525_1000306_pt1 | contig 23460 bp, 16 predicted proteins | sample CFST100metaG_FD_179874 | JGI IMG/M metagenome (GOLD analysis project Ga0224525, IMG submission 179874) | Peat soil microbial communities from Stordalen Mire, Sweden - C.F.S.T100 | ecosystem: Environmental > Terrestrial > Soil > Wetlands > Peat | place: Sweden: Norrbotten County, Stordalen Mire...
CTAGAGGACTACTATTCAATAAATTTCAAATACTCAATTATGATGACAAGACAGTTGTGGGTGAAATTAAATACAAATATCTGTCCTACAAAGGGCTAATTATTTTAAATTCAGGTCAATCTTTCTTTTGGCATCTTTCAAAACCTTTTAAAAAGGGATGGACTATCTCCGATGCAAAAGATATAGTTGTTTTATGTCAGGGACTTGCCAGCACAGGGAAAATCACTTTTGAGGAATCATCAGATGTTCTGGTTCTCGCAGGTTTGTATATTGTCAGTTGTTATCTTAAAGGATATTTATTCTTAATGATTCTTTTTGTGATATTTTGCACAATAGCATATAACTCATAAAATCTGCTACAAGGGGTGATCATAATAAGTAATCCGAAATTTTTAAAACAATTTTCAGTTTGGCTGCCAAAGGTCGGTCAGGTTTATCTTGAAATAAATAGATCCAAATAAAAAACCCCGGGAGATAATCAGCACTCTCCCGGGGCGGGGTCACGGTCAGGACGACCTTCCGTTCAAAAGAACGAGACTAAAAGCACAAAAAACGCAGCGAGGAACGACCTTTTAAAACCGGAATGTGGTGGAAAGCAGGAATTACTGAAACTCTAGGGCTGGTCCATATTCCGATGCTGATATTACCTAAATTAAAACCCATGCTAAATCAATTAATTATGACTTTATAATACAAGTTTAAAAAACCACGGGGACAGAAAAATGGATTATCGATATGTTATACAACATATTATTGATAATCTTCCTCCGTCACATACGATCTCCTTAACTGGCTGTACCGTAGATCAGTGCCTTCTTCCCTTATCTCTTTAACTATCCTCTTTACACTTCGTTCACTGATCTCAAATCTTATAGCCAGCTCAGAAGGCGCCCCTGTGCTCTTTAAAACAGCAAGTTTTAGTAACCTCATCTTTAGAGTTTCTTTCTGAAACCTGTTCATTATTACCAGAATTAATATTGCCTCGATATTGACTTGTGTTATAAAATTAAACAAAAAGAAGGTAATTATCCAAAAATATTTGGAGTTATTTTATGTTTTATTGAATATTTTCCATAAACAGCCTTGTTTTACTAACGAACATACGTTTTAAGTAAACCAATGAATTATTGTTAACCTCAAAATAAACATTCGATGATTCCACGATTCTCCTCTTCTCTTACTTATTTCCCAAACAACCACATTATCTTTCCAAGCCGGTGTGGATAATAAATCAGAACTTTCCAGGCACTCTTACATTTGTAACGATTCTTCATAAACGCGATTGAAGGGAAAAGATCTCCTAAAACATACAGAAACTTGCGGTGAATACCGGGAATTTCTCGCACAATCTGACGATAAAATCCAGCCTTATCATCCGGGGGATTATCCTTCGGACTTCTTAAGAAGAAAATAAATTTATTACTAAAATCCGGACTATTCCATTTATCAATAAATTCATTGAGCCATTCCGGGAAACCAATGCCCCACATATCTCTCAGCGGCTCAAGATGCCATGCAAGTATCTCTGTCATGCCGGCCTCTGATGCATATTTCAGGAGGTCATTATTTATTATTTCATCGCGATACTTTTCTACCAGAACTATCAGATCGGTGTATAACCTCAGTTGTGATTCATTATTAATCTCATGTAACCAGAGATGTTTGATGAGATATAGAAAAAAGATCTGAGGCCTGGGTAACCAGGCTTTTTCTCCTTTTATATTAAACTCGTAGCTGCTATCATATAGCATTTTGGTCATTAAATTTTTTCTGTCCCCGAAAAGCTCATTGTGAATCTCTACCGATGTCCCATTCTTAATAAGGGAGGGAAGATGTTTTCCAAAATGGTCAATAATCATCTCATGAAAAGGTGACTTTACAGGAAGGGATTCATACCCGTTGCTCATGAGAATCTTCCTTGCTTTGATACACTCATTCCTGTCTATCAGGATATCAACATCAGACATTTGCCGTAATCCGGAACTGCCATAAACAGAATTCTCCAGTGCGAGGCCCTTAAGTATAACTGTTTTTATCTTTTCAGCATTAAACATCCTGAGGACATCACGCATTGATTCGGTGTTGAAGGTATTCCGGCTCAGGCTTATCATCAGGGTACTTCGCAGATAAGAAACAATTTCCTCCGGTATACCTGAAATGAGCTTATGTTTTTCAAGATTATGGCAGACCAGAGCAGCTACTCCATGAACATTAGCAAGGTTTCTGAAATAGTTCCAATCTGTAATAACAGATTTAAGTGACCTGATCCTGCTTAAATGCTCATTACTGAAGTCAAGACGGCATAATTCTATCAAAAGATACTCTTCATTCCTTATTGAGAGGTCACTGTTCATTTGTTAAACCTGCTGCTCTGCTTTGTAAACATTGTGTAATAGATTCCGCCTTTTTCCATTAGCTCATCATGTGTCCCGGTTTCTGCAACTTCCCCTTTATTAAGGACAATTATCCTGTCGGCCAGACTGACATTTGTAAACCGATGGCTGATAAGAATGGATGTCCGGCCTTTGACTATCTCTCTGAAGCGGCTGAAAATTTCATATTCCGTATCCGCATCCAGCGCGCTTGATGGTTCGTCGAGGATCAATACAGGGGCATCCCTGAAGAGAGCTCTTGCCAGGGCAATTTTCTGCCATTCGCCCCAGCTTAGTTCACGACTGTCGTCAAACAGGTTTCCGATGACAGTTTCGTAACCATTTTGAAGATTGTCAATTAAATCATTGATACCCGTAGTTTCGGCAGATGCTTTTATCCGGCTTTCAGGATTTTTTTCATCTATGTTTCCCATCCGGATATTTTCCCCTGCTGTAAGATTATATAGCATAAAGTCCTGAAAAACAACTGAAAAATGTTTCCTGTACTCTTCAGGATCAATATTCCTGATGTCTGTATCATCGTATTTAATCTTACCAGAATCGCAATCGTACAATCTGGACAGTAGCCTCACCAGGGTACTTTTTCCTGCACCATTAGGTCCGACAAGAGCTATTATTTCTCCCTTTTTTATCTCAAATGACACATTGCTGATTGTTTTGAAGTTATTACCTGGATACGAGAAGGAAAGATTGTCGACCACAATTTTTTTCTTTAAAGGATGTGGAACAATCATCGGTTCTGCAGCTGTGATATTTTCTTTCAGATTAAGAAATTCAAATGTGTCACCAATAAACAGACTATCTTCATAAAGTCCTGCCACCGAACTGAATAAATCTTTAATATATATCATTCCCTGTCTGAAAGCGAGAAGAAACATGGCCATCTGTCCAAGTGAAAGCTTTCCGCTGATTGTTTGATGAGCAATAAACAATAATGAGATTAGAAGAGCGGATGCCTTAAAAAAATTGGAGATAAATTCTATCAGAGTTCTTCTTCGTAAAATGTTAATCTCTTCTTCTTTCTGTTTCAGGAATGATTTTCTGAAGAGGCTGATGAAATAATTTCCGAGTCCGAAAAGCCTTAATTCCCTTGAGGGTCTGTCCCCGGTAAGCAGCCAGTTAAAATATGCTGATTTTCTTGCTTCAGGTGTTTGCTGCCTCTGAAAATTGTACAGGATATCTGCATAATATAAACGTAACCATATTCCGGGAATATTAGCAACAAGAAGAAGTACAACAAGCATCCATTGAAGAGTCAGGATAAGTCCGGCCATAAGAACTAAGGATAGAACTCCCCGCAGCATCGATACCAGGTTATTCAGGATGCTGTTTGGGCGCCAGGGGGCTTCTCTCGATGCCCGTGCCAGGCAATCGAAATATTCGGGTCGTTCAAAATTTATAAGGTCGAGTTTGATAGCCTTTGAATGCAATAAACCGTACATATAGACCTCAAGTTTCATAGCCTGTTTCTTGCGGACATAATTACTGAAATCAGATGAGGCTTCATCTAAAAACCAGATTATTGCAACAGCCAGTATGGGCCAGACTATGTTTATTGTATGAGCGAATGAGACTGCTTTGGCAGCCTGGGTTATATCATCAATAACTACTTTGAGAAGCCAGATGAGCATGAGTGGAAAAACACTCCTGAGCGTTGACATAACAATATTTGTTAATGTCCATCCCGGTGAGCTATTCCATACAAGCTTTAATGACTCCCTGAAGAGTTTAATTTTTTCGTTCATTTATTGATTCTTACAACTCTTTTTCCATGTCTTTTTACTCCCCAACCCCCCAAATGGGGGGCTTTGGATCTTCTTTGTTAGTTAACCCCCCATATGAGGGGAAGGGGGTAAAAATTTAAATTTTCTTCCATACAAGTAATCCTATAACTCTTAACCTGTTAATAAAGTATGTTGGTTTTTTCTTAATACTGATATCAGCCGGAACAGGGTTTTCACCGGTAGATTCCGCCCGGACAATCCTTCCGGCTATTTTATCGATTTTAACCGGCTTATCAGCATATGCATTACTGTCTCCTCTCGCGATATAGTATGTAACTCCATCCTTGTATAATATTTTAGAGAGACGGTGAACGATAAGTCCGGCTTCCCTTCGGATTGCTATTATCTCCCCCTCGTGCGGAATGCCTTTGACATTCAGAGGTTCTATCAGTATCAGGGAACCTGGTCTGATGCTCGGGAACATACTGTACCCATGAGCTTTAATCCTGATGGTTTTTCCTTCGGCAAGAAGGGTGAGTCCTACATCTTTAACAATCGCATGACTGTTCGTAAGGTTATTCATTCTCGAGGATAAGGTCGATTACACTTCTGTCGGGTTTGAAAAAAAGCTTTGATGTGGGTATCGTTCCGCACATAATTGAGATAGAACCAAGAAGCCGCGCTACAATATCTGCACCCCAGTTATGCTGTATGCAGTTCGACATCACTTGTGTAACAGCATTTGCACCTTTCAATGTGACAAGCATATTTTCAGAGCCATGTTCGATAATGAAAATCTTGTTGAGTGGCGATTCACGGGGTTCATCATTATTATAAACCGGTGTATTGAACATCCTGTAGCCATTTCCTGTATTCCTCAGTATAAGCCTGTCATCGTGAATAACCTTTGCTCCGGAATTATCCCAGAGCTTTGCCATTGTTGATTTCCCTTTCCCTGATACTCCGCTGAAAATATAACCATGGCCGGCAATGTTAACTCCCGAAGCATGGATCATTATATCTCCGTTTATAACTGTAAGGTAATAAAGAATAAGTCCGTCGAGGGGATATTCAAAGGGATCTGTTTCATCTTTTGCACCATATATCCAGAGGTCCCATTCCATTGAAGTAAGTGAGAATTTCAATACTGCGTTTTTCTCTGAGACAGAAAGCGGGAATATTGTCCAGATATAAAGTTGGGAGCGATATTTCCAGACGCTCCAGAAATTTGTTTCATTATTGAACTGGATGCCATTAATCTCTTCAACATATGGTGCCCTGAAGACCCTTTCAGCTCCTTTTGGAAGATTAAATGGCTCTGAATGAACACGGATGAGGATATCTGATCCGTTACCGGTGTTAAGGTTTCTGAGGAATCTTGCCGAAGGTTTTAGCTCCGGCCCGTTTTCTACAGCTTCAAACCCGATATTATATCCTGCAATATTTAAATTATAATTCCTCATATTTCCCCTAATATCGTTAATACATAAACATTTAATTAATGGACTATCAAATATTTACTCATATTTTCAATAAAAGTAAAAACATCTGACTCAGCGTTTTGTTTATCAATATCATATTCATTTGTCAGTTCATTAATTATCTCTTCAACATTTCTCTTCCCATCAATTTGTTCCCAGATAAAAGCTCCGGTCTCATTAAGTGTATACACACTGTTCATATCAGCAATATTGTTTGTAATGGGAACAAGAACATACTCATTTCCTGTTTTACGTGTAACTATGGAAGTGGATCGGGCAGGTATTGATTTCAAACTGGTCATTGCATTCCAATTATCAACCAAATGTATTAAAATTTGTGGTTCCTTTTCGTACCTTCGCAAAAACTTAAATATGAGTAAGAAAGGAAGGGAGAAAAGAGATTCGGATATTTCAAGGGAATCTCTTTCCGCACAAATACTTGCAGCATTGACAAAAACCCCGGATCAGGGGTTTAATTATAAGCAGATTGCCAAGCGTCTGAACATAACTGATGCTCCGGGAGGGCAGATGATTTCAGATATCCTCAGGGATCTTGCTAAGCAAGGCAGTGTTCAGGAAATATTTCATGGAAAATATAAGGCCAAGGTAACACGTGGCTATATTACAGGCACGGTTGACATGACAAGAATGGGATATGGTTTCATCTCAACTGACGATCTTGACGACGATGTTTTTGTAACGGCTAAGAACCTGAAAACTGCTTTGCACGGCGACAAAGTGAAAGTATGGCTTTATGCAAAAAGAAAGGGAGCAAGGCCTGAGGGAGAAGTAGTGGAGATCATTGAAAGATGGAGGACCTCATTTGTCGGCACAGTGGAGATCATGCCCAATTTTGCGTTTCTGATTCCCGATAATAAGAATATGCCATTTGACCTGTTCATCCCATCTTCAAAATTGAATGGTGCAAAACAAGGACAGAAGGCTGTTGCGAAGGTCACCGACTGGGATCCTAAATCAAAAAACCCTGTAGCAGAGATTATTAATGTTCTTGGGTATCCCGGTCTGCACGAAACCGAGATGCATGCCATTCTTGCTGAATTTGAGCTTCCTTACAGCTTTACTGAAGAAGTTGAGGCTGATGCTGAAAAAATACCGGGAGAAATCACTGAAAAAGATATTAAAGTCAGGAGAGACTTTCGCAAAGTACCAACATTTACAATCGATCCGGCTGACGCAAAGGATTTTGATGATGCTCTTTCTTTAAAGCAACTCGAAAATGGCAATTGGGAAATTGGAGTTCATATTGCCGATGTGACGCACTATGTGAAAATGGATTCACTCGTGGAAGAGGAAGCCAAACAGAGAGCCACATCAATCTATCTGGTTGACAGGGTCGTGCCAATGCTTCCTGAAAGGCTCTCGAATCATATATGTTCACTCAATCAATCCGAAGATAAGCTTACATATTCTGCCGTCTTTGAACTGAACGATAAATCTGAGGTAATTAATGAATGGTTTGGAAGAACCATTATCAATTCTGATAAGAGATTCTCATACAATGAAGCTCAGCAGGTTATTGATACAGGTGACGGCGATATGAAGGAACAGGTACTTTTGCTTCACAGGCTGGCACAGCAACTGAGAGCAAAAAGATTTGCATCGGGCGCTTTTGCGTTTGAGAAAGTGGAAGTAAGGTTTGACCTCGATGAAGCAGGGAAACCATTAGGGATAAAATTTCGGGAAATGGGTACCGCAAACCAGCTCATTGAAGAATTTATGCTGCTGGCTAACAAGCGGGTAGCAGAATATGTCGGGAAAAAGCTAAGAGGAAAAACTTTTGTTTACCGTATTCACGATAAACCCGATCCGGAGAAAATAAGTAATTTCAGCCATTTTATCACCCGGTTTGGTTATAAACTGATTGAAGACGATAAGACATCATTGCCAAAGGCAATGAATAAATTGCTTCACTCCGTTGCTGGCAAAAAGGAACAGAATATCATTGAAACACTCGCGCTTAGATCGATGGCAAAAGCTATTTATTCTACAGACAATATTGGACATTACGGACTTTCCTTTAAATATTATACACATTTTACCTCGCCAATACGGCGTTATCCGGATATGATGGTGCACAGACTTATGTCTGCTTATCTCGCTGAAGAGAATCCCGGGAGCAAGGATAAGTACGAAAAATTGTGCGATCACTCTTCAAAAATGGAAAGACTGGCGGCCGAGGCAGAAAGAGCATCTGTGAAATACAAACAGGTTGAATATATGAGCGATAAGACCGGGAAGGTATTTGAAGGAGTTATATCAGGTGTCACTGAATGGGGCATATATGTTGAGATAGTTGAGAATCAGTGTGAAGGGATGATCCATATACGTGAGCTGGCAGATGATTTCTATGAGTATGATGAGGAGAATTACTGTATAAAAGGACGTTCAACCGGTAAAATCTATACTCTTGGGGACCGCGTTAATATTGAGGTTGTAAAAGCTGATTTGCAGAAGAAACAGCTGGATTACCGGTTAGCAGATAAATAGTTGACCTATTTTCAAACCTCTTCTCCTTCTTTTTTTACCTCACCCCTCAACCCCATAGACGTCAACTTAAGCTTTGGGGATGAATGAGATACTGCATAAAAAAGTTTCCCCTCCTTTTGAAGGAGGGGTGATCGGGACGATTAATTATCTTATATATACAGTATTTTATTTCCCGACCGGGGTGGTTGATTCATTGATCTCTTCTTACCTTTATTGGTATGAAAAACCAAAACCTCTTTAACAGGAAAAGCCTTAAATTCTTCAGATCATCACTTAGGAACAAGTCCACATCTGTTGAGGCTGCGTTATGGAATATTTTAAAATCAAAAAAACTTAATGCAAGAAAATTCAGAAGACAACACAGTATAGGTAACTACATAGTTGACTTTTTTTGTGCTTCAGAAAAACTTGTAATTGAGCTTGATGGAAATCCGCATGGTGAATATCATAAAATAGAAAAAGATAAAAAAAGAGATCAATATCTTGAAAGCCTTGGATTCTCAATACTGCGGTTTGAAAACAGATTAGTATTCCAGGAACCTGAATTTGTAAAAAATGAGATAAGAAAAACCTTCAAAAGAAAAGATCCGGAATTTGAATAAACAATCAACCACCCCGGCCGGCATCAGCATTTGTATCATAATTAAAAAGTGGTCCGGCCACCCCTCCTTCAAAAGGAGGGGAAATGTATCAGGCTTAAATTCAATACTTTACATTCTGTTTTATACTAAACTCTCTCCATATTTTACTATATTCAACTCCTTAAGTTGACGGCTATGAGGGGCAGGGGTGAGGAAAATATACTAAAAGTGAAACAAGGAGAGGTGAATCAGAAAAAATAAACGCATGGACTATACATCTTGATCTTCTTCAATAATTTTTAATAATTTCTCCACCGCATTTTTCTCAGGTATGTTTTTTAGTACAGGTACTGTTCCTCTGTAAATATGAACCTTGCCCTCAGCTGCCCCCACATATCCATAATCGGCACCTGCCATTTCACCCGGGCCGTTTACAATGCATCCCATAACAGCAATCTTCATCCCTTTCAGATGCCTGGTAGCCTCTTTTACCTTTTTAACCGATTCCTGCAGATTGAATTTTGTTCTTCCACATGTCGGGCATGAAAGGTATATTATCCTGGTGATACGGGTTTCTGTACACTGAAGTATGGAAAAAGCAAGAGCTGTGATTTCTCTGAATTCAATATCACCTGTATTGGTAATTGAGATACCGGCAACTCTCCTGTCAATAATATAACGACCCAGGAGTGAAGAAGCTTTTATCTGCAGATCTTCCAGATTATTTTCCCTGAAAACAGGATTAAGCACTATATTATGACTCAGATTATTCTCTTCAAGGGCTTTGAGAAAATAATCGGCTGCATACTTTTCTTTATCAGGATTAAAAGTGAAAATCACAAGCGTTTTATCGGGATCGGGTTCTTTCAGATATTCAATTCTGAAATCAGAAATAGTCAGCAAAACATTTAAATTCCCGGATATGTTTTTGTTTTCATGGAATGTTTCCGGGGAGAAAAGCGGATATAATCTTTCATCTTCCTTTCTTTCAAACCAGATTTTATAGGGAAGCACAAGTGAAACATCCTCAGGTATTTTTTCAGGGCAGTTTTTCACAATAATAAGATCTGCCGAACCGTCAGTTTTTTTTATTTCCCCGGTGATTTGATCTGCCAAATAACCTGCCTTTGAGTATCCTGATAAATCTAAGACGGGAAAAGACGTCATATTTGAAACCACCAGCGGACCATTTATCCGTTTAAGAACTTCCGGTTTGGATGAAGGTGTTTTAAATTTCAGAGGTTCCTCTGGTGCCCCTTGTTGCACTCCTCTGTGAAAATATCTGGCAATTTTTGCTGCAACAGGAATCTCATTCTCCGGGTCTTCTGATAATGATACTCTGATTGTATCACCTATCCCTTCTGCCAGTAGTGCTCCGATTCCCGAAGCTGATCTTATTCTCCCGTCTTCCCCTTCACCGGCTTCAGTAACACCAAGATGAATGGGATAGGAAAGTTTTTCACTCATAAGGTTATTTATAAGCATCCGGGTAGATTCAATCATTATTGTAGTATTGGAAGACTTCATTGAAAGCACCAGATCATTAAAGTTCTCAGCACGGAATATTCTGATAAACTCAAGTGCAGAAAATACCATGCCTTCAGGAGTGTTTCCGAATCTCGTCATAATACGATCAGAAAGTGAACCATGATTTATTCCGATACGGATTACCGTACTATTTTCGTGACAGATATTTATTAGAGGAAGTAATTTCGCATGGATTCTTTCAAGTTCGTCATTGTATTCATTTTCAGATAGCTCTTTAATTTGAAAAGATGCTCTCTTATCAGCATAATTTCCGGGATTAATTCTCACCTTTTCAACAATCCGGGCAGCTGTTTCTGCGGCAACAGGATTAAAATGTATGTCAGCTATCAGGGGAGTATCAAAGCCTGCTTTTCGCAACTCGCTCTTTATGACAGCCAGGTTTTCTGCCTCCCTGATACCTTGTGCAGTAAGCCTGACATAATCTGCTCCTGCCTCGATAATCCTTATACACTGTTCCACTGATGCTTTGGTATCGAGAGTATCGGTGTTTGTCATCGATTGGAGACGGATCGGGTAATCGCCTCCGAGGGGGGTGGCGCCGATGTTTATCACTCGTGTTCCCATTCAGCTCCGTCTTTCAGATCCTTTAATACAACTCCTGCATTTTTTAATTCGTTACGAATTTTATCTGAAGTGGACCAGTCTTTGTTATTTTTAGCTGCCTGTCTTAAATCAATAATAATCTTCATTAAATTTCCGGTAAGTTTATCATCATTCAGCCCCGCAGATTCATCCTTTAATCCCAGGATCTCAAAGACAAAGGTGCTGAACAATGATTTCAACATTTCGAGTCCTGCAACGTCAATTTTCTCTGTTCCATCAATAACTGAATTGACAATCCTCACACCTTCAAAAAGATGAGACAATAAAACAGGACTGTTCAGATCATCATCGAGCGCTTCATAGCATTTTTCCTTCAGTTTTATAAGGTCAATTGTTGAGTGATCTGAGGGTTTCATTTTATTGAGAGAATCGATAGCTTTCATAAGTTTCTGGAAACCTTTTTCTGCAGCCTGAAGGGCTTCATTGGAGAAATCAATTGTGCTTCGATAATGAGCCTGCAGAATGAAAAACCGTACGGTCATTGGTGAATATGCTTTCTCCAATGCAGGATGATCACCACTGAAAAGCTGATCGAGAGTAATAAAATTACCGAGCGACCGGGCCATTTTCTGACCGTTAATAGTGATCATATTATTGTGCATCCAGTAATGAACTGATTCTTTGCCAAGAGCTGCGGTTGATTGTGCTATTTCGCATTCATGATGCGGAAACATAAGATCCATTCCGCCACCGTGTATATCAAATTCTTCCCCAAGATATTTAATGCTCATTGCTGAACATTCGAGGTGCCATCCGGGAAAACCATTGCTCCAGGGAGAAGGCCATCTCATAAGGTGCTCAGGACTGGCCTTTTTCCACAACGCAAAATCGAATGGATTCCGTTTTTCATCCTGTCCTTCAATATCACGGGTATTGTTTATAAGCTCATCCAGAACCCTGCCTGAGAGTTTCCCATACTGGTATTTCTGATTATATTTCAAAATATCAAAATATACGGAACCGTTTGATTCATAAGCGTATCCGCTTTTAATCAGAGTTTTAATTAGTTCGATCTGTTCAATGATATGACCGGTTGCTCTTGGTTCTATTGAGGGTGACAGTGTATTAAGCTGATCCATGTTTTTATGGTAGGTGTTCACATATTTCTGCACCACCTCCATCGGTTCGATCTGTTCCTGCCTGGCTTTCTTTTCAATACGATCTTCTCCTTCTCCAAGTGTCTCATTTTCAAGATGTCCTACATCAGTTATATTACGTACATAACGCACTTTATATCCAAGATGGGTAAGATATCTGAACAGCAAGTCAAAAGTTATTGCAGGGCGTGCATGACCCAGATGGGCATGACTGTAAACCGTAGGTCCGCAGACATATATTCCAACAAAAGGCGGGTGAAGCGGTTTAAAAAGTTCCTTTTTCTTCGAAAGAGTGTTAAAGATTGTAAAGTTGTTCTGCATTATGATACTGTTTGGTATGACAAAAGTAAGGTAAATTTTCTTTAATCAGGGCTCTGCCCATTGTTACTTTCTTTGTCTTGATACAAAGAAAGTAACCAAAGAAAAATCAAGGCTTCAGATAATTTAGGGGCGTCTGTTTTTCAGCTTGCCCACGCAATACAACTCGCTCTCCGCCAGATGGCGGATCGTTCAAACAGTATTGCTTACTAAAAGCCTTCACAACAAGCCTCAAAACAGTCGCCTAATCCCAAAATTCTCTGAGGCCATTTGAAACCCAAGTGGTGACTTAGATTTTCTTGTTAATGGATATTCTAACCGAAATCGCCGTAAGGCGATAAATGCCATCAAATCTTTTTTGGAAATAGATTAACATTTTTGAGGTTGCAAAGCGTTGGCTTCAAGTAAGCATTACTGTTTGAGGAGGACGAAGGATGACGAGTTGTAATGCGTGGGCAACCGATAAAATGTTAAGCCCAAAAAAGATTTGAGGCTGCCTTTTTCTTTGGTTCATTTCTTTTGGGCAAGCAAAAGAAATGAACATATTAAATTTTGCATTTTAGAAAATCCTTTTTACCTTTGACCCCACAAATCAAATATTCCTTCCTTTAAAGGGTGTTTGGTTTTTATTAAGAAGGGTGAAGAGATTAGGCTCTGCGAAACCCTGGCAACCAATCTGCCAACTGGCGGAGAACGGTGCCAATACCTAATCCCGGAAAGCCGGGAGATGATAAAAATTTAACACGGTAACCATGAACACAATTCATCTGACGAACAACAACTTTATCATGCCGCTCATGCCTATGTGCATGTGCCGGTAACCACTTTGATTTGCAATCAGTCATTTTCTTAGTTAACGACCGGAAACTCTGGAAAAGATATCTGTATCTCATTGTCCGGTATTTGTAAAATTTAAAATTAAATAAGATGAAAAAAGGAAAAATAAAATTTGAAACACTCCAGGTGCATGCTGGCCATCAACCCGATAAAGAGACCTTGTCAAGAGCTGTCCCTCTGTACCAGACATCATCGTATGTTTTTAAAAATGCAAAACATGCAGCAGATCTCTTCGATCTCGCCGAATGGGGAAATATCTATACCCGCATCAATAACCCTACAACAGAGGTATTTGAAAAAAGAGTTGCTGCTCTCGAAGGCGGTGTTGCATCTCTGGCAGTCTCATCAGGTCATGCGGCTCAATTCATTGCGCTTACTACAATATTGAAGCATGGCGAAAATTTTGTTACCTCCCCATTTCTCTACGGAGGAAGTCACAATCAGTTTAAAGTTACATTTGCAAATTTCGGCATCGAGGCAAGATTTGCTAAAGATCTTAATCCATCATCGTTTGAAAAACTAATTGATGCCAACACAAAAGCTATTTATGTGGAGACCATAGGCAATCCAGGTTTCGAGATCCCTGATTTTAAAGCTTTTTCAAAACTGGCAGTTAAACATGGACTTCCCCTGGTAGTTGACAATACTTTTGGAGCATGCGGTTGGCTGTGCCGTCCTATTGAACATGGCGCCAACATTGTTGTTGAATCGGCAACGAAATGGATAGGAGGACACGGAACAAGTATAGGTGGAATAATAACAGATGCCGGAAATTTTAACTGGAACAATGGAAATTTTCCTGTGTTTACAGAACCGGCAGAAGGTTACCACGGAAAAATCTTTGGTGAAATATTCTCACAATCTTCACCTGCAGGAAATATTGCCTTCATCGTAAAAGCGCGTGTTGAAGGATTAAGAGATCTTGGCCCGGCTATCAGTCCATTCAATTCTTTTCTGCTTCTCCAGGGACTTGAAACTCTTTCTCTCAGGATGGAAAGGCATATTCAGAATACGCTCGCACTTGCTAAATGGCTTGAAGCCCATCAGGGTGTTGAAAAAGTAAACTACCCCGGACTGAAAGGAAATCCGTATAATGAACTTGCAAAAAAATATCTTCCAAAAGGCGCCGGTGGTGTCCTGAGTTTTATACTGAAGGCAAAGAAATCAAGAGCTGTGAAGCTCGTAGAACATTTCGAACTGGTAAGTCACCTGGCAAATGTTGGAGACGCAAAGACACTGATAATTCAACCTTCTGCAACAACTCATTCGCAACTCTCAGCAAAAGAACAGCTTGCCGTAGGTATCGATCCTGGTATGTTCAGGGTTTCGGTCGGCATAGAACATATCGATGATATTATTAACGATTTTGACCAGGCAATCAAGCAAGTACTATAAAAGATAAATTGAAATGCGGCCTCTCATAGTATTTTAAACCCCCATCCCAACCTTCCCCCACGGGGGAAGGAGTTAGCTATATCCTTTCCCCCTTGGGGGAAATAAGAAAGGGGGTAAAAAAGAGGTACGAAAATGATTGTTAACTATAAGACATATAACAAAAGAGAAGTAAGAAAATATTAGATCATTTAGATATGACACAGGAAAAATTAAGAATTGGTTTGTTCGGCTATGGCTGTGTTGGTCAGGGCCTGCATGATGTGCTGAACAGTAGTAAAGGTTTCAAAGCCGATATCGTGAAGATTTGTGTTAAGGATCGTACAAAAAAAAGAAGGATCCCGATGTCAAATTTTACTTACGATAAAAATGATATCCTGAATGATTCTTCAATCAACCTTGTGGTTGAATTAATTGATGATGCGGAAGAAGCATTTAATATAGTCACAACAGCAATGAAAAGCGGGAAAAATGTAGTGACAGCCAATAAAATGATGGTGGCAAAACATTTTACGGAACTTGTAAAGTTGCAGTCAGATTATAAAGTATCTCTTCTTTATGAAGCTTCCGCAGGAGCAAGTATCCCCATTATCAGAAATCTTGAAGAATATTACGATAATGAACTTCTGTACTCATTGCGCGGTATTCTTAACGGAACCACAAATTATATCCTTACAAAAATGCATAATGAGGGCTTAGCCTATACTGATGCATTGAAAGAAGCTCAGGAAAAAGGCTTTGCAGAATCCGATCCCACGCTTGATGTTGAAGGCTGGGATGCAAAATACAAGCTCTGCATAATTACAGGTCATGCGTATGGTTTGTTTCTTGAACCGGAGCTGGTCTTTCACTACGGTATCAATACTATATCTAAATTTGATATACAATACGCTAAAGAAAAGGGATATAAAATTAAACTGGTCCCCTTTGTTGGAAAGACAAATGAAAACACAATTACGAGTTTTGTTCTCCCACGGTTTATTTCAGCTGATAAATATCTCTACAATGTCGATAATGAATATAATGGAGTAATTACCGAAGCTGCTTTTGCCGATAAGCAATTTTTCAGCGGCAAGGGAGCTGGTGGCCATGCTACAGGTAGCGCAGTTCTCTCAGATATATCAGCAAATTCATATGGTTACAGGTATGAATATAAAAAATTCCAGCAGGGGACGGTATCCAAATATACACGCGATTTTAAACTCGAGATCTACCTCAGGTATAATAATGAAAAGGATAAAGAATTATTTGGATTTGAAGAAGTGTCGGAATACTTTAGCGGCAGATTTTATAAATATGTTATCGGAGTGGTTAATCTGGAAAAACTTTATAATCTGAGGGAACAACTTCGCAGTCTTGATGTTTTTATAGTGAATACTGGAAGAAAAGTCAACCCTCCTGACCCACAATTGGGACAATAAATCAACCCCCCTTTCCCCCAATTGGGGGGTAACTGACCATGATAGTACATAAAAAGGGCCCCATATGGGGGGTTGGGGGCAGGAAAACGGGAGAAAAGTATAACTTTACTTTTTAAAGTGTTTTATATACTAATTTCAAATAAATTGAAACAGAAACTTGAAGATATTGTAAAACAAAAGATCCTCATACTCGATGGGGCCATGGGGACAATGATCCAGAAACACAGGCTTCTTGAGAATGATTACCGGGGAGAAAAGTTCAAAGATCATCCAAAACCTCAGAAGGGGAATAATGATCTTTTGTCAATAACGAAACCTGAAATCATTAAAGGCATTCACCGGCAATATCTTGAAGCAGGTGCCGATATAATCACAACAAATACTTTTAATTCCAATAAAATCTCTATGTCAGATTACGGAATGGGAGATCAGGTTTATAATCTGAACCTTCATTCGGCGCATCTGGCTGCAGAAGCAATTACAGAATTTGAAAATTCCATCGAACCTGAAGCACATTTTATAGCAGGGACGCTGGGACCAACAAACCGTACGGCATCAATGTCGTCGGATGTAAATGATCCCGGAGCCAGGGCAATATCCTTTGATGAGCTTGTTGAAGCATATTCTGAACAGGCAAGGGGACTTATTGACGGAGGCGTACATATCCTTCTGGTTGAGACAATATTTGATGTTCTGAACTGCAAAGCTGCATTGTTTGCAATAGATTCAGTATTCGAGGAAAAGGGAATCAGACTTCCGGTAATGGCATCAGGTACAATCACCGATGCCAGCGGCAGGACTTTAACAGGGCAGACACTCGAAGCATTCATGGTATCTGTTTCACATTTTCCTCTCTTCAGTATTGGATTGAACTGTGCACTGGGAGCAGAGCAACTTCGTCCGTTTGTTGAGGAGCTGTCGATGAAGACTGGGTTTTATGTATCAGCCCATCCAAATGCAGGCCTTCCAAACCAGTTTGGAGAATATGACCAGTCAGCATCATTCATGGCATTAATTGCTGAGGATTTTATGAAAGAGGGGTGGGTAAATATTATTGGAGGTTGCTGTGGTACAACACCGCAGCATATACGGGAAATTGCGGAAGCATCAAAACAATATAAACCAAGGATCAGACCTGAAATTAAGAAATATACAAGACTTAGTGGTCTTGAGGTTCTGACAATAACACCTGAAACAAATTTTGTAAATATTGGTGAACGCACTAATGTATCAGGATCAATAAAATTTGCCAGGCTCATTCGTGAGGAAAAATATGATGAAGCGCTGGCAGTTGCCCGTAATCAGGTTGAAGGTGGCGCACAGGTAATTGACATCTGCATGGATGAAGCCATGCTAGATTCGGAGAAAGCGATGGTGAAGTTTGTAAATCTTATCATGGCTGAACCCGATATCTCAAAGCTTCCGCTGATGATTGATTCATCTCGCTGGAAAACAATCGAATCGGCTCTGAAATGCATACAGGGGAAATCTGTTGTAAATTCTATTAGTCTGAAAGAAGGAGAAGATGTATTTCTTGACCATGCCAAAACATTAAGGAAATATGGCGCTGCAGCCGTAGTTATGCTATTTGACGAGACCGGTCAGGCTGATACATTTAAAAGAAGAATAAGTGTAGCTGAAAGATGCTACCGTCTTCTTGTCGACAAACTGGATTTTCCTCCTGAAGATATAATATTCGATCCTAATGTTCTCGCTATAGCAACCGGTATGGAAGAGCATAACAATTATGCAATTGATTTCATCAAAACGGCGGAATGGATTAAACAGAACCTTCCATTTTCCAGGGTAAGCGGCGGAATAAGCAATCTCTCATTTTCATTCCGCGGCACAGACAAAGTTCGTGAAGCAATTCACTCCGTTTTTTTGTTTCATGCTATTAAAGCCGGTCTGGATATGGGAATCGTTAATCCGGGAATGCTGCAGGTGTACACTGAAATAGATCCGGATCTTCTTCATCTTGTTGAAGACGTTGTGCTTAACAGAAGAAAAGATTCTACTGAAAGGCTGGTAAAATTTGCCGAGGGAATAAAGAACGAAGGGAAAAAAGAAGAGAAGGAGGATGCCTGGCGTCAGCTTGAGATCATTGACCGGATCAAACATTCCCTAATAAGAGGAATTGACGCATTCATAGAGCAGGATGTCGAAGAGGCAAGGCATCTTTTCAGCCGGTCGATAGAGCTTATTGAAGGGCCCCTCATGGGGGGGATGAATGAGGTTGGCGATCTGTTCGGATCAGGCAAGATGTTTCTTCCGCAGGTTGTTAAGAGTGCCAGGGTAATGAAAAAGGCAGTTTCAAAGCTCGCTCCGTATATTGAACTGGAGGGTGAAGGGACAGAAAAGAAGATAGCAGGAAAGGTTCTGCTTGCAACTGTCAAAGGTGATGTTCATGATATAGGTAAGAACATAGTAGGAGTTGTATTATCATGCAACAACTATGAGATAATTGATCTTGGAGTTATGGTGCCGGCTGAAAAGATCATTGACACTGCTATTAACGAAAAAGTTGACATCATAGGTCTCAGTGGATTGATAACACCATCTCTCGAGGAAATGGTTCATGTTGCTTCGGAAATGGAACGCAGAAAAATTACTCTGCCTCTTCTCATTGGAGGGGCAACAACCTCCGAGATTCATGCAGCAGTTAAGGTTGCCCCTGCATATTCACACAGCGTTATTCATGTAAAAGATGCATCAAAGGCAGCCGGAGTTCTGTCATCGCTTCTTAAAAAAGACAACAGTTCTTATGTAGCTTCGGTAAAGGCAAAGTATAAAAAAATGCGCGATGACCATAATTCGCGTAAGGCTGAGAAGAATTTACTTTCCCTGGTTGAAGCAAGAAAGAATAAATATCTCACTGACTGGCAAACTTTTAAGATTTTTGAACCTGAGAAACCCGGCCTTCATGTTTTCCACGATATAAATCTGAATGAACTGAAAAAATATATCGACTGGACCTATTTTTTCTTTGCGTGGAAATTATCGGGTAAATATCCGGCTATTTTCAGCGATCCGGTAAAAGGGACAGAGGCAAAAAAGCTGTTTGATGATGCCCAGATTTATCTGAAGAAAATAATTGATCAGAAGCTTCTGACGGCAAAGGCTGTTTTCGGATTGTTCCCTGCTGTTTCTGAAGGAGATGATGTAATGATCTTTTCAGATAAGAACAAAAAGAGGATAAAATCTGTCTTCAGGTTTTTAAGAAACCAGGAACCAAAAGAAAAAGGGATTCCCAATCTCTCTCTTTCCGATTATATTGCTCCTGATAGTTCCGGATTAACAGACTGGATAGGGGCTTTTGTTGTGACAGCAGCTATTGATAATGTTGCTTTTGATAAATACAAGGAGGATGATTATGCTACAATAATGATCAGGATACTCAGCGACAGGATAGCAGAAGCAGCTGCTGAGTGGCTTCATGAGAAGATCCGGATTCAATACTGGGGCTATGCCAAAAATGAGAACCTGACTGCAGATGATTTACTTAAGCTCAAGTACAAAGGAATCAGACCTGCCCCAGGTTACCCTGCCTGTCCTGATCATACAGAAAAACAGGTGATCTTTGACCTTCTGGATGCAGAAAAAGCTATTGGCGCAGCCTTAACGGAAAACTTCGCGATGATGCCTCCGGCATCGGTTAGCGGTTATATTTTTTCACACCCCGGATCAACATATTTTAACTTAGGGAAAATAGACGCGGTCCAATTGAAGGACTATGCAAAAAGGAAGAATTTCACAATCGAGGAAGCTACAAAATGGCTCTCTCCAAATTTATGATATTGTTTTGAAATGACTGTAATCGAAAAGATCAACAACGCAAAAGGACCTTTATTCACATTTGAACTTCTTCCTCCACTGAAGGGGCACAGCATCGAAAGGACTTATACGGCAATTGACAGGCTCATGGAGTACGAACCTGCTTATATTAACTTCACATCTCACAGGAATGAAACAATATTAAGGGAACGGCCTGACGGCCTTCTTGAGAAGAGAATTGTTCGCCTTCGTCCTGGTACTTTTGCACTTGCTGCAGCTGTTAAATATAAGTACAACATACTTGTTGTTCCTCATGTTTTGTGCGGCGGATTCACGAAAGAAGAGACAGAAAACGTACTTATCGAGATGCGCTTCCTCGGAATAGACGATGTTCTTGCATTAAGGGGTGATCCGCAGAAAGGAAGCAGGATATTTATTCCGGAGAAGAATGGGCATGCTAATACATTTGAGCTTGTTCAGCAAATAGTTGATATGAATAAGGGCAAATATCTTGAAGATAATCTTGAGAATGCCGATCCTACCAATTTTTGCATAGGAGTAGCAGGATACCCCGAGAAACATTTTGAGGCTGCAAACAGACTTGTAGACATGGAGAACCTGAAACGGAAAGTCGATGCAGGAGCGAGTTATATTGTAACACAGATGTTTTTCGATAATAACAGATTCTGCAGGTTCCGGGATGAGTGCAGGAAGATTGGGATAACTGTTCCGATAATACCGGGCATCAAACCCATATCGGCACTTAATGATATTAAACTTCTTCCCCAGACCTTTCATATTGATCTGCCAAATGATCTGTTCTCTGCAGTTACCAAATGCAAAAATGACGCTGAGGCAAGAGAGGCAGGAATCGAATGGGCTGTTGCTCAATCCAGGGATTTAATTAAAATGGGAGTGCCCGGCATTCACTATTATACGTTAGGGAGGTCCGATAATATTGCCAGGATAGTTAAGGCTTCATTCTGAGTTTTCTCCGTGAATCTCTTTGCTTCTCTATGTGATTCTCCTGCTCCGCGGGACAAGTTGTGTCAGTTATTATTTTTGCCATCCTTCTTATGTGTTCCGGAGTTGTTCCGCAGCATCCTCCTATAATATTTGCACCGGCTTTGATAAGTTGAGGAACAAATGAAGCCATAAATTCAGGAGATTCACGGAAGACAGTTTTCCCGTCAATAAGCTCCGGGGTGCCTGCATTTGGCTGGATCATAATAGGGATTGTGTCGTCAGCTGCCCTAATGGCCCTTACAATTCCGATCATTTCTTCAATACCGTTTCCGCAGTTCGATCCTACAATATGAGCGCCGGCTTCTTTCATTGAAATAACCATCTCAGCCGGAGATACACCCATCATAGTATGGTATTCATCTTTTAAATCTCCCGAAAAGGTCATTGTAATTATAACAGTGCATTTGGTATTTTCTCTTGCTGCAATTACGGCAAGAGAGGCTTCATCTATTGCTGACATAGTTTCAACAATGATAATATCAGCGCCTCCTTTTTCGAGAGCAATTGCCTGTTCACGGAATCCATCATATAATTCCGCTTCTGTTACATCCTCCATCAGTAACATTTTCCCTGTAGGTCCAATCGATCCGGCGACATGTTTATTACTGCCGGCTGCTTCGCTCGAAATAGAGGCAGCTGCCTCATTAATTTCACTTGTACGATCTCCAAACCCATATTGTGACAGTTTTATTCTGCTGCCACCAAAACTGTTGGTTTCAATAATATCAGAACCTGCCAGCAAATAGGACTGAGCTATTTCAAGCACATCGCTCCTGCGGGTGATATTCCATAATTCCGGACATTCGCCCGGCTTCATTCCTTTAGCCTGTAAAAATGTACCCCATGCTCCGTCGGAAAGGAGTATCTTATTATTTTTCAGTTCGTCGAGAATGGTCATATTAAGACTGATACACGACACACGTCATAAGACACAAGGAAATCCAAAATTATGGTTAATCAGTTTCCCTGAGTCCTGCGTCGTGCGCCTTTTGTATATATTATAATTTAAATGCCTTCTTAATCTTATCAACATAATCAAGTTTTTCCCAGGCAAAGAATTCCACTTTTTTCTGATAAACCTTTTTGCCATTTCTATTTATAGCTTTTGATTTGCTTCCGGACACTTCATAATAAACATCAACACTCTTGGAATAGCTGTCACGACCGAAATGTCCGTATGATGCAGTAGGAAGAAACACTGGATTTTTAAGTCCAAAACGCTGGACTATTGAATATGGCCTCATATCAAAAAGCTTATTGATTGTCATGGCAATTTCTCCATCATGCAAAACATTGCCTTTTTTATCTTTAGGTTTAGCAGTACCATATGTATTTACATAAAGGCCAACGGGTTCTGCAACACCGATGGCATAGGCTACCTGGATAAGAGCCTGGTCACAAACGCCTGCTGCCACAAGGTTTTTCGCTATATGGCGTGCGGCATAAGCAGCCGATCTGTCGACTTTTGATGAATCTTTACCGGAGAATGCACCACCACCGTGAGCTCCGTGACCACCATATGTGTCAACAATTATTTTACGGCCTGTCAGACCGGTATCCCCATGAGGACCACCTATTACAAATTTGCCTGTAGGATTAACCATGAGTTTATATTTGCCATTGAACAGCTTCTGGATTCTGGCTGGAAGGGTCTTTTTAACTCTAGGCAACAGGATTTTCTCAAGATCTTCCTTAATTTTAAGTTGCATAGCTTTTTCGGCAGCCAGCTCAGATTTGTGTGATTGGTCTTTTGGAAGAACAAATTCATCATGCTGTGTGCTTATAACTATTGTGTCGATCCGCAAAGGTTTGTTATTGTCATCGTATTCAACGGTTACCTGAGATTTGCTGTCGGGTCTCAGATACTTCATCTGTTTACCTTCATGTCTGATTGCAGCCAGTTCCTGAAGAAGTCTGTGGGCCAGTTCAATCGTCAATGGCATAAAGTTGTCCATTTCACGGCAGGCATATCCAAACATCATTCCCTGGTCACCTGCACCCTGTTCCTCAGGTTTATCACGAACAACACCCTGGTTTATATCGCTTGATTGTTCATGGATTGTCGATATAACACCACATGAATCGCAATCGAAGCGGTATTCGGCTTTTGTATATCCGATATTGCGTATTACGCCTCTGGCACTCTCCTGATGGTCAACCCATCCTGTTGTTCGCACCTCTCCGCCACAGACTACCAGTCCGGTAGTTACAAATGTCTCACAGGCAACTTTTGATTCCGGGTCCCAGCGAAGGAACTCATCGAGCAGTGAATCTGAGATCTGATCGGCTACCTTATCGGGGTGCCCTTCAGAAACTGATTCGGAAGTAAATAAATATGCCATAATAATAAGATTAATTTATTATAAAAATTTTATACGAAGATTGGTTGATTGTCAAAAGGGAATTATCCGCGGTTTAGCATTTTTTTCCTGTGGTTGCAATCAGCACAAATCTTTCCACTAATATATAATGGTACAAAGCAACAAAAAAAAATCAGCATCAGAAAATTTAGGAAGAGAAATATTGAATTTCTTCTTTCCGCCTTTGTTTTACCCCTCTGACTTTCCCATGGGGAAGAATCAACAAAGGCTTAATTTTACGAGAAAAGAAATAGTGTAAATCAATACATTAAAAGTCCCCCTTGGGGGATTTAGGGCATAGCCGTCAACTTAAGGAGTTGAATATAGTAAAATATGGAGAGAGTTTAGTATAAAACAGAATGTAAAGTATTGAATTTAAGCCTGATACATTTCCCCT